>Ga0213866_10001030_pt1 | contig 21239 bp, 21 predicted proteins | sample PICome_11_FD_160079 | JGI IMG/M metagenome (GOLD analysis project Ga0213866, IMG submission 160079) | Coastal seawater microbial communities near Pivers Island, North Carolina, United States - PICO284 | ecosystem: Environmental > Aquatic > Marine > Coastal | place: USA: North Carolina...
TATTGCAAAAAATAACATTCAAACTATTTTAACAGAAGGAAGAGCAAATATAGAAGTTGAGGTGCAAGAAATTACTCAAATGATTTTAGACGAGTACGAGTCAGGTATCCAAATTACACAAGTACAAACTCAACAAGCCGATCCACCTGAGCAAGTTATTGATGCGTTCAGAGATGTACAGGCTGCAAGAGCGGATAGAGAAAGATCGAAGAACGAAGCAGAGGGTTATGCTAACGATGTAATTCCAAGAGCACGAGGGGAAGCGGAACAAGTTTTGCAACAAGCAGAAGCATATAAAAAAGAAGTAGTAGCAAAAGCAGAGGGTGAAGCAAGCAGGTTTTTAGCAATTTACAATGAATACAAAACTGCGAAACAAGTTACCCAAGAAAGAATGTATTTAGAGACCATGGAAAAAGTTTTAGCCGATATTGATAAAGTTATTATAGACAAAAACTCTGGCTCAGGTGTTGTTCCTTACTTACCTTTACCAGAACTGAAAAAATCAGGGAGCAATAATTAATGAAAGGCGTTAAACTTATAATTCCAGCAATAGTTTTAATAGTAGTTGTATTATTTCAATCTTTATTTATTGTACAAGAAATTAGTCAAGCAATTGTTCTTCAATTTGGTGATCCAAAAAAAATTATAACTAAAGCTGGGTTAAACTTTAAACTACCATTTATCCAAAACGTAGTTTTCTTGGATAAAAGAATTCTAAATTTAGATAATGAACCTCAAGAAGTTATTGCAGCTGATCAAAAACGTTTAATAGTAGATGCAATCGCTAGATTTAAGATTGTAGATCCACTTAAGTTTTATATTTCAGTAGGAAATGAAAGAGTAGCAAGATCTAGATTGTCTACAATTATTAATTCAAGAATAAGAGGTGTATTAGGTACCCAAGAACTGGCAACACTTTTGTCAACAGATAGAACAAAACAAATGTCAATTATTCAAAATGATGTAAATACGGAAGCTAAAAATTTTGGAATAGAAATTGTTGATGTAAGAATAAAGAGAGCTGACTTACCTCCTGCTAATAGTGAAGCGATTTATAAAAGAATGCAGACTGAAAGAGAAAGAGAAGCAAAAGAATTTAGAGCACAAGGTGCTGAGATTGCGCAGAAAATTAGATCTACGGCAGATAAAGACGTAACTGTAATTTTAGCTGAGGCAAATAAAAAATCTGAAATCATGAAAGGTGAAGGGGATGGAGAGAGAAATAAAATTTTCGCTAATGCTTTTGGAAGAGATCCTCAGTTTTTTGCTTTTTACAGAGCAATGCAAGCTTATGAAAAAGCTTTAATTGGCGGAGAGACGTCTTTAGTTTTATCACCTGATAGCGAATTCTTTAAATTTTTTGGCAAAGCCATGAAGCCAGCTAGATAATTAATAGTAAACTTGTGAATGAATTTATTATCGCAATTGGTTTATTATTTTTTATTGAAGGTTTTTTTCTTGCCATTTTCCCGTCAAGAATTAAGAATATGCTGGAGATCATTAAGAAAACACCAGAAAATAAACTAAGGTCTTTTGGATTGTTTTTTTTGATTATTGGTTTTTTAATAATTTGGTATATTAAAAATTAAATGAGCTATTTAAAAAAAATAATTTATTTTTTACTTATTTTAAATTTCACAACTTTTCAAGCAAAAGCAGTTCCAAATTCTTTTGCAGATTTAGCTGAAAAACTAATGCCGTCAGTTGTAAATATTTCAACTACTCAAACAGTGAGAACAACGACTAATCAATTTCCTTTTCAGTTTCCTCCAGGCTCACCTTTTGGTGAAATGTTTAAAGACTTTGATAGACCAATGGAGAGAAAAGCTTCATCTTTAGGTTCTGGTTTTATAATTAAAGAGGAAGGTATCGTAATTACTAACAACCATGTTATTGCCAATGCTGAGGATATTTTAATAAGAGTGGGTGACAAAGAATATAATGCAGAGGTCATAGGTGCAGATCCTTATATGGATCTTGCAGTTTTAAAAATGAAAACAAAAGATAAATTTAAACCTGTAAGTTTTGGAGACTCAAACAAAGCAAGAGTAGGTGACTGGGTTGTTGCTATTGGTAACCCATTTGGTTTAGGTGGAACAGTAACGTCCGGAATAATCTCAGCAAGAAACAGGCAAATTGGTTTAACGCGATATGAAGATTTTATTCAAACTGATGCATCAATCAACCAAGGTAATTCAGGTGGACCGTTATTTAACCTTAAAGGAGAAGTAATCGGAGTTAACACTGCAATCATCGCCCCAGGTCAGTCAGGATCAATTGGAATAGGTTTTGCAATTCCATCCAACGCAGCTTCTAATGTAATTGACCAATTAATGAAATTTGGTGAAACAAAAAGAGGATGGCTAGGAGTAAGAATTCAAGAGGTAACAAAAGAAATAGCAGACGTTGAAAAACTAAAAAAACCAGAAGGAGCTCTTGTGGCAAGTGTTGGACAAGGTAGTCCGGCAGAAAAAGCAGGAATTAAAGCAGGTGATATTATTTTAGAATTTGATGGAAAAAAAATAAATACAATGAAAAAACTTCCTAATGTTGTTGCAAGCACCGAAGTAGGAAAAAGTGTTGAACTTAAAATTTGGAGAAACAAAAAATTAATCTCAAAAAGACTAACTTTAGGTAGACTTGAAACATCTGAAGAATTTAAAGAAACAAAACCAAAAATTGTAAAAAAAGATGTAGAAATTCAAAGCCTAAAAATTGCAGTACGAGATTTAAATGATGAAGATATTAAAAAAAGAAATTTAAACAAAAAAACTAAAGGAGTAGTGATAACTGAAATTTCCAATCGAAGCCCTTTAGCTAATCTTTTAAGCGTAAATGATATAATAATTGAAGTACAAAAAACTCCAGTGAAAAATTCTGTTGATTTGAATAAAATAGTTGATGGAATTTTTAAAAAAGGAGAAAAAACTTTATTGTTAACTATAATTGATAACAATAATAGAAGAAGATATCTTGGCGTAAAAATAAATTAATTTTGTCAAAAAAAATTATTCTCTTAGCAGGACCTACAGCTTCAGGAAAATCAAAATTAGCAGCTCATTTAGCAAAAAAAATGAATGGAGAAATCATAAATGCTGACAGTATGCAAATCTATAAAGAGTTTTCTATTTTATCCTCAAGGCCAAAAAGCTCTGAAACAAAAAAAATCAAACATCATTTGTACGGCATAGTTTCCGTTAAAAAATATTTCTCTGCAGGCGACTGGCTCAAGGAGGCAAAAAAGAGAGTTCACTTATGTTTAAAAAAGAAAAAAATTCCAATTATTGTTGGAGGCACTGGTCTATATTTTAACACTATTACGAAAGGGATAAGTAAAATTCCAGATATAGACACCAAAACGAGAAATAATGTGAGAGTTTTATTTAAAAAACTTGGATCAAAAAAGTTTTATGAGAAACTTTTAGAGCTAGATCCTAAAGTTATTAATAGAATTAATCCAAAAGACTCCCAAAGGATACAAAGAGCCTATGAAGTAAAACTCAAAACTAATAAGTCTTTATTTGACTGGTTCGCTAAAACAAAATCTGATTTTTTAGATTTCGATTTGAGAAAAGTTTTTATTGATATTCCAAGGATGAACCTACTTCCAAATATTTCAAAAAGAACAGAACTTATGTTTAAAGAAAATTGCTTAAAAGAGGTTAAAAAATTCAACGCAATGAAACTAAATAAAAGTCTATCAGCAAATAAATTGATAGGGGTTCAAGAAATTAATCAATTTATCAAAGACAGTATCTCATTAGACGAATGTAAAGAGCTTATCAATATTAAGACAAGACAGTACGCTAAAAGACAAAATACATGGGCCCGGGGACATATGAAGAATTGGAACAAGCTATATTCCAAAAATTTCTCTATTCTTTTAAAAAAAACATTAAAAGTCATCAGCTAAAACTTGACGGTTTGTATTTCTAGGCTAGATTGTATGAATGCCAAAATTATTCAGTGGAGCAGAAATAGTATTTAAAGCATTGGAAGACCAAAAAGTTGAATATATTTTTGGTTACCCAGGTGGTGCTGTGCTTCCAATTTATGATGAATTAAAAAATCATAAATCAATTAAACATATTTTAGCTAGACATGAACAAGGCGCAGGTCATGCCGCAGAAGGTTACGCAAGATCAAGTGGTAAGCCGGGAGTTTTATTAGTTACATCAGGTCCAGGTGCAACGAATGCAGTAACAGCGTTGACTGATGCTTACATGGATTCAATTCCTGTAGTTTGTATTTCAGGACAGGTTCCAACTCATTTAATTGGAACAGATGCATTTCAAGAATGTGATACAACAGGAATCACAAGGCCATGTACAAAACATAATTGGTTAGTGAAAGACGTAAATGATTTAGCAGACATCATGAATCAAGCTTTTAAAATTGCAACAACTGGTCGACCTGGACCTGTTTTAGTTGATATTCCTAAAGATATCCAATTTAACAAAGGTATTTATAAAGTAAGTAAAAACAAATTAGAAAAAAAATTGAATGGCGCTATTTCCAATAAAATAAATTTAAAAGATGTAGATAAATTTATTGAGATGATAAAAAAATCATTTAAACCTATTTTTTATACAGGTGGTGGAGTAATTAATTCAGGTCCAAAAGCAAGCGAACTTTTAAGAGATCTAGTTTCATTAACTGGTTTTCCTATTACTTCTACTCTTCAAGGTTTAGGAGCTTTTCCGGGAGACGATCCTCAGTTTTTAGGAATGCTTGGCATGCATGGTACTTATGAAGCTAATAATGCTATGCATGATTGTGACTTAATGATTAATATTGGAGCAAGATTTGATGATAGAATAACAGGAAAAATTGACGAGTTTTCTCCAAAATCAAAAAAAATTCATATCGATATAGATCCATCTTCAATCGGAAAAAATGTAAAAGTTGACCTAGCTATTACAAGCGATGTAACTGAATTGTTACAAGCAGTTATAAAAAGATTTAAAGAAAAAAATAAAAATTTTATTGAGTCGAATAAACAAAAAACTGCCAAGTGGTGGAGCCAAATTGATAAATGGAGAGAAAAAAAATCCTTAAATTTTATCAATAGCAAGGAAACTATTAAGCCACAGCATGCTGTACAAAGATTATATGAATTAACAAAACACCAAGACACTTTTATTACTACAGAAGTTGGACAGCATCAAATGTGGGCCGCTCAACATTATAAGTTTAATAAGCCAAATAGATGGATGACGTCAGGAGGTCTTGGAACAATGGGCTACGGTTTACCTGCAGCGATTGGAGTACAAATAGCTCATCCTAAAAAATTAGTAGTAGATATAGCTGGAGAAGCCTCAATTTTAATGAACATTCAAGAAATGTCGACAGCTATACAATACAGATTGCCTGTTAAAATTTTTATTTTAAATAATGAGTACATGGGAATGGTACGACAATGGCAAGAATTATTACACGATAAAAATTATTCTGAAAGTTACACAGAAGCTTTACCAGATTTTGTTAAGTTAGCCGAAGCTTATGGCGCCGTTGGTATCAGAGCAAAAACTCCTGATGAACTAGACGAAAAGATTAAAGAAATGATAAATACAGATAAACCAGTTATTTTTGATTGTGCAGTTGATAAAGTAGAAAATTGTTATCCGATGATACCTTCTGGAAAACCTCACAATCAAATGCTTCTTGGACCTGAAGATGAAAAAGAAGAAGTTTCAGATGAAGGAAAAACTTTAGTTTAATGCCTAAACCAAAATCAGCATATAGCCAACCAACAAAATTTGGAAAAGAAGATCATCACATAATTGTTGTATGGGTTGATAATGAAGCGGGAGTTTTAGCAAGAGTTATCGGATTATTTTCTGGAAGAGGTTATAACATTGAGTCTCTTGCAGTGGCTGAAATAGATAAAAAAAAACACCTATCAAGAATTACAATAGTTACTAAAGGAACTCCTGAGGTTATCCAGCAGATCAAATTACAGCTTGGAAAATTAATCCCTGTTCATAAAGTAGCAGATTTTTCTAGGAATGATCCTAAAATTTTATTTAAGGAGCTCGCTTTACTTAAAGTAGTTGGATCTACAAAAAAACTGGATAAAGCAAAGAAATTATGCAAAAAACATAACGGATTAATCTTAGATAAAACAAAAAAGTCTTTTGTTATTCAAGTAACTGCTTTAAGAAGAGAAATTGATAAATTAGTTGCAGCCTTAAAGCCTTTAGGACTAATAAGTGTCTCAAGAACTGGGGCAGTTGCAATGACAAAAGGTGAAGAAGTTTTTACACAATAGGAGAAAAAATGAAAACATTTTATGAAAAAGACGCAGATGTGAATTTAATTAAAAATAAAAAAGTTGCTATTTTTGGATATGGTAGTCAAGGACATGCACATGCACTAAATTTAAAAGACAGTGGTGTAAAAGAAGTAGTTGTTGCATTAAGAGACGGGTCTTCAAGTATAAAAAAAGCTGAGAGTGAGGGATTAAAAGTTATGTCATTATCAGACGCTGCAGCTTGGGCAGATGTTGTCATGATGTTAACTCCTGATGAGCTTCAATCGGAAATTTATAAAAATCACATTGAGCAAAGAATGAAAGAGGGAACAAGTTTGGCTTTTGCTCACGGTTTAAATATTCATTTTGATTTAATTAACGCAAGAAAAGATTTAGATGTATTCATGGTAGCGCCCAAGGGACCAGGCCACACAGTAAGAAGTGAATACCAAAAAGGTGGAGGCGTTCCCTGTTTGATGGCAGTTCATAAAGATAGTTCAGGTAAAGCAAGGGACTTAGCTTTATCATATGCTTCGGCTATTGGTGGAGGAAAATCTGGAATAATTGAAACGACTTTTAAAGATGAATGTGAAACAGATTTATTTGGAGAGCAAACAGTTTTATGTGGTGGCTTAGTTGAACTAATTAAAAATGGTTTTGAGACTTTAACTGAAGCTGGCTACCCACCTGAGATGGCTTACTTTGAAACTCTTCACGAAGTAAAATTAATTGTTGATTTAATATATGAGGGTGGAATTGCAAATATGAATTATTCTATTTCGAACACTGCAGAGTATGGTGAGTATGTCTCAGGAAAGAGAATTGTTGATAGCAAGACAAAAGAGAAAATGAAAGAGGTGTTGCAAGATATTCAGTCTGGTAAATTTACAAAACAGTGGATGGATGAACATAAATCTGGTCAAAAAAACTTCCTAAAAATGAGGGAAGATTTAGCCAAACACCCTATTGAAAAAGTGGGAAAAGAGCTTCGTGCGATGATGCCTTGGATCGGTAAAAACAAATTAGTCGATAAAGACAAGAATTAGCCCAATCTGACTCTAGAATAGCTCTTATTGAATACATAATAATTTGCAAATTCTATCTTTGATTGTATTATGAGAAACTTTTGAATGAACAAAAGTTTTAGTATGAGTGATAAAAATAGAATTATAATTTTCGATACCACAATGCGAGACGGTGAACAGTCACCAGGCGCATCGATGAGTTTGGAAGAAAAATTACAAATATCAAGAGTGTTCGACGAACTTGGTGTTGATGTTATCGAAGCTGGCTTTCCAATAGCTTCGCCAGGAGATTACGAGGCTGTAACAGAAATTAGTAAAACTTTAAAAAAATCTATACCTGCAGGTTTAGCTCGCGCAACAAAAAAAGATATTGATGCATGTCATGAAGCATTAAAGCATGCAAAAAATTTTAGAATACATACTTTTATTTCTACAAGCCCGCTTCATATGAAACATAAGTTAAATAAAACTCCTGAGGAAGTTTTAGGGTCAATTAAAGAGAGCGTGACTTACGCTAGAAAATTTACTGATGATGTGGAATGGTCTTGCGAAGACGGAACACGAACAGACATGGACTTTATGTGTAAGACCGTTGAACTTGCAATTAAATGTGGAGCAAAAACTATAAATATTCCAGACACAGTTGGCTACACAGTTCCTTCAGAGTTTAAAAAGATTATCGAAACATTATTAAATAAAGTACCAAATATTGATAAAGCAATTATTTCAACACATTGTCATAATGATTTGGGATTAGCAGTCGCGAATTCATTAGCTGGAGTTATGGCAGGAGCAAGACAAATTGAATGTACAATTAATGGTATAGGCGAGAGGGCTGGTAACGCCGCTCTTGAAGAAGTTGTAATGGCGATGAGAACAAGACATGATTTAATGCCTTACACAACAAATATTAATACAAAACTTTTAAGCAAAGCATCTAAAGTTGTTTCTAATGCAACTGGTTTTCCAGTTCAGTTTAATAAAGCAATTGTAGGAAAAAATGCTTTTGCGCATGAGTCAGGCATTCACCAAGATGGGATGTTAAAAAATAGAAACACCTATGAAATAATGACCCCAGAAAGTGTTGGAGTAAAAAAAACTTCATTGGTAATGGGAAAACATTCAGGGCGCCATGCATTTAGAGACAAATTATCTGACATGGGTTACGTAGATATTACAGATGATATTATCGATACAGCTTTTGGAAAATTTAAAATTTTAGCAGATAAAAAGAAACATATTTACGACGAAGATATTGCTGCAATCATAGATGATAGTTTAGTTACAGAGGATAATGTTATAAAATTAAAATCTTTAAAAGTGTTTGCTGGAACTGGAGAGCCACAAAAAGCTGAAATGACATTAGAAGTTTATGGAGAAGTTAAAAGCGCTACTGAAACTGGAGACGGTCCAGTCGATGCGATATTTAAATGTATAAAAAATCTTTATCCTCATGATGTAAACTTACAATTATATAATGTACATGCTGTTACAGAGGGAACTGACGCACAGGCAACAGTAAGTGTAAGAATTGAGGAAAAAGGTAAGTCAACAGTAGGTCAAGCAGCTGATACTGATACGTTAGTCGCATCTGCTAATGCATACTTGAATGCATTAAATAAATTAATTATTAAAAGGACAAAAACTGCACCAGATCAAACGATCAGTGCTCAAAACTAAAAGGGGAAAATATGTTTAAAGGTTTATCAGGATTATCATCATTGTGGTCACAAGACATGGCTATAGATTTAGGAACTGCCAATACTCTCGTGGTATTAAAAGAACAAGGTGTAGTTTTGAACGAACCTTCAGTGGTTGCAGTTATAGAAGATGGAGGAAGGAAATCTGTTTTGGCTGTGGGTGACGAAGCAAAAACAATGTTAGGTAGAACACCTGGTAACATTTCAGCAATAAGACCTCTTAAAGATGGAGTAATTGCAGACTTTGTCGTTACTGAAGAAATGATTAAACATTTTATAAAAAAGGTTCACAAAAAAAATGCATTTGCAAATCCTAGAATTTTAATTTGTGTACCTACAGGATCTACACCAGTGGAAAGAAAAGCTATTCAAGACTCTGCTTTAGCGGCGGGTGCTAGAAAAGTACAACTTATTGAGGAACCAATAGCAGCTGCAATAGGAGCAGGACTACCAATTTCTGAAGCAACAGGTTCAATGGTCGTTGATATAGGTGGTGGTACTACTGAAATCGCTGTCATGTCTTTAGGTGGAGTGGTTTATTCAAAATCTCTAAGAGTCGCTGGTGATGCTTTAGATGGATCAATTATTGCTTACATGAGAAAAAAAATGAATTTAATGATCGGTGACTCAACAGCCGAGAAGATAAAAAAAGAGATAGGTACCGCAATACCATCATCCAATAATACTTTTTTAATGAAAGGTAGAGATATTAGATCTGGCACACCAAAAGAGATTGAGCTAACAGAAAAAGACGCTTGCGAAGCAATAATGCCAATATTAAATCAGATTTTAGGAGGCATCAAGGAAGCTTTAGAGAACACACCACCAGAATTATCAGCTGATTTAATTGATATGGGTTTAGTTCTGACTGGCGGAGGAGCTTTATTAAAAAATATTGATAAATTAATTTCTCAAGATACGGGTTTACCTGTAACGATAGCTGACGACCCTTTATCATGTGTAGCTATTGGAACTGGTAGAGCTTTAGAAAATGAAGAACTGTTTTCTACAATGTTATCTGAATATTAATTTGTCTTTAACGAAAAAATGTCAGTTAGTAGAGATGATTTTAGCATAGCTTTTCGTTCAGCCCTTTTACAAAGGGGAGCCAGCCAAAAATTTTCAATTCTATCACTAATAATTGTAGCACTCGTAGTTTTCTTTTTGGATGTTTATGGTTTTGCAATAATTAAAACAACAAGAAGCTTTATAAATGATGTGGTTTACAGAGTAACTTATTTAGCCTCTGCCCCAACAAGAATATTTCCAAGTTTAAATCGAGGTATAGCAAGTCATTTCAATTTAAAAAAAGAAAATGAACAATTAAGACAAGTTATTGAGCGATATAAATCACAAGACTTAAATTTAGAATATATTTCAAATGAAAATAAAAATTTAAAAAAAGTTTTAGATACAGAGAATGTACAAAAAGTTTCAAATGTAGTTCTAGCCAAAGTCTTAGTAGACCGAAATAGTCCATTTTTAAAATCAATAATTATTAATAAAGGAAGTAAAGAAGGTATTGTAAAAGGAATGCCAGTTACTCAGAATAAATATTTAGTTGGACGTATAGTCGAAACAAATTATTTATCTTCAAGAGTATTATTGCTTAATGATTTAAATAGCAGAATTCCAGTTACTTTTGATGAAAAAAGCACCCAAGCAATATTAACTGGAGGAGGAACACGTAAACCCACGCTTTCATATTTACCAGAGGACTACCAATTTGTAGAAGATATAACCGTATTTGCCTCTGGAAAAGATGGAATTTTTAACGCAGGCACACCTATTGGAAAAACAACACAGGATGGAGAAGTTAAATTATTCGTGGATCCCAATCAGTTATCTTTCGTTACAGTGAATTTAATCAAACAAAAAAAAGAAGTTTTTTAATGGCAAAAGGAAATATATTAAATAAGTTATTTGCTTCAGGTCCTCTGATTTTATTATATTATTTGTCTATAAGTGAAGTTGATACAAATCTCGAGAAATTATTTGAAGTTTTCTCTTTAAATTTACAAATTATAATAATTTTTTTTTGGATAATAAAACGTCCCAACCTAATGGGCACAGGACATATTTTCTTAGCGGGACTTATCAATGATGTAGTAATGGGATTTCCTTTGGGGATAAGCTCACTTTCTTACTTAGTAGTTTGTTTTGTAGGAAATTATGTAAGAAACAAAAGTGTTAATACAACAATAGCGTCTGACTGGTTTACTTTTTTGATAGCTTTGATATTTGCTAATTTACTTTTCTTTAACTTGTTAAATAATTTTTCAGATGTCAACATCACCTACACAAAAATTGGTTATAATACTTTCTTCACTTTATTCATGTTTCCAGTTTTTTGGTTTTTTTTTCATCTTTATCAAATAACTTTTATAGGATCTCAAGATGCTTAGCCCAGGTTCAGGTAATACAGTTATCAAATCTAAGCTTATTGGTAGAAGAATGTTTTTAATCTCGGCTGCAAAAGCCGTAGTGATGGTTGGGCTGATTGGAAGACTTATATCTCTTCAAATTAATCAGGCTACAAAATATAAGTCTTTATCTGATAAAAATAGATTTAGAGAATGGAAGTTAGCACCTGAAAGAGGAGCTATAAAAGATTTTTTTGATACAAAAATTGCATCAAGTGAACCACTATATCAATTACATTTAGTTCCAGAAAATGCTAAAGATCTAGATAATTTATTTGTAAGATTAAAAGCAATTTTAAATATAACTGATCGTAAAGTTTCCTATTTAAAAAGAGTCATTAAAAAACAAAAACCTTGGGAACCAGTAATAGTTTCTGAAAATTTAGACTGGTCTGATTTTTCAAGAATAAATTTATTTTTACACGAACTCGAGGGAGTAGAACCCATAGTTTCAGTTGCAAGAACTTATCCCGATAATTCTTCAGCTCATATCTTGGGTTATGTTTCTCAAATAAGCGCAAAAGATTTGCAAACAAAAGAATATCTTCAAGAATTAGCTGTGCCGGGTATGACAATAGGAAAAACTGGTTTGGAAAGAAAATTAGACGAACAGATAATTGGTAAAGTTGGTTATCAACGTTATGAGGTTAATGCTTTTGGAAAAAGAATAAGAGAGATTAAAATTGACGAAGGTCAGGCAGGTAAAAGTTTCAAAACAACCTTAGATTATGAAGTACAAAAATATATCAATGAACTCTTAAAAGATAAAGCAGCCGCGGTGTGTGTGATGGATGTATATAATGGAGATATTGTATCTTTAGTTTCGTCTCCAACATTTGAGCCTAATGAATTTGTTCATGGATTAGACAAGGCTTATTGGAATAGTTTAATTAAAGACGATAAAAAACCTTTAGCTAACAAAGCATTATCAGGATTATATCCACCTGGATCTACGATTAAAACCCTGGTGGCTTTAAGTGCTTTAGAAAATAAAATTATAAGGCCTTTAGATACTTTTAGATGTAAGGGTAAAATAGAGTTATACGGAGAAAAATTTCACTGTTGGGAGAAAGAAGGACATGGAATCGTAAACCTTAGAAAAGGTATTCAAAGATCCTGTGATGTCTATTTTTATGAAGTCGCTAGAAAACTCGGTGTAGATCGACTATCAGAAACCGCAAAACGATTTGGTTTAGGAAAAAAAGTTTTAAGTGATTTTATTGAAGAAAGGGCAGGAGTAGTTCCAAACACAAAATGGAAGAAAAAATTTATTGGGCAAAATTGGTATTTGGGAGAAACTCTTCACTCAGGCATTGGTCAAGGTTACTTTCAAAGTACACCTTTACAGTTGTGCTTGATGACCGCGCAAATTGCTAATGGAGGGTTTAAAATAAACCCAAGAATAGTTTACGATAAAAAAAATGATAATCTTAGAAATTATTTAAAACATAAAAATGAAAATCCAAATGATCCTCTTCCAACTGACTTACTTGTATCAAATTTTGATTTAGAGCCTTTATTTAAAAACCAAGAACACATAAATCTAATTAAAGATGCAATGTTTTCATCATCAAATGAACCTGGAGGAACTTCTTATAGGCACAGATTAGAGAACCCAAAATATACTTTTGCAGGAAAAACTGGGTCATCACAGATAAAAAGATTTACAGAAGCACAGCGTGAAGCCGAAGTTAAACAAGAGAGCTTACCTTACAAAGATAGAGATCATGCCCTGTTTGTAGCTTTTGCACCTTATAAAAATCCGCAATATGCGATTAGTGTTTTAGTTGAGCATGGAGGTTCTGGTGGTAAAGCTGCAGCCCCAATAGCTAAGAAAGTAATTAAAAAGGTTCTCGAAAGACATGAGTTAAGAAGAAGTGTGAACAATCAAATTGGAGAGTCTGTTTAATGTTACAACCAAGATCTATTCAATCTTCGTTAGGTATTAGAGATAAAATATTATCTCTAGATTATATTTTAGTATTTTCAATTTTAGTTTTAGGAATTGTTAGTATGTTTGCCATGTATTCAACAGATGGTGGAGAGTTTAAGTACCATACCACTAGTCATATTTTGAGATTTTTTGTTTTTTTTGTTATGTTTTTTATTGTTTCATTTATTTCAATAAGATTTTGGCATGAAACAAGTTATTTAATTTACATTGGAATTTTTATTTTATTACTTGGTGTCAAGTATTTTGGATTAACTTCATCTGGTTCAAAAAGATGGTTAGATTTATATTTTATGAATTTACAACCTTCAGAATTGATGAAAATAGGATTAATTTTATTTCTTGCTAAATACTATCATCGTATATCGATTGAAGGCGTAAATAGCCTTAAACATTTAATTATTCCTATAACAGTTCTTGTTGCTCCCGTCATTTTAGTTGCAACTCAACCAGATCTAGGTACTTCAATACTAATAGCTGCAGGTGGAATAATTGTGGCATGGTTAGCAGGAGTAAGGGCAAAATTTTTTGTTTTTTCAGGGATAAGTATGTTAGCACTTTTACCAGTAGCGATCTCATTTTTAAAACCATATCAAAAATCTAGAATTTTAACTTTTTTAAATCCTGAGCGAGATCCGCTTGGAGCAGGTTATCAAATTATTCAATCAAAAATAGCTATAGGCTCTGGAGGTTTATTCGGCAAAGGTTTTTTAAACGGTTCTCAAAGTTATCTAGATTATTTACCAGAAAAACATACAGATTTCATTTTTACTCTTTTTTCTGAAGAATTTGGGTTTTTTGGGTCATTGTTTATTTTGCTTTTGTATTCATTGATTATTTCAAGAATAATTAAGGTTGGTAATCTTACAAGAAGCAATTTTGGAAAATTATATTGTTATAGTTTTGCTACAGCTTTCTTTCTTTATGTTGTCGTTAACATGATGATGGTGTTGGGTTTACTACCTATTGTAGGCTCACCTTTACCAATTATGTCATATGGTGGTTCCTCAATGATGGCTATTATGCTTGGGTTAGGAATCGTCATGTCTTGTAAAATTTATAAGGATGTGCCTGTAAATTAAATGAACCTAAAATGAGCTATTTTTTTTTCAAATTAAGGCTTGTTTATTTTTCCAATTGATGCTTTATTATCACGATAATTATGTTTGGTGATAAAAAAATTAAAGATTCAGAGAGATCGCTTATAAGCGAAACAGTAAGTATTGAAGGTACTATTAACAGCTCCGGAGCTATTGATGTTGCTGGCTTAGTTAAAGGACCAGTTTATTCAAAAGAATTAATTATTAGAGACACAGGATCTATAACTGGTTCAATTGAAGCAGACGATGTAGAAATTCATGGTCACCTTGACGGAAAAGTTTCTGCTCAAAATATTGTTATCGGTTCATCTGGCACTGTCAAAGGTGATATAGAATTTGGAAGCAATTTAAGAACTGAAAATGGAGCGGACATTGATGGCTACATTAAAAAAACAAATTCTTCGAAATCGAAACTAACAGGTGATTTTTTATTTAAGAAAAAAGATAAAAAAGAGACATCTGATACAGAAGATAGACCAGAAGTAGTCAATAAAGAAGCTATCGCCTAATCTACCGCACTACTATTTTACTTTAACTTGCAATATAATTTTCAAATGAAAAATTATAAGTGCAAATCTGTGGGAATAATAGGATCCGGCATTCAAGGTGTTTGCACCGGGCTTCAACTTCTAAAAAAAAATATTCCTGTTACTATATTCGATAAACACGATCCTTTATCTCCAGGTTTTAAACCAGCTTCATATGGAAATGCGGGCCATTTCTCACCCTATGCTGTTTTACAATTTAATCGTCCTGATGTTTTATATGATGTGCCGAAGATGTTAATTAGTTCTTATGGACCTTTAGCTCTTAAGTGGAACTATATACCTAAAATGTTAAATTGGTTTTTATATTATTTTAAAAACTGTAATCAAAAATCCATGATGCATACAGCAAAAAACATGCATCAAATACTAAGCTTATCAAATGATGCATACGAGGAAATTTTTCAAGAAATTGACACAACAGGGTTAGTAGAAAAAAAAGGTATCATTTATATTTGGACAAATAAAAATTTAAAAAGCAGAAATCTAGAAATTAAGGTTCGTAAAGAACTTGGCATTGAACAAAAACTTCTCACACAAAAAGAGGTTTTAGATTTAGAACCAAACTTACAACCTGTATTTGACTCAGGTGTGATTTATGAAAGCGCTATGCACGCTAGAGATCCACATGGAATTCTTAAAAAAATATTTAAATTATATTTGCAACGTGGAGGCAAGTTTATTCAAACTAATGTTAAAAACTTAGAGCAAATAAATATAAATGAAACAGCTGTAAGGTCTGAAAATGAGGAATATAAATTTGAAAAAGCTGTAGTAGCATCAGGAGCTTTTTCTAAATTATTAACCGATCAATTAGGAGAGAATATACCTCTTGACACAGAAAGAGGCTATCATGTTCATTTTAAAGGAAAAGACCATCTAATCAGTCGACCTGTTATTTTTTTAGATAGAGGTTTTGGTATGACCCCAATGAATCAAGGTTTAAGAGCTGTAGGCACTGTTGAGTTAGGAGGCTTAAAAAATCCCCCAACTAGGAAAAGAATTGATTATATTATTAGATGTGCAAAAGAGCTTTTACCTGATCTTGGCCACCACGAGGATGAATGGTTAGGATTTAGACCAACTCTTCCAGATTTTCTTCCAGTTTTAGGACCTTCATTAAAAAATAAAAATATAATTTATGCTTTTGGCCATCAGCATTTAGGCTGGACATTAGGCGCTATCACAGGCAAAATTATCTCTAAAATAGTTGCAGGAGAAAAAACAAATTTAGATTTGACTCCTTATAGCTCAAAAAGATTTAATTAGGAATTATTTGTCAAAAAATTATTTAGCTTATCTATTTCTAGTGCTAGCAGCACTGTTTTGGTCAGGTAATTTTATTGTTGGAAAGTTCGCGACATTATTTGAAATTCCTCCACTAACACTAAATGTTTTTAGATGGATTTCAGTTTGGTTTATATTAATACCTTTTACATATAAAGAAATTTACAACAATTTATCTTATATAAAAAAAAATTGGCTTGTTATCAGCTTCATGGGAGTAATTACAATAAGTACTTTTAACTCTGTTGTTTATTTTGCACTAAATTATACACAAGTAATAAATGCAGTTTTAATGTTAGCTGCTATTCCTGCAGCAACAATTGTGCTTTCGTCTTTTATGAAAATTGAAAAAACAAATATTTTTCAAATTCTCGGACTGTTGTTGTCAATTATAGGAATTGGATCAATCATTTCCAACGGTGATATTCAAAAAATTATTTCTTTAAGTTTTAACAAAGGTGACTTATGGATGCTAGTTTGTGTAGTTACGTGGTCTCTTTATACTACTTTACTTAAAAAACATAAATTTAAATTTTCACAGTTTACTTTAATTCAGCTAATGGTTTCTGTTGGGATACTTTTTTTGATACCTCAATTTTTTTATGAAAAATCTATTGGTCTAGAACTAAATTTAAACAAAGCATTTTTTTTGATTCTTTTTTACGTGGTTGTGTTTCCAGCTATTGCTGCTTATTATTGCTGGCAAAAAGGTGTTCAGATAATTGGTCCTAATAGATCTACCATGTTTGTTCAATTGATGCCTTTATTCAGTGCAGTCATGGCGATCGTAATCTTTAAAGAAAAATTTGAATTATATCATTTTGCTGGAGCCGCTTTTATAGTATCAGGTATTTATCTATCGAATAAAAAAATCAATGATTAAAGTTGCAATTTTAGACGATTATCAAAATGCTTTTCAACAGATTGTTGATATAGAAAAATATAAAGATAAATTTGATTTTAAAATTTTTAATGAACCCTTTACAGACGAAAAAGAAGCTGGTGTTGCATTAGAAGACTTTGAGGCCTTATTTATTATGAGAGAAAGAACTCCAATTTCTAAAGCTCTGTTAGAAAGCTTGCCTAATTTAAAATTTATCATGACTTCAGGGATGAGAAATAAAGCAATTGATTTAGTATCAGCAAAGAAAAAAAATATTATTGTTTGTGGTACAGAAATTAATTCTAATCCTGCAGCAGAAGTCACTTGGGCTTTAATATTAGGGCTTTATCGAAATATGAAACAGGAAATTGATAATATGTTTCAAGGTTATTGGCAAACAACTATCGGTTTTGAATTAAAAGGTAAAATGTTAGGTTTAATTGGTCTTGGAAAAATTGGAACGCAAGTTGCTAAAGTTGCAAAAGCTTTTGGTATGGAAGTTTGTGCTTGGAGTGAAAATTTAAATTTATCTTACGCTAATGAGATAGGAGTTTTGCCAATGAGCAAGGAAGACTTGCTTAAAAATTCAGATATAGTCTCAATTCATTTAGTTCTTGGAGAAAGATATAAAAATCTTATAACAAAAAAAGAGTTATCCATGATGAAAAAAACTGCTTTCCTAATTAACACTTCGAGGGGACCAATTGTTAATGAGAATGATCTAGTTGACATTTTAAAAAATGAAAAAATAGCAGGAGCGGGTTTAGATGTTTACGATAAGGAGCCCCTTTCTCAAGACCATAAATTAAGATTTCTTCCAAACGCACTTTTATTACCCCATATAGGGTATGTTACTGCTGAAAATTACACTAAATTTTACTTACAAATGGTTGAAAATCTTGAGGGGTGCCTAAAAAACAAACCACTAAGAATAATTGACTAAATTTACTATTCCATTATAGGTTGTATTAGATAAACTCATTATGAGTGATTCGATTTGTTTAATAAATAACAAATCTATGATTAAATTTAAGTGAGAATAAAAGGGAGTATGAAAAAAATATTTGGTCTTTTGATCACATTATTATTATTAAATGGATGCGCAGAGTCGATCGCATTACTTGGAGGCGCAACTAACGGGAAAATGGTTCAATCCTCTTTTAATTCAGTAGTAAGTTACGGAGTTAAAAAGCAAACTGGAAAAACTCCTTTAGAGCATGCAATAGTATATGCAGAGGAAAAAAATCCTGATATAAAAAATGAAAAAAAAGAACCTTGTTTATCTTTTGTTGAAAAAACTAATTCAAAAATTTGCTCAATAGTGAAAAAGCAATTAAATTTAACTAAATCAAAAATTATACAAAGATCTAAAGAGCAATCTTATAAAGACCACACCTCATCTTTACAACCTAGTATAGATAAAAGCTCCAAAATTAGATATTTAGATTAGTTACTTAAAAAGAAAACCTCAGGTAGAAATCTAAAAATTTAACCATTATAAGTTGTACTAAAAAAAAAGTTCTTAAAATTATAATTAACTTTTTTTTAGATTAAATCAGATATACAAATTTGAAATTAACTATGAAAAAAATATTTGGTCTTTTGATCACACTATTATTATTAAATGGATGTGCAGAGTCGATCGCACTACTTGGAGGTGCGTCTAACGGGAAGATGGTTCAATCTTCTTTAAATTCAGCGATAAGTTACGGAGTTAAAAAGCAAACTGGAAAAACTCCTTTAGAGCATGCAATAGCATACGCAGAGGAAAAGAACCCTGAGAAAAAGAAAGAAACTTGTATTTCCTCAATTGAAAGAACGAGATCTGAGTTTTGTACAATTGTAAAAAAGCAAATATCATCAACTACTATCGCATTAAAAGAGAGTACATCGAAAATAGTTAAAAATTATCCTAAAGAAATTGCTATTTCATTAAAATCTAAAATTAAAGAGTCACCTTTAATCGAAAATATAGCAAAAAAATCAATTATCTATAATAGAAGGTAATCCTGAGTTTTTCCAACCTGGATCTTGACCATTTCCACTAAAGCCATCAGAAATATTTACTGCATCATAACCTTCATTAGCTAAAAGATTAGCAGCAATAATTGACCTGCCCCCTGCGGCGCACATTACTAGAACTTGTTTTTTTTTATCAATATTTTGTTTAACTTTGTCTAAAAAAGTTAGGTCTTGTGAAATTGTAATAAAAAAAGATTTTATACCCAGATCTTTTGTATTTGGTTTTCCAACTTGATTCCATTCCTTTTCCGTTCGAACATCTAATAAAATAGTTTTCGGATTATCCTTAATAAATTTTTTAATTTCTGATGATTTGATTTGTTTAATCATTGAGTGGCCTCAATATAAATAATTGAGACCACTAAATCAATTACTAAGCGGCTAATGCTTGTTTAATATCTGCAATGATATCATCTGGATGTTCAATACCAATTGATAGCCTTACGTAACCTGGTGTTACACCTGCTGCTGCTAACGCTGCATCATCTAATTGACTGTGCGTTGTAGTAGCTGGGTGAATTGCTAGACTTCTAGCATCACCAATATTAGCAACGTGATATAACATTTTTAAGTTATCGATGAATTTGGCACCTGCTTCTTTTGTGCCTACATCCATTCCAACTAAAGAACCATATCCACCTTGCATATATTTTTTAGCTCTTTCTTTAATCTCACCCTGGTGATTAGTAGGATAGATTACATTTTTAACTTTCTTTTGCGTTTCTAAGAATGAAACTACTTTTTCTGCATTGCTACAGTGTTGTTTCATTCTAAGAGCAACTGTTTCCAAACCTTGAATAATTTGGAAAGCATTAAATGGACTTAAAGGAGCTCCTAAGTCTCTCAATAAAACCACTCTTGCTCTGATTACAAAAGGAATGTTTGCCCCTGTTAATTGAGGAACTGCATCTGCCCATATTGCACCACCATAACTTTGGTCAGGCTCATTAATCAATGGTTGTCTTTTTCTGTCTTTAATCCAGTCAAAGTTACCACCATCAACTATTATTCCACCAATTGAAGTTCCATGACCACCAATATATTTAGTCAAAGAGTGCATTACGATTGCAGCACCATGAGCTAAAGGTTTACAAATTACTGGTGAAGCCGTGTTATCGATAATTAAAGGAATACCTTTTTTTCTACCGATATCTGAAACTTCTTTGATTGGAAACACACGAAGATAAGGATTTGGACAAGACTCACCGTAGTAAGCTCTTGTTTTATCATCAGTAACTTTTTCAAAGTTTTTAGGATCCGCAGGGTCTGCAAATCTAACTTCAATACCTTGTTGTCTTAAAGTATTTTTAAATAAGTTAACTGTACCTCCGTATAAGTCTGTTGAAGCAACTATATTGTCTCCAGCCTGCGCCAAGTTTTGAATGCACATTGCTGATGCTGCTTGACCTGATCCTACAGCACATGCTGCAACACCACCTTCTAAAGCGGCAACTCTTTTTTCTAGCACATCAACCGTTGGGTTCATGATACGTGTATAAATATTACCAAATTCCTTAAGACCAAATAAATTTGCAGCAGTTTCTGCATTTTTAAATTGGTAAGAAGTTGTTTGATAAATTGGAACAGCTACTGCCGTAGTAGCAGGATCACTTCTGTAATCACCACCATGTAAGCCAATAGTTTCCGGATGTTTAAAATCAGCCATTGATTTTCCCCCTTACTGTTTCTCTTATCGTTTCTTTTTTCATTATTATAGCCTCCTTACGCTACGTTTCCATACTCTTTCATGTGTTTCGGTATTTTTTTATCCGAACCATACATGAAATGTTTACTCATATTTTCCCTAAATCTGCTTGCTGGAACTCTTAAACCAATCGCCTCTGCAACTTCTCGTATATGCATTGGGCTCGCTCCACAGCAAACACCGATGTATTTGACACCTAGATCAAATACTTCTTTTGCGAAATTTCCAACCTCATATCTATTGCACTGCAATGGATCCATAGCAGTAGGGAAAGTTCTGCCATGAGGAGATGGACAATTACATCCATTATTATCTGGAAGATTAAAAAATGTTGGATGCTGTTAT
>Ga0213866_10001032_pt1 | contig 21220 bp, 21 predicted proteins | sample PICome_11_FD_160079 | JGI IMG/M metagenome (GOLD analysis project Ga0213866, IMG submission 160079) | Coastal seawater microbial communities near Pivers Island, North Carolina, United States - PICO284 | ecosystem: Environmental > Aquatic > Marine > Coastal | place: USA: North Carolina...
CTGAGTACACCGCGGCTAAACTGATCCAACTGTTGGTACATTGCCCCGCGATGATCTACCAGACCGGTAATTCCATTGTTAGTCCCACGTATCAGCGGTTTGCCGTTCTCAATAGCGCGCATACGCGCCATTTGCATATGCTGCTGAGGGGCAATTGAATCGCCGAACCAGGCATCGTTACTAACTGTTAGCATAACACTTGCATTACGGGTATTTTTAGCGACTAGATCTGGGTAGGCGATCTCATAGCAGATCGCAGTTGCGATTTGCTGTTGTTTGGCAAGCAGTGGCAATTGCTTATCTGTGCCTAGAGAAAATGACGACATGGGAAGATCAAAGAAATTGTTAAGACCGCGAATCAGCGCTTCGAAGGGCACATATTCGCCGAAGGGCACCAGTCGAGTCTTGTTGTATTGGCCACTGCCATCACCGACCACTAGCATTGAGTTGTAGTAAAGCCCCTGAGGGTTATTGTTGGTGGGTATGCCGGTGATCAGGGCGGTACCCTGTTGTTCGGCGCGCTCGCCGACAGCTTGCAGGAAGCCTTTGGCCTCGCTGTAAAGGGCGGGGATAGCTCCCTCTGGCCAGATAATAATATCCGTACCCCAGTGATCTTCGCTTTGCTCCAGCAGTTGTCTGAGAATTTTATTGCGCTCTAGCGGCGCCCACTTATCTTTTTGATCCACATTGGGTTGTATCAATGCAACGGACAGTTGCTGATCAATCGCTTGAGTCCAATTGACGGTTTGTAGTTTGGCGCCGCCGACAAAGGCTGCCACTACCAGGGCAGCGCTGAGGCCAAGTACTGGAGAAAAACGCCGCTGTAGCAGCTGCGCCAGAACTGCAGCGCCGAGAGCGGTCAGGTAACTGAGCAGTAACACGCCACCGAGGGGTGCCCACCCATTGAGCCAGGTATCAGTGTGACTGTAGCCGGCGTAGAGCCAGGGGAAACCGGTAAAAATCCAGCTGCGAAACCATTCGCTGATCACCCAGATTGCCGGTAGTGACAGTATCCAGTAGATCGGCGACTGGGGTAGCAGTGCAGTCAGGGCAAAGGGCAGGGCAAATAACACAGCCAGCAGCAGGCAGAAAAACAGGGTGCCAAAAATAGCAAAGACCATGGATACATCGCCATGCACGTACATGCTGATGTAGATCCAGCTGGTACCGGCTAGATAGAGGCCTGCCCCGAACAGAGCCGCGCGCTTAAATGCGCTCTGAGGCGATTGGTTTTGTAGCAGGATAAATAGCACCGCGATGCTGATTATGGCAACTGGCCACAGGGAAAAGGGTGCCAGTGATAGCGGTAGCAGGGCGCCGGCTAGAATCAGAACGGCATAGTTTAGGGGTTGTCGATCCATTGACATTGGGTCTCAGGCTGAGTTTTTGCTAACTTCCAGCAGAGTTATCCGGCGGTTGTCACCATCGATGACTTTAAAGTGGAAGTTGTCGATGTTGAGGCCCTCACCAATCTCTGGGAGCCCACCAAAGTTATTGATCACCAGACCACCAATGGTATCGCAATCGTCATCGGGAAATCCGATATCAAAGTACTCATTGAAGTCGTCTATTTGCATAATGGCTTCGACGCGATAGCGGTTTTCCGAGAGCTGTTGAATCTGTTCAACTTCCTGCTCGTCGGTCTCGTCCTCAATTTCGCCGACAATTTCCTCCAGCACATCTTCGATGGTCAGCAGTCCTGACACCCCGCCGTACTCGTCGACTACTATGGCCATATGGTAGCGCTGTTCACGAAACTCCTGAAGTAAGATGTTAAGTCTTTTACTCTCGGGGATTATGGTTGCCGGGCGCAGTAGGTTTTGCAGGTCGAAGTCTTCCTTGCCCGACAAAACCAAGGGCAATAGCTCTTTGGCCAACAGTATGCCCTGTATGTCATCTGAGGATTCGCCAACCACTGGAAACCGCGAGTGTTGCGATTCGATCACCAGTGTCAGTATCTGTTCCAAACTAAAGTCGGCCTCTATGACTTTCATCTGTGATTTGGGGATCATAATCTCCCGTGCCTGTAAATCGGCAACCTTGAGGGCTCCCTCCATAATTTGCAGGGCGCTGGCATCGATAATCGACTGATCCTCAGCTCCGCGAAGGGTGGCTATTAGCGCTTCTCTGTTGGAGGGCGTGGAAGAGAAGGCCTCACTCAATTTTTGCAGCAGGGTTTTGTCCTGCGTGTCGTTTGTCAGATCATCATTCATGGCCTAGTTATCACCCTCAGTGAATAGTGTAGGGAGGTGGGAATCCGAGCCCTTGTAAAATATCGGTTTCCAGGTTTTCCATAATTGCGGCATCGCTGTCGTTCTGATGATCGAAACCCAGCAGATGCAATACCCCGTGGATAATCATATGGGCCCAGTGAGCCGCTGGTTCTTTTTGCTGTTGTCGCGCCTCCTCAGCAACCACTGGCGCACAGACGACCACATCACCCAGTAGTGCAAGAAGTTCGGGCAGTGGAGCCTCAAAGGGAAAGGATAGTACATTGGTCGCTCCCTGAGCGCCTCGATACTGTTGGTTGAGGGCTCGGCCCTCTGATAGATCGACAATGCGCACACTGAGTTCTGCCTCCTCTCGCCGATTGCCGATGGCGGCAGCTACCCAGTGCCGAATACTGTCCTCGTCGGGGGGGTCTTCAGAGGTGCAGGCCAACTGAATGTCTACATGGATTGCCATAGCTTGATATCAATTAGGTTTTAGGACTCGGCTTCAAACGCATCATAGGCGTCAACAATGCTCTGTACCACTGGGTGACGGACCACATCGCGAGATTCGAAGTGGGTGAAACTGATATCGTCCACATCTGCCAATACTTTGTGAGCGTGAACCAGACCAGAGCTAACCCCTTTGGGGAGGTCAATTTGCGTGGTATCGCCAGTGATTACCGCTGTGGAACCAAAACCGATGCGGGTGAGGAACATCTTCATCTGTTCGCGGGTCGTGTTTTGGCTTTCATCGAGGATAATATAGGCGGAGTTTAGGGTTCGGCCGCGCATATAGGCCAGGGGGGCAATCTCAATTACGTTGCGCTCCTGTAATTTGGCTACGGTTTCAAAACCCAGCATCTCGTGAAGTGCATCATAGAGGGGTCGCAGGTAGGGATCGACTTTCTGCGCCAGATCTCCCGGCAGGAATCCCAAGCGCTCGCCAGCTTCGACGGCGGGCCTTACTAATAGGATGCGCTCTACTTCGTCGCGCAATAACGCCTCGACCGCACAGGCCACCGCCAGATAAGTTTTTCCTGTCCCTGCCGGACCTATACCAAAATTAATGTCATGGGTTTGCACGGCGCGCACGTAGCGCTGTTGATTGAGACCGCGGGGCTTGATATTGCCCTTTTTGGTGCGAATTACCGAAAAACGCTCAACGTCATTGGAAGATTTCAGTTGGCTGGCGGTTTGAGTCATTGGCTTCTCTCTCTCGAATTGTCGGAGGCTGAGATGTACCTCCTCAATGGGTAGTTGGGGATAGTGGGCAGTGAGTTGATAGAGGCTGTGGATAGTTTCTAGGGCCATTTCGCAGGCGTCCTCATCCCCATGGACCGCAAAAAAATTGTCCCGCGAGCGTATTTCAACGCACAGGCGCTGTTCGATAAGTCGCAGATTTTCATCGAATTGGCCGCAGAGGGCAGCCAAGCGGTGCGCATCATTGGGCTCGAGGCTAATGTTATGCGCTGATGGTGGAGTTTGCAGTGGGTTCAAAAGGTACTTATGTGCCTCATATCTTTATTTAACAAGGCTAGCATAGCGCGAAATTTACCACAGGGTAAATACTTTTTTATGATGCCGCTTTGCATCGGGATAGGATGTTGTGATTGCGTGCTTATGTCTGCCGCCGGCAGGCCTAATTAAATCAATTTGCCGCGCAGGCTGTTGGGCAGGGCCTCGGTTATTTCGACCGTGACAAAGTCGCCGATAAGTGCTGAGTTGTCCGATGAAAAATTGACCACGCGATTATTTTCAGTGCGCCCTTGAAGCTGTCCGGGATCTTTTTTGGAGACCCCGCTAACCAACAACTTGTAAGTTTTGCCAACCATGCGACGGCTGATTTCAAATGCGCTCTGATGAATGCGGTCTTGAAGAATTTTAAGCCGCTTCTTCTTGGTGTCCTGGTCGGTGCTATCGGCAAGTTCAGCTGCCGGGGTGCCGGGCCTCGCGCTATAGATAAAGCTAAACGAGGTATCAAAGCCAATCTCTTCAATTAGCTTCATGGTGGCAGCAAAATCCTCTTCAGTCTCTCCGGGGAAGCCGACAATAAAATCTGAGGAGATACTTATATTGGGGCGAATGGCGCGTAGTCGGCGGATAGCAGACTTGTATTCGATGGCGGTATGGCCGCGCTTCATCGCCATCAGTATGCGATCAGAGCCACTTTGCACCGGCAGGTGCAGATGATCTACCAGTTGGGGAACATCCGCGTAGACCGCGATCAGTGCATCGGAAAACTCTACCGGATGGGAAGTGGTATAGCGAATGCGTTCGATACCTTGAATCTCGGCGACATAGGGTATCAGCTCGGCAAAATCACAGACTGAACCATCCGGCATCTCGCCGCGGTAGGCATTCACATTTTGACCCAGCAAGTTGACTTCTCTGACACCTTGCTGAGCCAGTTCAGTGACTTCGGATATAACATCCACCAGCGGTCGGCTGACTTCCTCGCCCCTGGTATAGGGCACTACGCAGAAGGTACAGTACTTTGAGCAGCCCTCCATAATCGACACAAAAGCACTGACGCCGTCTGCCTCGGGGGTTGGCAGACGATCAAATTTTTCGATCTCAGGGAAGCTGATATCCACGGCAACGGCACCGTCTCGCCGCTTGGTTTCAATCAACTCGGGAAGTCGATGTAGGGTCTGTGGGCCAAAGATAACATCCACATAGGGCGCGCGCTTGGCGATAGCCTCACCCTCTTGGCTGGCCACGCAGCCACCCACGCCGATAACTAGGTTGGGATTTTTATCCTTCAAGTGCTTCCAGCGCCCCAGTTGATGAAAGACTTTCTCCTGGGCCTTCTCGCGAATCGAGCAGGTGTTGAGCAACAGCACATCGGCATCATCGGCGCTGTCAGTCGCTACCATATTATGACTATCTCCCAGCAGATCTGACATGCGCGAGGAATCGTACTCGTTCATCTGGCAGCCGTGGGTGACTATATGCAGTTTTTTTGCTGTGGGGTCAGTCATACCAAGATGGTCAATCTTTGATCAATTGTTTAGGGGTCTGCATTATAGCTGTGCACCGTTAATTGGCAATATAAATGCCGTTGCGGGAGTAAACTCTGTGTTATTATTGCGCCCCTTTTACCTAACCGCAGTATTGAAATCGATGAGCGCAGAACCCATTTACCGAGTTACTTTTTTTAATCAGGGCCAGGTCTATGAGATCTATGCCCGCCATGTTTACCAGAGTGATCTCTGGGGTTTTCTCGAAGTTGAACAGTTTGTATTTGGCGAGCGTTCAAAAATGATTGTCGACCCCGCTGAGGAAAAGTTGAAGACCGAATTCTCGGCGATCAAACGCAGCTTTATACCTATGCATTCGGTGGTGCGTATCGATGAGGTTGAAAAAGAGGGTACCTGCAAAATTTCCGATGCCCCCCAGGGTGGTAATATCAGCAATTTCCCATTCGCCAATATGGCCGGCGCCAAGCCTTCTAAAGATTAGATACCATCCCTTAAAAGTCGCGCCTTTCGCTCGGATGAACTATAGTTATTAAAACTTGAGTAGTTCGGTGCAGTGTGACATTGGACTCTGCTCAAGCAGATAGATCGCGATGTCAATCTGTGCTCAGCATATGCTAAAGTTGTCAGGGTACTTAAACAGTACAGTTGCGGATGATTCAAACCTAGAAATACGCAGAGAAGTTAATGGGAGTCATGGTGAACCAGCAGGGATTAAAGTTACTGCCGTTTGAATTTGCGCGGGTCAATCGCGTTCTGGTGGACAGTGATCGCCAGCAGTTGCTCGTGACTGCGGATACAGCGGTATGGGCCTTAGCTGAGGTCAGCCGAGTGATGGGCAAGTTGCCAGCCAACTGCCTTGCAGACAGCGAATTTGATACCCTGCTCAGTGAGATTTACAGCGGCCGCACCGGCACTTCGGAAGCGGTGATGGCGGATATCAAAGATTTCGTGGATATGGAATCGGCAGCGGCGGAACTTGAAGAGGTCAGCGACCTCCTCGACGCCGAAAACGATGATGCGCCGATTGTGCGCTTGCTCAATGCGATACTCACCGAATCCCTTAAAGAAAATGCCTCCGATGTACATATTGAGCCCTACGAAAATCAAGCGCTGGTGCGCTTCCGTCTGGATGGCGTGCTGAGGACTGTACTCTCCCCCTCGGTGCAAATCGCGCCGCTGTTGATCTCCCGTATCAAGGTGATGTCCAAACTCGATATTGCTGAAAAGCGCCTCCCCCAAGATGGTCGCATGAGTGTGTTATTGGGCGGGCGCAGCATAGATCTGCGGGTTTCCACTATGCCCTCCAGTCATGGTGAGCGGGTAGTGATGCGATTGCTGGACAAGAATGCCGGCAAACTCAAGGCGCAAGATCTGGGCATGCCAGAGGCCACCAAGGGCGAGTTGGATGAACTGATCTCCAGACCCCACGGCATTATTCTGGTCACGGGCCCCACAGGTTCTGGTAAAACCACTACCCTGTATGCGGCACTGCAGCAGATGGATCGTCAGCAGCGCAATATTATGACCGTTGAAGATCCAGTGGAATACGATTTGCCTGGTATCAGCCAGACTCAAATTAATCTGCGTGCCGGTATGACATTTGCCCGTGGACTTCGAGCCATCCTGCGTCAGGACCCCGATGTGATACTTATCGGTGAGATCCGCGACGGTGAAACCGCTGAGATTGCCACTCAGGCCAGTCTTACTGGCCACTTGGTCCTCTCCACCCTACATACCAATACCGCAGCTGGGGCAATCACCAGACTTCAGGATCTCGGTGTGGACAGTTTTCTATTGGCCTCTACAGTGCGCGGTATTATCTCCCAGCGCCTATTGCGCAAGCTCTGCACCCATTGCCGAGAGCAGGCGCCTGCGGACGAATATCAGAGCGGATTGTTGAATCTCAAGGTTGGGACGCCTATCTACCAGTCCCGCGGCTGTGCCGAGTGCAACAACACCGGATTCACTGGCCGCCAGGCACTGTTTGAGCTGGTATCTGTGGATGCCCAGCTACAGTCACTGATTCATGAAAACGCCGGGGAGATGGAATTGGAGCAGTCAATTCGCCAGCGGGTACCCAGCATTCGCGAGGCCGGCTTCGAATTAGTGCGTCAGGGGGTCACCACTGTGGAAGAAGTGCTCCGAGTCACTAGCGTCTAATTTATGCCAACTTTCGATTACTCAGCCTATGATGCCTCTGGCAGCCTCGTCGATGGGGTGATCTCCGCCGATTCTGAGCGGCAGGCGCGGCGGCTGTTAAAAGAAAAGAAATTATTGCCCGCCAAGTTAGCAGAGGTCTCTCAGTCGGCGCCGGCGTCCAGACTCCGTTTTGGCCGCTCGGTGCGGGTCAATAATTTTGATCTCTCCCTAGTATTGCAGCAGCAGGCGATATTGATTCAATCTGGCCTGCCTCTTGAAGATGCCCTGCGCATGACCATAGAACAGGCTGAGACCGATCGCCAGCGCCGTATGGTTGAGAGTTGGCGCAGTGAAATTATCGAGGGGCGCAGTTTTTCTGAAGCTATGCGCCGCTCCCCCTACAGAATTCCCGAAAGCATTATTGCCGGGGTGGGTGTCGGCGAAGAGAGCGGTCATCTCCACGGCGTGTTAATGCGTCTGGCCGAGGACTTGGAGAGCAGTGCGGAGAACCGCAAAACAATCACCCGTGCCATGGTTTATCCCGCTACTTTACTGGGGACTTCGCTGTTAGTGGTGGCGATGATGATGGTCTGGGTGGTCCCCAAGATCACTACAATTTTTACCAGCTCCAACCGCGAGTTGCCACTGATTACCCAAATCATTGTTGGGTTGAGTGATTTTACCCAGCAGTACGGACTGTATTTGCTGATGTTGTTGGTGCTGACCGCTCTGGGGATTGCCTTGTTTTTGCGAGATGCTGAGCGAAGACGGCGCTGGCATGCTGTTACATTGACCCTCCCGGGCTATGGCCGCTGGGTGCGCATGGCCAATATTGCTGACTGGTCGCGAAGTCTGGGTGTGTTGCTGGCCAACGGAGTTCCCGCTCTAGCGGCACTAAAAATCTCCTCAGCGGTGGTAAATAACCTGCAGTTGCGGGCGAAAATGGAACTGGTCACTGAAAGTATGCGCCGCGGCAGCAGTTTACAAAAGGCTTTGGAGGAACATCAGGTGGGCAGTGGTTTTTTAATTCATATGGTGGGCAGTGGCGAAGCCTCCAGTGAGCTGGATAAGATGTTGCTGCGGGTCGCTGACTACTACTCACTGCGTCTGGCCAATGCCATTGAGATTTTCCTTAAGTTAATCAATCCGGTGCTGATTGTCTTTATGGGTGGCATTATCCTATCGGTAGTGGCGGCAGTGATGTTGCCGATAATGGATTTAAACAATATGGTCTAGGGGTGCCCCTATGATCCTTCACAAATAGAGTATTGTTAGAAGGCGGTAAAAATGAAATCTACTCAACATAGAAAACGCAGACAGACGGGTTTTACCCTGATTGAAATGATGGTGGTGGTGGCGGTGATTGGGCTGCTGATCGCCATGGTGGGACCTATGGTATTCAATCAAGTGGGCAAGGCCGAGCGCACCCGAGTGGCTCAGGATATCCGTGCCATCGAGAGTGCACTGAAGTTCTACCGGCTGGATAATTTTCGCTATCCCAGTCAGGCGCAGGGATTAGAGGCGCTAGTGACTGCGCCCTCCGATGTCGATAACTGGAATGGCCCCTATCTCGAGACCCTGCCGGTAGATCCCTGGAAGAGGCCCTATCGCTATGCCAATCCCAGCACCCACAGCAAGCAGATCGATGTATTTACTCTGGGGCTCGACAACCTGCAGGGTGGTGAGGGCTCGGATAAGGATTGGGGAAACTGGAATATCCAGTAGACCTTCTTTATCCCGATATAAAACAGGTTGCAGCAGTGATCTCCCGAGCCCGACAGTCGCGGGGCTTTACCCTGATTGAAATTATGGTGGTAATTTTTATCATTGCCACCCTGGCGTTTATGAGCGTGGGTGCTATCAATCAGGCATCCGACCGACGCTATTCCAGTGAAGCGGATAAATTATTAGTGTGGCTCGATCAGTTATCGGAGCTTGCCGCCATTCAGGGCGCCGCCTACGGCATAGTGACCGAGGTTGAAGAAAAGACGGGTATCCAACTGCGTCTGCGGGCAACAGTTTACTACCGCAACCGCTGGCTTGCGGTATCTTTCCCCGAGCCCTTTGAGCTGGAATCCGGTGCTGCGTTGGACTGGCAGATGGATGAGGTGGAGGAGCCGCTGTTCTACCAACAGGCGGCACAGGCTACCTCGGAAGAGCTTCAGGCAGGGGAACTGGACGCCGCTCAAGATGAAGAGGACGAGTTGCAGCCGCCGATTGCCTTTCTGCCCGACGGCTATGTGGAACCCCAGGGCGAGATTGAGCTGAAATTTGCCGATTCTGAAAAAACGTATCGTTTTTCTTGGGATACCGAGCGTTCGAAGATGACCATGATCAGTGCTGTGACTAGTGGGGCGGCCAGTGGGGGACAGCCATAATGAGATCTGATCGAAGTGCCGCGGGATTTACCCTGATAGAGGTACTGGCGGCCCTGGCGATACTCGCCTGGGCGCTGGGAGGTGCCATCTACATGGTCCACCAGTACGCCGACCAGCGCGCCCATATGACCAATAAACTGTTCGCCTCTCAAGTGGCGTGGAACGGATTGATGGAGAACTATCGACATGCCGAGGGCTGGCTGTCCAATAGCGAGCGCGGCGGCAAACCACGCCGCGGTACTCAGAGCCAGCACGGGCAGGATTGGCGTTGGAAGGTAACTATCAAGCCCGCACTGGGCGAAGATCTGTTTCGCTATCAGGCCGATGTCGGTCTAGCAGATAGTGATCGCATCAGTAGTTCACTGTCGCTGTATATTGTCGAGGAGCAGTGATGGGTTTTCGCTATCCAGCCGATCCTGAAAACAGGGCTGTGCAGCAGCAGCGCGGGTTTACCCTGATTGAGGCAGTTATCTCACTGTTTTTGATAGCGGTGATCTCGGTGATGTCCTATCAGGCCCTGTCGCTTATTATCCAGGTCAACGAGCGCAGTCGCACCGATCTCGCCGATGAGGCCCAACTGCATCGCGCTTGGCAGATCATCAATCGCGATCTACTCCATCTGCGTAAGCGCAGTTTTAAGGATGGGCTCGGCGCTACAGAGAAACCCTATATCACCGACAACAGTCAGTTTGGTGTGCGCTTTAGTCGCGGCGGCGGCCCCATGCTGCGTACCAATCCCAGCGGTATCCGGCGGGTGGAGTACAGCCTCAACAGCGAACAGCAGTTAGTGCGCCGCTCTTGGGCGATTACCGAATCCCCGCGATACAGCGATGGCGCTATGCAAATTCTGGTCAACAAAGTTGCTAAAGTCGAATTTGAGCACTTGGATAAAAATTCCAATTTTGGTCCCACTTGGCCACCCCTGAGCGGTGCCTCAGGCGATCTGCCACGGATGATTAGAGTCACTATCAGTTTGGAAAATGGCACCGAGACCTCGCGGCTGTTCTTGGGGTCTAACTCCTGATGGTTGCGCCACTCGATTACAGGCAGCGTGGGGTGGCTCTACTGGGGGCGCTAATCCTAGTGATGGCATTGGTGTTTATCATTGGCAATATCTTCTACCGGCATCAGATCGATGTTTCCCAGGCCACCCAGTCCCTGCACCGCGATCAGGCGTTGCTGTTGGCATTGAGTGGCGAGAGTTGGGCGCGACAACTGTTGCAAGATGACGATCCCGATATCGATAGTTTCGATGAGCTCTGGGCCCAGGCTATTCCCGCTATGCCGGTGGATGGGGGGCTATTAAATGGCTGTATTGCCGACCTGCAGGGGCGCTTTAATTTAAATAGTTTTAGCGACTACAAGCCCTCGCGACTGCGACAGGAGCGCGGCAGTGAGAATGCCAGCTTTGCTGTTGTCTGGGAGCGCTTGCTGAGCCTCTCAGAGATTGCGGTATTTGCCGGGCGGGTTGAAGCGCTTATAGATTGGATAGATAGTGAATCGGATCTAGTGGGCAGCTCTGGGGCTGAGCAGGACGATTACGCCAGCTACTTCCCGCCGCGTATGATTGCCAATGAAATGATGGCGGAGCCCAGTGAGTTGGCGGCGGTTCAAGGCTATGAGATCTTTGAAGTACAGACAATAATGCCATGGATAACAGCGTTGCCCGAAGTCACTAAAATTAATATCAATACTGCTTCGGATAGGTTGCTACTGGCCATTGGCGGTGATTATGATCTACAGTTTAGGGATGCGGTAGTGACTAACAGACCTTTCAATAACTTGGACAGCCTCTGGGATAGCTTAGAAGTTGAACTGGGAATGGACCAAGCTGCGCTCAAAGTGCGCTGGCCAGATAAGCTTTTGGCCACACAGACTCGGTATTTTCAACTGTATATTGAAGTTCTTCTGGGCGAGGCGCGAATCGAAGTGAGAAGCATAATAAACCGCCCGACCAGCGGAAAACCCGTTATACTCGCGAGGGATGTAACCACAGTGCCCGCCAGCCTGCCTAGGGATGGCGGCACTGGTCTTTTGGAGAAATTGGATGCCGACACGGAAGACGGTGAAAAAGATCAAGATATGGAAAGCGCAGTTGTACAGCCGGCCTGTGCAATGATTGGGGTGTAAAATGACATTACCAGTGGATCATATCTACAATCTGGACCGCACTATCACCAATCGCGGTGAGGCTTTTGAGTCGGTGTCCGGAACCGATGTGTTGCCTATGCATCTGTGGGTTCCCTCGGAGCTGGTCGCTCTGCACAATATTGATACGCCCACAGCACCGCGTAGAAAGTGGCCAGAACTTATACCTTGGATGCTTGAAGATAGGCTGTTGCAGCCCCTGGATGAGGTGCACTTGGCAATAGCTAACAGCCCTGTCGAGGACCAGCTGCCGGTCTGGGTCGTGGGTCGTCAGGTTTTACTGGAATGGTTGCGTGTGGCAGAGAATGCCGGAGTGTCGGCCCAATCGATGCTACCGGACTACTTGGCACTGCCCTGGGAGCCCGGTCGCATCAGCATCGGCTGGCGGGATGGTGTTTGTGTGGTTCGCAGCGGACTGTATCAGGGATTTGCAGCCAGCCCCGATATAGCCTGGGCCATGGTGGATAGTTTGATACAGCAACAGGACAGCCCCCCGCGACTGTCGGTCTCCGTCCCCGAGATAGAATTGATTCCCGAACACCTGCAACAGCTGGCGGATATCAATCATGCCGCCCTGGAGTGGCAGTTTGCTGAATTGCCCCTGCAGGCCAATTTGCTGACTGGCGCGTTTAAGTCTAAATCGTCCACAGGTCTAGCTTCCTGGCTGCCCGCGATGGGGCTAGGGATACTAATGATTGTACTCAGCGCGATCTATATGCAGGTAGCCAGCAATACCATGCAGCAGCAAGTCACTGACCTTGAGAGTCAACTGGTCAGTAATTACACCAGATTATTTGATGGCCGCAGGCCGGCAGCCGAGGAGGTTCGCCAGCAAGCTGAGCAGCGCATAGAAACCCTATTTAAACAACGGGAAAGTTTACATTCCAATCCGGTGGCCGGCCTGCTGGCACTGGATAAGTTGATGAGCAACTGCGGCTGCCAACTGATAGCTGTGCGCGCTAAAGACAATGGATTGGTGATGGAGATTGCCAATGGAGCCGCCCTCAAGGAGCGCAATCTAAATCTACCCGGCTATCGGGTCGCCATTACGCAATTGCCCGGTGGTGATGAGAACGCCATTGAATTGCAGTTGAGTGCCAATCGGGGAGGTAGCCAATGAGGGATAGATTAGCCTCCGTAACCAGTTATTTTACCGGCCTGCAGTCGCGGGAGAAAATCACTGTGGCAGTTGGTGCCCTGCTGATCCTGGGGCTGTTATCAATCAAGGCACTGCTGCCCCTAGGTCAGACCTTCACCGAGTTAGCGGAACAGCAACAGCAGCTGGAGGCCGACTTGCTGTGGTTGCAGCAGCAACGGGAGACTGTGGCCAAGCTGGCCAATAACTGTCCCCTGTTGCGCCACCAGCAGGATTCCCAGTCTCGCACCCTATCTCAGTTGGTGAGGCGCAACCAGTGGCTGGTGGAGCGTCTCGATGAGCGTGGGGGTAAGATATCCCTTGCAGTCACCGGCGATGATAGCAACCGCCTGCTACAACTTATTCACCAAATTGCCTGTTATGGTTTCGCTGTAGAAACTATTGAGATAAATCGTCCAGAGAGTAGTGATGGTGGCTCAGCAAAGCTCAGGGCAGTCCTGGAGGTGCGCAATGCTGACTAAGGCGCAACTACAAAATCCAAAACAGCTGGTCAAACTGACAATCACAGCGCTGTTGTTGACACTCTGCCTGTGGCTTGGTGTGGCAATTGGGTTGCAGTTTGCTCAGTCACCGCTCGAGCCCACCTCTCTGAGTAGACTATCCACTTCACCGCCTCCCAGTTGGGACTGGTTTGGCGATGAGCCGATTGACAGCATTGCAGAGGTTGAGGAAATCTCTGAAGAATTGCCCACTGCCAACATCAATGCCCAGTTGCTGGGCGTGCTGTTAGCGGGTGAGGCGTCCACCGCAACCATCAAGGTCGGCGGCTCCCCAGAGGCGGTCTATCAGAAAGGGGATGAGCTTGGATCCAATACCACCCTCGTCGATATACAGCCCTATCGTATTGTGGTCAGCCAAAACGGTGTCAATAAACAGGTGCCAATGAAAAAACCTGATAGCATTATTGAAACTGAGGAATACACCTATGGCGCGGAGGAGCGTGCGGAAAGTGGCTTTGCACTGGCCAATATGTTCGGTGCGGTGCCGGTTATGCAATCTGGCTCCACCGCATTTAAGATGAATAATCTGTCCGATGAGATGAAGCAGTTGGCGGATATTCAAGAGGGGGATGTGGTCACTCAGGTGAATGGAATTGCTATTCAGGACATAATGGCAGATCCCGCTCAGTGGATGCAGTTCAGTACCTCCAGTAGTCTCCCTGTCACCGTGATTAGGCAGGGTCAGGAGGAGGTTATTTATGTCAATGCTGCCAGTCTGTCGGCCAAAATGTTGCCCAGTCTGGGATTAAACCCCTAAACTATTGAATTAAAATTGCGGAAAAAGTCTATGAGAGCCGGTCAAATGGAAAAAACCTCAGCTTCGATTAAATGGATAGGTGCCCTGATGGTCTCCCTATGTCTGGTTTTAGAGGCTGTGGCAGAGGAGCGGGTGCGAATTAACTTTCGCGATGCGGATATTCGCAGTGTGATTGAAAGTGTCGCCGAAATCACTGGCGAGTCCTTTGTGCTGGACCCCAGAGTTAAGGGCAAGGTCACGATTATTGCACCCGAAGCCATAGATTCCTCACTGCTCTACCAAGCCATACTCTCGGCCATTCAGGTGCAGGGATTTCAGGCGATCAAAGACGGTGCGGTGACTCGGATCGTGCCCTTTAATCAATCCTTTAGCTTTGCCGGCGGCGGTAATAACACACTGATAACTGAAATTCTCAAGGTGCGCTATGTTCAGGCCGCAACACTGATTCCGGTGTTAAAGCCGATGATGAGTAACGGTGCCCGCCTGCAGGCCTACAATCAGAGCAATTATCTGGTGGTCTCGGATATCCGCGCCAATGTTGATCGTCTTAAATCGCTGTTGCAGGAGATGGATGACCCGGATCACACCGCGGTGGAGGTTATTAGTCTAGAACATATATCCGCCGCTGAGGCAGTGCATATCGCCGGTCAACTTAAGCAGCTAAAGAAACAGGAACTGTCGCTGGTGGAGGACGGGCTTAACAACCGAATTATTGTCAGTGGCCCGGGGGTGGCGCGCACCGCCTTTAAGGGTATGTTAGAGGCGTTGGATGTGCCCATGAGCAAAAAGGGCAGTGTCGAGGTGATCTACCTCAACTACTCCCGGGCGGCAGAATTAAAGCCGGTGATTGAGGGTATGCTGCAGTCGGAAATCTTCTTGCGTCTAGCCGGCGAGTCCGGCGGCAAAGACCGCGCCAAGTCCAGCTATAAGATTGAAATTGATGCGCTAAATAATGCATTGATTTTGGCGGCACCCTCAGCGGTGATTCGAGAAGTTAATAAGGTAATAGCCAAGTTGGATATCTCCAGGCCGCAGGTGTTAATTGAGGCGGTGATTGCTCAATTATCGGAAACGCAGGCAAGGGAGCTAAGTTCAAATCTGGTTTACACCAGCAAGAGTCGCGGTGGTTACCTGACTAATTTTAACAATGTTATGTCTACCCTAATTGGCAGCGCGGGTATTGATGATGCCGATGTTGATCTATCGCAAATTGGCCCAGCTGTGGGTTCTGCGCTAACCGCTTTTGGCGGCGAACTGGATACAGATACGGGTAAAGGGATGGGGTTATTAATCCAAGCCTTAAAATCCGACAGTGACACCAATATACTCTCTACCCCTTCGGTAGTAACCCTCGATAACGAGGAGGCCTCATTAACCTCTGGCCGGGAAGTGCCTTTCCAAACCGGTCAGTACACCAATAACAATAGTGGCTCCAGTAACAGTAACCCCTTTACCACCTATAATCGCGAAGAGGTAGGTCTGACCCTAAAAGTTAAACCGCAGATTAGTAAGGGTAATGCGATTCGCCTGGAAATAGAGCAGGAATCTTCGGATATTGAAGGCGGAAAGGATCTATTGCAGACCACTTCGAAAAATACCATTAAAACCAACGTCATGATTGAAGATGGTGAATTATTGGTTCTGGGTGGTCTGATTAAGGATACCATCATAGATAGTGATACCAAGGTGCCTTTACTGGGGGATATTCCCTTGCTGGGACGGCTATTTAAATCTTCAAGTAAAAGCAAGGATCAACAGGTGTTGATGATGTTTATCCGCCCCACTATTATCCGCAGTCCCGAAGATGCCAAGAAACTTTCGGATAATAAATTTCAGCACCTGATTAGCCGCGACCTAGATGGAAAAAAGACAGGGCTATTGACCGAGCAGCTTGAGGAAATTCTGTACCAGGGACAGCCACAAGAGACTGAGTAATAATGTTCTATGAGCCTCTATCTCGAACATTTTGGCCTTCACTGCGAGCCCTTTTCGATTGTTCCTGACCCTGGGTTTCTGTATCCCAGTGACCACCACCGCCAGGCAGTCGCCCATCTAAAATATGGCCTCGATCGCGAGGGCGGCTTTATCCTGCTCAGCGGCGAAGTGGGCACCGGCAAAACCACCCTGACCCGCACCATTCTCAAGCATTTGCCGCCCCATGTGCGGGTGGCCTATGTGTTGAACAGCAAGCTACAGGTGACCGATGTGCTGGCCAGCATCTGCGACGAATTGGCTATCGAGGTGCCCAGTAAAGCGGACCTGTCTTACTCAAAAAGCTGTATCGATGCCCTCAATCAGAATCTGATACAGGCTCACGGTGAGGGGAAAAAGACGCTGGTAGTGATTGAGGAGGCGCAGAACCTATCTGTGGAAGTGCTGGAGACGCTGCGGCTATTGAGTAACCTAGAGACCACCACCCACAAACTATTACATATTCTCTTGGTAGGACAGCCCGAGCTGTTGGAAATTTTGGCGCGACAGGATCAGCGCCAGCTCAATCAGCGGGTGGTCTCCCGCTTCCACCTCTTGCCCCTCGCTAGGCATGAAATGGCCAACTATATCAATCACCGCTTGCACCACGCTGGAGCCAAGCGCGCTGTTTTTGAAAATAGTGCGATCACTGCGCTGTTTCGCCTGACCAAGGGAGTCCCGCGACTGATCAATCTAACCTGCCATCAGGCGCTGTTGGCGGCCTATGCAACCGGTAGTCAAAGGGTGTCCGCCAGCTTGGTCAAAAATGCGGCGCGGGAAATTTTAGGCGATCAAAATAAACCGCCCAACAGTGACCGTGGATGGTGGGGGTTGGGGCTAGCATTCCTAGTGGTGATAATTTTAAGTCTCTGGTTAAGCCGTGAAAATGGATTGTTGCCGATAAATATACCCAGTAGCCATTCAACCACTGATCTTATAGCTGTGCCCGCCACGCAGTCTGAGGTGCTGCAATCATCACCACAGCAGTCTGAACCCAATGGTGGTGAATTATCCATAGGCCCCAAGGAGGATAATGCGCAGCAATTGACAGCAGATGAGCCCGCTTATCCGTTTTCAGCGCTGTTTGCCGCTTGGTCGCTGAAGGTTGGGCCACTGTACTCCGAAGAGGAGGTAGTGGCACTGGCAGCGCGCCGCGGGTTGCAGGCAGAGAAATTGAGTGGCGTTGAATGGGATGTGTTGCGGGCGATAGATCGACCGGCTGTGGTCTGGTTAAGGGATGAAAATGCTGATCTTAAAAGTTATCTGCTGGAGAGTATTGTTGAGAATAAACTGAGTCTGAAGGGCACCTCCGGTCGTCAGACTCTAGACTTAGAGGTCTTTTTAGAACAATGGTCCGGCGTATTTCTCTACCTGTGGCGACCCCCAGCTGAATTTAACCGTCTGCGGTTGGGAGATATCAACCCACAGGGGCTGTCTTGGCTGCAAGCCAAGCTGCAACAGGTGGATAGTAATTATGAGCAGATCATTACCGGGGGTCGTTACAATACAGCGGTCAGGGAGCAGGTTGCGGGCTTCCAAACGCAGCAGGGAATCAAAGCCGATGGCGTGGTCGGGCGGCAGACCCTGATGCGCATAAACCAGCTGACAGATTCCAATATACCCAGACTCTCTAGGGCGAGTGACTTGACTGATAACAGCAGCCAGAATTGGCGCTACGATGATAGTGATGGACGGGTGCTGAGGTAGTCTATGTCCTATATTCTCAACGCGTTAAAGAAAGCAGAGCGAGATAGGCTGCGGGAAGAACCGGAAGATCTGGACGATTTAGTCAGTGCCAAGTGGGATCCCTACCAGCAGCGGGTGGCTTCCAATGGCTGGAGATACGCCGCAGTTGTCACTGTGGTGGCGTTGCTGTTGCTGGGCATTATCCTCTACCTCAATCCCCCTTGGTCACAACAGGCCGCCGTGCCGGAAATACCGGAACCAGCGTTTCAGGCTCCCGCAACCCAGCCTCAAGCTGCGGCTGATGCAGCCCCTGTGCTACCAGCAGCCCAATTACAACCCCCTGTGGCGTCAGTGGCAGGAATCCCTCAATTAGCTATTACCGGTCATATGTTTTTCGCCGAGGGTTCAGCGTCAAATCGACTATTTGCCAATAACCTGTCTTACCGCGAGGGCGACAGCATAGAGGGCGATTGGGTTCTGGTTAAAATTGGTGCGCAGGGAATTGAAATTCGCTCTGGTGAGCGATTAGTAGCGCTATCCTATCCCTAGACGCTTAACTAATTGGAAAATATTTCCAACTCAGATCGCTTGCCGCGGTCAAAGCGTTTAGCCCGCCGGTAGGGGAATACATCCACCACTACGCCACTGCGGATCTGCTCCTGCAAGTTCTGCCAGAAGCTGACCTCATACAGATCGCTGTGCATAGCCTCAAACATTTTTCGCGCCCGGTGGTTGCCGGAAAAAAATAACCGAAACTCTTCTGGAAACACATCATTGGGAGCCACGGTATACCAGGTTCCCGACTGCATCTCCTCCTGCTCGTTGCGCGGTTGGGGGATGGCACGGAAGTTACATTCAGTGAGAGTGGCTATCTCGTCGTAATCGTAAAAAATTACCCGACCGTGGCGAGTGACACCGAAGTTTTTTAATGGCATATCGCCGGGGAAGATATTGGCCGCCGCCAGCTGTTTGATACAGTTGCCGTACTCCTCCATGGCGTTGCGTATCTGATCGTCGTCGGCAGTTTCCAGATAGATATTGAGGGGCGTCATATAGCGCTCAATATACAGATGCCTAATTAGCAATTTATCGCCGCGAATCTCGATTTGCGAGGGTGCCACCTGTTGCAACTCTTGGATAAGATCCTCAGAAAAGCGCTCTATCGGGAAGATTAAGTCATCAAATTCCTGAGAGTCAGTCATGCGTCCGACCCGGTCGTGATGGGAGACCAGGCGATATTTCTCGCGGACAATTTCATGCGTGACCTCTTTGGGAGGAGCAAATTTGTCTTTGATAATCTTAAACACAATATTGTGGGACGGCAGGGTGAAAACCGTCATCACCATACCTTTAATGCCTGGAGCGATAATAAATTGGTCGCTGGAGTTTTTTAGATGACCGACAAACTCGCGGTAGAACTCGGTTTTAGCGTGTTTAGGGAACCCCAGGGAATTATAGATTTCATAATCGCGCTTATTGGGCATCAGCATTCTCAAAAAGTGGGCATACTGATAGGGAAGGGGGGCATCCACCATAAAGTGATTGTGGGTAAAACTAAATAAAACACTGAGCTCATCGGCCGCGAACAGCGCAGTATCCACATACAATGCGCCATCCTCAGTGTTGAGAAACACCAGCGCCATGGGGAATATCTGGCCGCTATCGACGACTCTGCCGACCATGTAAGCCGCTTTGCCACGATAGAAAGTCGACTCCAGAATATCGAACTTCACTGTCTGGTGGTCGCCCTTTAGCTTGGGTACAACCTCCTGTTCAAACACCTGCATAATGCAATCCAGATCTAGCTCTATATCCTCACCGGGCAGGGAGAATTCTGAATCCTCGAGGATTCGTCTAAACCGCTCGCGAAATTGATCATCTCGGTAGCGGACAAAGATGCTGTACTCAGCCTCGGGTGCTTCAATCAACTGGGAGGACAGCACATAGACAAAGTCATCGCTGATCTTGTCGTGATCGTGAATACTGCTAAACGCCGAGTTGAAAAAAGTCTCGGCGATTTCAAAATTGGGAAAGTTAAATACCAGCTGGGTGTAGGCTTTTTTGGCTTCAGCCCAGAGGTCGAGATCCGCTATATTTTTATTAGTGACCATCTCCAGATAGTGGACTGTCTGCGCCACTTTCTGTTTGTACAATTCCAGACGATCGACATTGGCCTGTTGAACACCCTGCCAATCGGCTTTCTCGAAGCGCGCTTTGGCACTGAGCGTGGCATTTAGGTAATCGGCAAAATAACTGCGAAACCCGTTGAGAATGGTCTTTGCCATTCTGCGCGCAGTGGAATTATGAGTTAGATGCTTTGCTGGCATAGGACCTAGTACTGACGGTTAGTTTACCAATTTTTTGAGTTGTTTCAGCTGTTGGCGATTGTGCTTGAGGCTGGCAGTGGCAGAGCTACTCTCATCCAAAGCTGCAGGAGGTTCTATGCTGAACTGTTCACCGGACAGCAGTCGATCGCAATAGTGCCGGTAGTTCTGTTCGAATAGCGGCAGGGCTGTGCGCTCAATCTCATGGGTCAACAGATGCCATCCGCAATCGCGAGCGGCCAGATAGACAATCGGATGGGACCAGGATTGTGCCGCCTTGGGGCTGGGTTTATTGCAGGCCTCTCTATAGGCGTCGCGCGGGCTGGGCACACCCCCAGGCATACCCACCTTGCGACAGGCCTCGAGCATTTTATGTAGCGTCGGCAGGTAGTCGCTCTCAGCGATAATGGTTTCCGCTGCCGCACACAGCGTCTCAGCAGAAAATTGACTGAGTTTATTGAGCCACAAATTCTTGGCCAGATTTTCCGATTTAGTGCTATCGCCAAAGGCACTGAAATACTGATTGTGGTAGTTGATTTGAAACAGCGCAAACACCTGATTGATAGCATCGATCAGTTGAGGGCTGGCTGAAGTGGGATCAGGATGCCCAGCTTCTATCTGAGAGCGCGTCGATGATGTTGCGATCTCGGATGCGACTTGTCCGATGAGATCCTTGCTGCTTGCCATGAGGGGTTTCCACTGATTGAGATTGAATATGCCGCGCCCACTGGCGTTTGACATACTGAAGAAACTTGGTGCTCCAGGAACATTGAGCGCTGCCATTTTCCTGCCAGTAGAGTATAAACTCAGGAATTAGCTGGCGGGCAAAATCCGCATCTATATTGGCCATTTGTAAAATATCAAAGGTGCTTGCCACCGGTTGCCAGTCAGCGGTCATTGGGCGCGGCATTTTGTCCTGATTGATGGCGCCGTTGTAGAACTGCCACTGATGGCGAACATGCTGTAT
>Ga0213866_10001035_pt1 | contig 21203 bp, 15 predicted proteins | sample PICome_11_FD_160079 | JGI IMG/M metagenome (GOLD analysis project Ga0213866, IMG submission 160079) | Coastal seawater microbial communities near Pivers Island, North Carolina, United States - PICO284 | ecosystem: Environmental > Aquatic > Marine > Coastal | place: USA: North Carolina...
TTTGGTCATTGGTCGCAATTAATGCGAGGACATAGGTAAGATATCAAAATTTGTCTGTATTGTCAATCAGACAGGTGGAGGGGTAACTTTAATTACAAAATACTCCACCCCGTCCAGTGAAGCTGTACACCTCTCAAGAGGGGAATTTAAATCAATTTAGGTTTTATCCCTATATCTATTGTCAATTATATAAGTAAGTGATATTATTTATATATGTTAATTAAATTACAAAATATATGGAAGCAATACTAGTACTTATAACATTTGTAGGGATAGGATTAATCGTATTCATCTTATCTGGGTTCAAAATTGTAGATCAATATGAAAGGGGAGTAGTTCTAACATTGGGGCAATACTCTGGAATGAGAAATCCAGGTCTGACTGTAATAATACCTTTTATACAAAGAATGGTAAAAGTAGATATTCGTATTACAACTACAGATATTCCTCAACAAGAAGTCATTACTAAGGACAATGTGCCAGTTGGGATTAATGCGGTAGTTTACTTTCAAGTAGAATCAGCTGAAAATGCTATATTGAATATTCAAAATTATACATTAGCTATCTCACAATATGCACAAGCTGCTCTTCGTGATGTGACAGGAGGAATAGAATTAGATGCTCTTTTATCTGAAAGAGAAAAAATTGCTGAAGAAATACAAAATATTGTGTCTGGAGCTACAAAATCTTGGGGGATTCATGTTACAGATATAAAAATTCAGGATATAGAGTTGCCAGCAGATATGAAAAGAGTGATGGCAAAACAAGCTGAATCAGAAAGAGAAAGAAGAGCTATAATAATTAGATCACAAGGAGAGTATCAAGCTTCAGAAAGATTAGCGGAAGCAGCTAAGGTACTTAGTTCTGTCCCAGGTGGAATATCTATGAGAACATTGCAGACTATAGAAAAGATTAATCCAGATCCATCAAAGACAGTAATATTTGCATTACCAGTAGAAGTAATGGAAGGAATTCAATCGCTAAGCAAACACTTAGATAAATAGATTGTTATTATATCTTTATTTTATTTGTTTTAAGAATTGATCTACTATATTATTTTCATCTTTCTTGAAACTATAAAAATCTTTCCAAACAGTAATAATATCTGCCCCATTAAAGATTGAACTTTCTATTTCTTTTAGAGTGTCACCACCAGCAACAGCTATCAAAACATCATTATAAGCTCCTTTGATTTGCTTTATCTGATAATAAGGTAAAAGTTTAAATTTAGATATGTTTGTCTCATCAACTCCTCTATGTAAAATTACAACTTTAGGAAATTTTTTTAGTTCTTTTAATTTTTCTAAAGGAGATTCTATACCCATCATATCTATCATAGAATCTATATTGTGTTCTTCGCATTTAGCAATAAAAATATCTAGGGTCTCAATTGAAGATATTCCAAGACAAGTAACAGCATTAGCACCAGCATGAGACATGAGTTGAACTTCTTTTTCTGCCATATCAGAGCATTTGGAGTCAGCTATTATATAGGATCCTCTTGGTAAAGCATTTTTGATTGTGGTTATAGCTTTTATTCCATAGACCTTAATCAAAGGAGTACCAACTTCTACCAAAACTCTTTCTTTGATATTAATATTTTGAGCTATTCTTTCAGATTCTTCTAATGTACTATTAAGAGCAATATGTAAAAATTTCTTTTTCCTAGATAGTTCAATCTTAGGAATAGATTTTTTATTAATGGAATAAGCTTCAATTAGATTTTTATTATCTCCAAAAGCTAGATTATACAGAGAGGTAAGAGTATTAGAATTAGTGAAAAGGGAGATAAAATCTTTGCCATTCTTTTTATTTAAGTTTTTTAATTGTGAAAAGTTTTTTACTTTATTGTTAAGTAAATATTTAATTATTATGCCAGATATTAAACTCAATACAATATTAATCACAAATGTAATACCTATAATTGACCAGGCTAGTTTATCATTCATATTATTTAGTAAATTTTAGATAGTTTTCCACTATACTTTTAGTATAATTAGAGTTTTCTGCTAATTCTTTCCATACAATAGAAATGTCAGCATCATTAAAAAAAGTTCGCCTCACTTCTCTTTGATTTTCTCCACCAGCAATTGCAATCATTAAATTATTATATGTACCTTTGATTCTATGAATCTCTTTATAAGGCATTGGTTTTTCTTTATTGTGACCTTCGTCAACTCCTCTGTGAAGAAGAAGTATTTTAGGTAATTTTTTAAATTTTTGGGTTATCTCAAATGGGTAGGGAACATTAATCATATCAATAATAGAATCTATATTGTTCTTGGCGCATTCTTCTATGAATAAATCTATCGTCTCAATAGGTGCAAGTCCGAGACAAGTAATAGCATTAGCTCCAACGCTAGCAAATTCTTTAACTTCTCTTTCAGCTCTATCCATTGATTTTAAATCTGCAACACAATATATATCTTGTCTATGCTGATTATAATAAGTGTTCTTTAGAATTGTAATAGATTCTGTTCCATACTCTTTTACAAAAGTTGTTCCGGCTTCAAGAATCAAATTTTCTGATTTCGGTAAGCTTCTTACCATGTTACTAACAATATTTTTGTCTCTATTGAATGCTATTTGAAGATATTTTGTTCTTGGATTTAATGTCATAGATTTAAATTATTAACTATACTCATTATAGTTAATTTTAGGATATAATACAAATTATTGTTGAGTATATAGAAAGACATCTCTTTGACGCTTGTAAATATTGATAAAAACATAATATAGTGATATATATTAAAATGTATTGCAAAATCATTTGTGTACATAGTGATTAAAATCATGACTCCTGAAGGGAGGACTATCAATAATAGGTTTGAGATTCTAGATTCAGATCCTGATATATATGTAAATCATCTTGATATGAGTGGACCAGGATATAAACATACATGGAGAGAAGCTACTCCAGATGAAATGAGAAGGAAGATATTACCTGAAATATCTTACTGAAAAATTCGTGCTTCTAAATAGTCCTCCAGCTTTTGCTTGGGGGATTTTGTATATAAGTTAAAGAAAAACACTTAAACTATTAGTAGGTTATACTTTAATCTATGTCCAAACCCGGAACTTCGTGCCACCTCCTCCAAAGGAGGACCAAGTTACTACTATCTAAGTTTTGCTGTTATCAAAGCTTGACAAATTTAAAGTCATATGATACTATACTAGCTAATGTGGTCATAGATGTCGTTTATACTGAGTATGTATATGATTGGTATCTATATTCCATATCATATTTTTTAAACATATTTTATATGGCGTACTCTAATAATAGTAGTAGCAGATTTTCTAATCGCTCTAATTCTTCTAATAGATATAATAATAATTTTTCTTCTAACAGTTCTTTTGGTTCTAGGTCAAGATTTGGTGGTTCTGGAGGCGGAGGTAGATATGGTAGAAGAAAATCTGGACCTAAGCAATTGGACCAGTCTTTATTTGTAAAGGTTGCAAAACCTACTCCAGCTGCTGAGGTTGTGATTTCTCATACCTTTGCTGACTTTGGTTTTGCTGATTGGATTCAACAGGCTTTGACTGCAAAGGGTATGATTACTCCTACTCCGATTCAAGATCAGTCGATTAAGCCTATTATGGAAGGTAAGGATATTATTGGTCTTGCTGCGACTGGTACTGGTAAGACTTTGGCTTTCCTTTTACCTCTTTTGCATAATATGACTTTGGATTCTAAAAAATCAGCTGTCATATTAGCTCCAACTAGAGAATTAGCTTTACAAATTGAACAGGAACTTCATAAAATAACAAATCGTGGACAGAATATCTACAGTACGGTTTGTATTGGGGGTACTCCTATTCGTAAGCAAATGTTCCGTTTGTCTCGTCATAATCAATTTATTATTGCTACTCCTGGTAGATTCAAGGATTTGATTAACCGTAAGGCTATTGATATGAGTACTTTTTCTACTGTTGTCTTGGATGAGGTGGATAGAATGTTGGATATGGGATTTATTGATGAGATTAGATATATCTTGGAATTATTGCCTAAGGAGACTCAAAAATTATTCTTCTCTGCTACTACGGAGGGTAAGACTAAACAATTGATGGAGACTTTCCTTGTGAATCCTGTTAGTGTACTGCTATCTAATAATGTAGCTAGTAACAATGTTCATCAAGATATTGTGCCTGTGACTCGTAATGATAATAAGATGGACTTATTAATGGATATCTTGAATAAAGATGAGGTTAAAAAAGTGCTTATTTTCTGTGAGACTAAGATGGCGGTTGAGAATTTATATAAGGATTTGCAACAGCATGGTTTTGATGTGGAGTCTATTCATGGTGATAAAACTCAAATGCATAGGCAAATTGCTTTGAAGAAATTCAAAAACAATGAGGCTTGGATTATGATTGGTACTGATGTGGCTTCTCGTGGGATTGATGTTGGGGATATTACTCATGTTGTCAATTATGAATTGCCAAGAACTGAGGAGGATTATATTCATAGAATTGGACGAACTGGTCGTGGTGGTAAAATTGGTTGGGCTTTGACTTTTGTAAAGCATCAATAGGATATTGTAGTAGGGGAGTGGGTGGATAAAGTGTATTTCCACCCCGTCCTGCTTACGCAGTCCACCACCGGTACTTTGTTCCACCTCCTCCAAAGGAGGACATCAAAGCAAAGATGCCCGTAAAAATTTGACCTACTATAAAAATTTTGTTATAATTCACTATACTTTTATTGGCCTTGTCGTCTAGTCCGGTCTAGGACGCCAGGTTTTCATCCTGGTAACACGGGTTCGAATCCCGTCGAGGCTACTAATATTTTGCTATTTTGCTCCTGTGGTGAAACTGGATATCACTACGGTCTTCGGAACCGTCATTCGGGGTTCGAACCCCTGCGGGAGCACAGATTATAGTAATATGCCACTGAGGCAGATTACTCAAGGGGTTCGGTCACAAGTAATTTCCCTAGATTGATTATAAAATATATATTATATTTTAATCATAGAAATGATAATATGTAAATGTTATTATTGTTTTAGTTTAGAAATTTTTAATCCTAATCATATGCATATAAAAAAAATATTAATATTTATAGTAATACTGCTGGGTATAACTGTTCTATTTGCTGTTACTAATAATAAATCTACTTTGAATTCACCTTCTACAGTTGATACATTGGGTGCAGGAGATCATGACCTCACCTTTCAATATGATGGTTTAGTCAGGACTTATACAATCCATATCCCAACCTCATATGATAACAATACCTTATCACCTCTTATAATTGCATTACATGGTGGTGGTGGAAGCAGTAAAAGTATAATGGAACTAACACAACTCAATACTTTATCCAATAGTGAAGGGTTTATTGTAATTTATCCAGAAGGGGTTGAGAATAATTGGAATGATGGAAGAGGTAGCGGAGAAACTAGGCATCGTGCTCATACAGAAAATATTAATGATGTCGGTTTTATATCTGCATTAATTGATTATGCCACAAATACATTCAATGTAGACTCAAATCGTGTTTATGTAACAGGAATGTCAAACGGGGCAATGATGTCTTATCGTCTTGCATGTGAATTATCTACTAAAATAGCTGCAGTGGCTCCTGTTACGGGTAATATCTCTCAAAATTTTTATCCAGGATGTTTGCCAACAAAACCAATTTCAGTATTAGCAATTAATGGTTTGGATGACTCTATAATGCCTTATAAAGGAGGGGATATTGTAGGGCCCTTTGGGAATAGAAAATTAGGGAAGGTTCTATCAGCCTCTGATACAATTGAATTTTGGGCAAAACATAATGGTTGTTCATTATCCCCAATTATTTCCCAAGAACCGGATATAGCTCCAGATGATGGGACAACAATACAAAAAAAAGAGTATGAAAATTGTAAGGATGGATATGAGGTTATTCTATACACTGTTGAAGGAGGAGGTCATACTTGGCCTGGAACCAGCGGCAGACAATACTCAGAAGTAACAAATGGGATAAAAAGTGAGGATATAGTAGCTACCGATATAATATGGGAATTTTTCAAGCAACATTCAATTAATTAAATCAAGAAATGGATAATAAATTAGCTTTTATTATAGGATTTATAGTGCTTTTATTGCTTTTAGTATTGTTTTATAATAATACTGGTATAAAAAAACTAATGCTAAATCAGACATCATCTCCTATAACCATAGCTCCCGTAACCAATGACTCTACAGCTTATAAAACAACAAGGTCTATTAATTATAATGGAGTCAATGTGGATGTTATTATTGATAAACCAAGTATTAATGAAGTGGATGTACTGATTACTTATCATGGGACTGTAGAAAGTGATGATGCTATATTGACTGCTGCTGACAGAACTCTTACTGAATTTAAAAACCTTCTAGATAGTCAAAATATGATGCTTGTTAGTGTAGCCCATCCTCAACGGAATATTCTTTTTGGTGATAATATAAAACAAGCAGAAGCTGCTTTGCTATGGGTAAAGAATCAAGCAAGTCAAGACTTAGGTATTACAGTTAACAAAATATTTTTAGCAGGACATTCACAAGGGGGATATTTAGTTACTCGTCTTAACACAATGCATCAAACAAACGGGGTAATTGCAAATGCACCAGGACCTTTAGATTTACTTTATAGATGTCAGTTAGAGGAAAGTGGGAAAATTCAAGCAAGTTATAGTTGCGATAACTTGAGAAATGAATATGGATCTACATCTGCAAATCCAAATGCATATTCTCAGAGATCATTATTAAATTATAATGATAGTTTTAAATCAGATATATTGTTTGTACAAGGATTAGCTGATTCAGCGATTCAGCTGCATTCTTGGCCAACATTTAAAAATGAGATAGTAAATTGTGATAATTGTATGGCTAGTAAATTTGTTGAAATACCTGGGGGTCATACTGCAATTTTTGAAAGCCAAACAGCAAAGACTGCATTGAATAATTTTATATCCAATCATTAATATTAATCTAAACCGGTGTATATAATCAAATGTATTGACTATATTGTATTTTTATAGTATTATTAAAAGAATGGATGAGTAATGAGAGATAGTTCATATTAAGTATAAATATTATCAAATTTGATGATAATACAGATATCAGTAATTAGTAAATTCTAAAGTAACGGGATAACCATTGCTTATTTTTTGTTTATTAGTGCTATCTTGAGTATTTATTCTTAACTTATTTTCTTTGGTATTTATTAGATAACAGAATGCATATGTCAAAAAATCAGAGAGTTTTCTTTAAAAAATCAGTGGACTTGGAATTGCCCAATTTGATTGAGCCACAATTAACTTCTTATAAATGGTTTTTGCAGGAAGGTTTAAAAGATTTATTTGAGGAGCATTATCCTGTAGTGGATTGGACTGGAAACGAATATAGATTAGAATTTGAAGGTTATAGAATAGATGAGCCGAAGCTTTCTGAGGTACAGTCTAGAGCTAAAAATATTACTTTTGAAGCTCCGCTTAGAGCTAAGATTACTCTGATTAATAATGAGACTAAAAAGAAAACTACTCAGGAAGTTTTCTTAGGTGATGTACCTATGATGACTGAGCGTGGGACCTTTATTATTAATGGAACTGAGAGAGTTATTATTGCTCAGATTTTACGCTCTCCTGGGGTTTTCTTTACTGAGAATATTACTCGTGATAAGAGATTCTTTGGAGCTAAACTGATTCCTACTCGTGGGGCTTGGATTGAGATTGAGACTGATGGAGCGGGTGTAATGTGGGTGAAAATTGACAGAAAAAGAAAGGTGGCTTTGACTGCTTTGCTTCGAGCTTTTGGTTTGGGGAAGAATAATGACCTTATTTCTACTTTTGCTGATGTTGATACTGGAAAAATAAAGTTTATTAAAGAGACTATTAATAAGGATATTGCTAAAGATCAGAAATCTGGTTTTGTGGAAGTGTATAGAAGAATTCGACCGGGTGATTTAGCTACTGATGATAATGCGAGGCAATTAATTGAGAGTATGTTCTTTAATTTCAGTCGTTATGATCTTGGAAAGGTTGGAAGATATAAGGTGAATTCTAGATTGGGTGTTAATCTTAGTGAAGAGCCAAAGCATAGAGTTCTACAAGTGGAAGATTTTATAATGATTGTAAAAGAGATTCTAAGGCTTAATAATACTCCTGAGGCTATGCCTGATGATATTGATAATCTTAGCAATAGAAGAGTCCGTTTGATTGGGGAGTTGGTGCAAGAGAGAGCTAGAGTTGGTTTTGCTCGTATGGAGAAGATTATTAAGGATAGAATGAGTACGGCTGATCCTGAGAGTATTACTCCTACTAGTGTAATTAATGCTCGTCCGTTGGTGGCTGCTATTCATGAGTTTTTCTCTTCTAGTCAATTATCTCAATACATGGATCAGATTAATACTTTGTCTGAATTAGAACATAAGAGAAGAGTTTCTGCTTTGGGGCCTAATGGGCTTGCTCGTGATAGAGCTGGATTTGAGGTTCGCGATGTACATCCTACTTCTTTTGGTAGAATTTGTCCGATTGCTACTCCTGAAGGTCCTAATATTGGTTTGATTGGGCAATTAGCTACTTATGCTCATATTAATGAATATGGATTTTTGGAAACTCCTTTTAGAAAGGTTGTAAAAGGACGAGTGACTGATGAAGTTGTTTACTTTGATGCAGCTACAGAAAAAAATTATCTTATTGCTTCTGCTGTGGTTGATATTGATGAGAATGGAATGATTCAAAATGACAGAATTATTTCTCGTAAAGATAGTAATGTTATTGTGGCTGATAGAGATGATATTGAATTTATTAATGTTTCTCCAAAACAATTAATTTCTGTATCTACTTCTTTGATTCCTTTTGTAGAACATAATGACTCTGCTAGAGCTTTGATGGGTTCAAACATGCAAAAGCAGGGAGTGCCGTCTATTAAAAGCGACTCTCCTATGGTAGGAACTGGTATGGAAAAAGATGCTGCTATTTATAGTGGGCAGCTTATTTTGGCTCCTGAAGATGGTGTTGTGATTGAAGCTGATGCTTCTCATATTGTATTCGAATATGCTAAATCTAAACAAAGAACTAGATTTGATCTTACTAAATTCTTAAACTCTAATCAATCTACTAGTGTTAACCAAAAGATAAAGTGTATCCCAGGACAAAAGGTGAAAAGAGGGGATTTGTTAGCTGATGGGTCTTCTATGCAAGATGGGGAATTGGCATTGGGGCAAAACTTGAGAGTAGGATTTATGTCCTATGAAGGGAATAACTTTGAGGATGCTATTATTATCTCAGATAGATTAGTGAAGGAAGATGTCTTTACTTCTGTTCATATTGAAGATTTTTCAATTGATGTATCTGATACCCGTCTTGGAGAAGAGCAAGTTACTAGAGATATTCCTAATGTTTCTGAAGAAAGATTGAAAGACTTAGATGCTGAGGGTATTGTTAGAATCGGAGCTACTGTTAAAGCTGGGAGTATTTTGATTGGTAAAATTAGTCCTAAGGGTGAGACTGACCTTACTGCTGAGGAAAGATTATTGAGAGTAATTTTTGGTGAGAAATCTAGAGAGGTCAAGGATACTTCTCTCAAGATGCCTAATGGTCATCAAGGGAAAGTTGTTGGAGTAAAGATATTTACTAGAGCTAATGGAGATAAACTTCCTAGTGGTGTTATCAAAAGAGTTCAGGTTAGTGTAGTACATTTAAGAAAAGTTAGTGTTGGAGATAAATTAGCTGGTAGGCATGGGAATAAGGGGGTTATTGCTAAAATTCTACCTCAAGAAGATATGCCATTCTCAGCTGATGGAATGCCTTTGGATATTCTATTGACTCCTCTTGGAATTGCCTCTCGTATGAATCTAGGGCAGGTTTATGAGACTCACTTAGGGCTTGCTGTTGCTGCTCTTGGAATGAAAGTTGCTACTCCTGCTTTAAATGGAATTAGTATGGATAAAATCAAGGAGCTTTTGAGAGAAGCTAGTTTACCAGAAGATGGGAAAATTCAACTTTATGATGGTAAGACCGGTGAAGCATATAGAGATAAAACAACTGTTGGAGTTATGTATGTGATGAAATTAAACCATTTAATTGAGGATAAATTACATATGAGATCAACTGGACCTTATTCATTGATTACTCAACAACCTCTTGGAGGAAAAGCACAGATGGGAGGTCAGAGACTAGGAGAAATGGAAGTATGGGCTTTCGAAGGTTATGGAGCTGCACATATGTTACAAGAAATGCTAACTATCAAATCTGATGATGTAATTGGGCGCTCAAGAGCCTATGAATCTATCATCAAAGGTGAGAAAATTCAAGCTCCATATATACCGTCATCTTTCCATGTATTGGTAAATGAATTAAAAGGACTTGGTATCAATGTAAAATTGAAAAATGCCAAAACACTCGTAGAAGCACCTCAAGAATAATCATCATTTAATAAGATATCTCTATGAATAATCAACTTACCCCTAACAATACTCCAGAGACCATATCTATGAATGTGGTTGACTTTGATTCTATACAATTAAATTTAGCTTCTCCAGAGGATATTTTATCTTGGTCTCATGGAGAGGTTACTAAACCTGAAACTATAAACTATCGTACTCAAAAAGCTGAAAAAGATGGATTGTTTTCTGAGAAGATTTTTGGGCCAGTCCGTGACTTTGAATGTTCTTGTGGAAAATACAGAAGAATTCGATATAAGGGAATCATCTGTGATAAATGTGGTGTAGAAGTTACTAAAGCTTCTGTTAGAAGAGAAAGAATGGGACATATTGAGCTTGCGGTACCTATTGCTCATATTTGGTTTTTAAGAAATATTCCTAGTCGAATTGCTTTGGTTCTAGACCAAACTCTAGCTAATGTAGAAAAAGTAGTGTATTACTCTAGCTATATTATTACTGAAGTTGATGAGCATCTCAAAAAAGATTATATAAAACAAGTAGAGGCAGAGTATAAATCTAAACTTAAAGATTTGACTAGTACTGGGAACGATAGCGAAGAGGCTCTAAAAGAAATGTTTGACTCTAAGCAACAGAACTTAGACTTCCTTAATACACTTGAAAAATGGAATATTATTTCAGAAATTGACTATAGATTAATGTCTATGAAATTTGCACCTGTATTTAAAGCTGCGACTGGATCTACTGTCTTAAGAGAAATTTTTAGTGGTATTAATTTGGAGGTTGAATTAGCTAATTTAGATAAAGAATTAGAAGTTGCTGATGGTGCAAAAGCTCAAAAAATAATGAAGAAAATTAGATTCTTGGGAGGTTTACATCAAGCTGAAGTGAGACCTGAATGGATGTTCCTAACTCATCTTCCAGTTATCCCACCAGATTTACGTCCAATGGTAGCTTTAGATGGAGGACGATTTGCTACATCAGATCTAAATGATTTATACAGAAGAGTAATCAATAGAAATAATCGTCTTAAGAAATTGATGTCTCAAAGAGCTCCTGAAGTTATTGTACGTAATGAAAAAAGAATGTTACAAGAGGCAGTAGATGCTTTGATTGATAATTCAATGAGAAAAGGACAATCTACTACAGTCGCCTCAACTGGACAAAAAAGAGCTTTGAAATCTTTGGCTGATTCTCTGAAAGGGAAACAAGGACGATTCAGACAAAATTTACTTGGAAAAAGAGTAGACTATTCTGCTCGTTCTGTAATAGTAGTTGGACCTAATCTTAAGATTAATGAGTGTGGGATCCCAAAAACTATGGCCTTAGAATTATTTAAACCATTTATTATCAATCGTTTGATAGAGGATGAATTAGCTCATAATATTAGAAGTGCTACTAGACTTATTGAGCAGGGGATTGATATTGTTTGGGATATTTTAGATGAAGTCATTGAGCATAGATATGTCTTGTTAAACCGAGCTCCTACCTTACATAGATTGAGTATTCAAGCTTTCAAACCAGTTTTAATTGAAGGTAAAGCTATTCAATTAAATCCAATGGTATGTAGTCCATTTAATGCTGACTTTGATGGTGACCAAATGGCTGTGCATGTACCTCTATCAGAAGAGGCTGTAAGAGAAGCTGGAGAATTGATGATTTCTGACCATAATCTTATGAAACCTTCTGATGGTAGCCCTTCTTCTGCTCCATCTCAAGATATGGTTTTGGGGATTTATTACACTACTATTGTAGATGATAGTAAAGGAGATATTAAAGTATTCAAAAACTTTGATGAGACCATAGTGGCATATGATCATGGACAAATTGCATTAAGAGAATTAGTAGAGATTAGAAAAGAACCTAAACTTAATGGAGAAATCATCAAAACAACAGTAGGTAGAATCTCATTTAATGAAATTTTGCCTGATGGCTTCGACTATATCAATGAAGTTGTTGGTAAAAAACAACTTAAGAGTATTCTGAATAAAGCTTTATATTCATTCTCTCAACCAGAAGTTGGGGAATTATTAGATAGAATTAAGAAATTTGGTTTTGAAGAAATGACTAGATCTGGATTATCTTGGGCTATCAGTGACTTTACTGTATCTAATGGAAGAGTAAAATTGATCAAAAATGCTCAAGATGGTGTGGAGGAAATCACCAGTCAATTTGCAGACGGACTTCTAACTGAAAAAGAGAGATATGCTCAAATTATAGATATTTGGAGTAAGACCTCTATTGATATTGGTGATTTAGTAAAATCTGAAGTAGATAAAAAAGGACCTGTATTCTCAATGATTGATTCTGGAGCAAGAGGATCTTGGGGACAATTAACTCAGATAGCTGGAATGAAAGGATTGATGATTTCTCCGTCTGGAAAAATTATTGAGACTCCCATCACTTCAAGTTTCTTAGAAGGATTATCAGAATTAGAATATTTCATTTCAACTCATGGAGCTCGTAAGGGACTTGTAGATACAGCTCTTAAAACAGCTACTTCTGGATATTTGACTAGAAGATTAGTGGATGTAAATCAAGATATTGTAGTCAAAGAAGTAGATTGTGGTGATACTGAGGGATTATTATTATCTAGAACTGATGCTGAATATGCAGGTGATAGTTTTGATAATTTCTTATTTGGAAGAAAAGCTATAGAGGATATTATCAATCCTAAGACTAAAGATGTTATCGTAAAGGAAGGTGAAATGATTACTCATCAGCAAGCTAAGCTTATAGATGAGTCAGGAATAGATAATGTCCGAATTAGAAGTCTTGTCAGCTGTAAAACTATTCGTGGAGTTTGTCAATCTTGTTATGGAATTGACCTCGGGCGAAATGCATTAGTAAAAATTGGAGAAGCGGTAGGAATTGTAACTGCTCAAGCAATTGGAGAACCGGCTACTCAGTTGACTATGCGTACTTTCCATCAAGGAGGTTCGGCTGGAGCTGCAGATGTAACCAAAGGTCTGCCTAGAGTAGAAGAGGTTTTTGAAGCTCGTAATCCAAAAACTCCTGCTATTATGTCGCCAGTAAATGGAGTGGTAGTAGATGTAGTGGAAACAGCTGGAGAAGTTAGAATTAAAATTAAAGTTGACTCTGCTAAAGCTGTTAAATCTAAAGCTGAGATTAAAGAAATTGTAGCTGACCCTATTGTAGATATAGTAATTGTTAAGGTTGGAGATAAAATTACTATAGGACAATCTCTAACTGAAGGACATCTTGATTTAGAAAAACTATATAAACAAGCTGGAATTGAGACTTTGACTAAATATATTATTCAACAAATCCTAGAAATCTATAATTCTCAAGGGGCTGGGATTGCTATTAAACATGTTGAAATGATTGTTAGGCAAATGACATCCCGATATATGGTTACTGAACCAGGTAAATCTAATTATCTAAAAGGACAAACTATAACTAGAGATCAATTATTAGAGTTTAATATTCAGATTGAAGCTAAAGAAGATAAAATTCAAGTTGACCCTCTATTACAAGGTATTACGAAAGTAGCCCTTAATACTGAGAGCTTCCTATCTGCTGCATCTTTCCAAAATACTACAAGAGTATTGATAGAAGCTGCTTTATTTGGAAAAGAAGATCATCTAAGAGGCTTAAAGGAAAATGTCATCATAGGACGATTAATTCCAGCGGGAACAGGCTTTGATACAGAAAGATAGTCTTTACAAAATTAATATACTAATATATAGTAATATATATTAGTATATTAATAATAAAATAAATATCATGTCTAAAAAATATCTTATTATAGGGGGGATAGTAATAGGAATTGTTATTGTATTTATATTACTTATTTATGTAATTGTAAATAATGGTGTCTTTAGGTTTAATTCTAGTGAAAGTAGTAATGTACCTACTGAATCTGAAATTGTGTCTGTTGAAGCAGGTAAGGGTAGTGATGATTATTATTATTGGAGTATTATGCCTCTTAGATTACAGTCTCAATTACCTAATCCAAGAAGTTCTAGTGCTCTAGATTATTATTACTCCAAAGAATTAGGTATAGCATTTTCTTACGAAGTTATAAGCTTAGTAGACAAAGATAAAATTTTGAATATATCTGAACCAGATTTAAGTAGTAATGATACTACAATTTATTTACATCATGTCAATGAAGCTAAAGAATCAGGGCAATCTATTGAAATCATAGATATAGAAGATAATCTGATATTTAGTAATATACCTGAGATTATCAATTCACAGATACTAGATGATAAACAGAAACAAGTATGTAAAATAGAGGAGAAAAATAACCGATATAGTATCCTTGCAAAGGACACTAAAGTCAAAGACTCTACTCTAATTTGTGGTAAATATGCTAGTATGAATAGATTTTTTATAAAACCTATTCATGGAGAACAATCTATAAAAAAATTATTATTTGTCAATACTGGAGATAAAGAATGGAGTTATGATGGAACTATGCAAGGGAAGTATTGGTATGAATCTGTTATAGTGGAATAGAATATACTATACATAATTTGTATATTTATGCTATACTAAAAGAGTATAAGAAATATACATTTAATTGATTATAAAATATTCTATGACTACAATATCATTATTGTGGTTTGGATTAAGCTCATTCGTTAGTATTGGGATAGGATATGGTCTAAGACTATATATTGTGAGGAAATCTATCGACGCAAAAGAAGCTCAAATTCAATCACTACAAACTAGATTCGAGGAAGAATCAGCCAAATTAAAAAAAGAAGCAGAAAAAAAAGCAGAGTCTATGAAAGATAAAGCTAGACAAGAAGCTTCAGAAATTCGTAAAACAGCTGTTTTATTAGAAGAAAGTGTCCTCAGAAGAGAAAAAGATTTAGAAAAACAGAGTAAAGAATTAGAAAAAAATCGTCAGGAGCTTAAAGGTAAAGGAGAAAAAATTAAAGAATTATACCGTGAGGTAGAAGATTTGAAACTACAACAAGTTGAAAATCTCAGCACAATAGCTGGTTTGAGTATTGATCAAGCGAAGACTGAGTTATTAGACAAAGTAGAAGAAACTTCTCATGAAGAATTATTACTACAAATCGAGAGATTAGAAGGGATTCGTAAAAATCAGCTAGAGCAAAAAGCTAAAAACATTATGGTTTTAGCTATGCAAAAATATTCTCAGGGACAGTCTGCTGAATTTAACACGGCTACTGTAGCTATTGAAAGTGAGGAAGTGAAAGGACGAATTATTGGTAAAGAGGGTCGTAATATTAGAGCTTTAGAAAATGCTACTGGTGTTCAAGTAATTATTGATGATAGTCCAGATAGCATCGTTTTATCTTGTTTTGACCCTATCCGTAGACATATTGCTAAATTATCTCTAGAGGCTTTGATTGAAGATGGAAGAATACAGCCAGCAAGGATTGAGGAATTTGTAGCAAAATCTAAAGAATTAGTACAGCAAAATATAAAAGAAGCGGGCGAAGCAGCTCTATATGATACTGGCATTACGGGAATAGATCCTAAGTTAACTTATATTCTTGGTAGATTACAATTTAGAACTAGTTATGGACAAAATGTTTTGATGCATAGTGTGGAAGTAGCTCATTTAGCTGGGGCTATTGCTGCTGAGTTAGGAGCTAATGTTATGGTGGCAAAAATGGGTGGTTTATTCCATGATATTGGGAAAGCTCTAGATCATGAGGTAGAAGGGACTCATGTTGAAATTGGAAGGCATATTTTGAATAAATATAGCATGAAAGAAGAGGTTATCAAGGCTATGCAATCTCACCATGAAGAATATCCTTATGAAACTATAGAATCAAGAATTGTACAAGTTGCGGATGCACTTTCAGCTTCCAGACCAGGTGCAAGAAGAGACTCTGTAGATAACTATATCAAAAGATTAGGAGAATTAGAGTCAATTACTAATACTTTTTATGGAGTAGACCGCAGCTATGCTATCAATGCTGGAAGAGAGATTAGAGTATTTGTTACTCCATATAAAATTAATGATATACAAGCCAAAAAAATGGCTCGTAAGATTGCTCTCAGGATAGAAGAAGAATTAAAATATCCAGGAGAAATAAAGGTAACTTTGATTCGAGAGACTCGTATTATTGACTATGCTAGATAAAAAACCTTTACAACTCAGCATATATACTATATGATGAACATAGGATAAATATATCCAACTAAAAAATAATAACTTAAACAATATGAGAAAGGGGGTGTGTGTAGATGGCAACTAAAGCAGAATTAGTGTCAGCAATATCTGAGATGGCTGGAACCTCAAAGAAAGATGCTGAGGCTGTACTTCAAGCTTTCCTTGATGTAGTAACCAAAACTCTTTCTAAAGGTGATACTGTAACTTTAGCTGGATTTGGAACTTTTTCAGTAACCCAAAGACAAGCAAGAGAAGGTGTTAACCCAAGAACCTTAGAAAAGATTCAGATTGCTGCAACCAAAACTCCTAAATTCAAAGCAGGAAAGAAATTGAAAGAAGCAGTAAAATAAGTTTTTACTTTGTATTTATAAAAAAGCGTCTAAATGGCGCTTTTTTGTGTTAAATAAGATTATATTTTCGTAGAGCTTATATATTTATATGTTATAATACAAGTAAATGAATTACTATAGTATACAACTAAAAAAATTTTTATGAAATTAGGATTTACCTTTAGTATCAAATATTGTCAAGATATAGGTCTAAACTGGCAACAAACATTAAGATCTATTTTAGAAGCATATCCATGGGAATATATAAGATTACCAATTTACTGGGATACGATTGAAGTAAAAAAAGATATTATAGATTACTCATTAATAAAAGAACAGTTAGAAATTATATATAATTATAAAATTAAAGTTATTCCAGTTATAGGTTATAGAAACCCTAGATGGCCAGAAAGACATGGGCCAGATTGGTTAGATAATATACCAATTAACGACTTTAATAAAGAAGTTTTAAAATGGTCAGAAAAATGTATATTAGAATTAAAATCAAATACAAATATTTCTCATTGGCAAATTGAAAATGAACCTTTGGAGAATAATTGGGGTAAAGCTGGATTTGATGTTGATAAAATTTATCATGAAGAATTAAAGCTATTAAAATCTTTAGACAGTAGGGATTGTTTAATCACCTATGGGTTTAAACCATGGGATACTACATTCTCAGGGGCTCTCAAAGAAGATATAGTTGGCTTAGATATATATTCAAAATTAGGTGTCAAAAAGTTTGGTAAAGTTTGGTATCCTGATATGTTTTATTTGCCTGATAATATAATACTAAGTAGAATTAGAAGAGACATAAGATTTGTTGAGGAGAATAAAGCTCAAATTTGGATAACAGAGTTACAAGCAGAACCTTGGGATGCTATAGACAAAGTATTGTTTGATAAAAATAAATGGATGAAGACTATAACTCCAGATAGATTCTCAAAATTATTAAACTTAGCCGTAAAATCTGGTATTGTGACTATACTAGTCTGGGGGGTAGAATGGTGGTGGACTTTAGATAAAAAAGATAGGGCTGAATTTATCTCTAAATTACCTATTAATTGATTAGCTTAAAATAAAATTATATCTATACTCAGTATTAGAAAATAGAATTAGTTCAAATCAACCTCCGTCCTGCGATCTACTATCGCTAAAAGTAGGCCACAAAAACTAGCTCATAGCGAGATTCATATTACACCAATTCTATGCTACAATAAGCTATATGATTATCCCAATCAATAAGCCAGCTGGTATTACTTCACATACTGTAGTAAATAAACTACGACGATTTTATGGTATCAAAAAAATTGGTCATGCTGGGACTTTAGATCCTTTTGCTACTGGGGTTTTAATTTTATTAGTGGGCAGAGATTCTACAAAAAGAAGCCAAGAATTGATGAAACAAAATAAAATCTATAGAACTAAGCTAAAATTAGGCTACATTAGTGATACTTATGATAAAGAGGGTATAATACAGGAGTATAATATACAAAAAATACCTACAAGGGTAGAAATTGACCAAATTGTAGCTTCTTTTGTTGGTGAGATAAGCCAGATACCACCTATGTATTCAGCTATCAAGATAAATGGCAGGAAAATGTATGAATTAGCCCGCAAAGGTGAGCATATAGATATACCAGCGCGTAATGTGACTATAACTAGCATTGATATATTAGAATATACCTATCCTTATCTGACTCTGGATATCTCTTGTAGTAGTGGGACTTATATCAGGTCTCTTGGGTATGATATTGGTATTAAACTTGGAACAGGAGCTTATCTTACCCAGTTAGAACGCAGGAAATCCGGAGAGTATAGTATAGATAATTGCTATAATTTAGATACTTTGCCAGACTTAATTTAAAGCTATTTTTTAAGAGGATGAAAATTAGTATGGGTATCTTCTGCATAATTATCAGAGGCATGTACATATTTGGTGGTGGTCTCTAAAGATTCATGCCCGAGTAAGACTTTAATAGCAGCTGGGTTGGCTCCTGACTCAGCTAAATAGGTAGCAAAACCATGCCTTAGGGTATGAGCGGAGATAGGGTAGGGGATATTCAGTAATAAACGATATGATTTTATTTTGGATTGTAAATAATTTTCAGAAATATGTGAGTTGAGTAGAGAAAAGGGGAGTGTATACTCTTGGATTTGCTCATCTAGGGTATCAAAAGTTTTTTTGGTGATAAATACATATTTGAATTGCTCATAATACTCCCCTGTCTGATATTGAGAGGGGAGAGCTTGTTTTATAATTTCTAACCTAGCTGCTAGATAAAGATTAAGAATATTTTGAGCTCTTGGAGTTAGATAAACAAAACGTTGTTTATTCCCCTTTCCTCTTATTAAGATTTTGGAATCATCTTGATTGATTTGTTCCATTGTCAGATGTGTAACTTCAGAAATTCGCATTCCTGAGGCAAAAATTAATTCTAATATAGTTTGATTCCTCAGTCCTATAAATTTATTAGATTCTAATTGACTAGGAGCTTCTATAAATTGGATCAGGGTCTCTAGTTCTGGCAAGTGTAATTTGTACTTACCTAGCTTCATTAATTTGATTTGCTGAGGAAGTAATGGGCAAGGAGCATCATTATCTATAAGGTATACAAAATATGACCTAATACTAGTAAGCATTCTATTAATTGTTTTCGGTTCTAGAGGTTTATTTGGTTTATTAGTATTTAGTTTTAATAACTGTCTGTCTTCGGCCATTAAATCTGCTTGGTAAATGGTAATCGTTTTTTTGGTTATAGTATTAAATTCAAAATTATTATCACTTAGGAATTTTTCAAAAACTAATAAATCTCGTTCATAATTATGAATTGTAGCCTTAGAGTAGTTACTAGTAGTCAAAAAAAGTAAAAAGTCTTCTAATAGGGGCAATTTTTGGACTATTGGCATATTTATGCTGTTTAATTGGTTGCTATCTAATTATTGGTAGTGAAAGGTGAATAACATTGGTATTTTTATACCAGTTAGGAGGAATTGAATGTAGTATAGATTGATTTATAGATTATATTCTATCCACCCTTCCCCTAAACGGGTACTCCCTCCAAAGGGAGACAGAACTCCATAAATATTTAGCCTGCCTTTGATAAGAATTTATAAAAGGGGAGAGATATTAGATCTAAATTTATTATACATCAAATTTTTTATATCTACAACAGAGTATAATAATGATTATACTCTGTTTATTTTATATAGTAAGAGTAGGGATATTTTATATTGTAACTATACCCTATCTTATAACTTAGAATATTATATATATTTTTATCTCTTGTTCTTATTATCTTGCTCTGCCCATACTACTTCTGGGATTGCTGATATAATACCAAATATAAGCCAGATAAATCCCATTAGCAAATTATCATTAAACATTCCAGTTATCAAAACAGCCAACATACTACCAAATAATATAGACGCTAAAGTAGACTCATTTTTGATAATCAAGAATCCTTGCTTTGTAATAATATATAAAAAAGATAAGAACAATGTAATTGCAAATATACCGCCAGCCACAGCTATAGCTAATAAAATATTATTAGTATTATACCCATCCCCTACTATATTCTCATATCCTGCCAAACCAACTCCTGTAAAAATATTACGATAAATAATTACTCCTGCATTAATATATCCATCTCGCCTGCTGATTACATTGACATCTGCTTGCTGATCTACTATAATATTATCTTTATTTTCTACCTTTTTTATATCTGTAACTTCTTTCTGTTCTCCACTTTGCTCATCTATCTCATAATAATAAGTTGTATTTTGACTAATTATAGATGTCAATCTATCCTTTAGATTAAAGTCAGTAAGTCCTAATTGACTCATACCAGCAGCTCCGAAACTCACTGCAAATAATACTATAGCAAAATTTAGTAGTTGAATATATTTTCTAACAAAAATTACTTGATATATTAAATATATCCCTGTAATGAATATAATGGCAACCCAACTAGCTCTAGTAACCGATAAAATAGACATTAAGATTATTCCCAATAATAAGAACCATAACAAGAATTGTTGTTTAAAGCCTTTAGCCACAAAAGCTAATGGCAAAGCAATCGCATAAACTATAGCTAGCCACATTCCAAACCAATTTGGTTCAGGGAGAAGAGCATCTACTCTACCTGGAAAAACTTGAAAACTATTCCATCCTAATTGAAATGCTATAGCCTCATATAAGCCGATGAGTATCAGTATACCTGTACTGATGAATACTAAATTAAAAGTTTTATACAATCGGTCTCTAGTATTAAGATATCTATAAATAGTATAAAATACTATAATATATCCTAATAAGACTATATTTCTAATAATTGTAGTTTGTAAATCGCCCCCATTAAGAATACCTCCAATTAGAGTAGCAACC
>Ga0213866_10001037_pt1 | contig 21164 bp, 17 predicted proteins | sample PICome_11_FD_160079 | JGI IMG/M metagenome (GOLD analysis project Ga0213866, IMG submission 160079) | Coastal seawater microbial communities near Pivers Island, North Carolina, United States - PICO284 | ecosystem: Environmental > Aquatic > Marine > Coastal | place: USA: North Carolina...
CACCCGCATCCGGCGCATCTGCATAGGGAGCTGCTATGTTTGACAGTAAGTCTGACAATAAGTCTGACACAAACCGCCAAATCAAGCTTGCCGAGGGGCAGGCCGCGCCCGCGCAAGCCTATCAAGGGCTTGGCGTGCGCCGTTTCGGGCGGTTTAACTGGCTTGGCTTGTGGACGCTGTATCGCAAGGAAGTGCAGCGTTTCCTGAAAGTTTGGATGCAGACGCTGATGGCGCCGATTATCACCACTTTGCTGTTTTTGGCGATTTTCTCGCTGGCGCTGGCCGGCTTGCGTCCCGATATTAACGGCGTGCCATTTATCAATTTTCTAGCGCCCGGCCTTATCATGATGTCGATTGTGCAAAACGCTTTTGCCAATGCCTCCTCATCGCTGCTGGTCGCTAAAGTGCAGGGTAATGTGGTTGATTTTCTGATGCCGCCCCTGTCGGCGCTGGAATTGAATGTCGGCATTTCAATGGGCGGGCTGACGCGCGGCCTGTTTGTCGGCGCTGGCACATTTTGCGGCATGTCCGTATTTGTCGATTTGCAAATATACAGTTTTTCCGCCCTGTTGTTTTACGCCATTATTGCCTCGGCACTACTGTCGCAAATCGGCTTGCTGGGCGGTATTTGGGCGGAAAAATTCGACCATTTGGCGACAGTGACCAATTTTGTCATCACGCCTTTGGCGTTTTTGTCCGGCACTTTCTATTCCGTGTCGCAATTGCCCGGTCTGGCCTATCAGGTCACCCAATATAATCCGTTTTTCTATATGATTGACGGCTTCCGCTATGCCATGACCGGCCATAGCGAAGCCAATATGGCTTTTGGCATGGTGTTTTTGCTGGTGCTGACCGCGCTCAGCTCGGCGGCTTGCCAATATGTTCTGGCTACCGGATATCGCCTGAAATCCTGATGAAATCCATATGAACCCTTGGCCTGACCCTAATTTGTGCGGTTTTTCCGGCGCGAAACTGATTGCGGGCAGGCGCGCGCATCTGCTATAAAAAACCAAGTCGCCGAAAGGCGGTTTTTTTATTGGTGGCGCGGGTTTACGGGTCGCGCCACAATCAGTCAGGCGCTTGTGACGCCTGCGCCAAATCGGGATGCATATGTGATGCGGGCAGCGGACAGCCATATTATGCCGTCTTATCGGCGGAGCAATCTGCAATTTGTGCGGGGCGATGGCGCGTGGCTGGAAACGCCCGATGGCGAAAAATATCTTGATTTCGGCTCCGGCATTGCCGTCAACACGCTTGGTCACAGCCATCCAAGGCTTGTTGCGGCGCTGAAAGACCAAGCAGAACGGCTTTGGCATGTGTCCAATCTTTACCAGATACCGGAGCAGGAAGAACTGGCCGATATACTCTGCGCCCACTGCTTTGCCGATTATGTGTTTTTCGGCAATTCCGGTGCGGAAGCCGCCGAGGGCATGATAAAAGCCATGCGGAAATATCATGCGGTGCAAGGCCAGCCGCAACGGACGAAGCTGATTTCCTTTGCCGGTGCGTTTCACGGGCGCACGCTGGCTGCTTTGGCGGCGGCTGGCAATGCCGCCTATTTGGAAGGTTTTGGGCCGGTTCCGCAAGGCTTCGCGCAGGCTGACAGCTTTGATATTGACGCGGTGGAAAGCCTGATTGACGCCAATACAGCCGGTATTCTGATTGAGCCGGTGCAGGGCGAGGGCGGTGTGCGCGATGTTGGCGAAGCGTTTTTACAAGCCTTGCGCGCCTTATGCGACCGGCATGGCTTATTGCTCGGCTTTGACGAAGTGCAATGCGGCATTGGGCGCACAGGGCGTCTATTTGCCCATGAATGGGCGGGTGTTAGGCCGGATGTGATGGCGATTGCCAAGGGCATTGGAGGCGGTTTTCCGCTTGGCGCGGTGCTGGCCACAAAAGCTGTCGGCGAGGTTATGCAGCCCGGCACGCATGGCTCAACTTTTGGCGGCAATCCGTTGGCCTGCGCGGTCGGCACAGCCGTCATGCAATGCGTTCTTGAAGACGGATTCCTCGACCAGATTGTCTCGACCGGCAATTATTTCCGCCAGCAATTGAGCCATCTGGTTGACAGTTACAGCGATATTTTCACCGAAATTCGGGGGCGCGGGCTGATGCTGGGACTGCAATGCGAGCCGCCCAATACGGAAATTGTCGAGGCTTTGCGGGCGCAGCATTTATTGACGGTTGGGGCGGGTGACAACACGATACGCCTGCTGCCACCGCTGAATGTGTCGCGGCAGGATGTCAAAACCGCTTTGGCTGCCATTGAAGCGGCCTGTCAGGCTGTCAGGTTGCAAAATGGTGAAGCGGATGCCAATGCGAATACCAAAGAGGATACAGCGCCATGACGACAAAACAGACAGTTGCGCCCAAAGCCGCTGCCGGTCAGGAGCAACAGAAGGCGCAATTGCCAAGCGGCCAACGGCATTTTTTGAATCTGTCAGATTTGACACCGGCGGAAGCGCGCGCGCTGCTTGATGCCGCCCATGCGCGCAAAACGGCGCGCGCCGGTCTGCCGGCGGGGCAGGCGGATGCCGACCGACCGCTGGCCGGGCATTTACTGGCCATGGTGTTTGACAAGCCGTCCACCCGCACGCGCGTATCATTCGATTTGGCGATGCGCCAGCTCGGTGGGGAAACCATTGTGCTGAACCAGAGCGACATGCAATTGGGGCGCGGTGAGAGCATTGCCGATACGGCGCAAGTGCTGGCGCGGTTTGCCGATGCGGTGATGGTTCGCACCGGCGCGCATGAAAATATCACGGCATTTGCCGACCATGCCAATGTGCCGGTGTTGAATGGTCTGACCGCATTCAGTCATCCATGCCAGATAATTGCCGATTTAATGACATTTGAAGAGCATAAGGGACGCCTTGCCGGACAGCGTATTGCCTGGTTGGGCGATGGCAATAATGTTGCTGTCTCATTTGTTCATGCCGCCGCTTTGCTGGATTTTGAACTGGCGCTGGCAACGCCGGAGGCCTATGCCGTGCCGCCTGAAGTGCTGGCGGCAGCGCGAGGTGCAGGTGCGAAGCTTAGCGTCTGCGCCACTGCCGAGGAAGCCGCGCAAGGGGCTTCTGCGCTGGTCACGGATTGCTGGGTGTCAATGAGTGACGACCCGCAAACCGCTGAAAACCGCGCCGCCGCCTTTGCCCCTTACAGCGTGACCGAAGCGTTGATGGCGCAGGGCGATGATGCGATTTTCCTGCATTGCCTCCCCGCCTATCGTGGCAAGGAAGTCAGCCAAGCGGTGATTGACGGGCCGCGCTCCGTGGTGTTTGACGAGGCGGAAAACCGGTGTCATGCCCAAAAGGCGATATTGGCCTTTTGCCTTGGCAAAGCTGACAGCCGCCCCGATGAAAGTGTGTCTTGATGAGCCTTGCCGAAGAGCCTGATTTTGTTCTGCCGTTTCGGATTGAAGGACAAAATGTCAATGGCCGCATTGTGCGGCTCAATAATCTGGCCGGTGAGGTGCTGGGACGCCATGACTATCCCGAACCGGTTTCGCGCCTGCTGGCAGAAACATTGGTGCTGACAGCCATGCTGGGCAGCATGCTGAAATTTGACGGGCGGTTTATTTTCCAGATTCAGGGCAATGGCCCCATGTCGATGATGATGGCCGATTACAGCATTGGCGGCGCGTTGCGCGGTTGCGCCCAATATGATGCGGACAGCCTGTCCGCGCTGGTCAAACAGGCCGGTGCGTCCACCGCTTTATTCGGCGATAAGGGGCATATTGCGCTGACTGTTGACCAGGGTCATGAGATGGAGCGCTATCAGGGCATTGTGCCATTGGAAGGCACAACGCTGGCCGAGGCGGCGCTTGGCTATTTTGAGCGTTCCGAGCAAATCGCCACAAGGTTGAAACTGGCGGCAGCGCCGCTTTTGCTGCCCGGCGGGCGCACGGAATGGCGCGCTGGCGGGATATTATTGCAGCAGGAGGGCGCCGAAGGCGGCTTTTCCCAAGATAATGAGGGAGAAAGCCCATCCGCTATGTCACCGGCGCAAGCAGAAGATGAATGGAATCGGCTGTGCATGTTGCTGGATACGACCGAGGATACGGAATTGCTGGATCAGGAATTATCCGCCGAGGCGCTGGCCTATCGGCTGTTCCATGAAGATGGCGTGCGCGCATTTACCCATCGGCCGATGCATTTTGCCTGCCCCTGTTCGCGCGAAAGGGTGTTGAACATGCTGGTTTCCCTGCCATCAGACGATAGCGACGATTTGCAGGCGCGCGCGGAAATAGAGGTGCGCTGCGAATTCTGCAATGAATTATACAGTGTGGCGCCCGAAGAAGTGGCCGCGCGGCGCGCACAACACGACAGCGCGCCCTCTGTAAGCAAATGAAACTGTCGGCAAATGAAATTGTCTTTGCGTGACTGTGAATTGACCGACAATGCGTTATATATAAACGCAAGGCGAGTAATGATTGCATGATGAACCGGCTGAAAAATCTGTTTGCTGCGGGCGGCGACCCGTCACGGCGGCGCTTCATGCGCCTGCCCATGGCACTTGTCGTCTTATTGGGCGGTGTGTTGGGATTCGCTGTGCTGGTGTCGACCAAGCCGCAAACCAAGCCGGTTGAAAACAGCGAGACGGTTTGGGCGGTCAGCGCCTTGCCGGTCGCTTATGGCGATTATGTGCCGCGCATTGCCGCTTATGGTGAATTGCGCGCCCTGCGCCAGATTGACTTGCGCGCCCAAGTCGGCGGCGAGATTGTCGAAACCGGTCAAAACTTTGAAGATGGCGCACGGGTCGAAGAAGGCGAATTGCTCATCCAGATTGACCCGTTCAAATATCAAATCGCGCTTGATGATGCGCGCGCGCAAGTGAAAGGCAGCAAGGCCGTTCTGGCCGAGCGCAAAGCGGCTGAAAAACAGGCGCAAACCGAATATGAGCGCGCCCTTAAATTGTTCAAAAAAGGCACAGTGTCACGCAAGACGCGCGATGATTTGAAAACCGGACTGGCGATTGCCAAAGCCCGGCGCGAACAGCAGGAATCGGTTGTTGAACGGGGCAATGTGCAATTGCGCCGCGCCCAGCGCGATTTGGACAATGCGCGGGTTGCGGCTCCGTTTGCCGGTTATCTTGGCCGTTTGAATGTGCGTCAGGGGCGCGTGGTCAATCCGAATGAAAGGCTGGCCATATTGTCGGGTGCTGGTGATTATGAAGTCGTGTTTAATTTGTCCGACAATGAATATGGCCGTTTTCTGGCGCGCAATAGCGAGATTGTCGGGCGTCCGGTCACTGTGTCATGGCGCGTTGGCGATGAAACCATTTCGCTGGGCGCTGAAATTGAGCGTGTGGGCGCGGAGATTTCGCAAGCAACGCGCGGCGTTGATGTCTATGCCCGCCTGACCGGCAATGTGCCGTCCAATTTGCGAAGCGGTGCTTTTGTCACGATTTTGCTGGAAGCCCAAGCCGTGCCGTCGGTGTTCGCTGTGCCGAAAGATTCTGTCTATGATGACAGCCGTGTCTTTATTGTGCAGGACGGGAGGCTGGCCGGTCGGCAATTGACCGATTTTGTTGATATTGGCGACCATTTGCTTGTCCGGCAAGGGCTGGAGGCCGGTCAGTCTTTATTGGTGACCCGTTTCAATGAGGCGGCCGAGGGCGTGGCCGTGAAAATTGTCGAGGCTCAATAATGCTGATGCGGCCGGTCATTGAGCTGTTTTCGCGCCACCGCAACGCCGCCAATCTGCTGTTTTTTTCCATGTTCATGCTGGGCTTTTTCGGCCTGCAACAGCTCAATACGCAGTTTTTCCCGACTGTTGAGATGAAAGCCGTCAATATCGTCGTGCCTTGGCCGGGCGCAACGGCGCAGGATATTGACAAAAACATTGTGGCGACAATTGAACCGGAAGTGCGTTTTCTTGACGGCGTCAAGGAAGTCAATTCGACCTCGCGGCTTGGCGTTGCCTCCATCACTGTCCGATATTATCCGACAACCGATATGCAGCGCGCGGTGGGCGATGTCGAAGCGGCGGTCAATGGTATTGTGACTTTACCGAAAGATATTGAGCGTCCGGTGATTTCCCAAGCCAGCTTTTTCGAGCCGGTCGCCTCGGTGCTGGTCAGCGGGCCATATGATGAGCGTGCGCTTCGCAGCTATGCCAAGCGTATCCGCGACGGCCTGCTGGATGCCGGCGTAGACAAGGTGATTTTTGAAGGCCTGCGCGACGGCGAAATTTGGGTCGAAACCGAAGCCTCGCAATTGCGCCGTTACGATATCACCAATGGGCTGATTGCCGGCAAAGTGGCCGGTAGTTCGCTTGATGTGCCGGGCGGGGTCATTCGCGGCAAAGTGGAAAGGCAAGTGCGTGCTGTCGGTCTGGCGATGGATGTTGACGATGTGGCCGATATTAAATTGCGCGCCAATGCTGACGGGCGGGCGCTGACCATTGGCGATGTTGCCCGCGTCCAAGACACATTCGACGCCAACCAGCCAACGCTTTGGACGGGCGAAAACCGCGCCATCCGGCTTATCCTGTCGCGGTCAAAAAGCTCCGACTCGCTGCAAATCACCGCGCGCACCCGCGCTTTTCTGGAGGAAACCAGACCGACTTTGCCGCCGACTTTGCAAGTTGAGCTGTTTGAGGTTGCCGCCGACCAGTTGCGGGCGCGGATAAATGTGCTGTTGTTTAACGGGCTGGGCGGCATGGTGCTGGTCTTGTGTATTCTGTTCCTGTTTTTGAACGGGCGCATTGCCTTTTGGGTGGCGGCGGGGATACCGGCTTCCATTATGGCGACTTTCGGCCTGATGTGGGCGATGGGTTTAAGCATCAATGTGCTGTCCACTTTCGCGCTTATCATGACGATTGGCATTATTGTTGATGACGCCATTGTTGTCGGCGAACATTCGGCCACTTTGTCGGAGCGTGGCTTGTCGCCGCAAGCCGCCGCCGAAGGCGGGGCGATTGGCATGACAACGCCGGTTTTTTCCGCCGCGCTGACCACGCTGGCTGCCTTTATGCCGCTTTTGACCCTGACCGATGAATTCGGGCAAATAACCCGCCCCATACCCTTAGTGCTGTTTGCGGTTCTGGTCGCCAGCCTTGCCGAGTGTTTTCTGGTGCTGCCCGGTCACATGAACCATGCGCTCAGCGGCATGAAAAAACTGTCCGGTGACGCGCCGCCTTCAAGGAATCCTCTGGTGCGTTTCAAAGCCGGTTTTCTTGATCGCTTTACCCGTTTTCGGGAAGGCCGCTTTCGCCGCTTTGTGACTTTAGCCTATGACCGGCGCTACACAACATTGGCGGCGGGGTTGGCGATTTTGCTGATTTCCATTGGCTTGATAGCGGGTGGGCGCGTGTCTTTCCGGTTTTTCCCCTCGCCGGAAGGCGAAGTGATAAAGGGATATGTGTTTTTCCAGCCCGGCGTGTCGCGGGAGCAAACGCGCAATGGCATTCGTCTGGTTGAACGGGCTTTGCGCGAAACCGAACAGGAATTGCTGGCCGATGCCGACAGTGCCGAGGCCAATGGCGGGCAGTTGATAAACCTGATTTACAATAAAGTCGGCGGCACGGATGACGGGGTGGGCGATGAGCGTGGCTTGGTCTATGCTCAATTAACGCCGAGCGAAGAGCGCACAATACGCACCAGCAAAATCATGAAAGCATGGGAAGAGAAAATCCCCGATATTGCCGATTTGCGCTTTGTGTTTATTGCTGAAATGCGCGGTGGCCCGCCGGGGCGCGATATTGACATCAGATTGCAGGGCGAGGATGCGCTGATATTGAAAAAGGCGGCGCTGGAGGTGCGCGATGCTTTGCGCGAATATGGCGGCGTCAATCGCGCTTTCGACAATCTGTATTACAATAAGCAGGAATTACTGATTAAGGTGAATGCCCGTGGTGCTGCGCTCGGCTTTACCAATGAGATTGTCGGCGCGGCGGCGCGCAGCGATTTGCAGGGCAATATCGCCAAGCGTTTTGCGCGCGGCGATGAGGAAATCACTATACGGGTGCTTGGCACGCGCGATGGTATGCGCCCCCGCCAATTGGAAGATATTGACCTGCCCGTTCCCGGCACTGTCCCGCAGCGCTATATCGCATTAACGGAAATTGTCGATATTGTTGAACAGCCCGGTTTTGCCATGGTGCGCCGTTATGACGGCAAAGTTTCGGTTGCCATCGCCGCCGATTATGATGACAGCGCCGGCGACCCGAATGAGGTTATCAGTGCTATGCAGCGCGATGTGCTGCCCGATATTTTGAGCAAATATCAATTGACATCCGGCATTGGCGGGCGCGCCCGCGACCAGCAAGAAACAATGACCAATCTGAGAACCGGAGCGATTATCGGCTTGTCGCTGATTTATGTCATTCTGGCCTTTGTCTTTGCCAGCTATTCGCGTCCGCTTATCATCATGTCGGTTATTCCCTTCGGATTTGTCGGAACAACCGTCGGCCATTTTGTGCAGGGCTTTGACCTGACTTTCCTGTCTATGGTCGGGCTGCTCGGCCTGTCGGGCATATTGGTCAATAATTCGATTATTCTGATAAGCCGCATTGAGCAACGCATGGATGAAGGCGAAGAAATGCGCGATGCGGTGATTAACGGCATTTGCGACCGCTTGCGCGCGGTGACGCTGACCTCGCTGACGACAGTTTTGGGGCTGGCGCCGCTTTTGTTTGAGACCAGCACACAGGCGCAATTCCTGTTGCCCATGGTGATAACAATTTCATGGGGTCTGGCATTTGCCAGCCTGATTGTGCTGTTGCTTGTGCCGTCTGTTCTTGGTGTGCAGGAAGATTTGCGGGCGCGCTTTGGGGGCAGGCGACGCCCACGCCATCAAGACCCGCTTGCACAAGAAGCGACGGCAGGCGAATAGGTCAGCGCCGCCAAAAACTTGGCGAAAACATCACCAGCACCGCCAAAAACTCCAACCGTCCCAGCAACATGGCAAGCGAGAGCAGCCATTTGGCCTGGTCGGGCAGGCTGGCATAAGTGCCGCTGGGGCCAATCACCGGCCCAAGGCCGGGGCCGACATTGGCAATGGCGGCCGCCGCAGCCGACAGCGCCGTCAGCGTATCCAGCCCCATCAACGACAGCGCCACAGCCACCACAGCAAAGGACATGAGGAAAATCATCACAAAGGCAATCACCGAATTGGCGACCTCATCTTCCAGCAATTGCCCATTATAGCGCACCACGAAAACGCCATTGGGCTGGCCTAATTGTTTAATGTAGCACCAACCGGCTTTGACAATCACTTGCAGGCGGAAAATCTTCATGCCGCATGAGGTGGAGCCAGCGCAGCCGCCGATAAAAGTCATGACAAAAAACAGGCTGAGCGCAAGCGGCCCCCAATTGTCATAATCGGCGGTGGCATAGCCCGTGCCGGTCAGGATGGAAGTTGTGTTAAACAGCGATTTCAAAAAGGCGGTCGAGCTGTCGCCCATGCCAACGCCGATTTGATAAAGCCATAATGTCAGGCTTATGAAAACAACCAGCGTCAAAAACACCCGCACTTGCTCATCCTGCCACAGCGCGTTTCTCTTGCCGTTAATGACTTGCAAATAGGCAACAAAGGGCAGCGAGGCCGCCAGCATGAACACGACGCCAACCGCTTCAATCGCCGCGCTGTCAAAGGCGGCAAGGCTGTCATTGCGGGTGGAAAAGCCGCCTGTTGCAATGGTGGTCATGGCATGTGCCAGCGCGTCAAAAACGCCCATGCCGGCCACCAAATAGGCCAGCGCGCAAAGGGCGGTAACGGCGAAATAAAGTTGGGCAATAGCACCGGCAATTTGGGCGGTGCGCGGCAAAATCTTTTCCGATGTGTCGGAACTTTCCAATCGGAAAAGCTGCATGCCGCCAACATTCAGCATGGGCAGAACCGAAATCGCCATCACAATAATGCCAATACCGCCAAACCATTGCAGCAGGGCGCGCCACAGCAAAATGCCGGGCGAGGCGGCGTCAAGGTCGGTGATAATGGTCGCGCCGGTTGTGGTCAGGCCGGACATGGCCTCGAAAAACGCATCCGTATAGCTGAGATTAAGCGCACTGAACGCAAAAGGCAGGGCGGCAAAACCGGTCAGCGCCAGCCATGACAGGCTGGTCAGCAAAAATGCCTGTTTGGTGTTAAGCGGCGGCAGTGTGCCGCGATTGGTCAATATCAATGCCCCGGCAATAAAACCGGTGACCAGTGCGCCGGTGACAAAAACCTGCCAGTCCTCATGTTGCTGCACGGCGGCCAGCAAGGCCGGTATCAACATGCCGAGCGCCAGTGCGGCCAGCAAATTGCCAATCAGGAAAAAAATTGTCCGATGGTCACTCATTTCCTACCCACCAGCTGCGCGCTGTGCTGCCGCCTGTGCGCGTGCGGCTAATGCACTTGCCGCCCATCATAAGGGCAGTCGAGGGAAAAAGCAGGTATTTCAATGTCGAATTTTTCATCCGCTTCATTACGCATTTGATAGCTGCCGCGCATAAAGCCGGAGCCGGTTTCCAATGGCACGCCGGATGTGTAGGTGAAGGATTTGCCGGGGGTGAGTATTGGCTGTTCGCCGACCACGCCATCGCCGCGCACTTCCTGGGCGCGCCCCTGCGCGTCGGTTATCAGCCAATAGCGGGTCAGAAGCTGCACCGTATCGGGACGCTGATTGGTGATGGTGATGCGATAGGCCCAGATGAAATACTGCTCATCCGGATCGGAATCATCTTCCAGATAGCGGGTTTCCACCGCCACTGTCACATTATGCGTCGTCGCCTGCACCATTGGCTGTCCTTTCACCGGCAATTCCAAACAGGATATGCGCTGACTTATATTTGCGCCAAAGCCTGTTGGAAGTCACTGATTAAATCATCAGCATCTTCCAGCCCTATCGATATACGCAAACTCGCCGGTGTCAGACCAAGCTCGGCCTGCGCCGCTGCTGTCAATTTGGCATGGGTGGTGGTTGCCGGATGGGTTATCAGCGTTTTGGCATCGCCGAGATTATTGGAGATTTTCGTCATTTGCAGTGCATTGGCGAGACTGAAGGCTTCGGCCTGCCCGCCAGTCACATCAAAAGCTACCAGATTGCCGCCGCGCGTCATTTGTGATTTTGCCAGCTCATATTGCGGGTGGCTTTCATGGCCGGGATATATCAGCCGTGATACTTTGTCATGACTGGCCAGAAACGCCGCCAGTTTTTCCGCATTGTCGCAATGCCGGTCAACCCGCAGCGTCAGCGTTTCCAGCGCTTTCACCATGACCCAAGCATTGAACGGGCTGAGTGCCGGGCCGGTTTGGCGCAGAAAGCCGGCCAGCTCATTCTGCACAAAATCAGCCGACCCCAGCACAATGCCGCCAAGACAGCGACCCTGACCGTCAATATGTTTGGTCGCGCTGTAAACAATAATATCGGCACCGAAATCACCCGGCCTTTGCAAAACCGGCGTGGCAAACACATTATCAACCACCAGCCGCGCCCCGGCCTGTTTGGCAAGTGCTGAAACCGCCGCCATATCAACAATTTCCAGCAATGGATTGGACGGGGTTTCCAGAAACAGCACTTTGGTTTGCGGTGTGATGGCCGCCGCCCAAGCTGCAATATCGCGCCCGTCAACCAGAGTGCAAGCGACACCAAAGCGCGGCAACAGCGTTTCCACCACATAGCGGCAAGAGCCGAACAGCGCGCGTGCGGCGACAATATGGTCGCCGGCCTGCAATTGGCACATCAGCGCTGCAGTAACCGCCGCCATGCCGGTAGCGGTGGCGCGGGCATCCTCAGCGCCTTCGAGCGCCATCATGCGAGTTTCAAAAATCCGCACGGTCGGATTGCCAAAGCGCGAATAAATATAGCCCTCTTCTTCTTCGGCAAAGCGCGCTGCCGCCTGCTCGGCGCTGTCATAGACATAGCCCGATGTCAGATACAGGGCTTCTGCCGTCTCGCCATGCGGTGAACGCAATTGCCCCTCATGCACCAATTGTGATTGCAAGGCCCAGTTTTTTGTGTCCGTCATCATCTTCTCCGGTTTCCCGGGTTTCGCACAAAAAAACCCGGTCGCGACCGGGTATTCGCCCCGGCCTTTTAGCGTTTGTTTAGTGTGGCCGCAAGCCAGCCGGCTCAAATCACCACATTGGGGAGAACATGTCCAAAAAATCGCTTTAGGTCAAGACTTGATGCGCGCCTTGGCGTAAACTCTGCCCGCAAGGAGATTCGAGCCATGTCCGATACGGCAAAACTGGATGCCGCCCTGTTCCCCGAAGGCGACGCGCAAGAGCCGCGCCGCGCGCCCGGCCAAACCCATGCGACAGGTATTTTGCCGGCGCATGGCATTGCCGATATGCTGCGCGAAAAGCAGATATGGGCATCGGGTGGTGTGGTTGATGACCAGATACAACCGGCCAGCCTTGATTTGCGGCTCGGTGAAACCGCCTATCGCATACGCGCCAGCTTTCTGCCCGGCTCGTCGGGGCGGGTGGCAGATAAATTGCAGGAACTCGCCTATCACCAGATTGATTTGACCGCCGGTGCGGTGCTGGAAACCGGCTGCGTTTATTTGGTGCCGCTGATGGAAGCTTTGGCCTTGCCGGAGCGCACACAGGCATTTGCCAATCCGAAAAGCTCGACCGGTCGGATTGATGTGTTTACCCGACTTATCACCGATTTTGGCACGGAGTTTGACAAAGTGGCGGCCGGTTATAAGGGGCATCTTTATCTGGAAGTTTCGCCGCGCACTTTTCCGGTGCTGGTGCGTGCCGGGTCGCGCCTGTCGCAAATTCGGTTCCGGCGCGGCGCGGCATCTCACTCCGATACTGAGTTAAAAGCGCTGCATGACGCTGTCGGTCTGGTCAATGGCCCGGCCAATATCAGCGACGGGCTGGGTCTGTCGATAGATTTGAACGGCGCTGATGATAGCGGCCTTGTTGGCTGGCGCGGCAAACGCCATGCCGGTCTGATTGATGTTGACCGCCCCGGCGCGCTGGAAGTGAGCCATTATTGGGAGCCGGTTTACAATCAGGGCGTGGCGCAAATCATTCTTGACCCGGATGAGTTTTATATTTTGGCCTCGCGCGAGGCGGTGACGATTCCGCCGACCCATGCGGCTGAAATGATGCCGTTCAATCCGCTGGTCGGTGAGTTTCGCGTGCATTATGCCGGTTTCTTTGACCCCGGTTTCGGGGCGGGCGAGGCTGGCGGCAAGGGCGCGCGCGCCGTGCTGGAAGTGCGCTCGCGCGAAGTGCCGTTTATGCTCGAACATGGTCAAATTATCGGGCGGCTGGTCTATGAGCGTTTGACAGATGTGCCGGAGACGCTTTACGGGCAAATGCCCGGTTCCAATTATCAGGCGCAAGGTTTGAAACTGTCCAAACATTTCAGGCAAGGTTAATGGCTTATTTCACGGCGCGGCGTTTGGCCGATTGCACCAATGTAGATGATTTGCGCGCGCTGGCGCGTCGCCGCCTGCCCGGGCCGATATTCCATTATATTGACGGGGCAGCCGATGACGAGCGCACTTACCGGCGCAATACGGCAGCGTTTGACGATTATGATTTGGTGCCGAATGTGCTGGCTGGTGTCGCTGATGTGGACATGTCGGTTTCGGTAATGGGGCAAAGGCTCGGCCTGCCGGTTTTTTGTTCGCCCACCGCCTTGCAAAGATTGTTTCACCATGCCGGTGAGCGCGCCGTGGCGCTGGCCGCGCAAAAATACAATACGCTGTTTGGTGTGTCCTCGCTTGGCACGGTGAGCCTTGCCGAAATCGGGGAGCTGATTGACACGCCGAAAATGTTTCAATTCTACTTTCACAAAGACCGGGCATTGAATGAGGCCATGCTGGATATGGCGCGTGCTGCGCGTTTTGATATTCTCACCCTGACCGTTGACACAATTACCGGCGGAAATCGCGAACGCGATATTCACACCGGCTTTACCTCGCCGCCGCGCCTGACCCCGTCGAGTTTTTTACAATTTGCCCTGAAGCCGCATTGGGCTCTGAATTTTCTGCTCCGCGAAAAATTTGAATTGTCGCAATTAAAAGACCATGTCGGGCAAGGCTCCAATATCGCCATTTCGGTCGGCGATTATTTTTCCACCATGCTCGACCAGAGCATGAGCTGGGATGATGCCGCCGATTTGAAAACCAAATGGGGCGGGCGGTTTTGCCTGAAAGGTGTGATGAGCGTCGGCGATGCGCGCCGCGCCGTTGATATGGGGGCGGACGCCATTATGGTTTCCAATCATGGCGGGCGGCAATTGGATGGCAGCCGTGCGCCGTTTGACCAATTGGAGGAGATTCTGGCTGCTGTCGGTGGTCAGATTGAGGTGATTTGCGATGGCGGCATCAGACGCGGCACGCATATTTTGAAAGCTATGGCACTGGGCGCGACGGCGTGTTCGGGCGGGCGGCTTTATCTTTACGCGCTGGCGGCTGCCGGTCAGGCCGGGGTTGAAAAGGCGCTGGGCAATCTGCAAACGGAAATTGAGCGCGATATGAAGCTGATGGGCATTACGCGCCTGTCGCAATTGACGCCCGATATGATACGCAAGCGGCAAGTATAAGGCGGCTTTTGCGCCGCCGCTTTTAATGCTAGATTGCTGCCGCATGGCGGGTGTAGCTCAATGGTAGAGCAGAAGCTTCCCAAGCTTAAGACGAGGGTTCGATTCCCTTCACCCGCTCCATCAAAACACTGTTCTCAATATAGCGCATGTTTCAATATGGCTCATGCGGTGATTTCAGCCAGCTTATATTGCCGCGTCCCATGCGCCAAAAAGCGCGCAGCAGACAGGGCAGGGTCAATAACCAATAGGCCGGCAGGGTGATGACCAGTACGAGCTTGTCAAGCCAGGCCATGCCGCGCAGATAGATAAGCGCCGCCAGCAAATTGACGCTCAATATACTGGCAGAGACAAGCAGGAACGACCAATCAAGCGCCAGAGGCGCGGCGGTGAAAACCGCATTGCCGCCTTGTAAGGAAACAGCCAAAAGAAACAGCGCCGGTGTCAGACCGGTTAGCAGCCGTGCCATTATAAGGGCATTGAAAAACACGAAATTGGTCAAGCCCATTTGGCTGAGGCACGGCAATGGATAGCGCAAATGCACATGCCAGCATTGCAAATGACCCGACAGCCAGCGCGTGCGTTGGGCGCACCAATCGGAAAGCTTGGCTGGCGCATTTTCAACTGTCGGCAGGGGCAATATGGCGGTGCGATAGCCATGTCTTGCAAGCCTGTATCCCAAATCAGCATCTTCGGTCAGATTGCGCCTGTCCCATCCGCCCAGACGGCGCAGAATATCGGTGCGGAAATGATTGGATGTGCCGCCCAAAGGCAAGGCCAGACGCAATCGCGCCATGACCGGCAGCACAATCCCGAATAACAGGCCATATTCAAGCGCGAATTGCCTTTGCAGCCAGCCTGTTTGGTGCAGGTCAATCTGCAAGGGTGCTTGCAAACAGGCCAATGATTTGTCGGCCGCTTGAAAGCGGGCAACCGCCGCAATCAATCGCAATGGATGGGGTTTGTCTTCGGCATCATAAATGGTGATGAAATCGCCGCGCGCCAGACCAAGCCCAAAATTGCAGGCTGCCGGTTTGGTGGGGCGCGCTGCCGGTGGTATCACCACGCGGCGCACATGTTTCGGCCAGTCCATAGCGGCGGCGGCGTTTCGGGTCGTCATATCTTGCGCTTCCATCAGCAGCAAAACCTCAAGCCTGTCGGTCGGATAGACCAGCGCGGCAAGCGCCTGCCTGATTTGCGCCAGCATATTGGCCTCGTCAAATAATGGTATCAGAACTGTATAATGCGGCAGGGCATGAGCCAGCGCATCGGGCAGTGTCGGTATCGCCTTTGCCGGCAAGGCGGGCGTGGTATAGCGCGGTAAGAGCGTGCCGATAAGCAGGGGCAGGGCGGCGATAATATGCACCGGCCAAAGCGCATAAAGCAGGCCGGTCAGGCTCCACCAGCCCGCCAGTAAAATAAGCGCTGCCAGACATGGCACAAATAATCTGAACTCTTTTCGGGCATGGGCTGTGCTGAACAGGGGCGGTAACTGTGTAATGGTGTCGCGCGGCGGCGCCGGTGCCAAGACCGCCTGCATTTCGGCCATGCCTTGCTGCCCATCATCTTTTGTGGCTTGAGGGTTTGTCTTATCGGCGGGCGGGTTATTTTTCTGGCTATCCATGCCGCCAAATTGCATAAGCCGACAGGCCGCGCCAGCGATTGTCGGTTGCAGATTATGTGTCTTTCGCCTTATGCGCGAGTGGCACTGATCAATATGTTAGCGCAGGAAAGGTGCTTTCAGACTTGCCAGCAAATCGCTGTCGGGCTGTTCGTCAAGACCCAGTGGCATGGTCTGTTGGCGCGCATTATCGGTCAGGGCATAGCTGGCAAACAGCCTGTCCCAAATCGACAGGAAAAAGCCGAAATTGCTCAGTGCCTCATCGGCACGGCGCGAATGATGAAGGCGGTGCATGTCAGGGGTGACAATCAGCTTTTGCAGCCAGCCATCAGCGCGCCCCAGCCGAATATCGGCATGATTGAACAGCGAAGCCGCATTGAGCAGGATTTCAAACATAATCACAATGGCCGGATGCACACCAAGCGCGACAATCGCCGCCGCCTTGATGGCAAAGCTAATCACCGCCTCGCCGGGATGAAAGCGCAAGCCGGAGCTGACATCCAATTCGCGGTCGGCGTGATGCGGCGCATGGAAACGCCAGAGCAGGGGGATTTTGTGGAACGCCCTATGTTGCAGATAGAGCGTCAAATCAAGCGCCAGCAGACAGATTAGCGCCTCAGTAAAAAACCCGAAAGGCAGCCAGCCGGTCAAGCCGCCGCCCATATTGAGCATGGCAATGGCGACCAGCCCACCCGGCACCAGCACCCGCAGCACAATGATATTGACCGCGCCCAGCCCATAATTGGCAAAGCGGCGACCGGCAATTGCCCGTTCATTGCGACGCGGTATCAGACGCTGCGCCAGCAGCAGCAGGCATAAAACGCTGATAAAAATGGCAGGACGCCAGAAATCCACCCCGTCAATCATGCTCATCGCCCAAAATGGTGTGTCGCCAGCCATTATGAAAACCGCGCCTGACGCAATCGGGCGGCGGTTTCAACCGCCGCGCGGGTCAATCTGTCGACCGACAGCCGATTGGCGATGAGGTCGAGCAAATGCATTTCTTCCGGACTAACCTGCCCGTGACAGACGACAAACTCCACCGCCTGTGCATAGGCGATTTGCCCGTCACGACCGTTTTTAAGGGCTTGCGCGCATAGGTCGAGCAAAGTCTCCAGCCCGTCAGGCGCATCGGCCAAATCGCGCGCCAATGCGAGGCTTGCCGCCCTGTCTGTCGCCGCCATATCGGCAAGGCTGGCGGCACTGGCGGCCAGCGCGTCTATCAGTGCCAATTCTTCGCTTGATGGCACACCATCACATGCGGCCAGCACATAAAGGCAGGCAAGGGTCGCCTGTTGCGGCGCCAAGCTGACAGCATGATGGGACGCATTTTCTGTAATGTCGCCTTTCATTTCCATCATTCCTATATGGCGTTACCGGCAGGCGCTGGCAAGCGGTTTTCCGCACCGGATAAGTTGACTTTGCCGGGCGGGCTGCTTAGGTTCCGGCACGTATCGTACAGCCAATCGCCTGCGCCTTTGACGCACCGGTCAGGCAGATGGTCAGATAGATGGACAGACAGATGACAAGCCGCGAAGACGCCATTAATAGCAAGGCATGGCCTTTTGAAGAGGCGCGCAAATTGCTCGCCCGCATGGACGCGGCAGGCGATAAATCTGGCGTCGTGTTTGAAACCGGCTATGGCCCAAGCGGTCTGCCGCATATTGGCACATTTGGTGAAGTGGCGCGCACCTCTATGGTGCGACATGCTTTTTCGCTGCTGGCACCGGATATGCCGACAAGGCTGATTTGCTTTTCCGATGATATGGATGGCTTGCGTAAAGTGCCGGATAATGTGCCGAATGGCGACATGCTGGCAGCGCATTTGGAAAAGCCGTTGACTTCCGTGCCTGACCCGTTCGGCACGCATGACAGTTTCGGCGCGCATAATAATGCCCGCCTGCAAGCCTTTCTCGACAGTTTCGGCTTTGACTATGAGTTTGTCAGCGCCACGGCGCAATATCGCGCCGGTGCGTTTGATGACACGCTGCTTGCCGTGCTGGCCAATTATGACAAAGTGCTGGACATTATTCTGCCGACATTGGGTGAGGAAAGGCGCAAAACCTATTCGCCATTTCTGCCCATATGCCCTGAGACTGGCCGCGTGCTGATGGTGCCGGTCAGCGTCATTGATGCGGCGGCAGGGCGGATTGCCTATCCGCACCCTGAAACCGGCGAAACGGTTGAAACATTGGTGACGGGCGGGGCGTGCAAATTGCAATGGAAGGCCGATTGGGCTATGCGCTGGACGGCGCTGGGGGTTGATTATGAAATGGCCGGCAAGGATTTGTCGGAATCGGTAAAATTATCCTCGCGGATTGCCCGCGCGCTTGGCGCAACCCCGCCAGAGGGGTTTTCCTATGAATTATTCCTTGATGAGAATGGCGAGAAAATCTCCAAATCGCGGGGTAATGGGCTAACTATTGAGGAATGGCTGGCTTACGCGCCGCCCGAAAGCCTGTCGCTTTACATGTTTCAAAACCCGCGCAAGGCCAAGCGGCTTTATTTCGATGTCATCCCGAAAGCGGTGGATGAATATATCAGCTTTGTCGATAAATATGCCGCGGCGGATGCGGCGCAAAAACTGACCAATCCGGCCTGGCATATTCACGCCGGTGCGCCGCCGGAAAAAAGCGCGCCGGTCAGTTTCGCACTTTTGCTCAATCTGGTGAGCGCCAGCAATGCCGACAATAAGCAGACTTTGTGGGGGTTTATCGGCAAATATGCCGACGGTGCCAATGCTGAAAGCCATCCTTTGCTCGACCGGCTAATTGATTATGCGCTGGCCTATTATCGTGATTTTGTGGCGCCCAATAAAAAATACCGCCCCGCCGATGACGCCGAGCGCAGCGCATTGACCGAGCTTGATGCGCGCCTTGCCGCTTTGCCCGCCAATGCCGATGCGGAGACCATACAGACCGAGATTTACGCGGTGGGCAAAGCCCATTTTGAGGAAAATTTGCGCGGCTGGTTTCAGGCGTTGTATCAGATTTTGCTGGGTCAGGATCAGGGGCCGCGTTTTGGTTCTTTCGTTGCGCTATATGGTTTGGCTGAGAGTCGCGCGCTGATTGCCCATGCCCTGCAAGCAGAGGCAGATTAAGCAGGCGCGGTTGACGGCAACAGGGTGACGGTGCAGGGTGAAACTGATTTCTGAGGGCATATTGCCGAGGGAAAATATAGCGGGGCAGGCGGCGCTGCCAATTGCGGCAAGACCGGTTTGCCCCTATGAATAAGTTTATGGCCGATATTGTTTACAAAATACTGCCGCAAGCCGATTGGCTGGCACTTGAGCGCGACGGGCAATTGCCGTTAACCGGCACGGATGCGCGTGACGGCTTTGTGCATTTATCGACCGCCCAACAGCTTGCCGGCACATTGCAGCAGCATTTCGCCGGCGCCGATAATCTGGTTTTGCTAGCGCTTGATGCGACGCAGATTGCCACTGATTTGAAATGGGAAGCCTCGCGCAATGGCGGGCTGTTTCCGCATCTTTACGCGCCCCTGTCGCGCCCGCATATAATTGCCGATTTTGCGCTTGATGATACCCAAACCGGCCCTGTCCTGTCGATCGCGGCACGCAGCTGGATTGACCAAAACCAGTGCGAAAGGGAGGTGGTTGGATGAGCCTTTACAGCCGCTTGCGCCCTTTGCTGTTCACCCTGCCGCCGGAGCGCGCCCACCGGCTGACCATTAACGGGCTGAAAATGCTTGACCAATTGCGCGCCAGCCCGCCGGTCAATGACCATATTCTCGAACAAAGCCTGATGGGCATGACATTCACCAACCCGTTCGGCATGGCGGCCGGTTTCGACAAGGATGGCGAAGTCATGGGCGGCGTGTTAAAAGCCGGTTTCGGTTTTACTGAAATCGGCACGCTGACGCCCTCGCCGCAGCCGGGCAATCCCGCGCCGCGTCTGTTCCGGCTGAAAGCGCATGAGGCTGTGATTAACCGGCTCGGCTTTAACAATCAGGGGCAGGTTGAGGCGCATTATCGGCTGGCGGTGTTTCGCGCCCGCCCGCGCTCGGATATTGGCGATATTGTCGGCGTCAATATCGGTGCCAATAAGGACAGTGCAGACCGGCAGGAAGATTACCGGCTTGGTGCGGTGCGCTTTGCGGGCATGGCTGATTATCTGACGGTCAATATATCCTCGCCCAATACGCCGGGTCTGCGCGATTTGCAGGCCGATGACCAAGTGGGCGGTCTGATGCAATTGGTTCGTGAGGCAGCACCGGAAACGCCGATATTGGTTAAAATCGCGCCGGACTTGCCGCATGAACAGGCTTGCCGTTTGGCGCAGCTTGCTGTCTCCAATGGCATTGACGGGCTGATTATTTCCAACACCACCATTGCGCGCGAGGCGGTGGCCGACAGCCCGCATGCGGCGCAGGAAGGCGGCCTGTCCGGCCAGCCTTTGTTTGCGGCATCAACCGACATGCTGTCGGCTGTCTATCGTGAGACCGGCAGCAAGCTGACTTTGGTCGGGGTTGGTGGTGTGGCATCGGCGCAGCAGGCTTATGAGAAAATCTGCGCCGGCGCGAGTCTGGTGCAGCTTTACACCGGCCTTGTTTATCATGGCCCCGGTCTGGTTGACCGGATGAAACGCGATTTGTCGGATTTGCTGCGGCGCGACGGCTTTACCTCTGTCAGCGCGGCGATTGGCAGCGACCATGCGCCGCCATCAAAAAAGGGTCAATCAAATGAAGGCTGAGATATTGCACAATCCGCGATGCTCGAAATCGCGGCAGGCGCTGGCTTTGCTGCAAGCGGCGGTGCAGGAAAAAGCACTGGATATTGAAATTATCGAATATCTGAAAACCCCACCTGATGCGGCGCGTTTGGTCGAATTGCGCGATATGCTTGGCGTCACGGCACGCGACATGATGCGCCCGAAAGAAGCGCCCTATCGTGACCTTGAATTGGCTGCGGAAAGCGATGAGGCGGCGCTGTTGGCGGCAATGGCAGCGCATCCGATTTTGATTGAACGCCCGATTGTGGTGATTGGCAAGCGCGCCGCCATTTGTCGCCCGCCGGAACGGGTCGAGAC
>Ga0213866_10001038_pt1 | contig 21135 bp, 22 predicted proteins | sample PICome_11_FD_160079 | JGI IMG/M metagenome (GOLD analysis project Ga0213866, IMG submission 160079) | Coastal seawater microbial communities near Pivers Island, North Carolina, United States - PICO284 | ecosystem: Environmental > Aquatic > Marine > Coastal | place: USA: North Carolina...
GGGGGGGAGACCCCGACGACAAAGACCCAGTCGACAGTGGGCTGAACGCGGCCGAGGAATTAAAGGCACTCTGGGACGACGAACCAGAACCAGAACCAGAACCAGAACCAGAACCAGAACCAGAACCAGAACCAGAACCAGAACCAGAACCAGAACATTCTGATTCCGTTGACGACAATCGCGCCACCTTTGAACTGCCGGAGGATGAACCCGCGGACGACAGCCCAGATTTCGACGACTGGCCTCACAACGAACCCGAAGAGGAGCTCGCGCCACCGGAAGATCCCTGGGACAGCGCCGTCGAATCGCCGACTGATGAGCAGCAAAACGAGGAGGAACCTGCCGACGAGTATCAGTCTTCCCCCGCCTCTGACAGTGAACCCGAGGAACCCGATCTCTGGGACAACGAGGATACCCCCGACCCTGGCGATGCTGATGAATGGCGCACGGCTGCGGCCGTCGCATTGAGCGCAGCACCCAATGAGCCCGATAACGCTGGCGACGACAGCTGGGACACCGACATCGATGACAACGACAACGATGATGGCTGGGACGAGGAAGACTGGGAAGATGAAGAAGACACCCCTGCCAGGCAGCTGCCCTGGGGCATGATAGCCGTGGCCGGTGTGGCACTGATTCTATTGGGCGTGGGCGGCTTCGGGGTGCTCCAGGAACGGGGCGAATTACAGGAGGAAGTGACCGAACTTCGATCGCAACTGGCTACTTCTGCCAATCCCAGGGAAGTTTCAGAAGCGCGAGAATCAGCGCGCACGCTGGCGGAATCAAATAGCGCCCTGCAGGATGAGGTGGCCCGCCTTGAGCTGGAGAATCGCCGGCTCGCCGACACGGTGACCGGGCTCGAGAGCCAGCTTAAGAACCAGACCAACGCGATGGAAGAACTGGAGCGCAGCGCAGGGGCCGCGCAACAGTTAACCGCTACCAGCAGTAAGCCTTCAAGCCCGCCGTCAACCAGTGGATCGGGAACCTGGTTCGTGAATTTCGGGTCTTATGGGAACCGGGAGGTCGCTGAAGACTGGGCCACCCGGTTACGCGCACGTTATGGCAAGGTTATTGTTGCGCCCGCTGCCAGCCAGGGGCGATCGCTGTATCGGGTGCGACTTATCGGCCTGCCCAGCAAAACCGAGGCAGAGCGCGTCGCCCGTGAACTGGAGCAGGCGCACGACCTGACCAAGCTCTGGGTGGGCTCAGAGTAGGCTGGCCCTGCTTGGCACGATAAGGCCATCCTGCTAATGTCTGTTTCCCCGCAATAACAGGTGATGTTATGAACAAGTTGACCGTATTAGCCGCCGGACTGCTTTTCACAGCCGGTGCCGCCGCAGAAGATTGCACTGCGCCTGAGGCGCCCACGCTGCCCAATGGCGAGACCTCCACGATGGAGGACATGCTGGGTGGGCAAAAAGCCGTGAAAGCATTCCAGGCCGCAAACCTCGAGTATATGTCCTGCCTTGAGGCACGCTTCACCGCCGCCCAGGCAGCCGCGAAAAGCGGCTCCGACGAAGAGAAGTCGGCCGCCCAGGCAACCTATACCGAGGCCATGGACGCCTACAATGCCGCGGTGACCAAAGAAGAGGAGGTTGCCGGACAATTCAACACGGAAATCCGCGAATACAAGGCGGCGAATCCGGGCTAGACCTGTCGCCGGGGCTGTCTCCACGCTGGAGCCGCCCATTTTGTTAGCGTACTCATTGCTGCGAAAGCCGCCGGCGGCCAGACATCAGGGCTGCTGGCTCTTATGCGCCAGCGATGCAGCATTGGCTTCCCAGTTCTGGCCGTCGAACTCCACAACCACCACCTCGTCGGGCAGTCGATCCAGGCAGTTCAGGTTCACATCCATGCCGTCGGGGTTTGACCGAGGCTTATAGAACGGCTTGATACCGCAATGGCTGCAAAAATAGTGCTCAGCCACGCCGGTATTGAAGGTGTAGGTGGTCAGGTCGCCTTTGCCGGATAACAATTCGAAGTGCGACAGCGGCACGATGAGGTGCAAAAAGCCGCTCTTGGCGCATATTGAGCAGTTGCAGCGCTCCACCTCGACAGCAGAAGGCGCCTCTACGGCAAATCGTACCGCCCCACAGTGGCAACCTCCTTCATAACGCATGCTAACCGCGTCTCCCGCTCGGTTTAGTCATCGCCGTAAGCGCCCTCTTCCAGGCGTTGTGAAATCCACCAGATGTTGCCTACCGGATCAACAACACCACCCTGTCGATCGCCGTAGTCCATATCTTCCACCGCCATTTCAAGGGTTGCCCCGGCTTCCAATGCTCGGTGCACGCTGGCATCGGCGTCTTCGACATACAGGTAATAGGCGCCAGGCCGCGCTCGGTAGCGCTCGTTACCGTCCGAAATCATCACCATGCTCTGGCCAATCCTGACAATACTGTTGGCTATCGCGCCATCAGGCCGGGTCGATCGCTGCACCTCTTCTGCGCCAAACCCCGCGATCAGGAAGTTGATGAGGGCAACGGCATCCTCGGCAAAGATATAGGGCGTTACCTGGCTGAACCCGGGGGGAATCATCATGGCGCTGTCTCTACAGTGAATCGGGCCTTACTCATTGTCTGCCGACGCGGTAGAGATCTCAACCGGGTACCCTCCCGCCTAAACCCATGAGGACGATGGCTAATGCGCCGCGGCCATCTCAGTGAAAAACTGCTCGGTGGCGGCGTCAGTGGGATAAAAAGCCTCTACCCTGAGCTCGTCGGTCGTAACGTCCTGTGGGGTACCAAAGGTGGATATCACTGAAAACAGGCTGAGTACGATGCCATTGAGATCGACCTCCAGAGGCAACACCGGCAGCAGTGATTCCCCGAGTGGTATCGCGTCGTCGGCAAGGTCGGCCAGCTCTGTGATCGCCAGTATCTTTTCCTGGAGGCGGTGGTCGCCCGATGCCGCTGCCTCCTGCCGCAAGCGCCGGACAAAATGGGGGGCAGCCTCGGACCAGTTAGTGATGTACCGGCGTAAACCCTGGGGGTGCAGGGTAAGAAGCGCGAGATTGACCTCGCCGGCCTCGCCCAGCTCCGCCATCTGCTCGTCAGGGTCGCCCGCAACGCTGAGCAGCATCCTGCCGGCACTGTTGTCCATGCGCACATTCCATTCCCGATCTACCACAAAAGCCGGCAAGGGCTCATGGTGGGACAACACCTGGCGCAACGCATGCTCCACCGGCGCCATGACCGGGTCTCCCAGGGAAGACTCTGAATAGACGGCTGCAAACCCGGCAGATTGCAGAAGCGCGTTGCGCTCGCGCAGCGGAATGTCCAGCGCCTCGGCCAGGCGCAAGACCATGTCCCGGCTGGGGCGGCTGCGGCCTGTTTCCAGCCAGCTGACATGCCGCTGCGACACGTTGGCCGCCAACGCCAGGTCGAGCTGTGAGATTCGCCGAAACTGTCGCCAATCCCTGAACAGCGCGTTGAATCCGCCGGTTTCCATGCTTTCCATTAAACCTTTCCTCCTCGCTGTCTGACTTTGGCCGCCTGGCGTAACACCCGCAATTACCTCCGAGGTAATTGCAGGTATACAGCCAAGGGTAGACGATGGGCTCAAATTCACCGGAGGACCAGCTATGGATTCACGTCGACTTATTGCAATCGCCATTCTCATTCCCTTCACTCTACTGACCGTGTACGCGGTGATAGAGGTGGGCTACATCGGAATTTTCGACTACCACCGCCACAGCCCGGCGGGGTGGCAGGTGTTCACCGATCTTGTGATCGCGCTGGTGCTGGTTCTGCTCTGGTTGATCCCGGAGGCCAAACGAAACGGGAAGTCGCCCTGGCCGTGGGTAGTGCTAACGCTGGTTAGCGGCTCGTTCGGACCGCTGCTATACCTGTTGTTCATAGGAAAGAGCCCCGAGCAACGCTGATCCGGGCGGCGCGCTACCGCCGCTCGGCTACACTCCCTCCTTCACACTGCGCAATCCCCCTGAAGGAGGGAAATATGTTCACCCCGGAAAATGTCCGCCTCGATGGGAAAGTCGCGCTGGTCACGGGAGGCGGTGGCGGCATTGGCTACGCCACCGCAGAGACTCTCGCCAACTTTGGCGCTTCTGTTCTCATCCTGGACAAGAATGCAGATCACCTGGCCGGGGCTGTTGAAGCCCTGGAAAAAAATGGCGCCACGGCGGAGGGCTTTGAGATCGACGTCACCGACCATGACGCGGTGGAGTCACTCGCAAACCGGCTTCGCGACAACCGCCAGCATATCGATGTATTGGTGAACAACGTCGGCGATCATCTCAACCTGATCAAACCCTTCCTGGAGACCACCGCTGGGGAATGGGATGAGCTCTACGCCGTTAACCTGCGACAGCTGATGTCCTGCACCCGTTGCTTCGCGCCACTCATCCGCGACGGGGGTCGTGGTGGCAGCATTATCAATATCTCATCAATTGAGGGCTATCGCGCGATACCTACCTGCGCCGTCTACGGTGCATTGAAAACCGCCATTTCGGGTTTCGTGCGCAGTATGGCCATGGAGTTGGCACCACACCGCATACGCATCAACGCGGTGGCACCGGAAACCACAGAAACTGAACAGGTCGACCCCCGGGCGTTTACCCATCCCCAGTATCTGGAACATTGGGATGTCTGGAATCCCCTGGGTCGTTGGGGGCAGCCTCAGGACACGGCCTCAGCGGTGCTTTTCCTGGCCAGCGAACTCAGCCAGTGGATGACAGGAACAACCCTGCATGTTGACGGAGGCGCGCTCGCTGCAGGCGGATGGTACCGAATGCCAGGAGAGGAACAACGCTGGACCCTGGCTCCCGTCATTGAGGACAGCGGATTCATCTATTGACGCTGTGCTATCGACTGCCCCCGGGGCTATTCAACCGTGACCGACTTCGCCAGATTGCGTGGTTTGTCCACGTCAGTGCCCTTCAGTACAGCGACATGGTAGGACAGTAACTGCAGGCCCACGGTGTAGATGATAGGCGCCAGGACATCCGGGCAACTGGGCATTGGCAATACATGCACGCGGGCGTTTTCCGCAAAGCCGGCATTGCGATCGGCGAACACGTAGAGTTCCCCGCCGCGTGAGCGCACCTCTTCCACGTTGGAGCGCAGTTTCTCCATAAGGTCGTCGCCGGGTGCAACCGCTACCACCGGCATGTCGTCATCCACCAATGCCAGCGGCCCATGCTTCAACTCGCCCGCGGCGTAAGCCTCCGCGTGTATGTAGGAAATCTCCTTGAGTTTAAGGGCACCCTCCATGGCAATGGGGTAGTGAACCCCGCGACCGAGGAACAGGGCGTGATGCTTCTGGATAAAGTGCTCCGCCATCTGCGCAATGGTGTCGTCCAGTGCGAGTGTTTGCTCAACGAGGGTCGGTAGTTCGTGCAGCGCGTTGACCAGTTTCGTTTCTGTCTCGGTGCTCAGTGCTCCCCTGCGCCCCAGTGCAATGGTGAGCATCATGAACGCGACGAGCTGGGTAGTGAACGCCTTGGTGGAGGCCACCCCGATTTCCATGCCTGCACTGGTCAGGAACGCAAGATCGCTTTCGCGGACCAAGGAACTGTTGTCCACGTTGGCGATCACCAGACTGCCGATAAACGCCGGGTCAGTCGCGTCACGCAGCGCCGCCAGGGTGTCCGCCGTTTCGCCCGACTGTGACACAGTCACCAGCAACGTGCCGGGGTGGTGAACCCGTTTTCGATAGCGGAACTCGGACGCGATCTCTACCTGGCAGGGAATGCCGGCAAGCTCCTCCAACCAGTACCGCGCCACCATGCCGGCGTGATAACTGGTGCCGCAGGCCACGATCTGCACGGCTTTCACCTGGCCGAAAATATCACCGGCCCGCTTGCCGAACACACTGTCCGGCACTTCATGCCCGCCGGCAGCGGCGAAGGTTTCCGCCAGAGCGCGAGGCTGCTCGTAAATTTCCTTGATCATGTAGTGGTCGAACTCACCGAGCTCGACACTTTGCAGCGCAGTGGTAATTCGGCTGGTATCGCGTTCAATTGCAGTGCCTTCGCCGTCAATAATATCGATACTGCACGGCGTTACTCGTACCAGATCTCCCTCCTCGAGGAAGATAAACCGGTCCGTCACCTGCCGAAGCGCGAGCTGGTCAGAAGCAAGAAAGTTTTCACCGATACCAACGCCGACCACCAGCGGACTCCCTTCTCGCGCGGCAACCACCTCATCCGGATGTGCAGTATCCACGGCAGCGATTGCATAGGCGCCTTCCAGCCTAGCGACTGAGGCGCGCAATGCCTCAAGCAATGTGCTGGCGCCGCTCTCCATTTCTCGGTGTAGTAGGTGAACGATCACTTCTGTATCCGTGGCCGAGCTGAACTCGTAGCCTTCGGTAATGAGCTCCTCACGCAGTGCTTCGTGATTCTCAATGATGCCGTTGTGCACGATCGCAACCCGCTCGGATGAGACATGGGGGTGCGCGTTGGCAGCGCTGGGCTCCCCATGAGTGGCCCAGCGTGTGTGTGCTATCCCGATGCGGCCTAGAATAGGATTCCGGGTCTGTGCTGTTTCAAGCTTGCTGACCTTGCCTAGCTCTTTGTGCAGCTGCAGCTGGTTTTCGCTATTAATCAGGGCCATGCCGGCGGAGTCGTAACCCCGATACTCAAGGCGCCTCAAGCCCTCCAGCAAAATTTCGGAGACCTCTCGCCTGGCGGTGGCTGCCACAATACCGCACATAGTCAGTCCTCATCCTTCTGCGGCCGCCGCCAGCCTTGTACATTGCGTTGCCGGGCACGACTAACGGCAAGCTCTTTGTCTCCGACGCGTTTGGTAACGGTCGATCCGGCAGCGACAAAGCCCTGATCGGCGATTTCCAGCGGTGCCACCAGGGTACTGTTTGATCCGACGAAAACGTCGTTACCAATGGTGGTCTTGTGCTTGTTCACACCGTCGTAGTTGCATGTGATTGTGCCCGCGCCAATATTCACCTGGGCACCCATTTCACAGTCACCAATGTACGCCAGGTGGTTGGCCTTGCTGCCACTGCCGATTCGGGCTTTTTTGGTCTCAACGAAGTTGCCAATGCGGGCGCCCTCCCCCAGTTCAGTGCCGGGGCGCAGTCGAGCGTAGGGCCCCACGCTGCAACCGGTCCCTACGGTCGCTCCGTCTACAGAACTGAAGGCATGGATTTCGACGCCATCGGCGATACGGCTGTCCTTGATCACGCAATTGGGGCCAACATGTACGCCATTGCCGAGTTCTACGCGCCCTTCAAAAACGGCGTTAACATCAATATGCACATCGTTGCCGCACACAAGTTCACCGCGAATATCGATACGGCTGGCGTCGGCAATAGCCACACCGGCTTGCAACAACGCCTGCGCCTGCCGACGCTGGTACTCACGTTCTACCATCTGCTGTTGCAATCGATCATTGATCCCTAGCACCTCGATCTCCGACTCGACCACACAGCTGGCCACGTCACGCCCGTCGGCAACCGACATAGCCAACACATCCGGCAGGTAATACTCACCCTGGCTGTTGTCATTGCCCACGCGAGGCAAATACGCATTGAAGTCCTTGGCCGGACCCGCCATCACACCGGTGTTTATCTCATCAACCGCCCGTTGTTCCTCGCTGGCATCCTTGTGTTCTACAACTGCTGATAGTTTGCCTGTCGCATCGCGGAGGACTCGCCCATAGCCGGTTGGGTCTGCGATTTTTGCAGTCAACACGGCCGGGCCATTCACCGCCGCCTGCGCAAGTGCACTGAGTGTGGCCGCCTCAATCAAGGGAACATCGCCGTACATCACAACTATGCAGCTGTCGGCAGATACCGCGGGCAGCGCCTGCATGACTGCGTGGCCCGTGCCGAACTGCTGCTGCTGATGCACCCAGTGGATGTCGTCACCGGCGATAGCCTGTTGCACCGCCTCGGCGCCGTGACCCACGACCACATGCAACCCGACCGGTTGCAGTTCACGGGCAGTATCGATGACATGGGAGAGCATCGGCCTGCCCGCAATGGGGTGCAGCACTTTCGGGAGTGATGAGCGCATCCGGGTCCCCTGGCCCGCTGCCAGGATGATAATTTCCAGTTTCATAGTAGGTACTTACTAGCTGTTGGCCGAGGCCATGTGTCAGAGTATTTTTGACATTATTGTCGCGATAAGCGCATATTATCCGTAACTTTTCCCTAAACAATGGCATTTGTCACAGAATAAATGACAACAACAAAGCTCGACAGCCTGGAGCAGCTGGGGCTGGACGCCCGGGAAGTTGCCATTTACGAGGCGCTGCTCAAGCTCGGCCCAGCCTCGATTCGGGACGTAGCGGCCGAAGCCGAAATCAATCGCGGATCCACCTACGAAACCCTCAAGCAGCTGGCCGGAAAAGGCGTGGTGAGTTACTTCCCCAAGGGGCGCCGGCGCGTGTTTCAGGCCGAGGACCCCGAACGGTTGCTGGTACTCGGAGAGAGCCGGCAGCAGGCACTGGCCCAGGCCATGGAGCAACTGAAGAGCGAGGTTATTCCCGCGCTCAAGCAGAGCCAGAGCGTCTTTGCGCCCGGTAATGTCCGGTTTTATGAAGGTGACGATGGCGTAGAGCTGGTGCTGCGGGACATTCTCGATTCCGCAGAAAAAAAGCCCGGTAAAGATTACTCGGTGATTTCAACCAAATCCCTGCGCGAGCACCTCTACCGCCCATTTCCAAATTTCACGCGACAGCGCGTAGCCCGAGGGATCGCGGTGCGTGTTCTGGCTGTCGGTGAGGGCGGCGATGAGGCCGAATTGGCCCAGAGAAAGTGGCTGGGAGCGCCAGATGGTGCAGATGCCTCCTACATCGCCATCTATCCTCCCAAGGTGGCCATCATCACCCTGGCCAGTCCCAATTACCCCGTGGTCATCATCATCGATTCGCCTGCGATCTCGTCAACTCAGCAGCTTCTGTTCGATACGCTCTGGTCACTGCTCTAAAGCTGATTGTTTGGTCGCCAACAAAAAAGCCCCGGCAAGGCCGGGGCTTTGGCGTTCGAGTGGCGCCGGTGTTAACCGCGGCCAGCGCGATTTTTCATCTTGCGCAGGGTAGCCAGCTGTGCGGCAGCTTCTGCCAGCTGAGATGACGCACGACCGTAGTCGAAATCGCCAGACTGATTAGCCAACGCCTGCTCCGCTTCTTTTCGCGCTTCCTCGGCGGCGGCCTCGTCCACATCGTCGGCACGCAGTGCCGTATCAGCGAGAATAGAGACCACGCCCGGCTGTACTTCCAGGAACCCGCCGGATACATAGAAAACGTCTTCGTCACCGCCCTGTTTAACGATGCGAACCGGTCCCGGCTTGAGCGCAGTGAGCAGGGGTGCGTGGCCGTAGCTCACACCCATCTCGCCGACGTCGCCGGTAGCCACCAACATCTCAACCAGCCCCGAGAAGATAGCCTCCTCGGCGCTGACGATGTCGCAGTGAATGGTCATTGCCATGATGTTTGGCCTCGCTTAAGCGGCTTACAGGTTCTTGGCTTTCTCGACGGCTTCTTCAATGCTGCCAACCATGTAGAACGCCTGCTCTGGCAGGTCGTCGTAGTCGCCGGCAAGAATGCCCTTGAATCCCGCGATAGTGTCTTTCAGTGAGACGTACTTGCCGGGTGAACCGGTAAATACTTCTGCCACGTGGAAAGGCTGGGACAGGAAGCGCTCAATCTTACGGGCGCGGTCGACCGTCTGCTTGTCTTCCTCAGACAGTTCGTCCATACCCAGGATCGCGATGATGTCCTTCAGCTCCTTGTAGCGCTGGAGCACCGACTGCACACCGCGAGCGGTGTCATAGTGCTCATTGCCGATAATCAGCGGATCCAGCTGGCGCGACGTGGAGTCGAGCGGATCTACCGCCGGGTAAATACCCTTGGCAGCAATGTCGCGGCTCAGTACCACGGTTGAGTCAAGGTGAGCAAAGGTGGTTGCAGGCGACGGGTCGGTAAGGTCATCCGCCGGTACATAGACCGCCTGTATAGAGGTAATGGAGCCCACCTTGGTTGAGGTAATCCGTTCCTGCAGTACGCCCATCTCTTCGGCCAGCGTCGGCTGGTAACCTACCGCCGAAGGCATACGCCCCAGCAGCGCAGATACCTCGGTGCCCGCCAGCGTGTAACGATAGATGTTGTCAACGAACAGCAGCACGTCACGACCTTCGTCACGGAATTTCTCAGCCATGGTCAGGCCGGTCAGCGCCACACGAAGACGGTTGCCGGGCGGCTCATTCATCTGGCCATAGACCATCGCCACTTTGGAGTTGCTGAGGGTCTCAACATCAACAACCTTGGACTCCTGCATCTCGTAGTAAAAGTCATTACCTTCACGAGTACGCTCGCCCACACCAGCAAACACCGACAGACCCGAGTGCTCGGTGGCGATGTTGTTGATCAGCTCCATCATGTTCACGGTCTTGCCCACGCCGGCGCCGCCAAACAGGCCAACCTTACCGCCCTTGGCAAACGGGCAAACCAGGTCGATAACCTTGATGCCGGTTTCCAGCAGCTCTTCAGACGCTGCGAGCTCTTCGTAGGTCGGTGCCTTGCGGTGGATGGAGGCACGCTCCTGTTCACCGATAGGGCCACGCTCGTCGATAGGCTCACCCAGCACGTCCATGATCCGACCCAGGGTCTCAACACCCACAGGCACAGAAATAGGTGCCCCGGTGTTTTCGACGGCAAGGCCACGGCTCATGCCTTCGGAAGATCCCATCGCAATGGCACGAACCACGCCGTCGCCCAGCTGCTGCTGAACTTCGAGGGTTAGCCCTTTCTCGGTCACTTTCAGTGCATCGTAAACCTGCGGCACGCTGTCGCGTGGAAACTCCACGTCGATTACAGCACCGATGATTTGTACGACTCGTCCGCTACTCATGTTCGGATCCTCTGCTTCTTAATTCAATTCTGCCGACCGCCGGCAATGCTGGCCGCGGCCGCTAAGTTTTTCGCGTTAGCTGATCGCCGCAGCGCCGCTCACAATTTCTGACAGCTCCTGGGTAATTGCTGCCTGGCGCGCCTTGTTGTAGATCAGCTGCAGGTCCTCAATCAGCTCACCCGCGTTTTCAGTGGCGTTTTTCATCGCCAGCATCCGGGCAGCCTGTTCACAGGCGCCGTTTTCAACAACGGCCTGATACACCTGCGATTCGATGTACCGGGTCAATAGCCCTTCCAGCAATTCCTTGGCGTCAGGCTCGTAGATATAGTCCCAGTGGTGCTTCATCTCGTCTGACTGTTCCGCCTCCAGTGGCAGCAGCTGCTCCACCGTCGGGTTCTGGGTCATGGTGTTGACGAACTCGTTGCTCACCAGGAACAGTCGATCGATGCGCCCTTCCTCGTAAGCATCGAGCATGGTTTTAACACCACCAATGAGATCGGAGATCGCGGGCTCTTCACCGAGGTCGCGAACCGCTGCCGTCACGTTGCCGCCGTAGCTGCCAAAGAAGGCTGCCGCCTTGGCGCCCACCAGGCACAGATCGATCTCGATGTCCTGGTCAGCCCAGGATTTCATCGCCTTGACGGTAGCCTTGAACAAATTGATGTTCAGGCCACCACACAGTCCACGATCAGTAGACACGACAACAAAGCCAACCCGCTTGATATCGCGTTCCTGCATGTAGATGTGGCGATATTCCGGCGCTGAGTTTGCGATATGACCTACCACGGATCGCATACGCCGGGCATAGGGCTTGCCCAACTCCATGCGGTCCTGGGCCTTGCGCATCTTGCTGGCCGCGACCATCTCCATCGCACTGGTGATCTTTTGAGTACTTTGGATACTCGTGATCTTGGTGCGGATTTCTTTTCCGACTGCCATTTAGCGGTCCTCGGTCTTACCAGGTCTGGGTCGCTTTGAACGACTCGATTGCGCCCTTGAAACTAGACTCAATCTCATCGTTGTAGTCACCGCTCTCCACGATGCCGTTCATCAGCTCGCCGTGTTCTGCGTGCATGTAAGACAGCAGCGCAGATTCGAAATCGCCCACCTTGTTGACGTCAACGTCTTCAAGGAAGCCTTCGTTTGCGGCGTACAGCATCAGGCCCATCTCGGCGATGCTTTGCGGGCTATACTGCTTCTGCTTCATCAGCTCGGTAACGCGCTCACCGTGGTCTAGCTGGGCCTTGGTAGCATCGTCCAGGTCAGACGCAAACTGGGAGAACGCCGCCAGTTCGCGGTACTGCGCCAGGGCAGTACGAATACCACCGGACAGCTTTTTCATGATCTTGGTCTGGGCTGCACCGCCTACACGCGATACCGAAATACCCGCGTTCATAGCGGGACGGATGCCGGCGTTGAACATGTCTGCCTCAAGGAAGATCTGGCCGTCGGTAATCGAAATCACGTTGGTTGGTACGAACGCAGAAACGTCACCGGCCTGAGTTTCAATCACCGGCAGTGCGGTGAGGGAACCGGTCTGGCCTTTGACTTCACCGTTGGTCAGGTTTTCAACGTAGTCTGCGTTGACACGCGCGGCACGCTCAAGGAGACGCGAGTGCAGGTAGAAAACGTCGCCGGGGTAGGCTTCACGACCGGGCGGACGACGCAACAGCAAGGAGATCTGGCGATACGCCCAGGCCTGCTTGGTCAGGTCATCGTAAATGATCAGGGCATCTTCACCGCGATCTCGGTAGTACTCACCCATGGTGCAACCGGCAAAGGGGGCCAGATACTGCATGGCCGCAGGATCGGAAGCGGTTGCTGCCACCACAATGGTGTGGTCCATGGCACCATGCTCTTCGAGCTTGCGCACAACCGATGCCACCGATGATGCCTTCTGGCCAACAGCAACATAGATACACTTAATGCCGGTGCCCTTCTGGTTGATGATGGCGTCGACTGCGATAGCGGTTTTACCTACCTGACGGTCGCCAATAATCAGCTCCCGCTGACCGCGGCCAATCGGCACCATGGAGTCGATGGCCTTGAGGCCGATCTGTACCGGCTGGTCTACCGATTGACGTGCGATAACACCCGGTGCCACTTTTTCAAGTGCGTCGGTCTTGCTCGCGTTGATCGGTCCCTTGCCGTCGATGGGGTTACCCAGCGCGTCGACAACACGGCCCTGAAGTTCTGGACCTACCGGCACCTCAAGGATGCGGCCGGTGCAGCGACAGCTCTGACCTTCTGCCAGACCTTTATAGTCGCCCAGTACTACGGCACCGACAGAGTCGCGCTCCAGGTTCAGCGCCATTCCGTAAACGCCGCCGTCGAACTCAATCATTTCCCCGTACATCACATCGGTCAGGCCGTGGATGCGGATAATGCCGTCGGTAACCGAGACGACCGTACCTTCATTACGAGCTTCTGAGCTCACATCAAGCTGGTCTATTCGCTGCTTGATGATCTCGCTGATCTCTGATGGATTCAGTTGCTGCATGCTCTGTTCCTCAATCTTACGAATTCATTGCCTCGGCAAGCTTGTTCAGCCTGCCGCGCACGGAGCCGTCGATAACCATATCGCCAGCCCTGATTAAAACGCCGCCCAGCAGATCGCTGTCGGTTGTAGTGCTGACGTTCACGTCGCGCTCGAGCTTACTGCCGAGCACTTGCGCCAGCCGTTCGCTGATAGCGTTGTCCAGGTCAAACGCAGAAATCACTTCTACGTCCACTGCCTTTTCCTGGTTGGCCTTGAACTGGGCAAATTGCGCGTGAATCTGCGGTAGCAGTGCCAGGCGTTTGTTGCTTGCCAGGATGCGAATAAAATTCTGCGCGGCAGTGCCCACCGCATCGCCACACACCTCTATCAAGGTATTGGCCTGCTCATCAGCGGTCAGGGACGGATTGTTGAGAACGCCATCCATCGCCGGATCCTGGGTGACTGCCGAGGCAGTCGCCAGCTGCGACTGCCATTCGGTCAGCGCATTGTTGTCGCGAGCGTACTCGAAAGCCGCCCTGGCATAGGGTCTAGCCAGTGTGCTCAACTCAGCCATTTACTCTCTCCGCGCCTACAGCTCTGAAGCGAGCTTTTCGACGAGCTCTGAGTGGGCCTGCTGGTCGATTGCTGCACCCAGCACCTTCTCAGCACCAGCCAGTGACAATGCGGCCACTTCACCCCGCAGTTGCTCGCGGGCACGATTGGTCTCTTGCTCAATTTCTGCCTGCGCAGCCGCCTTCACCCGATCAGCTTCAACGACGGCCGCTTCTTTGGCCTCGTCGACAATCTGGTTCGCGCGCTTGTTGGCGGAATCGACGATAGTCGCCGCTTCCTGCTTGGCTTCCTTGAGACGCTCAACCGCCTTTTCCTGCGCCAACTCAAGGTCGTGGCTGGCACGATCCGCGGCTGCAAGACCGTCAGCGATTTTCTGTTCGCGCTCTTTCATGGCAGCAATGATCGGCGGCCATACGAACTTCATGCAGAACCACACGAAGCCGATGAAAGCGATCATCTGACCAATAAGCGTAAGATTAATATTCACGCTGGTTTCCTCACCATTTGTTCAGGCCGCAATGGCCTACCGATTTCGTGTCTTAAGCGCCGACGCCAGGTGCAACAACGAAGATCAGGTACATGGCGATACCAACACCAATAATGGGGATCGCGTCTACCAGGCCTGCACCCAGGAAGAAGGTTGTCTGCAGCTTGGGAGCAAGCTCAGGCTGGCGGGCAGAACCCTCGATCAGCTTTCCGCCCAACAGACCTACGCCGATTGCGGCACCAAGACCACCCAGGCCCATCATGATGGCGGCAGCGATAATTACGAGTTCCATGTGTATCTCCTAGAGTTAATAAGAACCTAAAAGGTTGGGTTGTGTTAATTAATGATCTTCATGAGCCATGCTGAGATAAACAATCGTCAGCACCATGAAGATAAATGCTTGCAGTGTGATTACCAGGATGTGGAAGATCGCCCAGCCAATCTGCATGAGGCCAGCCGGTGCCATCCACAAAGCGCCAGCGCCATACAACGCGGCGATAAGGATAAAGATCATCTCGCCGGCGTACATATTGCCAAACAGTCGCAGGCCGAGAGAGAAAGGTTTGGCGAGCAGGCCAACCACTTCCATGAACAGGTTCACCGGAATAAACACGGGATGATTGAAGGGGTTCATCGTCAATTCTTTGACGAAGCCAAAACCCTTGATCTTGATCGAGTAGTACAGCATCAGGATAAAGATGCCTACCGCCATGCCCATGGTGATGTTGGGATCTGTCGAGGGCACGATCTTGTGGTATTCCACTCCCAGGAGCATGAGAGTGTGCGGCACCAGGTCGACCGGAATAAGGTCCATGAGGTTCATCAGGAAGACCCAGACAAAAATTGTCAGTGCCAGCGGCGCTACCAGGGGGTTACGACCGTGGAAGGTGTCTTTCACGGTATTGTCGACAAACTCGACGATCATTTCGGCGAAATTAACCCACCCTGAGGGTGTGCCCGTTTCTGCCTGCTTGGCGACCTTGCGGAACAACCAGCAGAAGATAATGCCCAGGCCAATGGACCAGATCATGGAATCGACGTGGATCGCATTGAAACCCATGGCTGCAGCTTCATCACCCCCGTGGGCCATGGTCCAGGCGCCGCCCTCAGCGACGATGCTGCCGTCGTAGCGCTCAAAGCCGGCAGGAAGCTTGCCATAGGTCAGGTTCGTCAGGTGATGAACAATGTAATCAGAAACCGTCTGGTTTTCGCCTGCCATTTATCGCAACTCTTGAATGTGTTGTCGGTGCCGCCGCTACCTGAGCAAACGCCAGCTGCCGTAAATCTGTATTACCAACATACAAAGAAACCCTGCAAATACGGCCGGCGCGTTAACCGGCCTGACCGCAGCGAATACCAGTGCAAATCCGGCAACGCTCAACAGAAATTTCCCCAGCTCACCCGCGTAACTCTTCCTCGCTGCCTGCTGCGCCTGCTGGGCGCCGCGGCTACGGAACACGACAGAAGCAAACCATGCCTGGGGCAGTATGGCGACCATTGCACCGCACAGTAGCGAATAGGCCCCTGTACCGTCCCACAACTGCCAGGTAATAAGGCAAAGCGGAACAAGTACTGCAAGCTGCGCCATGGTGATGCGATGGACGGGAGGACGCGCTATCTGGGCCCCGGTTACGGGTTCCCGCGCCATACTCCCCTTGCCGTCTGCCACACGGGTTTCTTCCTCGTTTCGGGCGCGCGCATTATAGGTGGATTGCTGGGGCTGTTCAACCGACCGATAGTCGCAATAACCCCTCAAAATAACGGCATATTTCGCGGAGATTGCGGCAAGATGGCAGCGCATTGGGGACAGCGAGGGCAGCGGTACCCTATCTAGTATGTGTCTAAAAAATAACCACTACATAAAGTGGTTTGAGGCTATTTGATGTGGTTCAGAATACCGTCGAGCTCATCCAGGCTGTTATAGGAAAGCACCAGCTTGCCCTTGCCTTTGGCGCTGTGCTGAATCTGCACTTTTGCCCCCAGTTTGCTGGCCAGCTCATCCTGCAACTGACGAATATTCGGATCCAGGGATTTCGTTGTTTGCGAGGGCTTGGCCTGTTCGCTGATCAGTTTTCGAACCAGGGCCTCAGTTTGCCTAACTGACATTCCCTTGGTGACGACGGTACGTGCAGCAGACAGCTGCGCAGGTCCGGTCAGGCCCAGCAGTGCGCGAGCGTGTCCCATTTCGAGGTCACCGTGCTCCAGCAGGGTGCGAACCTCCACTTCCAGGGTCATCAGGCGCAGCAGGTTTGCCACCGTAGACCGAGATTTACCAACAGCTTCGGCCACTTCCTGCTGTGTTAGCTCAAATTCCTGCTGTAGTCGTTGCAGAGCGACGGCTTCTTCGATGGGGTTGAGGTTCTCACGCTGAATATTCTCGATCAGCGCCATCGCGATCGCCGCCTCGTCTGGCACATCGCGAATCAGCGCTGGAATTGTGTCCAAACCCGCCAACTGGGTGGCTCGCCAGCGGCGCTCACCGGCGATGATCTCAAAGCGTTCGTCGGAGATAGGCCGCACAACAATAGGCTGCATCACGCCTTGCACCTTGATGCTGTCGGCCAATTCCTGCAGAGACTCCGGCTCGATATCCCGACGCGGCTGATAACGCCCCCGCTGCACGAGGTCGACCGGGAGCTGTTTCAGGCCAGCATCACCGGATTCGGCTACCGAGGTATCTTCCGGCGTGGTTTTACTGGCTTGTTCGGCGTTCACGCTTGCAGAAAGCAGCGCATCCAACCCTCGACCCAGTCCTCGTTTCCTCGACAATGCCGTCTCCTTTACTCGCTGCCGGTCTCAGCCGCGCCTGACTCACCAGACTGGGCCAATTTCTCTTCGCGGCGGATAATTTCTCCTGCCAACGCCATGTAAGCCTTGGCACCCCGTGAATAACGGTCATACAGCAACGCTGGAATGCCGTGGCTGGGTGCCTCCGCCAGACGCACATTGCGCGGCACCACCGTCCGATACACTTTCTCGCCGAAGTGTTGGTGCAGTTGAGCAGAGACTTCATTGGTAAGGCTGTTGCGAGGGTCATACATCGTGCGAAGTATGCCTTCGATCTGCAGTTCGTTGTTAACGGACTCTGCAACCCGGCTAATCGTATCGATCAGGGCAGACAAACCTTCCAATGCAAAATATTCGCACTGCATGGCGATAATGACGCCATCGGCGGCCACCAGTCCATTCAGGGTCAGCATGTTCAGTGACGGTGGACAATCGACCAGGATGTAATCGTAGGCGCCGCCGGCTTCAATGAGTGCTGCGCGAAGTCGTCTCTCGCGATTGTCCACAGCCAGGAGCTCTACCTCAGCGGCTGTAAGATCGCCATTGGCTGGAAGCACGTCAAAGGCGGCATCGCCGGTGTGTTTCGCTACCTGCGACACCGGCGCACGATGAACCAGCACATCGTAGATACTGCGTTCAATCTCGTACTTATCGATGCCACTACCCATGGTGGCATTCCCCTGCGGGTCAAGATCCACCAGCAGCACGCGTTTTTTCATCGCGGCAAGGGATGCAGCCAGGTTGACGCAGGTCGTGGTCTTTCCAACACCACCTTTCTGATTCGCGATCGCGAGAATCCTGGCCAAGTTATCTTCCTGATCTGAAATCGTTAAGAGGCAACTATTGCCGACAAAGAACCAGTTCCAGCAGGTGCCGTTCTTCTGCCAGTCCGGGTATTTTTAGACGATGGCTGGCAAGCAGTTCAACACTATCGTCGAGCTCGGCCAGTTCAGCCGCGGGGTACTGCCCTTTCATCGCCAGGAACCGCCCCCCCGGTGCGAGCAGGTGGCGACAGCCACTGATCATGTCTCCCAGGGACGCAAAAGCCCGAGACAACACAGCGTCGAACGGACCGGCTGGTTGGTATGCCTCCACCCGGGCCTGGTGCACCGCCATATTATCCAAGGCTAATGCAGTTTTCACCTGGAAAAGAAACCGGGTCTTTTTTCCATTGCTATCAAGAAGATCAAAAGCGTTTCCCGGAGAGGCAATCGCCAGGGGTACCCCGGGTAGGCCGGCACCGGTACCCACATCAACAAACCGCTCACCCGCCAGGTGTTGGTGGATCGCCAGGCTGTCGATCAGGTGCCGGGTCACCATCGACGATGGCTCTCGCACGGCGGTCAGGTTATAGGCCTCATTCCACTTGCAAAGCAGTTCGAGGTAGCAGCAGAGCTGATCAACCTGATCGTTGCTCAGAACGATTCCCAGATCGGATATGCCCTGATCAAGCTGGCTGCGGAGCGCTGGCTCCACGTCAGGCAAATTGACGCGCGTCGTCGCGGGCTGAGCCACTACTCCGCTTTTTGAGGTAGACCAGCAACAAGGACACCGCCGCCGGCGTCACCCCGGGAATACGGCTGGCGCGAGCCAGGGTTTCCGGTCGGGTATCCTGCAATTTCTGGCGCACTTCATTGGATAAACCATCGACGCTGGCGTAATCGATATCCGCCGGCAGCGGTGTGTTTTCATGGCGGCGCAGGCGTTCTATCTCGTCCTGTTGGCGATCGATATAACCGGCGTACTTGGCCTGGATAGCAACCTGCTCTGCTGCTTGCTGGTCACTGATTGCCTCGCCCTTCAGACCAGCGACTGCGTCGTAATCCAGCTCCGGCCTTTTCAACAGGTCGGCCAGCGAATATTCCCGGGTCAGTGGCTTTGAGAGGCGATCGGCCAGGTCGTCCGCCTCCTGCGTGCCTGGGTGTATAAACGTGGTGGCCAGTCGATGGGTTTCCGTAGCGATGGCATCGCGCTTGGATTCAAAGCGCCGCCAGCGCTGGTCACTCACCAGACCCATCACGCGGCCCTGGGGGGTGAGGCGCAAATCGGCGTTGTCTTCCCGCAGCAGCAAGCGATATTCAGCGCGGGATGTAAACATCCGATACGGTTCCAACGTCCCCATCGTAATCAGGTCATCTACCAGCACACCGATGTAGGCTTCGTCGCGGCGAGGACACCAGGGCTGTTCGTCGCGGATCGCGCGAGCCGCATTCAGCCCAGCCAGCAGGCCCTGGGCAGCCGCCTCTTCATAACCGGTGGTGCCGTTGATCTGGCCGGCAAAATAAAGGCCGGGTACCGAGCGCGTTTCCAGCGAGTAGTGCAGGTCTCGGGGATCGAAATAATCGTATTCGATGGCATAACCAGGCCGGGTGATGTGGGCATTTTCGAAACCGGCGATGGAGCGAACCATCTCGATCTGAGCGTCGAATGGCAGGCTGGTAGAGATACCGTTGGGATAGAGCTCAGGCGTGTGCAAACCCTCCGGCTCAATAAACACCTGGTGAGACGACTTGTCTGCAAAGCGATGTATTTTGTCCTCTATGCTCGGACAGTAGCGCGGGCCAACGCCCTCAATCACGCCAGAGTACATGGGGGACCGGTCAAGGCCCGAGCGAATCAGTTCGTGCGTGCGGTCATTAGTGTAGGTAATCCAGCAACACCGCTGCTCGGGATGCTCATCCACCTGCCCCAGAAAAGACATCACAGGTTCCGGTTGATCACCCCACTGCTCGTCAAGGCCAGCGAAGTTCACTGAGCGCGCATCGATACGCGGTGGCGTGCCTGTTTTCAGTCGCTCTACCCGGAAGGGCATTTCGCGCAGCCGCTGTGCCAGCGCGATTGATGGTGGATCACCTGCTCGACCACCTGCACTGTTATCCAGGCCGATGTGGATTTTGCCACCCAGGAAGGTACCGGTTGTGAGCACCACTCTGGGGGCCCGAAAAGTGACCCCCATCTGCGTAATGGCGCCGGCCACCCGACCGCCTTCCAACAGCAGGTCGTCCACCGGTTGCTGGAAGATAACCAGGTTTTCCTGCGATTCCAGGATGCTGCGAATCGCGTTTTTGTATAAAACCCGATCGGCCTGGGCGCGCGTCGCCCGCACGGCAGGGCCTTTTCGGGCGTTGAGAACCCTAAACTGTATGCCAGCCTGATCTGTCGCGCGGGCCATCGCGCCACCCAGTGCATCAATCTCTTTGACCAGGTGGCTTTTGCCGATGCCACCAATAGCCGGATTGCAGGACATCTGACCCAGGGTATCGACACTGTGAGTCAGCAGCAGCGTTCGACAACCCATACGGGCAGCCGCCAGGCACGCTTCCGTACCAGCGTGACCGCCACCGATGACAATGACATCGAACTGTTGTGGGTACTCCACGACTGCGATCGCTCGCTATAGGGCCAGGGGGCAGCGATTATACGTGACCTAACCATCTGTACAAAATTCGAGCTGGGGTTATATGTCACAGTTATTGGTGATAATTAATTTCCTGCAGGGTCTATAAATTATTAATTAACTAAATATATATTTACTTAGATATATAGAACTATTGTTGTAATTATTAGTAACGATGATTGCCGGGGATAAGCCTGAATAGTGCAGGAATGACAGGCACTTAGATGAATGATAAGCCTAGGGAGTAGCGCTGATTGTAAGCGTGACAAGCCGTGATCCAACGGTGCATAACCGTGCTTCTATAAAGACCCCCCATTTCCATGACGTCAAACTGCCGATGTTATCCCAAGATGGTTCGCCGCTTGTTCTTTCCTTTATTCACAGACACCGGCCATGGCGCCTTGGCCTGCAGATCTAACAGCGCCAGGCACTGCATTGTTGTGGGTAAGCTGTCGTTAGTGAGGAATTGGTGTGAGCTGGCTGTGGATTACTTGCCGATACAAAAGCTGGAGAAGATTTCTCCCAGCAGGTCGTCGCTGGTTATGGCGCCAGTAATCTCTCCCAGGCACTGTTGGCACT
>Ga0213866_10001039_pt1 | contig 21111 bp, 19 predicted proteins | sample PICome_11_FD_160079 | JGI IMG/M metagenome (GOLD analysis project Ga0213866, IMG submission 160079) | Coastal seawater microbial communities near Pivers Island, North Carolina, United States - PICO284 | ecosystem: Environmental > Aquatic > Marine > Coastal | place: USA: North Carolina...
TCGAGCGTCACCGCCAGCCGACAGTCATCCAGCCGCCAGGTGCCGATTTTTTTTGCCGCTTCACGCAGCGCGATCAGCTCGGCGTGGGCCGTGGGATCCGCCCAGGACTCGCGCATGTTGTGAGCGTTCGCAAGGATTTCATCGCCTCGATAGACGACCGCACCGACGGGGACCTCGCCAACCGCAGCGGCGGCCTCGGCCTCACGGATCGCCAGTCGCATCATCGCGGTGTCGTGGTCGGTCACATCCATGCCAGCAGTCTAAGGCCACGACGTTTAGGATGCCTGTATGAAGGTCGTGATCGCACCAGATAGCTTCAAAGATGCACTGCGAGCCAAGGAGGTCGCCCAACGTATTGGCGATGGGTTGAGGTCGGTCGCACCTGCGATTGCAATCGACGCATGCCCGATCGCGGATGGAGGCGAAGGTTTTACCGAGGCGATTGAGTCGGCCTACCCATCTCAATCACAGTCGCAGTCTTTGGCCTGCACCGACCCGCTTGGTCGAGACATCCGAGCCAATGTCACAGTGGTGACCCGGTCGCATGGCCCGCGAATTGCGGCGCTGGAACTGGCCGCGGCGTCTGGCCTTGAGCTCCTCGTCGCCCACGAGCGCGAGGTGATGCAGACCTCCACGTTCGGTACCGGCGAGCTGATTCGCCAAACGTTGACATGCCAACCCGAGCACCTCCTGTTGGGGATCGGCGGCAGCGCTACAACCGATGGCGGGTGCGGGCTGGCGCAAGCCCTCGGCGTTCAATTCAGCGATGCCGATGGCCAAGTAATCGTGCAGCCGATCACAGGCGGTGTTCTTTCCAAAGTAAATCACATCGAATTAGGTGAGCGTGCTGCGTTGCCTAGAAACTGCTCGATCAAAATCGCCTGCGACGTAACCAACCCGCTCACCGGCCCCAACGGCGCAGCGCATGTCTACGCGCCCCAAAAAGGCGCAACACTCGAGCAGGTTGAGGAACTCGATAAAGGCCTGCGGCACATGGCCCGGCTCTGGCTCGATCAACTCGGCGTCGATGTCGAGCACATGCCCGGGGCCGGCGCGGCGGGCGGCGTCGGCGGCGGATTGGTCGCGATGCTGGGGGCCGAACTGCTGCCCGGGGCGGAGTTGGTGCTGGACACTATCAAGTTTGATGAGCGGATCAAAGGTGCCGACCTCGTGATCACCGGCGAGGGCCGGCTCGACAGCCAGTCTCTGCAGGGCAAAGCCGCGATGGCCGTCGCCAAGCGTTGTCAGCAGGCGGGCGTGCCCTGCGTCGCGCTGGTCGGCAGCGTTGGAGAACGGGCCGAGCAGGCCCTGAACCACGGCCTGACCGCGTACCACGTCATCGGCGAGGGGCTCGAACCCGCCGAGTCGATCCGACGTACCGGCGAACTTCTCGAGGCGGCGGCCATGAAATTGGCGCAAGAGCGACTGACCTGATCCCCCGTGGCGGCTATCCTTTAACCAGCCATGCGTGAACACCTCTCCAAGATCGTCATCATCGGCCTGCTCGTCGCGATCGTCGGCGTGCCGATCCTCCTCCGCCCGGCCAATAGCGCCCAGTCCGACCCGAATGCCGAGCGGCTGGTCATTTACACCCCGCACAACGAGCAGATCCGTTACGAGATTGCGACGGCCTACAACAGCTGGCGCTCCGCCAACGAGTTGCCGCCCGTCGATATCGATTGGCGCACGCCCGGCGGGACCAGCGACATCCGCAAGAGCATCCTCAGCCAGTACCAGTCCCTGCTCAGCGCCGAACAATCTCTGGACAAGGGCATCGGCGCGGACCTGTTTTTCGGCGGCGGCGAGTACGACCACAACAAAGTCGCCGGCGGGATTGCTGACAAAGACGAAGTCAATCGCCGGATCGTGATGGACCCGCAGATCGACCCCGAGTTGTTTGCCGCCGCGTTCCCGCAGGCACGCATCGGTGGCGAGAAGCTCTACGGCACGTACACGTTCGAAGAAATCAATGATGCGGGCGAAGCGCATGAAGTTGAGATCATCGGATGGACGGGCATCACACTCTCGAGCTTCGGCATCGTCTACAACCGCGACACGCTAAAGAAATTGAGCATCGACGAGCCCACGACATGGTCGGACCTGGGCAACCCAAAACTCCGTGGCTGGGTCGCGCTGGCCGACCCCGGGCACTCCGGCTCGATCTCCGCGACCTTCGAAACCATCCTTAAGCGCGAGGGCTGGACCGAGGGCTGGATCACGCTGCGTCAGGCCTTCGGAAACGCGCGTTATTTCGCGACCAGTGCGGACCGCGTGCCGGTCGATGTCTCCCGCGGTGATGCGGCGGTGGGTATGTGTATCGACTTCTACGGCCGGTTTCAGTCCAGCGCTGTCGGAAGCGACCGCGTCGGCTACAGCGACCCGATCGTGGACGGGCGGAGCATGACCGCGACCACCGCCGACCCGATCACGCTCCTTCGCGGCGCACCGAGCGCGGATGTTTCCCGACAGTTCATCGCATGGCTGCTCAGCCCCGACGCACAGGCCATCTGGCAACGCGTCAAGGCCGACCCTGACGCTCCGGACGACCTTCCGCGGCCAGAGAAGTTTGAGCTCCGGCGTCAGCCCATTCGATCCGACCTCTTCACCGACGCCTCGCGTGCGTCGTGGGTGGACCGGGAACTCGATCCCTATCCCACCGCGGTCCCGTTCCCCGAGGGCACGCCCAGCTACTTCAGCATGGTCGCGCCGGTGACCAAGGCGATGGCAACCGAGGTGCACCACGACCTGGTCGCGGCCTGGCGGGCGCTCAACGACGCGATCGAATCAGGGCACCCCAAACTCGACGCGATGCACAAACATTTCTACGCGATGCCGCCCGGCCTGACACTCACCTGGCCTGACAAGGAATTATCAGACAACTGGCAAGCGATCCAACAAGACACCAATCACCCCCGCCACAGCGAGGTCGTCGAGCATCTGGGCGCATTTAAAAATCAGCTTCGTACGCTAAGCGACCGCAACGACCCGAAGGTGATCGAAGCAAACCTCATCCAGTGGCGCGAGTTCTTCCAGCAGAACTACCGCGAGGTCGTTCGGCTGGCGGGCGAATAGAACGGCTATCGATTTACGATTCGTCTTCCGGATCGATCTTGCCCACAACCGGCGCGTCTTCCGGCCGAGCAATAATCGCCGCGCCTTCTTTGGGCGTGATCTGGCCGATGATCGTGACGCCGCCGGTGACGCGCTGGCCTACTTTGACCTGCAGCTTGGGCGACAACTCGCGGGGGATGTACAACTCGGTGGTGGAGCCGAGCTTGATCAGCCCGATGCGCTGGCCGCGCTGGATGACCTGGTCTTCGTGGACGTGGCAGACGATCGTGCGGGCGAGCAGGCCCGCGACCTGACGGACCGCCGCCATCTTGTACCCGCGGTTGGGGTGGACCAGCACGAGCAGGTTGTTCTCGTTGTCCTCGGCCGACTCGGGCTTAAGCGTATTCAGGTGAGCCCCGGGCGTGTGCGTCACCGATTCGACGGCACAATGGTACGGGCTGTAGTTGATGTGTACGTCCAGCACGCTCATGAAGATGCGGACACAAACAGCCGGCCCCGCGAGCGGCTCAAAGTTTTCCACGTCATGGATCGAACTGATCCGCCCGTCAGACGGCGCGACCATCACGCCACGCTGCGTCGGCGTGCGTCGCTCGGGGTCGCGGAAAAAAGCGAGCAGGGCGATCGTCGCCGGCACCGTCAGGATCACCAGCCACCAGAGATGGATAAGCACGACGGCCACGCTGAGCATGAAGCCGACGGCGGCGATGGTGATACATTCGGGCTTGGCGTGTTTACTGAGCATGAACGGGAACCTGATCGCACGCATGGTATCGGCAGAGCGCGGCGTTGTGGCGCGGCAAGGGAAGAAAAAACCGGCCTGTCAGACAAGCCGGCTTTTGATCGTTGAATTGTGTCGCCTGTCGGTCAGCGGGACGAGGACTTGCCGACGAACATGCCGACCAGGCCAAAGATGATGCTCACCGCAAGGATGCCGCCGGCGACGACATAGACCTTGGAGTTCTCGCCGATCGGGTCGATGCCTTCGACGAAAGTGCCCTGCACGCCGTAGACCGCCGGGATGATCGCGGCGAGGCCGACCACCATCGCCAGCAACACGCCGAAGAGCATGCCCGCACCGAACCAACTGCCGGCCGCGTCGTAGGGCTCTTCGTAAACCGCGGTCTGCCGGGCCGCACCAGCCATCGACTGGGGCTCTTCGCCGCTGAGGTTCTCAAGACCCGACGGGCCGGAGGTGCCGGTCTCCATCGAGATTTCGCCGTCGAACACGCCGGACGAACCGACCGCGGATTCCATGGCCATGCCGGTGCCCGCGCTGTCAGCGCCGGGGTAGATCTCGTCGAGCAGTTCTGCGCCGAGCGAGGTGTCGTCGGATTCACGGGTGAGGTCCAACAGACCCGAACCGGATCCGACGGATTCGAGCGCGAGCTCTTCGTCGTCGATCATCGGGCCGGTGACCTGCGTCTGAGCCATTGGGTCGGCCAGGTCGATCTCGCCGGCATCAAACACGCTGACGCCGGTCGCTTCGTTGGGGTTCTCGACGGGGGCGTCAACGCCCACAGCGGTATCGTTCTTCAGGTCGATCGCGTCTTCGACACCTGTGTCTGCCAGTTCGATCGGCCCGTCGGAGGCGCCGCTGTCGGACTTGGCGTCGACCTGGTCACGCTTGAACATGAGCTTGTCGCCGTCGCGGAACTGCTGCAGCTCATTGCGAGCGGCCATGTCCTTGATCGTCTGCTCGTCGACACCGAGCTTCTGGGCGGCTTCTTCGAGCGTGTAGAACATCTTCGCCATCGCGGGCTCCTGCAGGGATAGGTCGGGCTCGGGGGCCTCCGCGACACACGCACGAAAACCGTAGGCCCGGTGCTTTCAGCAGGTTACAGGATACGAAGTTCATCTGAACCTGACAAGAGCCGCCTTGCGGTATCATGCCCAACCCGCGTTTTTGCCCCCCAGCCATGCCCGAAATCAAGCTCCCACAACTCGCAGACGCCGCCCAGGGCTGCTCAACCGACCACCAGGCCGCCCCCTCGCCCGCGGACGACCCGGCCAACACCGCCGGCACCGGGCCCAGCGTCTATCTCGAGACCTTCGGCTGCCAGATGAACGTGCTGGACTCCCAGCTCGTCGTCAGCCAGCTCCGAGGGCTCGGATATCGGTTTACCGACGACTGGAAGGCAGCGGACGTGGTCCTCTACAACACCTGTTCGGTCCGCGAGCAGGCGGAGAACAAGGTCTGGTCCCGCGTCGGCGTCGTCGGCCGGCACAAGCAGCAGCACCCAGGCGTCGTGCTCGGCGTCATCGGCTGTATGGCCGAGCGCGACGGCACGGACATGACCAGGAAGTACCCGCAGATCGACCTGCTCTGCGGGCCAGGTGAACTCGACAAGGTCCCCTTGCTCATCGACAACGCGTTTAAAACCAAAACGTTTAGCGGTCGACCTCCGGGCGACTTACCGACTGATGACGACCTGCAAACCGTCGCCCTCCAGGGCAACACCCACCGGCGAAGCTCCACCCTCAGCGCCGCGAGCGACAAGCTCGAACTCATCGACCTGTCGCGCAGCTTCACCGCCGCCGACACCGACCTGCCCGGCGAGACGACGCCCGGGGCCGGTAAATCCGCCTACGTCCGCATCACCCGCGGCTGCAACAAGCTGTGCACCTACTGCGTCGTGCCCAACACCCGCGGCGCCGAGGTCCACCGCCACCCCGATCACATCGTCGATGAATGCAAGAAGCTCGCCGACCACGGTGTCATCGAGGTCACGCTGCTGGGCCAGACCGTCAACCACTATCACTACGACCACAGCGCCGCGATCAAGGCCGACGGCGTCTGGCAGCCACAGGTCGGCACGGTCATCAGCCCGAACAAAGGCACGGGCGGCCCGTCGCCAAGCTTCAACGACACGACGACGAGCTTCGCGGACCTCTTGCATCGTATCCACGAAGAGGTCCCCGCGATCCAACGGCTGCGATTCGTCACCTCGCTGCCGCGCGATTTCGGCGACGACATCCTGCAGGTCATCGCCGACAGCCCACGCATCTGCCGGTATCTGCACCTGCCCGTGCAGTCCGGCTCCAACCGCGTGCTCGCAAAAATGAACCGCGGCTACCGTGTCGAGCAGTACAAAGAACTGCTCACCCGAGCCCGCGACATCATCCCGGGCGTCACGCTGGCCACCGACATCATCGTCGGCTTCCCCAGCGAGACCGACGAGGACTATGAGCGAACCGCCGAACTGCTGCGCTTCGCCCGCTACAAGAACAGTTTCATCTTCAAGTACTCACCCCGGCCCGGCACCGCGGCGTACGACCGCCTGCCCGACGATGTGCCCGACGAGGTCAAACGCTTCCGCAACAACGACCTGCTCGCCATCCAGGCCCAGGCCAGCACCGAAATCCACGCCGAGTACGTCGGCCAGACCGTCGACGTCTTCGTCGAGGGCGTCTCCAGCAAGACCCGCAAGGGCCTGATCGATTCCGAAGAAACGACTCAACTCTCCGGCCGAACCGGCGGCGATCTGATCACGTTCTTCGATGGCGACCCTTCTTTGATCGGGCAGATCGTGAAGGTCAAGGTTGAGCAGGCGTTGCCGCTTGCGCTGTCGGGCACACTGATCTAATCGGCCATCTCGCTTAAGCGAGATGGCCAAGCTGGTATTCGCAGATCAACTCGCCGTCATCGGCACGCCACGCAACAATCCCCGGATCGCATAAAAGGGTGACATCGCCAGCTTCAGCCACTCGCCCTTCGTCCCGTTGGCCGCGATGAGTAGGGCGGTCACATCGTCGTCCTTCAGGTCATGCTCATCGTCTGTTGCTAGGCGGTCGATCAATGCGGGGATGACGCGGTCAGGCTCGTTTGTATTAAGGCCGTTAAGCCGTTCGACCAAACCGTGTACGCCGACCTGCTTGCCTTCTGTGTCGCGCGACTCGATCAGCGCATCGGTGTACATCAGCAGCAGGTCGCCGGGCAGGAAGGTGATATCCGTCTGCTGGTAGCCCGTATCGCCCTCAATACCCAGAGGCAGGTCGGCCGAGACCTGATTCGCCTCATCATCCGGATCGACGCCGAGCGCGACCCACCGTTTCTCCTTCGCGCGGTACCACATCGGGGCGGGGTGGCCCGCGTTGGAGAGCGACAACTTCCGCTTGGGCGCGAAGAACGACATCGCCACCGTCGTCGCGAACAGGCCGGTTTCCGTGATCTCTGCAAACTTCTGGTTCATCGCCTGCATGAACTTCTGCTGGCTGGTGAAGTTGACGTAGTGCTGCATCAGCGAGCGGAGGTCCTGGGCTGTCTCGGCGACGTTGGCCCCGTGGCCCGCGACGTCCGCGAGCAGCACGCGTGTGATCCGCCCCGATGCGCATGAGGAGAGGTAGTACACATCGCCGCCACGCTTGGCGCCCTCGTGCGGCCGGGCGTAGAGGTAGCCGTCCAGCCCGGTCATCGCCAGCGTCTGGTCCGCGGCCTCGGTACCGCCCCAAACCTGCAGGCACTGCAGATGGGTTGTCGTGCTCAATTCGGGCATCGCAATAGTTTATCCCTATTGAAGCCCACTGATCCAATCCGTGGGCTTCGCCATTGCCTTTACAATGCCGTAGATGATGAAATTATTCGACGCTCACCTGGACATGGCCCTGAACGCGATCGACCACGAGCGGGACCAGACGCTGCCCGTCTCGGCTCTGCGTGAGCGCGAGCAGGGCGGGGTCGCCGACGACCGAGGCATCGCAACGGTCAGCGTCGACGAACTGCGGCAGGGCGGCTGCGGGGTAGTGCTCAGCACCGTCATCGCTCGGTCCAAGCCCTGGGTCAAGGCCACCCGTGAGAACATCCACGACTTCAACTGGCCCGACCCGTCGATGGCCTACGCCGTCGCCATGGGGCAGCTCGCCTATTACCGGCTACTTGAATCGCAAGGGCAGCTGCGCATCCTCACGACTGCCGAGCAGCTCAAGCAGCACGTTACCGACTGGGACACCGACCCTGAGAGCACGCCCGTCGGCATGATCATCACGATGGAGGGGGCCGACCCGATCGTCGAGCCCGATCAATTGCAGAACTGGCACGATGCAGGCGTCCGCACGCTCATGCTCGCGCACTTCGGCAAGAGCCATTACGCACACGGCACGCCCGCTCCTGAGAGCCGACAGGGCGAGTCGCATGATGTCGACGGCCCGCTGGCCGACTGGGGTAGAGCACTGCTTCCGAAGATGCACGCGTTAGACATGCCGCTGGACCTGACGCACACCGCCGACCAGAGCTTCGCCGAGGCGGCCGACCTGTTCGAAGGCCGCATCTACTCGAGCCACACCGCCTGCCGTTCGCTCGCCGAGATGCCACGCAACCACAGCGACGAACAGCTTAAGCAGATCATCGATCGCGACGGCGTGATCGGGTTGCCGATGTTCAATCACTTCCTGTTCGCTGCTTACCAGGAAGACTCACCCAAGGACATGGTCAACTACGGCCACGTCGCGGACCACGTCGACCACATCTGCCAACTCGCCGGCAACACGAAGCATATCGGAATCGGTAGCGACTGCGACGGCGGATTCGGAAGCGAGCACATGCCCGCGGAGCTGGACACACACCGGGACATCATCAATCTCGGCGAGACGCTATCGACACGCGGCTACAGCGACGCCGACATCGTCGGCATCATGCGCGGAAACTGGATTCGTTTTTTCAGCGAGACGCTTACCTGACGTGCGCCAGCTTGTTCAGCCCGTTGTACGCGGCGATCTTGTACGCCTCGGCCAGGGTCGGAAAGTTGAAGACGTTGTTGATGAAGAACTCGCACTTACCGCCCAAGGCCATGCAGGTTTGGCCGATGTGGATCAGCTCGGTCGCGCCGGTTCCCATTGCGTGTACACCGAGGATTGCGTGCGTGTCCTGGTGGATCAGCAGCTTGAGCATCCCGCTGTCGTCGCCGAGAATCTGCCCGCGGGCGATCTCGCGGTAGTGGGCGATGCCCGCCTCGTAGGGGATGCCCTCATCAGTGAGCTGCCTCTCGGTCTTCCCGACCATCGAGATCTCGGGAACGGCATAGATGCCGAAGGGGAAAAGGTCCTGGTTCCAGTTTTCAACCTCTACGCCGAAGGCGTGGCAGATTGCCCGACGACCTTGCTCGAAGGACGTTGACGCCAGCGCGGGGAAGCCGATGACATCGCCTGCCGCGTAGACGTGCTCGATGACCTTTGGGTTCTCGGGGTCTTCCATGTTCAGGCACTGGTAGTGCTCGTTAACTTTCAGGCGTTCGCGGTCGTCGTAGGTGATGCCCACGTTTTCCAGCGCCAGCTTGCCGCAGACGCCTTGCCGGCCGACGGCGTATAGCAGCGTCTCGGCCTTGATGTTCTTGCCCGACTCTAGCTCGGCCTCGACCAGCGAGCCACGGACGGACCGCTCGTCGCCACCATCACTCGGCGTCAGGCAGTTGATCGAAGTAACCTTCTCGCCCAGGCGTAGCGTAATGCCGTCCTGGCGCATGAGGTATTGGAACGCGCCGGCCAGCTCATCGTCGAGAAAACCAAGCACCTGGTTGCGGCCTTCGATCAGCGTGACGCGGACGCCCAGCGTCGCCATGATGCACGCATACTCGACGCCGATGACCCCGCCACCGACGACGATCATCGTCTTGGGCAGCTTGCCGAGCTTGAGCAGCGAGTCGGAGCTGAGCACGTCCGTTCCATTGAACGGGACCGAATCGGGCATCGCCGGCCGGGTACCGACCGCGACCAGGAACTTGTCTGCGGTGAGCATCTCGTTTTCGTCATCGCGTTCGACTTGGACTAGGTTGGGCCCCTCGAAGTGCGCGGCCCCCCAGATCAGGTCGACGCCGTTGCGGTCGAACTGGTCGCGGATCACCTCCCACTCGTGGCGGATGACCTGGTCGGAGACCGACACGAGGTCGGCGATCGTGATGTCTTTCTGGACGCGGTAGCTGCGACCGGACCAGCCGCGCCGGTTAGCGCCGGTGAGGTGTATGGCGGCTTCACGAAGCGCCTTGGAGGGGATCGTGCCGGTATTGACCTGGGCACCGCCAACGACCTTGGATTTTTCGATGATGGCGACGGACTTGCCGAGTTTGGCGGCCTGGATCGCGGCCTTCTGGCCCGCGGGGCCGGTGCCGATGACGATACAGTCGTAGTGTTTCATAGGTGGTGACCGGTCTGAATGGATGTGGGCCGTGGCAAACACGACCCCGAACTTCTATCGGTTCAGGCCATACGCAATTTAACGGTTGTAGGGGGCCCGTGCGCCGGGGTCGGGCACTGCTCACACAACGATCGCATTATCGGGCGACTCCGGGCAATGTCACGCGCAACCACCGGCCAGGGCCCGCACTCGCAAAACCCATAGACTGCAGGGCCGCCGGGAGCAGGACCGTCTGCCCCGCATGAAACACGACATCATCTCCCGCTTCGGAAACAAAACACGCATCACCCGTCAGCGAGATCCAGATCTCGGAGGATGACAGTTCGACCTGCGTTTGCGCCGCCTCCTCACCTGCCAGCATGTCGATGCAAAAAAAGTCGCAAGACGCTTTGCGATCAACCTTCAACCCATCGATCGTGAGTGCCGTCGCTAGAGGCTCAACCACCTCGCCACTCGATTCAAAGTCGATACACGCCATCGCCTGCTCGATATGCAGTTCGCGATCGGTCCTGCCCCAGTCGTAAACGCGGTAGGTCGTGTCGCTGGGCGTCTGCACCTCGGCGACAAGCACGCCCGCGCCCAGCGCGTGAAGGGTCCCGCTCGGCAGGTAGTGGCAGTCACCTTTCTTCGCTGGCACCGCGTTGAGCAGCGGCACGACCGCCTCGTCGGTATTCGCTTCCAAGGCCGCGCGAAGCATCTCTGGCGTCGTGCCCGGTGCAAGCCCCTTGTAGATCACCGCGCCGGGCTCGTGGTCGATGATGTACCACGCCTCGCTTTTGAGATACGCATCAGGGTGCGACGCGGCGTACTCCGGCGAAGGATGGACCTGCACCGAGAGGTTTTCTTTTGCATCCAGGAACTTGATCAACAGCGGGTAGCCGCCATCATCTGCCGGCCGAACACCGCGGCCCAGCAGTGCGTCGCCATACGTTTGCATCAACTCGCGGATCGACTGGCCATGAAGACGTCCGCCGGTGACGACCGAGTACTCTGCGTTGCCGCCGCCGCCCGACACGCTGGTCGTCGCCAGGTCCGCGAGCTCCCACGACTCGCCGATCCCCGTTGTCGCATCGCCCGGCAGCGAGCGCCCAATCTTTTCAAATCCCCGACCGCCCCAGACCTTTTCTTTGTAGATCGGTGCAAACGTCAGGGGGTACAGTTCATTTGAATTATGCATCACGTCTTCCTTGACTGATACGGTGTACGAAACCGCGCGGATGGTCTGCCTAGATTGACAAATGACAAATGAGTGCTTGCCTTTGTCTTTGGGCGGTCCATAATAACGTTATGCGGGTGGGTGTTTCCTTTTGATCCAGAAGGCCCGCGATGAGGACAAATGCACACAACCCATGGCTCGCGGCTTCGCTCGTTCTGGCGATGGTTTTGTCGGTTGCGCCATTCGCTACAGCGGACCACCGTCACAGCGGTGAACACGACACGACCCTGATCCGGCGGACAATCCCCGACCCCCATGCGGTGAAACGATCGCCCCTGACCTCCGACCGGCTGAGCACGACCTCGACGCGTTACATCGATGCCCGGCGTGGCTTCCGCCCATACAGCAGCGTGTTTGGCGACTGCCCGACGCACCAGCGTTACGCGGCCCATGACGACCACTTCGGCATCTCACGCCCGGAAAACCGACCCTGGTCCTACTCACAGCGCACCGCCAGGTCTTATGTCTCGCAGTTCAGGAACGATCGCACTGAGCAAACGACACCACCCGCCGCCCCCCGCATGCCCCTCGTTGTTCGCGAGCAATCCCGCGAAGACAAGCCCGAGGTCGACATGCGCATCCGCATTCACAACGACCGCACCGCCGTGCCCACCACGACCGGGGCCGTGCTCATCACTTCCGATGGCACGGTGATCCAAGTCGGGGATTGACCTGCTTGGACTGAACGCTGATTTTCTCCTCCTGCGCCGCCCCGAAGTTCTTTGGGGCGGCGTTTGTTTTGGCGCAGCTATAATCGGCCCATGATTGTTCGCAGACCCACACGCCAGGTCACCCTCGGCGACGACCGCGTCGGCACCGTCAAAATCGGTGGCGGCAAAGACGGCACAACACCCGCGCCCGTATCCGTCCAGTCGATGACCACGGGCTATACCCACGAGGTCGATACCTGCATCGCGGAGATCAACCGGCTCGCGGCTGCCGGCGCCGACATCGTGCGCGTCGCCGTGCCGGGCAAGAACGACACCCAGGCGCTCAGGGACATCCTGCCGCAGGTGCGCGTCCCGATCGTCGCGGATGTGCACTTCCACTTCGGCCGAGCGCTCGAAGCGGTCGAGGCCGGCGTCCACAAGATACGGCTGAACCCCGGCAACATCTCTGACCGCAAGCAGGTTGAAGAAGTCATCGCGGCGTGCAAAGGAGCTAACGGCGGGGCGGGGATCCCCATCCGCATCGGCGTCAACGAAGGCTCGATCGTCGAACGCAAGGACAAGCAGAAGCGGATGAAGGAACTCGGCGGCGTCTTCTCCGACAACAAGCACGGCCACTTCCTGGCCATCATGATCACCAAGCTCGAGGAATACCTCGACATCTTTTACGCCAACGATTTCTACGACATCACCATCAGCGCGAAGTCGCCCGACCCGTCGCTGGTCATCGCGGCGTACACGGAAATCAGCAAACGTTTCGACCACCCCCTGCACCTGGGCGTAACCCACGCCGGGCCGAGAGAGACTGCGATGATCCGTTCGTGCGTGCCGCTGGGCCACCTGCTCGCGTCGGGCATCGGCGATACAGTGCGCATCAGCTACGCGTCCGACCCGGTGTATGAAGTCGAGGACGCGCTGGAGATGCTGTACGTGCTGGAGTGCCGCGAACGGAAGGGCGTCGATCTGATTGCCTGTCCGACATGCGGGCGGATCCAGGTCGACCTGTTCACGCTGGTGCAGGAAGTGCGTGACAAGCTGGCGGACGAGATCGAACTGCCCATCAAGGTTGCGGTGATGGGCTGCATCGTGAACGGCCCTGGCGAAGCAGAAGGCGCGGACGTCGCCATCTTCGCCGGCAATCAGCGCGGCATCATCTACGTGCAGGGGCAGAAAGTCGCCAACGTCCCCGAGGCCGAGATCCTCGACCGGCTGATGGCCGAGTGCATCAAGTTCCAGGACAAGGTCAAGGCCGGCGACGCCAAGCTCGGCGAAAAAGTCGTGCAGATCGCGCCGCCCGACCCGATCGGCGAACTGGGCAGTGGCTTTGATAAGATCGCCGCGGGAGAGGTTAAGGGTGGCCTCGGCAGCGCCCCAACCGACCTGACCATCGGCGAATCGAACTGAATCACCACCACTTCAAGAAGGATGTGCCCAAACATGACGACCCCGCTCACCCGACGCGCGATGCTGACCGGCACCGCTCTCACCGCCGCAACACTGGCCGCATGCACAACCCCCGGCCCCGTCGAGGCTGGCCATCACGAGAAGAAGGGCCTCACACTCAAGAAGGGCGCGACCGTCCTGCTCCAAGGCGACTCGATCACCGATGCCGGGCGCAAGAAAGACAACCTCGAGCCGAACAACAAGGACGCGCTGGGCAGGGGCTACGCGAGCCTGATCGCCTACCACCTGCTGACGGCACACAAGGACAAGGAATTGACGCTCTACAACCGCGGCATCTCGGGCCACAAGGTCCCCGACCTTGACGGGCGGTGGGACAAGGACTGCATCGACCTGAAGCCGGACGTGCTGTCGATCATGATCGGCGTCAACGACTACTGGCACACCGTAGCCTTCGGCAGCAAGTACAAGGGCACGGTCGAGAGCTACAAGACCGGCTTCAACGCACTGCTCAAGCGGACGAAAGACGCGCTGCCGGACGTTCAGCTGGTGATTCTCGAGCCGTTCGTCGTGCGTGACGCCGAGCGGACGACGCGGGCCGACTGGTTCCCGGAGTTTTCCGATCGCCAAGCCGTCGCCAAGGAGACCGCCGACGCATTCGGCGCGGTCTGGGTGCCGTTCCAAGAGATGTTCGACGACGCCGTCGCCGCGGGCACGCCCAACAAGCACTGGTCCGGCGACTCCATCCATGTCAACGGAAACGGCGCCGCACTGATGGCCATGCGCTGGCTCAGCGAAACTGGTCTGGCTTAACACAGGTTCTGAAAATCAAATCAAGAGACGCAAATAGCCCCCATCGTAAGGTGGGGGCTTGTCTTTACACGCAACATAAAAAACAGCCCCACCTTGCGATGGGGGCTGTCGATTTAAAACTCAAATATCTCGTTCGATCACGCCCAGTAGTCAAGCTGCTTGCCTGGGACGGGCACGCCCGGAATCTTGTTGTCGGTGTACGACGCCGGGGTCAGGTCGACCTGCGACTCGTTCATCATCGTATCGAAGTCGATCTTCTTACCCGTCCAGGCCGACATCTGGCCCATGATCGCCATGAGCGTGGACTCGGCGACGTTCTGGGCCTCGTTGATCGGCTCGCCTGCACGGATCGAATTGACGAAGTCCGTGTGCTCCTGGACGTAGGGGCTCACGCCGCCCTTGAACATCTGAAGCGGCTTGTTGTTCCAGTCCACCAGCACCGAGCGGTTGGACGCGTTGACCAGCCGGCCCTTCGCGCCAAGGAAGGTGTCGGAGATGTTGCCATCTGTACCCGGGGTCTGGCGGGTGTGGGCCTGGAACTGCTCGCCGCCGGGGAACTCGTACATGACGGAGAAGTGGTCGAAGATGTTGCCATAGACCGGCTCGCGGTAGACCTCTCGACCGCCGAAGCCGTAGGCCGACTTACACGGGCCACCCATGATCCAATGCATGATGTCGATCTGGTGGATGACGAGCTGGCCGATCATGCCGCCGCTTAACCAAGAGAACCACCACCAGTTGCGGAGCATCCAGTCGGCATCCGATTCGCCTTCGCGGCGCGGCTTGGGGGTTCGGCCGGCGGCGCGGCAGAAGAAGACGGATCCGCCGGTGATCTTACCGATCGCGCCCTCGTGGACCATCTCGACCGCGCCCTTGTAGTTCGGTGAGTGGCGGCGCTGGGTGCCGGCCAGGACGGCCAGGCCTTTTTCCTTCGCCTTCTTGCCCGCTTCGATGAAGCGGCGAACGCCGACCGGGTCGACCGCGATGGGCTTCTCAGCGAAGACGTGCTTGCCCGCGTTGATGGCGGCCTCGGCATGCTTGGGGCGGAAGTGCGGGTAGGCACAAAGCAGCACGACATCAACATCGCTCTCAATAACCTTCTTGTAGGCGTCGACGCCTGAGAACATGGTGTCCTTGGAGACCTTCATATTGTCCGGGACGCGCTTCTCGAGCGTCGCGCGGGACTTCTCAAGCTGCTCGGGATACAGGTCCGCCAGCGCGGTGATCTCGATGCCGGCCGAAGACTTTGAGATGTCCATCGCGGCACCGGTCCCACGGGCACCCGCGCCGATGAGCCCGACCTTCAGGGTGTTCGCGGGCTGGGCATAGGCCATCGGTGCGATCGAGGCGAGCGCGGCAGCGCCGGCCGAGGCCTTGATCATGTCGCGGCGGGTCATCCAGGGAGCTTTCATGCGGTTCCTTTCGCAGGCAGTGACAAATAACAATGGAGTTCAAGTGAGCCCCAATCATAGCACGAAGACGGGGCCCAACCGGCCAGAATTACGATTGACTCGGTGTCCCTGGTGGGTATAATGTTTGCCCACAACCGAAGACTGCCTTGATCAAGAGTGACAGAGGGACGGGCCCGATGAAGTCACCGCAACCGCGTTTGCAGCGTAAACGAGAGGTGCGAAATCCCACCCCAGCCAAACGGCGGGGGGCAGATCAAGAGCGGCAGGCAGCCTGCGTATCTCACGCTTGACGACCCGCCCCTCTTGCCCTGCAGGAGGGGTTGTTTGATTGGGGCGCAGCCCCGTTTAGCGGGCGGGCTCGCCCGCCTTCACGAACCGGAACGAACACCATGAGCTACGTCCAATCCCTAAAAGCAAAAGAATGCGGCGCCGAGTACCCCATCGAGCCGCGCACGATCTGCGATGTCGACTTTTCACCGGTCGAGGTGCAGTACGACTACGAAGGTATGAAGGGCAAGGTCACCCACGAATCGATCGAGGCCGGCCCGCTGTCGCTGTGGCGTTACAAGGACCTGCTGCCCATCGAGGGTGAGCCGAAGACCGGCTTTAACTCCGGCTGGACCCCTCTGATCAAGGCCGACCGACTGGCCAAGAAACTGGGCGTCGACGAGTTGTACATCAAGGACGACTCGGCCAACTACCCCAGCTACTCCTATAAGGACCGCGTCGTCGCCGTCGCCGTCACCAAGGCCATCGAGTTCGGCTTCGACACCGTCGGCTGCGCCTCGACCGGAAACCTCGCGCACTCCGTCGCCGCACACGCGGCTATCGCCGGGCTTGACGCGTTCGTCATGGTCCCCCACGACCTGGAAGAGGGCAAGATCGTCGGCACCCGCGCCTTCGGCCCCAAGCTCGTCAAGATCAAGGGCAACTACGACGACGTCAACCGCCTCTGCGCCCAGATCGCCGACAAGTACGGCTGGGCCATCGTCAACGTCAACCTCCGCCCGTACTACACCGAGGGTGCGAAGACCCACGGCTTTGAGATCGCAGAGCAGATGGGCTGGCAACTGCCCAAGCACACCGTCGTCCCCGTCGCCGGCGGAACGATCCTGCCCAAAATCTGGAAGGGCTACCAGGAGTTCATCAAGCTCGGTCTGGTCGAGGACAACAAGCCAGCGATGTACGGCGCACAGGCCGACGGCTGCAACCCGATCGCCAAGGCCGTCGAAGCCGGCGAAGAACTCTTCCACCCGCAGAAGCCCAACACGATCGCCAAGTCGATCGCCATCGGCAACCCCGCGGACGGCTACTACGTCATCCAGCACATCAAGGAGTCCGGCGGCTACGCGGCCTCGGCTTCGGACCCAGAGATCATCTCCGCCATCCGCCTGCTGGCCGAGACCGAGGGCATCTTCACCGAGCCGGCCGGCGGCACGACCCTGGCCTGCGCGATCAAGCTGATCGAGTCGGGCAAGATCCCGCGTGACGAGCCGATCTGCGTCTGCATCACCGGCAACGGGCTCAAGACCATCGAGGCCATGGAAGGACAGTTCGAGCACGTCGAGCCCATCCCCGCAAAGCTCGGCGACTTCGACGCACTGATGGACGCCATGAACGAGGCCGACGAGCCCGCACCCGCTATCGCAGGCTCCTAACGCCCAATCCACCGCTCATTCACACCCCACGGCCCGGACCCTTTCCCGGCCTTACAATACTGTTCAAGGCGGCACACCCGCCCGGAGAATCAACGATGTCAGACACCATCACCGTCACCATCCCCGCAGCGCTCCGGCCCCAGGTCGAGGGCAAGGACGAAGTCACCGCCGACGGCGAAACCATTGGCGGCGTGCTCGATGCACTCAAAGCCCAGTACCCGTCCTTCGGCGACAAGCTGTTCCCTGGCGGCGATGGCCAGATGAACCGCTCGATCAACGTCTACGTCAACGAGGAAGACATCCGCTTCCTCGAAAATCTGGACACCAAGGTCACCGCGCGGGACCAGGTCGACATCATCCTCGCGATCGCGGGGGGCTAAAGCCGCTCGTGGCTTAGCGAATGAATCAGAGGGAGAGAATGAAGATGCCTTTCTTCCCGGCCAAGCGCCGGGTGCGTACGTCTCTCGTCACCCTCGAACAGGAGCAACACCATGCCAACGATCAAACGCAAATGCTGGCTGACCTTTGAAGGCGGAGCACAGCAACAACCCCGGCTCTGGGAGATGTCCCAAAAGTTCCCCGAGGTCGTGTTCGATATCCGACAGGCGAGCGTGCAGGAAGACATCGGCATCATGGCCGTGCTCTTCGAAGGCGAAGAAGAGGACATCCAATCGGCCCTGGACCACCTGACGTCTAACGGCGTCAAGGTCGACCCGGTCGAAGGCGGCTCGCTCGTTGCGGGCTGACCCCAGAAGCAAGTGAATTGAAACCGAGTTGAAGATGACTGCAACGGACACCACCGAGATCGAACCGAAGACCGACGACGCCCTGGCCCGCTACCACCGGCAGATGCTGCTGCCCGGTTTCGGCGAAGAGGGGCAGAAAAAACTGCTCGGCGCGACCGCGCTCGTCGTCGGCTGCGGCGCACTAGGCACGGTCATCGCCAACATGCTCGCCCGCGCGGGTGTCGGCCATCTGATCATCGTCGACCGCGACTTTATCGAGGTGACCAACCTGCAGCGGCAGGTGCTCTTCGACGAGAACGACGTCAAGAACGCGATCCCCAAGGCCGAGGCCGCGAAGAACAAGCTCGCGACGATCAACTCGCAGGTGAAGGTCTCGGCCGTGGTCGACGACGTGAACCACACGAATATCGAGTGGCTGGCCGGCGTGAAGCCCGACGGCTCCGACGCGACCGACTCGCCAGCGGGCAAGAAGGTCGACATCATCGTCGACGGCGTCGACAACTTCGAGACCCGTTACCTCGCCAACGACTGCGCCGTGAAACACGGCATCCCGTACGTCTACGGCGGGGCGGTCGGCACCGTCGGCGCCAGCTACCCGATCCTCCCGCACACCGTGGGCCCTGACGAAGAGGGCCCCACCGACTGGGAGCAAGCCGGCAAGGCCACCCCGTGCCTCCGCTGCATCTTCGAGCAGGCACCCCCGCCCGGGCTCAACCCGACCTGTGACACCGCGGGCGTCATCGGCCCTGCCGTCTCGATCATCGCCAACTACGAGGTACTCGAGGCCATCAAAATCCTCACCGGGAACCTCGACGCGGTGAACCCCACCATGATCACCCTCGACCTCTGGGCCAACACGACCCGGCACTTCAAGGTCGCCCGGGCCTACGACGTGAGCGATTGCCAGTGCTGCAAGCACCGCAACTTCGAGTTCCTCGACGGCAAGTTCGCCGCAGGCACGACCACGCTCTGCGGCCGCAACGCCGTGCAGATCAGCCAGAAACTCGGCGACGGGCAGAAGCTGGACTTCACCGAGATCGCCGGCCGCCTCGAGCAACACGGCACGGTCAAGGCCAACAAGTTCATGCTCCGCGCCGACATCGTCGACAACGGCGAGCCGTACGAACTGACGCTCTTCACCGACGGGCGCGCTATCATCAAGGGCACGCAGAAGGCGAACGTCGCTAAGAGCGTGTACGCCAAGTACGTTGGCGCCTGAACGACACCGCACCCAAGGTAAACACATGGCACTGGAACAAGAAGTCAAGGTCTATCAGTTCATGCTCGGCTACGGTGAGATGGTCCTTGCGGACATCGCCGAAGAAGACTGCACCAAACTCATCTGCGAAGGCGGGGTCAGCCCGGCCTGGATCATTGGCCACCTCGGCTTCGTCGCCAACCGCATCCTCGCGTTGTGTGGCGGCGAGCCGAAGATCGATTTCGACGCATGGCAGCCCCTCTTTGGCGGCGGGACCAAGCCGACCGAGGCGGCCGAGGGCTACCCGTCCTGGGACGAGTTGAAAGACACCTGGCGGCAGGGCCACGCCGACCTCGCGGCCATCGCCCCGACCGTCTCCGCCGAGCAGCTAAGCCAGCCCAACCCCAACGATCGGATGAAAGAGGCCCTGCCGACCATCGAAGACTTCCTCAGCTTCGTCCTCACCGGGCACGACGCGATGCACCTGGGCCAGCTCTCGACCTGGCGTCGCGTGCAGGGCCGCCCGCCATTGTTCTAGAATGCCCACCCCATGATCTACCTCGACAACGCAGCAACCAGTTTCCCCAAGGCGTCCGGCGTCATTGAGGCGATCTCCAAGTTCATCGCCGAAGACGCGGCTAACCCCGGCCGGGCGGGCCACCGCATGTCGCTCGCCGCCGAGGAGATGCTCGACCGCGTGCGCCTCAAGCTCGCCCGGCTCGTTAATGCACCGAGCCATGAGCGCATGATCTTCACACTCAACGGCACCGATGCACTGAACATCGCCATCAAGGGCGTGATCACCGAATGCCTCATCGCTAACGGGCCCAAGCCCCACGTTATCACCACTGTGCTCGAGCACAACTCGGTCAGTCGGCCGCTGCAGGGGCTCTTCGAAGCTGGCAAGATCGACCTGACCCGGGTGGACTGCGATGACAACGGGCTCGTGGATCCGGCCGACGTCAAGGCCGCAATCACGCCAGAGACAAAACTGATCGTCATGACGCACGCCAGTAACGTGGTGGGCACGATCCAGGATGCCGCGGCAGTCGGAGCGATCGCCCGTGAGGCAGACGTGCTGTTCTGCCTCGACGCGGCACAGACGATCGGCATCTATCCCATCGATGTGCAGGCGTTGCAGGTCGACCTGCTCGCCTTCCCCGGGCACAAGTCACTGCTGGCCCCCACAGGTACCGGTGGGCTGTACGTCGGCGAGCGCGTGCCGGAGCCTTCCGAGCAAGTCGACTGCTCAACAGGTCGACTCATGCCCTTCCGCGAAGGCGGGACGGGCGGTGATTCCAAGACCCCGACCCAGCCGGCGGTCTTCCCGCACTACCTCGAGGGCGGCACGCCCAACACGATCGGCATCATCGGGCTGGACGCCAGCCTCGACTATCTGGCCAAGCAGGACCAGGCCGCCACGCTCGCCCACGAGCAGGCCCACGTCCAGCAGGTCATCGATTTCGTTGCCAACGACGACCGATTCACGCTCTACGGCGACACCGATGCCAAGTCCCGCGTCGGCACCGTCAGTCTCACGGTCAACGATGTCAATTCTCAGGACATCAGCAGCATGCTCGACACCGCCTTTGAGATCGCGGTCCGCGCAGGCCTACACTGCGCCCCGTACGCCCATAAGCGGCTGGGCACGTTCCCGGATGGCACGGTGCGTGTCAGCCCCGGGGCGTTCAACACCGACGATGACATCGCCATGCTGCTCGAATCGCTCGATCAGATCGCGATGTAACCGACGGCCATCGGCCCCAGCAACACAACCCGCGCATTGAAAAACCCGCACACCGAA
>Ga0213866_10001040_pt1 | contig 21074 bp, 14 predicted proteins | sample PICome_11_FD_160079 | JGI IMG/M metagenome (GOLD analysis project Ga0213866, IMG submission 160079) | Coastal seawater microbial communities near Pivers Island, North Carolina, United States - PICO284 | ecosystem: Environmental > Aquatic > Marine > Coastal | place: USA: North Carolina...
ATTGAAACTGATAGAGCGGACTCAATCTATATTTGTACAACACCTGACTATAATATGTTTACTAACACAACATCTAACTTTACAGGTGACTTTATATACCCACAAGAATCAACTGAAAATCTTGAGGATACAGGTATAGACTCTAACTACACCGCTACTTACTACCCTTGGATTTTAACAAGGGATGGAGTAAACAATACTCAGATTTACTTACCTCCTACTGCTGAAGTAGTTAGAAACTTAGCGTTAACCGACAACATTGCATTCCCATGGTTCGCATCAGCTGGTTACACAAGAGGTTTAGTCAATGGAATCAAAGCACGTAAGAAGTTAACACAAGATGATAGAGATATCTTATACAAAGGTAGAATCAACCCAATCGCAACGTTCTCAGATGTCGGAACTGTTATTTGGGGTAACAAAACTACACAAGTTAAGGAATCTGCACTTGACAGAATCAACGTTAGAAGATTGTTACTACAGGCACGTAAGTTGATTTCGGCAGTTGCGGTGAGACTATTGTTCGAACAGAATGATGACCAAGTAAGACAAGAATTCTTGGACTCAGTAAACCCAATATTAGATTCAATCAGAAGAGATAGAGGTTTGATTGACTTTAGAGTTGTCGTTCAGAACACTCCTGAGGATTTAGATAACAACCAATTAGTAGGTAAAATATATCTAAAACCAACAAGAGCATTAGAATTTATTGATATCGAATTCTTAATCACACCAACAGGAGCATCATTCGAAGATATCTGATAATTATTAAATGGGGGTCAGTTAATCTGTCCCCCATTTTTAGCCTTTAATTAAACGTTTAATAAAAAATAAAGAAATGGAATTCAAGAAAAAAATTTTAAGGGAATCTATGGAGTTAGAAAGTAACGGTGTTGAGACGTATTCAGAGAAGCCTCAAAACATCGTCATGACAGAAGCTCAGTTAGAGAGACTTATTCAAAACTTAAATAAGTGATTTTATGAACTTAAAACAGATTATAAGAAAAAACCTCACAGACATTTTGGTTAACGAGGGTATAGAAGAAGGTAATCCCGACCACAAGTATTATGCTTTTGATTGGGACGATAACATTGTAACTATGCCCACTCAGATAATGTTAGTTGCTGAAGACGGTCATGAGGTTGGTATGTCCACAGAAGATTTTGCAGAATATAGACAAAGAATTGGTAAAGAACCTTTTGAATACAACGGAGAACTTATTGTTGGTTATGCTGAAAATCCTTACAGAAATTTCGGTGTAGAAGGTGATAAGAGGTTCATTGTTGACTCTATGTTGGCCGAACCTGGTCCATCATGGGATGATTTCGTAGAATGTATAAATGGGGGGTCTATTTTCGCTATAATTACCGCTAGAGGGCACACACCGTCTGTTTTAAAAGATTCAATCTATAATATGATTGTTACAAATCATAATGGGATTAATACTCAAACATTAATCGAAAACCTAAAAAAATATCGTGATTTATCAGGGGAGGTCCTAAAAGACGACCAACTTCTGATAAAAGAATACTTAGATATGTGTAAGTACCATCCAGTTACTTATGGTGAAGGTTCAGCTTCAAATCCTGAAGAGGGTAAGATAAAAGCTTTAAGAGAATTTATTGACTATGTAAAATATCAGAGTCAAAAACTAGGTCAAAAAGTAACATTTACAAATGATGTAAAGAATAACTTTGTTCCACAGATTGGTTTTTCTGATGATGACCCAGGCAATATAGAATCTATAAAGAAGTTTTTAGATAAAGAATATGAAGAAAGCCCAGTAAAAACTTATTTAACTAAGGGAGGAGATAAACAAGAAGTTTAATTTCTAACTGCTAGTAAGGATTTTACCGATAAAAAAATAAAAGTAAAGAGAAAAAAGTTCTTAGCTGATATTTATAATTAAATAAACGAGAAATTTAAAACCAAAATACTATGGCTGATTTATTAATGAAAATGCCCGTACCGTATGAACCAAAAAGGAAGAATAGATTCGTTCTTACCTTCCCTTCTTCATTAGGTATAAACTCATGGTACGTTGAGTCTACTTCAAGACCTAATGTACAGATTAACTCGACAGAGATTCCATTCTTGAACACATCTACTTATGTTGCAGGTAGATTTACATGGAATACAATTAATGTAACGTTTAGAGACCCAATCGGACCATCAGCATCACAAGCGTTGATGGAGTGGGTAAGATTAACAGCAGAATCTGTTACAGGTCGTATGGGTTATGCTGCGGGATACAAGAAAGATTTAGACTTAGAAATGTTAGACCCAACAGGTGTGGCAGTTGAAAAGTGGATTTTACAGGGAACATTCTTAACTGATGTTAACTTCGATAGTTTAGGTTATAGTGACGACGCGTTGGCAACAATTACAGCAACACTTCGTCCTGATAGATGTATTTTGGTTTACTAATACTATTGAAAAAAAATTAATAAGCTATATATTTAACCATAGGGTTTATTCCCTATGGTTTTTTTTTATATAATATGGAAGATACTACAAGACAATACGGTCAACAGGAATTTAATTTACCACACGATGTGGTTACTTTACCGTCGAAAGGTAAATTTTATAAAAATAAGAAGAAAGTCTTGAAGGTTGGATATCTAACAGCTCAAGATGAAAACTTATTAATTGGTGGTAATCGTAATGATAGTATTATTAATACTCTAATTAAGAATAAGGTCTATGAACCTGATTTCAAGGTCGATGAATTACTTGAAAGTGATATGGAAGCGATTTTGATATTTTTGAGGAACACCGCTTTTGGTCCTGACTACGGGTTCACACTTACCGACCCAAAAACAAATACCAAGTTTGAGTCAACAATAAGACTCGACGAATTAAATATTAAAGAACCTCAAATACAACCTGATTCTGAAGGTTTATTTGAATTAAAATTACCTAAATCGGGGTCTTTACTAAAATGTAAATTATTAAATGTCGGTGAGATGAATGAGTTGAATCGACAGTTTGAGTCATACCCTCAAGGAATAACAGCACCTGTTGTAACAGGTAAACTAGAAAAACAAATTGTGAGTGTAGACGGTAATAAATCAAGAGAAGATATCTCTAAATTTATTATGGCCTTACCAATTTCAGATTCTAAATATATTAGAAATACTCTCAGCGATTGCGAACCAAGATTGGATTTAAATCGTGAAGTTACCGCCCCGTCAGGAGAAAAAGTGAATGTGAGAGTCACTTTTGGGGCGGAGTTTTTTCGGCCTTTCTTCTGAATATAGGGTATCTATGCTCGAGGAGTTTTATTACCTCTCAAAACATGTACACTTCTCATACAAAGATATGTTAATCATGCCAACCTTTGAAAGAAAGTTCTTTGTTAATAAGTTATCTGACGAATTTCAGAAACGAACTGAAGAAATAGAAAAACAAAAAAGTAGAAGGTAAATATTTATAATAAAAACCTATAATGTTGCTTTTTCAAGAAGATAAAAATGCGAGTTCAGGAGCTTCTGGTAATGCAAAGGAATTAGAAGGTTTATCAGGTGCTTTAGGGATATTTAGTTTGAAGTATGATGATTTTACTCAGACGTTAAAAAAAAATATACCGATAACTAAGGACGGCATAAAAGGAATTATCGACTCAACGTCTAAATTAGAAGATTTATCGTTTAGACTTACACAAGAAACTTTAGGCCAAACAGGTGTAATTGCAAGAGGTGTACAAGAGACTCTTGCACAAGCGGCTTATGATTCCGCGCAATATGGTATAACATTACAAGACCAGGTTAACGTGTTTAAAGAAATAAACACAATTATGCAAAAAAATACAATGTTAACTAATGAACAACAAACCAATATAGCGTTGTTAGCTAATAACGCGGGAGTTGCTGCAGGTGATATTGCAACCATGGTTGAAGCATTTGACACTATAGGGGTAAATACAGATGATGCAATTGCTAACATAAGTAAAATGCAACAAGAGGCCAGGTCTTACGGTATAAATGTTGGTCAGTTTATGAAAAACATTGGTTCAAATATAAAACTATTGAACTCATATAATTTTAAAAATGGTGTTGAAGGATTCAGTAAAATGGTTGCTAAGGCACAAGCGTTACGTATCGACTTCAATAAGACAGTCAGTTTAGCCGATAGTTTATTATCACCTGAAACCGCTATTGAAACTGCCGCAGGATTTCAAATGTTAGGAGGGGCTGTTGGTGACTTAGGAGACCCATTTAAGTTATTACATATGGCACAAACTGACATTGGAGGATTACAGGACTCAATATTAGGAATGGCGGAATCCGCAGTGTCATTTAATGAAAAAACAGGTGAGTTTGATATACCTGTTACTGAAATGTATCGTTTAAGAGAGGCTGCTCAACTAACAGGTATGGACTACCAAGAATTAGCTGACACGGCGGTTAAGAGTGCTGAAAGAACTAAAAAACTTGATTTATTAGAAGGTGCGGGGCTTAATGATGAGACTAAAGAGTTGGTTGCTAACTTAGGTGAAATACAGAACGGAACAGTTAAAATCAAATTACATGGTAGTGATGAATTAGTAGACGCAACTAAATTAGGAAGTGAAGAATATGCGGATGGTTTAGAAAAATTAAAACAAATACAAGAAGATAATAAACTTTCAGATAAAGAAATTGCGTTACAACAATTAAGTGCGTCGAGAAAACTAAATGTCGTATTAGAAGCTCAAGTAGCGGCTTTGGGACCATTAATTGGTACAAATACTGACGCGATTTTAGATATAATAGACGCAGCTGGTACAGGTGCTGAAGTTACCACTGAGTCTATACGAAACGCATTTAGTGGTGAAAACATGGAAAAATTTGGTAAAAACTTTACCGATGCAGCTAAAGGAGGATTTAAAACAGGTTCGGTAGAGAATGAAAAATTAACCGCAACGATTGGCACTATCTTAAACGACCTACAAACCGAAAAAGAAAATTTTTCAAAAAACTTTTCAGAAAAAATAGATGTAGACAGTATCTTCAAAATGGAAGATGGGGGAGGATTAGACGTGCTGACTCAAGGATTAAATAAATTTGGAATAACAATAGACGGATTATCCAAAGCCGATGTGACAGGTGTTTTAGGTGCTTTAGGTGATGATATAGACGGTTTTATCAAAGATATGATGACTATTGGTAAAGATACAGGTAGAAATTTAGAAAGAGGACAAGGTAGTGTTGAAAACGACGAAGAAGGTAATACGTCAAGTGTAACACCTACAAGTGTACAAACAACACCAACACCCACATCTAATACTAATGGAGGAACTGCGTTATCTAATGTTATTATGGATTCCGAAAAACCTCAATTAGGTGTACAGGATGTAAATTTAAATGTTGGTGGAACTATTGATTTTGCAATTGACGGAACAAACTTACCACAAAATATTTCAACAGAAGAGTTAGCGTCTCAAATAGTAAACAATCCAGACTTTACTAGTAAGTTGATGTCAATATTTACCGATGCAAATAATACGTATTCTGTATAAAAAGTTAGAATTAATCTATTTATATAGAAATAGATTTACATGGCTAGTGAATTAACATTTGACGCTACAGAAAACTTCAGAAAAAAACTGTTAGTTCGTAACCTTGAACCATATAAAGATGGATATAAGGGTAATGAAGGTCCGGGAGATTCAGAGTTTTTTATTAAAGATTTAGGTGTAGTAGACACCACTAAAATCGAAGAGTCAAAGGTTAATCAAGAAGCTAAAAAAAGAGCATTTATAAGTAATCAATATGGTCCCGAAGGGGGTTTTAAAGACTTTATTGATATAAGAGATGTTGAAAAGGTAATAGAAAAACGAGAAGGATACTATACCTTTGTTGCTTCAGTTTATAATTCTTTTAATCTATTAACATCTCAAGACCCAACAGGTACGAATGGTAGTTTAAGTCAAGATTCGGCATTAGCACAAATAGGTGCTAATCAACTTAAAACAGAGTTTGAATACAGGGTCGCGGAAGAAACATACCAACAGACTTTAGGTAGAATAAATGTTATTGATGCCTTATCAGACCCGTTTGATGCGTTAGCAATAGCAACGGGTCGGGAAGAAGTAATAGAAAGTAATTTTAAAATATCTGTACCTGATAATATTGTTGGTAAAGGGCTAGACTTCATAAGTCGAGTGACAGGAGTTTACTCCCCCTATTCTTGGATACCTGGTAATTATTTTAATAAAGTTGAAGAACAGTCGAGCGTTAATCAGGCTTCGAGAGGTGATGGTGAATTTAGTAATAGAGGTACACTAAAACCCGACTCAAACAAAAGGTCATCTGAACTATTCTTATCTAATACAGGTAGAGGACAAACCAAGAGACTATTTAAAAGTCTGTCTTTAAATGTATTTGCGCCTGACTATACAGATAATAATAGAGCATTTGGATTAAAGGCACCTGTAGGTAATTACTATATAGGTAGTAAAGAATCGGACCCTAAAGATATTATATCACCACCGGGTGAATTACCTACAGACCAATTTGGTAATAGTGTCAGGGTACCCGTAAGAGGATATTCTGAATTAGGAAAACTGTATGAAAATAATGAACCACTTAAATTTGGATTAAATGGTACTAAATTTCTAAGAAACAATACAAGAACAAACAGTAGTTATGATGCACCAAGAATACAAGGGGGATTTACATGGACAAGTTCTAGTAGTCCTGGTGCTGCCGGTAAGTACCCGACTGAAGGAGGTGGATTAGGTTCTACTGATAGTACATTTGAATCAACAGTTAAGTCGTCATGGGACGGGACTTCTTCAGCTGCTAATTATGTATTTAGAGAAGGTTCAATACTTGACGACACACAAAAATTAATTGAATCTGCAGAGGGACTACAAGGAGATGCTAGACTACAACACGTAGGACATGCAATCAATCAAGTTTCTAAAGTTTTTAATGACGGTACAAGAGAGTTGACAAAAGGTTCAAGAGTGTATCAATATACTGATAATGAAAGTGGACAAGCCAGGGGTATAGAATACTGTAGAGTTTTTACAAAAGACGTACCGTATCTTACAAACAGTCAATTACAAAAGGAAGATGGGATGACAAATCAAAACAGAAGATTTCAATATTCTGTTTTAGATAATACATACAACTTGAATATCGCGCCATTTAGAAATGACGGTTCAACAAATATTCAGGAAGATAAAGTAAAAAAGTATATGTTTTCAATAGAAAACTTAGCTTGGAGAACATCGAGTAAACCTGGACTCACATATGCGGATTTACCTGTCTGTGAGAGAGGACCTAATGGAGGTAGAATAATGTGGTTTCCACCATATGATATGAAAGTTTCAGAAACTAATTCTACAAATTGGACATCTAATGAATTCTTAGGTAGACCAGAACCAATATTTACTTATAATAATACCACAAGACAGGGTAGTTTATCATGGAAAATAGTGGTGGACCATCCGTCAATAATGAATGCAATTGTAGATAAAGAATTATCGGGAGAAAATTCACAGAGAGTAAATGATATTGTTGATTCGTTTTTTGCGGGATGTAGAAAATATGATATATATGAATTGGCACAGAGATTTCCTCAGTTTACACTAAAAGATATATATGAAATTGTAACTGAAACAACTGATGTTAAGACATACGAAAATTGGTCAAAAGATATTGAGAGAATTGAAATTACCGAACAAGAGCCTGTTATAGAGGAATATACGCCTGAGGTACAAAGACAAGATTATAAATATGAGTTTTATTTTGATAATGATGTACCTGGACCTAGAACTGCGAGTTCCACAACAACTACTGAAGATTATGCATCTAATTTAACTACATATATAGCTAAAAAAGGAGCATATTGGAACGCTGCGGATTCAGATGAAAAAATACAGGTGTTACAATTTTTTGAAAGTTTTCTACTAAAGGGTGACGGTACTAATGTGATTGAAAAGAAAACAAAAGAATTAGCGTCAAAAATAAAGAAGGCGTTAGATAAAAATGCAACAGTTAAGATTAATTTAAAAGGTTCCGCGTCGGCACCAAACAGTGTAGAATACAATGATTCATTATCAAAAAGACGTATCGATTCGATTAAAAAGTATCTATTGAGTTTTTCTGAACTTCATAAATATGAAGACAGACTCTCAATTAATGAAGACCCACAAGGAGAAGAATCGGTGGCAACACCTGGTGGTGGTGAATATGGGTCATTTAACTGTACGGAGCAACTTACAGGTGCTGATACAACTTACTCTATAAACGCCATGGCTTGTAGGGCGGTTATAATATCGGTAGTTGAAGAAATTGCACCTCCACCAGAACAGAGAGAAGTTGAACAAGACCCACTTGAAACAATAATAACTGAGACTGTAACAGGTAAAACGGAAGTTATAAGACAGAAAGAGTCACTATCAACACAACCGAGAGACGAAGTAGCTAAAGTAATTGTAAAAAAATTGTTGACAGAATGCGACTATTTTGAAATGATGAAGGAAGAAACACCAAGAGTCTATCAAGGTATAAAGGAAAAGATTAAGTATTTTCAGCCGGTATTTCACTCGATGACACCTGAAGGTTTAAATTCTAGACTTACATTCTTACAACAGTGTTTAAGACCTGGTGATACTATACCCGTTATAGGTGAAGACGGGAAACCAAGAGAAGGTGACGTTAAAAATACTGCATTTGGTGCTCCACCAATATGTGTGTTAAGGATTGGCGATTTTTATCATACAAAAATTGCGATACAACAAATGAGTATTTCATACGAACCTTTAACATTTGATTTAAACCCTGAAGGAATAGGTGTACAACCTATGATTGCGGATATTAATATGAGCTTTTATTTTATAGGTGGACAAGGTATAAAAGAGCCGGTATCACGTTTACAAAATGCGTTATCTTTTAATTACTATGGAAATACTGAAGTTTATGACGACCGTTCAGTAGTTACCGAAGACAGGAAAGAATTAAATAGAGAAATATTGGATGCAATAAACGACTCTATAGGTGTTGATATTGTTGACGGTAAAGTTGAAAGGACAGAAGAGGCGGGTGATACATTAGGTGTAATAACATCTACAGAAATAAGTGAATTTATTGAAGGGGATATAAACTATAAATCTATTATGAACGATTTTGTGTCTAAAGCACAATCATACACACAAAATATTTTAAATACTCTTGACACAATACGTAAAGAACTATCAAGTATAGGTATGTACTATGTTACCCAAACAAGAAATTATACCGATGGGTATACTACTGGGTATTTGGATGGAAATGATGAACTGTTCACAAATATTTTTGGTAAACCATCAGGAATACAATCACGAGTAAACGAATTAAAGACTAAACTACTGGAAGATGTGGACAACGATTTAAATCCGTTCTTAACCGATGTTACTGAACAAAATTTTAAGAGAAGTGATATAAAAAAATTTAGAAAAAACATTAAAAATTATATCGAAGAAAAAACCGGTATTTTAGATATAGGATTAAATGCTGTTATGAATGATTTAGTTAAAACACAAACAGAATTTGTTAGGGTAAATGATAAACTTAATTTAGTAGTAACAGAAACTGATGGATTTAAAAATAAAAAAGGAGGTATAAATATATTAGAATTATCGGCGACTACTGAAGTTGATGTTTCTTCGTCACAGGCAAATACACAAGAAGAGTTATTAGCCGATATACAAACAGTTGGTTTTGATTTACAAGCATTTTATGACCAAATATTTGAAGACGGGGGAATGTTACCACCTAAGGATAATCTATATAAAGGATTTTTAAGTGGTGATTATAATACTGAGCCACAAACAAGGTTTTGTACTATCGCTTTTTATGATATTTTATATGACCCTGAATATGTTATAGAAAGAATACTTGGAGATGAACTCTCAGTAAAAGATGACTGGATAAGATATGTGGACAAAATTATTTATGGTACTGCACCTACTAATGTTGGTGCGTTACTACAAAACTTAAATGAGGGAGGAGATAACGGATTACAAATAGTTTATGATAAACTAAAGTTTAATGACCAAGAAAAATTTAATGACTTAGAAAATGATAATAATGTGAAAAAATTCACACTTTACGAACCATTTAATCCTGATAAAGTCAGAAATTTCAAATATGTCCAAAAACCTCAAGAACAATCTGAAGCAAGTAAAGTCAACTACTTCAGAAGAACATTTACAAGTGGATTAAACTCAGGTCCATTAAATGAGTATAACGAAAAATATAGTTTTAACTTATGAGATACTATAATAGATACCAAGACTTTTTACTTAATGGTCAACAAACTGTAGTACCATTTGTGAATATACCATCAAAACCCACAGATAAGAAATTTATCTATAGGGTTAGCCGAAGTCGTTTAGATAAAGTTAGTCAACAATTTTACGAGACACCATACTTTGGTTGGTTAATTTTGGCGGCAAACCCCAAGTTCGGAGGGTTAGAAAATAATATTGATGATGGTGCAGTTCTCATAATACCCTTTCCTTTAGTAAATTCTTTACAAGATTATAAAAAGGCATTAGATACACACTTCTTCTATTATGGCAGGTAATGACTTCTTTAACAATCAAAATGTATACGTAGAAACTGATTACGACAATGTTATTGTGGTTGACCCCAATAAAGTTGTCGACAAAGACGGTAAAGTTTCCGAAAGGTTGGTTAACCATGAGGAACTTGTTATGTATGCGAGTTTAGAGGCAAAAGTAATACCTAGAAGTAAATTAGTTGTTGGTGATAACTATGAAACCGCCATTGAAAATATCAGAGTTGGTGCAATAGAAAACGAGAAATCAACCACAATTAATTTTATGAAACCTCAAACACAGGATACGGGAGAGGGTGAAAAAAAAGAATCATATCTTAATACTGATTGGACAGATGGGTTAACTATGGGAAGAAGTAGAAATGGGGATGTAGACTCCCAAATGTTAGGAATAACAAATATTTCTATAAAGATTAATACATCATACGCTGCGTTAGTAACCATAGAGATGGAAGACGTACAAGGTAGAGTATTGTTTGAACAAGGTGAAAACTCACCGTACAGTGCCTTCTTCCATTTACCATATCCATTATTTGTTTTAACGGTTAAAGGTTATTATGGTAAGGCTCTTCGATATGAATTAATGTTGAAGGATTTTAACGCTAGATTTGACCCCTCATCTGGTAACTATAAAATTACAACTAATTTTATTACAAGAACTTACGCCTTACTTTCGGATATATCTGTAGACGCATTATTTGCATTACCACACATGTACGAAAGAACGACTACATTAGGTCCTGAGAGGACATTTACAAACCCTGAGGGTGGGTCGCAAGAAGTGAGAAGGATTAAGTCAACCAAAGGTTATGATATGATAAGGAATGTATATAGTTCCTATAAGGCTAAAGGTCTAATAGACGAAAACTTCCCTGAACTCACCTTAAATCAAATGATAAAAAAGCTTCAAAATGTTTAGAGATATGTTATGGAAGCTTATGGTAAAGAAGACTTTACAGTATTAAATGATATAGACAATTATCGTAAAAACTTAGATGAATTTAAAACTAAAATCGAAGGTCAGATAACAGACAATTGGGAGACAAAGTATATCGACAGAAATTTACCAATCGTATTGAGTGGACCTAATTCACCTACACTATATCCATTAAAAAAAGAATTAACTTCTGTTGAGGGGGAAACACTACAAAACATAAATGAGGCTATTTCTGAGTTAAAAACAATCATTGAAGAGTACAATACTAAATTGAATGAAAATAGTACTTTTGGTAGTGATGGATTGGCAGAAATAGGGGGTGAAAAAATAGAAACGACATTATCCAGTAAGGTAAAACTAAATGATTTCTTAAAACAAATAACAAATCCTGATGATATTGATTATGAGGTAACATTTGAATTGCGTAATGGTAGAGCGGGTACCGAACAAGAAATCGAAAAACTCAGAGTAGAAATTGAAACCGAATTACAAATCGGGAGCTACCAAGTAAACGCAGAAACTCTAGAAATGGAAGAGAATCAGTTACTTGTAACATTCTATACTTTTGGTGAAATACATAATAAAGTTAATTTCAGTAAAAGGAGTTTTCTTGGTAAGTTACAAAGATTAACTGATGATTTTGAGACTAAAAGAAGTTTAGTAGAGGATAAAATGTCTAAGGCTTTAGCTGAAAAAATAAAAAGTGCAGACGTTGGTTTAGGTTTTTATCCTACTATAAAAAATATTATTGCGGTTATTTCTGCAAGTGCGGATGCATTTCTAAGATTAATGGATGGTGTTCATGATGACGCGTGGGAACAAAGAAAAAACCCTGTAAGAGTTGGTGCGGTATTATCTAATGACAAATCACAGGGTGTTGAAAGTACAAGTGTTAACGATTTATTACAAACACTATCGTCTGTAGGGACAACAGAAAGTAATATTTCAAATAACGGTATCGTATATCCTTGGCCACAATATTATGTTAATTCAGTTGATGACGAAGGTAATGAACAATTAGAGGATAGATATCCTGGTGACTACACAGTAGCTTCCAAACTCAGAGCGTTCTCACCTGAAATTTGGCCTGAGGTAAGATTTGTTGAAGAGTATATAAAAGGGGCAACACAAAAAGAACCTGGTAATATAGATTTCGATTTAGAAAATACTTTAAAAGATACTCCTTATATGGGTATAAATGCAATCGAGTTCCCGAATCAAAATAGACCATATACCGACTTAAATGTCGTACCATTTTTATATGAGATATTTGAAAGGTCTCTATTAAGTAGTAACTATACTAAATTATATAAATCAGGAGGCTATGGTGAGGAGGTGTATAGTGTAATAAGTGATTTTGAATATAATAATCTAAAAGAGTCTATACCAAATTCGACGGAGTTAATAGAATTATTTAAAAACTTTGCTTTCAGTTATGAAAACTTATTAAGATTAATGAAGTCGGTTTCAAACAATGGACAAGGTAAAAGTTGGAATCTTTTTGCGAGAGGACAATTTGCTACCGACTATATTAAATCATATTTAGACAAAAGTTATGGTATCTATGACCTTTCGTTTTTAGAGGACGAAACTACTACTGTAGAATCTAATGTTGAAAATATTGATAAACTTAAAACATATCTTAAATCAAATAACTCAGATGAGTTAGGATTTACTGATGGTTATCCATTTAATAATTTATCATGGATTAAAAAAAATCTATCAAATGGTTCTAACATAACATCAGTAAGGTTGAGTAATGATACGTCAAAAATGTTTACCATTAATGAGACAAAGAAGACCATAGCGTCATTCGACGAAGAAGACGGGGTGTTTACAAAAAAACCATACACATATTTTCAGTGGTTACTTAACACTTCGGAATCGCCAAATCAACTAACAAGTGATTTAGCGTCATCAGAAAATTCACCAGGACAAACAAGTTTTGCAACAAATAGTCAGGTAATAAATTATTACAATAGTAGGATACAGAGTAAGTTAACACTTACAGAGTCCTTTATCGATTATGGTACAAAATATGACACGACCAAAAATTTTGTCACAAAAAAACAGACGACTTCTTTATTGAATACACCTTATTTCATAAACGCGTTAATGAAGGGGGTTGAAAATCAAAAGAACGATAATGAAAATCCATATACGGCGTTAGGGTATTTGTATCTTAATTCATTACCATTATCAACATTAAGGGAAAAGTTTAAAACTAATGAAAATCAAGTAACTACAGAGTTAAATTACATCTTTGCAACACTAAATAAATTCTCGTCGATACATAAATTACCATATTTATTTATTTTAAAATATGGTTCAATATGGCACAGATATAAAAAATATCAGAATGACAGTGTCGACATTTTAGATGATGTATGGAAAGACTTCGATTATATTAATGCTTATGACCCAATCAGTGAAACCACGACTAAACAATATACGTTTAACGATTTCGGTGGTGAAGAAATAACACTTAGACAGTTTAGTGAGACGACAGGTCAAGTACCCATAAATCCAATAGAAGTTGATGGACAAACAGGACTTACTAAAACAATTACAAACACAGTTGTACAAAACGGATTCTTCCCAAAAGTAGTAAATGACGTGTATTACTTTTTCACTACTAAAGATTTATTCACCTCTTATTCTACTACAGAAATATCTGAAGCACAAGAGAGTAAAAAGTTAAAAATAGGTTCATCATCTAAGACAAACTTTAAATTAGAAACAGGTGAGAATGAAATCTATCAGATGAATACATGGTCTCAATTCATGGATATAAAAGGTAATCATGATTTCAGAGAGTTTGAAAAAGATAAAATCTTAATTTTTCCTTCATTTGGTCAATCTAAATTTAATCAAGCTAAGTTCGAATGTTTTAATGAAGTAGGTAATCATACACAAAATGTTACAACTAATAAATCCATATACAATGGAGGTATTAGGTCATTATGGTCCTCTTCTAACTACGGATACTTCTCCAATGAAATGATAGACAAGCCGACACCAAACCAATATCTAAAATATGTAAACCCTGAAACAAATAATAGTCAGGCTTTTGATTTAGGTAATAGTACAACGTATACGTATTCATCCATCGAAGACATTTTTGGAGTGTTCACTAAAGATATGTTAGACTTGTTTGAGACACACTTTTTAAATTTTTGTCAACCACCAAACAAGAACGAATTTATTGTCGGTAGAGGAGAAACTACATTTCAAGAATTTTTAGATTCACCTGAAATATATGAGCAGTATAAAAGCACACCTGGTGGTATACCTGATGAAGAACTCTACAAGTTACGGGCAATATACGAAAACCAACAAAATCCTTACAACGGACCTAATTTATATGATTATGATGTTAATATATATCAAGTTATTAAGTCATTATTAATGGTAGATAAACCTGTCTCTGATGTTTTAAGTGACTTGAGTGGTACAGGAGTATCATTAGATAAAAAATTATCTGATTTAACTAAAACACAAAGTAGTCAGTTTATTAGTTATCACGAAAGATTATTTAAATCTACAGACGTTATATTGAAAATAGGTAATCCAGGTAAATATGATAATCGGGTGTACGGGTCAATGACTACACTAACAAGTCAAAAGATAATAGACCCAATCGATTTTGGAAACTATGTGAACGGTTCTTTACCTGGTGATGGTGGAGGAACAACGTTAGGTGCGAGTATAGGTGCGTATCCTGAAGCTTGGAGTGCAATGTATAATTATGTCGGTGATTTTTCAGAACAAAACTTTCAATATTCTACGGATGGTTCTTACTTAACTGATTTCTTTATTGATATGGGATATGAATTTACTGAGGAGAATGTAAAGTTATTAGCCCCCGTCATAAAAATATACGCAGCTAAGAAGGGGAATGAATCGACTATGAACGGAACTAAATTTATAGGCGATATAAATGACTTCATGGGAGAACAGGAAAGTTTTCAAACTGATATATTAAATCAGATGTTCATAAAACTTAATAGAGATTTACCATCAGTTTCTATAAGTGAAGAACCCTTAAGGATTTCTAAAATTGATGGTGAGTTAGTTAAATTGGAATTGTGGAAGATGTTCCAAACATTGAATGACAAATGGGTTGCGGGTCAAGATTTTAAAAATAGAACTATATTTGAAGACTTTTTATTCTTAGATAGAGCAAATAGACCGATAGGTGATAAGGTCGTTGTAAACATTTCACAATTAGAAGGTTTTATTGAAGGTAGAAGTGATAAAATGTCGGTCTATGGTTTATTAGGTTTAATTTACCAAAAAAATAATTTTACTTTTGTTCCGACACCTGCGTATACTAATTTCTACGGTAGAAATGAGAGAGTGAAGGAAGGCCAACCAATACCTCAAGATATACCTAATGATTTATTTGGTACGTTTATGGAGGTAGACACTAGAGATAGTAGACCTAGAATGTTAGGAATCTATGTTGGTGAACCATCCACAACGTTAGGTACAGGACAAAACAATACCTTTAGAAAGGGTGACGATGCGTTTGATATAACAAATCCTTCCGACTCACCATTAAGAGAAAATCAAACAAATAAAAGGGATTATTCGGATAGTAATAGATGCGTAGGGTTTCAAGTGGATTTCGGAAAAAGAAATCAGGGAGTGTTCAACTCAGTATCAGTTGACATGAATCAACATAAAAATATTGGACCCACATTCCAAGTCTTGGCTGATATGGGAAGTCAGGCGTCAGGACAACAAGTTGCTCAACAATCACAGTCTTTATACAATTTTTACAAATCTAGAAGCTATACATGTCAAGTACAAGGTATGGGTAATGCTATGATTCAACCTACGATGTATTTTAACCTAACAAATGTACCCATGTTTTATGGTCCATATTTAATCATGAATGTTAGTCATAATATAACTAATCGAGGATTCACTACTAATTTTGATGGGGTTAGAATACCTAAATTCGCATTACCACCACCTGATAAATTAGTTGCTAGTGTAAATAGACAAATATTAAAACAATACGAGAAAAAAGTTAGACAACTAGAAACAAACGCAAAAACTGGTATTACGGAAAACGACTTGGCAACAAGTAAAATGTCGACAATTAAGCAAGGTAGTGATGAAAAAGGACAAGAATTAACAAAGTATCCTGATAAGCCGTTCACTAATATGGAACAAACTCCAGTTAGTGCTCAAAAGGTTATTAATTATGTTAATGATAATGAATTTACTAGTGACTTAATAAAACAATTTATATATGGAGTCGCGACACAAAACAAAGACACGAGACAAAATTGTTACAATAACAATATATTTGATGTTAGAACTGACTCACTAATACCAAACAGAGACCAATTCTTTAATTCACAAGTTTGTGTAGAAAATGGTGAAAGTGTTGTTACTATTGCGGCTTTTGAGAATTTAGACAAGGCACTCGATTTCGCAAAAGCAACTTACGACCCATTAGGACCTATGGCTGACTCAATATACGACTTCTTACAGCAAGGTACCGTAATTGATGAAAAGGCAAAAACATTAACATATTTATATATGAGTAATGTATACTCAAATCCAACTATTAATGGAAGTGCGTCAAAAATAGTTGATGACGTAAAATATAAGATTAATACGGACGAAAAATTCAAATCAAACTATGAACAATGGTTAGGAATATTCAAATCAGTAGTTAATAGAGGAGAAGTTTGAATATTCTCAGTAATAAACATATTTATATAAAAACATAAGTTATGAATATCAAAGGATTATTAGACGATTATTTACAAAAAGACACACGTATTACTGAAAGAGATAACGGTAATGGGTATAAAGAAGTTTGTGATTTAGATACTGGTGATTGTTATACAGTAAGAATGAGAGATGGTCTAATAGAAAGAGTTGACAATACTATGAGAGTTAATAGAACTATGAAAGTCGAGACAACTCAGGGATATAAAACACTATTAAACGGGTAAAAAATTACGACAATGTCTATAGATAAAAAGATTATTAACGAAATAGAGAGATATAATAAAATTAATAATTATATCAATGAGCAAGAAGAGGTTGGTGATGAATTACCACCATTACCTGATGAGGGAGAGGGAGATATCGCAGATGATTTAGGTGGTGAAGAAAACGTTGATGAAGTACCTGAACCTGTAGATGTTGAAAATGACCCTGATGTCGAAGTTGTTGGTGATGAAGGTTCTGAGGAAATAACTGATGAGGGAGGAACTGAGGAGTTAGATGTAACAGAATTAGTTACCACTCAAAAAGAAATATCAGACAAGCAAGATGAGTATATGGATACTATGTTTAGTAAGTTAGAAGACCTAACTTCTAAATTAGGGGAGATGGATACAATTTTAAATAAGATTAACGACTTAGAACAAAAAGTTGAAAAATACAGACAAAAATCACCCGAAGAAAAGTTACAACTTAGGAGTCTTGACAGCTATCCTTACAATCAAAAATTAACTGATTTCTTTATGGACAAACAAGATGAGTTAGAACAAACAGGTAAGAATGAATATGTTTTAACTTCTGATGATGTTGAAAACTACTCTGATGGTGATATCAAAAAATCTTTTGATAAACCATTTGAAGATGAGGAAAGGTTATAAACTATATTTTTTACTAACAATACTTTTATTTACGGGATGTTATAATATAATCCCAACTAAAGTATATAAGAATCCTAGTAAATATGGATTCGATGTAATGATTCCCACTTATTGGGACGGACAATACCCTGTTAGGTATTGGGAAGGTACAATTAAAATCGGTGAAGAATGGACCGATTGGAACGGTATGACATGGATAATTGAGAAACACCCAAATATGGACAGTATACTAGTTATTCGTACTGATATTACACAATAAAAAAAGACCGTTAATACGGTCTTTTTTCTTTTATCTCATTTGACTTAGTGGTTTTCTATGTTATATTTTATCCTGAGTAACAGATAAAATTTTAACGAATAAAAGAAAAACAAAAATGGCAAATGCACTCGACGCAGTACTAGCACAGTACGAAAAAAACACAGAGTCTCGCGGTGGCGGTGACGGTATGACACAGGAGCAACGTCTTAAGAAGTATTTTACTACGTATCTCCCTAAAGGAACGAAATCAGGACAATCACGAGTTCGGATTCTCCCAACACCTGATGGTTCTTCCCCTTTCAAGGAGGTATGGTTCCACGAAGTCCAAGTTGATGGACGATGGGTTAAACTCTACGACCCAGGTAAAAATGATGGAGAACGTTCTCCTTTGACAGAAGTTTACGAAGAACTTATGTCTACAGGAAAGGAGTCTGATAAAAAGTTGGCGATGCAATATCGCCCTCGTAAATTCTACATTGTTAAGGTTATTGACCGTGATAATGAAGAAGACGGAGTTAAGTTTTGGAGATTTAAGGACAACTACAAGCAAGAAGGTATCCTCGACAAAATCATTCCGATTTGGAGAGCAAAGGGTGACATCACCGACGCAAACGAAGGACGTGACTTGATTGTTGAACTTTCTAAGTCTAAGACTAATTCAGGTATTGAGTACACTGTAGTACAAACAATTATGTATGATGACCCCGCACCTTTGAGTGTTGACGATACACAGATGAAAGAGTGGGTTGAAGATGAAATGACATGGTCTGACGTTTATGCTCAGCGTCCTATTGAGTACCTCGAAGCAGTGGCACGAGGAGAGACACCTGTATGGGATTCTGAACTTAAGAAGTTCGTCTATGGTGATGACACTACCGAAACTATTGGTGGTACTACAACTACCACAACTGAAACTGCAACTGTAGGTTCGGCTGATACAGTTAAGGACCCACAAGCAAAAATGGAAGTCGACGAAGACCTTCCTTTCTAACAAAAACAAAACTACAGATAGGGGAGTTTAAAAGCTTCCCTATCTTTCTCATTACGAAATTTTCGTAACGAAAAAAACGAAATACAATGGCAATTAAGAAAAAATCATTTAAAGACATAAAGAAGCAGTTTTCTTCTTCTGCAAAATTCAAACCTCAGAGATTTTATGATTTGGGTACTGAATTTTTAGATGCAGTAGGAGTACCTGGTCCTGCTATGGGTCACCTTAATATGTTCTTGGGTCACTCAGACACGGGAAAAACAACGGCATTGGTAAAGGCGGCGGTTGATGCTCAAAAAAGAGGTATACTTCCTGTGTTTATTATCACTGAACAAAAATGGTCATTTGACCACGCAAAACTTATGGGTTTTGAATGTGAAGAGGTTGTTGATGAGGAGACTGGAGAGTTAGATTGGGACGGATTTTTTATCTTCAATAACAATTTTGAATATATCGAACAGATTACTGATTACATCAACTCACTGTTAGATGCTCAAGAAAAAGGTGATTTAGATTACGACCTTTTGTTCCTTTGGGATTCTGTAGGTTCTGTACCATGTAAGATGACATATGATGGTAAAGGAGGTAAACAGCACAATGCTGCGGTTTTAGCCGACAAGATTGGTATGGGAATCAACCAAAGAATCTCAGGTTCACGCAGGTCTGACTCTAAACACGAAAATACGTTGGTTATTGTTAATCAACCTTGGGTAGAACTTCCTGACAATCCTTTTGGACAACCCAAGATTAAAGCAAAAGGCGGAGAGGCTATTTGGTTGAATTCATCTATGGTGTTCTTGTTTGGTAATCAGAAAAATGCGGGTACTACTAAGATTACTGCGGTTAAAGATAAGAGAAAAGTAAAGTTCGCAAGTCGGACAAAAGTCTCGGTTATGAAAAACCACATCAATGGATTGGGATATGAGGACGGTAGAATTCTTGTAACGGCACATGGTTTCTTGGCGGGTAAAGACTCGGCAGAAGAGAAAAAGTCTATTGAAAAGTACAAGTCAGAATATTCTGAGTATTGGAAAGATATTATCGGGACAGGTAGTGACTTCAAGTTGGAAGAAGATAGTGTAACCACATAAGTAAAACAAAGTGACAAAAACCTTATTAGTAGACGGTAACAATCTGTTTAAGATTGGATATCATGGTGTTCGGGAATATTACCATAAGGGTAATCATATAGGTGGAATTTACCACTTTGTGAATACACTTAGACGTTTTATATCTGAATACAATTACGATAAGGTTATTGTTTTTTGGGACGGTAATGACAACTCAAACCAAAGGAAGAAGATATTTCCTGAATACAAAGAGAATCGTCGTTATAACAGACTAAATGATATTCAAAAACAATCTTTTGATTGGCAACAAAAGAGGGTCAAAGAATATTTGGAAGAGATGTTTATACGACAAGTTGTTGTTGATGGTAACGAATCTGATGATATGATAGCGTATTACTGCCAAATATCTGAAGATGAAAACAAAACAATATTCTCCGCGGATAAGGACTTAACTCAACTTATTTCAGAAAAGGTTCAGGTGTATTCACCGTCACAAAAACAAATGATTAAGTTTGGTGATAAGGTAAAACTTAAAGACATTTCTATACCTCATCAGAATGTTACAACATTTAAAATAATATCAGGAGATAAGTCTGATAATATTGACGGTATATACTATTTTGGAGAAAAAAC
>Ga0213866_10001041_pt1 | contig 21067 bp, 42 predicted proteins | sample PICome_11_FD_160079 | JGI IMG/M metagenome (GOLD analysis project Ga0213866, IMG submission 160079) | Coastal seawater microbial communities near Pivers Island, North Carolina, United States - PICO284 | ecosystem: Environmental > Aquatic > Marine > Coastal | place: USA: North Carolina...
TTCGCCGCCGCCGAAGGGCAGCAGGGTTTGCTTGAACGATCCATCCAAGTGGCGTTGGGGCCGGAACGTCTCCAGATCGTCGTCATCACCTGCCGACGTGGGGCTCAGCACCACCTGAATCACGCTCCCGGCGGGAACGGCCACATCCGCCAGCTCGATCGGCGCGAGGCTGCGCCGGAAGAACCCTCCCACCGGAGGCGTCAACCGCATCACCTCCAACACCGTCGCGTCCAACCGTGCTGATGCCGCCTCGCTTGCCAACCCATCGCGCAACCAGTGCTCCACCTCCGGGTTGAGCAGCAGCGCCCGGAACAAACAACTCAGCGATGAGGCCGTGGTCTCATAGCCGGCGAACAGCAACAGCAGCAGCTGTTCGGCCAGGTCGTCGTCGTCCAGGGGAATGCCGGCTTCATCCAAGCCGCCGCTCAGCAGATCCAGTCCGCCTTGGTTGCCCCCCGCTTGAAGCACTCGCTTGATCCGGTTCAGCAGCCGTTGGCGTGCCGCCATCGCCTTGGCGAAGGGGGTGCCTGGGATGGCCAGCGGAATGGAGAACAGGGCCCGGGTCCAGATCTCAAAGTCGGCGAACAGGGCATCACGGCTGGTGCCATCCAGGCCCAGCACCGTGGTGGCAATCACCGCAAAGGCGAAGCGCCTCATCCGCGCCGCCAGTGGCAGCGGTGTGTTGGTGCTGATCAGCTCCTGGCTGAGCTCCGCCACCAACTGCTGAATCGACGGGGTGTAGCGCGCCAGTGCTGCGCTGGAGAACAGTTGTCCCACCACCCGACGGCGGGCTTTGTGGCCGGGGCCGTTGCGGTTGGCCAGCGATTGGCTGCCCAGCAGTTGCCGCACACTTTCAGGCCACCAACCCTCGAGGGAATCGCCTTGAGCCAGCAGGTCACCGATCGCCCGTTCGCCGCGGATGAACACCATCCGCTGGGCCAGCAGCTTGGTTTCGAACACATCGCCGTGGACCGCAAAGCGCCGTTGGGCGAAATCCGCCTGGGTGAAGAAGGCCAGGGTTTCCCCCAGTCCACTGACGGCGCCCGTGCTGGGGAGGGGGGTGCTGATCATCGCCGGCTGGGGGTGAAGGGCTGTTTTAGGGCTGACAGTGCTGCAGACGCTGGCTATCCCACATGGTGTGCTGCGCCTGTTCCGTGGATCTCAAGTCCCAGATTGTGGTGTTGGTCGTTCATCTGATCAGCGCCGGCTTGTCGAAAACCGTTGCGGCCCAGAAGGCGCGCAACAGCAATCGCTGGGCTGTTGCGGGTTTTCTCTTCGGGCCGTTGGGTCTGATCGCTGCCGTGGGCATGCCGGATCGTCATCAGATCGTTTACCTCCGCTACCTGGCCGAGCAGCAGGGCTACCAACCCCGCCATGCCTGTGGTGGCCAGAAGGGCGAGACCGACGCCTGAGCCTTCGCCTCAACCGGTTCAGCGGCAGCGCTGAAAGCGAACAATGCTGCGGGTGAGGCCTTTCTCGGGCCAGTTGGGCATCACCCGCCAGGGGGTGTGCACCGTGAGCAGGTCGCCGTCGATCGCGAAAAAGCGGGTCTGTTCCGTGCCCACCCACTCCGGGTTCCAGGCCACATCCACCTGGGTGATCCATCGGTCACCGTCGAGCCGGTAGATGCCGGTGTAGGCGATCATGCTGCTCAGCAGGGCCGATCGCTCCTCGGCGTTGCTGCTCGGTTGGCGACCCTCTGCCGAGAGCATGAAGGAGAGACGACCCTCCGGCGTGAAGATCACATAGCCCGTGGGGTGATCGCCCATCGGCGCGAAGGTGTCGCCATTGGACTGCTGTTCAACGTCGTAGCTCAACAGCTGCCAGGCGCCATGAACAGTGGGGGACGTGATGGCTTGGGCGGGTTGAACCAAACTGACGCTCACAACTGAATCTGTTCCTGCGCGGCAACCTATCGATCGTGATCTGGCTTTGACAGCCCGAAGCGAGGCATTGCTGCGCAATTGATGCCATTGGATGCCGATCCAGTAGCAACAACAACGAAAGTGATCAGCGGGCCAGAGCGTGGCGGTGGCTGAAGGGGGCAGGTGGCTGAGCTGGGCAGGAGTGATTGGTCCTGATTGAGAACCAGCGCGTGCTTCCAGAGACTGGATCCGCTTGGACATGAGCCATCTGCTGCCGGTTCATGCGCGTCAACATTCCGAACTCACCCGACTCATTCTTGGAAGCAACTGTTTGCTGCTGATGGCTGTCTCAAACCATCCACAGATGCTCAGTCGTTGATTTCATGGCAAATCAACTGAATTCGGCTCTTGTTTCCCTTGAAATTTGAAAAATATCGGCTCTAATAGAAAAGTCACGTCTCTACAGACCCATGCTCACCGGAGCCGATTTGCTCAACCGCGTCAAGGAACTTGGCGATTGCGCCAAAACGGATTTGGCCAAAGGTTGTGGCTATGTCGTCAAAAAGAAGGACGGCTCTGAACAGGTAAAATTCACGGCCTTCTACGAGGCCCTGCTTGAGGCCAAGGGCCTTTCGTTTTCCACCGGTGGATCCGGCGTCGGCAAAGGCGGTCGCAAGCTCTCCTACAAAGCTGTGGTGCAGGGCAATGGCAATTTGCTGATCGGTAAGGCTTACACCGCTCTGCTTGAGCTGCAGCCTGGTGATGAATATGAGATCAAGCTGGGTCGCAAGCAGATCCGCCTGATTCCTGTCGGTGGCTCAGACGAAGAGGATTGATCTCCGGTTCAGCAGAAACAATATTCTCCCCGTGGTTCCCTTAGGTTCCGCGGGGAATTTTTTTGCTCCGATGCCCTACCAACCCACCAAGGAGCATCTGGACCATCACATTCCAGATGCGTTCAAGAGCATCAACAGCCTGATGCGTCAGCTAAAGCAGGACATCGGCATGGACGATCGCTACATCGCCCTGATGCTGGATGCCTTGTCGCGGGAGTATTCAGCCAAGCAGCCCAGCCGTGATGGTTTTGGCTTCCGCTGAACCACACAGGCTGTTCCGATCAAGCTGTTCTGATCAAGCTGTTGTGATCAACCTGTCGCGATGAACCGATGAAACGACTGCTGCTCGTCCACAACCTCGTGCATGGTCAGAGCGTTGTGCATGAACTGGACGACAAGGATTTCGCCATTGAGTTGGTGGAGGGTGATCCGGAGGAGACCGATGAGCAGGGTGAGATGGATGTGGAAAGTCGCTTTTTCATCCGCGTTGACGGTGAATGACGTTGTCGGTGAATGACATGGTCGGTGAATGACATCGATGCCGAATGAGCGTCCGGTGAGCAGCTCAGCACAGAGCTGATTGGCCGGCCTCGATCAGCGCTATCCCGAAACCATCCAGTGTTATTGGAAGGCGATGTCGACGCGCTACGTGCTGCGGACGGGCGAAATCATTCACTCCAATCGGAATCCAGAGGAGCTCGACGTCTACTGCTACAGAACGGGATACAACCACCACACCTGTCTGCTGCTCTCCGAGCAATCCGAAGCAGACTTCCTGCTCCACTACGGCTCAGAGGAATTGAACGTGAAGTACCGGGGCTGACGCCTGACTGGCACGTTGCTGGCCCCCTTGACGCCGCTCGGATCGTGGTCTCAATGGGTGGGCATCAAGGCAACGCCATGGACGACGTCAGGCTGCAAATGCTGCTCAAGGAAGCTGAAGAACACCTCCGGGCCCGCAGCTGCCGTCAGCGCTATGAGAGCGCCGTCATCCGCCTGCCCGACAGCCGCCGGGGCATCTGGTTCGGTGACGACAAGCGTGCCGCTTAAGCAGCGCCGTTGACGGCGAGGGCTGGTTCCAGGGGGGCGTGCAGCAACTCGAAGACCGAGTCGATGCGTTCGGCTTCCACCTGAGAGATCGAGAGCATCAAGGCCAGCAGGTCGAGATGACGCCGTTCTTCCGCCGAATAGGGCCCATCGGAGCGCATCAGTTCCGAGGCCATGGCGTAGGCCGTGAGGGCTTGATCGGACGTCAGCACCTTGGCCGCTTCCAGCATCAGAGCCTTGTTTCCCCGTTCCAGCCGCAGGGCGAGCACGGCATCCATCAGGAGCACCAGCTCGTTGTCACTCATCCGGCAGTAGGGCTCGCGGTAGTCGAGGGCGTGTCGGAACGCCCTGGTCCCAGCTCGGCTGAGGGTGTTGTCCCATGACACCGCGGTAAGGCCAACGGCCGCAAAGGCAGTGACGACATTCATCGGGAATGGCGCTGTTATCGATGAACTGTCAACAAAGTCACTGCTTCGTTGCTGTTAAAAGCGCAACAGTGCGCCACCGATGAGTCGATTCACCTAGAGGCTCCTTGGCTTCACTCCGGCAGTCGTTCCACGGCCACATGCATGAACCGCTTCACCATGGCGATTGGCCAGCCTTCCCGCTGCAGGCCCTCGGCGATCTGATCGATCTGAATGCCGATCTCTTCGGCGACCAGCTCTTCCAGCAGCTGGTTCGAATGTTGTGTGGTGGTCATGGCTCGTTGCTCACGGGTTGGTGCTCATGGGTTGGTGCTGATGGTGTGGTTGCACTGCATCGGGCCTAACCCATCCAGGCTGTGTTGTGCCACATACATGGCGTGCCACCTTGTTGCCGCCTTGCGGCGCTTTTGCCAGTTTGAGGGGATGAAACAGGCTTCTCTGCTGCTGCGCATCGGCACCTACCTGCTCGGGTTGGTGGATGAGTACTGGGCGATGCGTCGCCCCTGGCAGTACGGCACCAAGCAACCCCAGTGCGGATTGCTCTGCGATGGCGACCATTGCGAACGCGTCGACTGAGTCGTCCCGGCAACACACACACCAGCCAGCTTCGGTGGTTTTGACTCCCGCAGCAATGCGCCTTTACACGGGTTGCCGGCGCTGATTGTCCCCACAACAGTGAGGTCAGCACTTGGAGATGGGATGGAGTTCAAAAGCCGCATTTTTGCCACCTCGCGCGGGTCCACCATCGATGCCATTGGCGATGGCAAATACCTGGTTTGCAATTCGGCCTATTGCTTCATGGTTCATGGCCTCCGTCAGGCCCATGAAGCGGTTCAACGTCAGGAAAAGCCGGCGCTCTGAGCCATGGCCGAATATCGAATTCATTGCAAGCACTGCGGCTACGAGGGGCAGGCCAACTCCCGTTGGATCCCCTTTGCGCAAGTGGAGAAGCGGGGGCATGATTGCCCCCATTGCGGTCGCCCCACCCTGCTTGAGCCCTGGTGCAAGCTCCGGGCTGAGGCGTCCATGCCCGACTACTAGCCCGGCGAAGAGCCCAACGCCTAGAAGGTCTGCCAGCTGCTGGTGAGCCACTGGGGAGCCACGCCCCACCAGATGGCGGTCGCCACAAAAATCGCGGTGAGGCCGATCAGGCTGGTGATCAATTCCTCCTGGCGGTTGTCGGAGCGAAGTTTCCTGGCTTTGCCCACGGTTCTCCTGGATACTCACCTCGGTGTCGGACCGCTGCTTGCGGTTGGCCATCGGTCAAAACACCCGGCCGCAGCCCTGGCGATGATGTTGTCAGCGTCAAGGCCCGATGAGCACCGCCACGTTTGCTGAGTTCGCCGAACGGGCCGACTACTCCCTGCTGGAATCCCTCACCCCTGATCCGGAGGCCAGCGCGGATGGGGCGGACCACCGTCCACGCCAGGTGCTCTCCGGCCACTACGTGCCGGTGACGCCCACCCCGCTTCCCGAGCCCGAGTACCTGGCGCACAGCCGAACTTTGTTCAGTGAGCTCGGCCTCAGTGACGAGCTGGCCCAGGACGATAAGTTCCGCCGGATGTTTTCCGGCGATCTGCGGGTGGCCACCGGTCCGATGCGGCCCTGGGGCTGGGCTACCGGCTATGCCCTCTCGATCTACGGCACGGAATACACCCAGCAGTGCCCCTTTGGAAATGGCAACGGCTACGGCGATGGCCGAGCCATCTCGGTGTTTGAGGGGTTGTTTGAGGGTCGCCGTTGGGAGATGCAGCTCAAGGGGGGTGGCCCAACGCCCTACTGCCGTGGTGCCGACGGCCGCGCGGTGCTCCGCTCCAGCGTGCGCGAATTTCTGGCCCAGGAGTTCATGCATGCCCTCGGGGTGCCCACCTCCCGTTCGTTGACGCTCTACGTCTCCCATGCCGAGACGGTGCGTCGCCCCTGGTACTCCGACAACTCACGCTCCATGGACCCGGACGTGATGGTGGATAACCCCGCGGCCATCAGCACCCGGGTGGCGCCCTCCTTCCTGCGAGTCGGACAACTTGAGTTGTTCGCCCGCCGTGCCCGCAGCGATGCCCATCCCCGGGCGCAACAGGAGCTGCACCTGATCGTGGTGCATTTGATCGAACGCAATTACCGCGAGGAGATCGATCCCCTCCTGCCGTTCAGCGACCAGGTGGTGCTGTTGGCGCGTTTGTTCCGTGATCGCCTCACGGCCCTTGTGGCCAACTGGATCCGGGTTGGCTACTGCCAGGGCAACTTCAACAGCGACAACTGCGCCGCCGGTGGTTTCACCCTCGATTACGGCCCGTTTGGGTTCTGCGAGCTGTTCGATCCGCGCTTTCAGCCCTGGACCGGTGGCGGCGCTCACTTCTGCTTTTTCAACCAGCCGGTGGCCGCGGAGGCCAATTACCGCATGTTCTGGAAATCCCTGCGCACGCTGATGGAGGGCCAGGCGGAGATCCAGGCCCAACTGGATCAATTGCTGGAGGGTTTTCCCGCTGCCATGCAGGAGGCCATGCAACGGATGTGGAGCAGCAAGCTCGGCCTGCCCGCCTACGACGACGCTCTGGTCCAAGAGCTCTTGCAGCTCCTGGTGGAGTCCAGCGCCGATTACTCGATGCTCTTCCGCCACTTGTCGGATCTGCCCGAGCAGATCGATTCGCTGCGGGACTGTTTCTATCTGCCCCTTTCGGCCACCCTCGAATCCCAGTGGCAGGACTGGTTGCTGCGCTGGCGTGCCCAATGGCCGAGTGGTGCTGATCCGGCCCTGATCTCCGCTGGCATGCGGCAGGTCAATCCGGCGATCACCTGGCGTGAGTGGTTGATCGCTCCGGCCTACCAGCAGGCATCCCAAGGCGATACATCCTTGATGGCTGAACTGCAGCAGTTGTTCAGCACGCCCTACGACAAGCCTTCCCCCGAGCTGGCGGCCCGTTACGACCGCTTGAAGCCCCGGGAGTTCTTCAGCGCTGGAGGGGTGTCCCATTACAGCTGTTCGTCTTGACCGCTGACGACGTTCAGCAGTTCTGGTTTCAGCAGTGCCGTCCCTGGCAGTGGTTCCGTCGCTCCAACAGTGTGGAGCGCTTTCAGGTCCCAGGCTTCAGCTGACGTCTTCAACCCACTCCCTGAAAGCAGATAAGGCTATTGGCTCTGTGCATTGAATTCATCTTTTGCTTTCGCCGCTGCTGCATTCTCTGATTTTTCTTTAAGCACACGCTTGGAGATGCTGGCAATCGTTGCGCCCTGCATATTTCTTAAAATAAATGAATCAATCCCAGTAGTACTTTTTGCAATGTCGACTTCATCTTTTGATTCAATCTTTCCTATCTCTAGTGCGAATTGGATGGCAGCATCGAGGCTTACAGATCCCATCTTTTTGCAACAAGAAGAGACTTCATCCTGGCCTAAACCCATCTGAACTGCCTTGTTGAAAGATGCATGAGTTGGAAAATTAACCTCAGCAAGCGCATTCACGATGCCGCTGGCAAAAGCTGTGGGAAGAATTCCAATAAAGATCACCGCCCCCTTGATGGACCAGGGCCAAATAACGCGAGACACGTTGCCGCCAATCTCGGCGGTTTCGGCTTTCAGGGCAATGAGCGTTAAGGCTGATTGCCTTGTGCGTGTCCGCTGACGAAAGTGAGTTCATCGAGATCGGAGGCGTTCATGAGTAACGACGGTCCAACCGAGCAGATCCAAGAAGCAGCCTGACTTTCTGGCCCCTGCTCCAACTTTTCAACTCAACGGTGAGCACCTCGTCTGTGATGACACTGATGGTCGTCTGATCAGTCGAAACTCCTCTGCACTGTTCGTAGGTGCCCCGCAGGAGTCCCGCTTCACACCTGGACCAAATGGCCCCAGGGTTGCCACAAGCCAGACGCTTCGACCTTCCTTTTTCAGTTCATTGCCACGGTGATCCCCAACGGCAATACACGTACTGATTAGGTCGACTGCAATGCATAAACGAGCGAGATAGGCCGTCTTTCCACCGGGAGGGGCGGCCTTCCTCTTTGGCGCCTAGCTGTTCTCTAATGCCTGCTTCAGCCGATCAACGTTCTTCTCCAGGTCTTCGAAGCGCTGCTTCACCTCTTGCTCACGGGCGTGCTCAGCCTCATTCATCAGCTGACGGCCGCCGTTCATCATCTCGGTGTAGGTCAGCGCCCTGGGCTTCATCGATCTTCCTCTTGGGTGTGAGTTGCTTGGTCAGTCGTCAGAGTGTTTGCCAGCGGTAAGCCGACCAGCAACAAAACCAACGCCACCAGCAACGACTGCAGCCTGAAGTTGCCACATCAGACGTCGATGGCGCCATGCCGTGCGGTTGAGCCAGAACCCTGCACAGCGAAGAGGAAGTGGTGGTAGCCCAGGCCATTCCCCTGCTCGAGCAGTGGGTGGATGCCCCCACAGCCGATGTCGCCCATCGCAATGAAGCCTTTGGACGCAGCAGTTCAAGTGAGCAAGTGTTGGTTTTGCAGAACACCTTCCGTTGATGCTTCATCAGCCTGGTACCCCAGCCTTGTTGGCTTGTTTGGAATCAATTTCATTCAAGAGATCCCTCTTCCGGAGTTTTTTGCGTTGGTTGAATCATGCGAAGTCAGCATGAATCTTTTGCGGCTGTCATGAATTTGTTGGTTAAACTGGCATTAATGGTGTGTTAAGCTGAGCCTAAGGAAAGAGTCTCTGCTTGCTTCTTGAGGTCGACCCGGCATTGGTCACGCGGTTTCTTCGCACCAGATCTCTCAAAGAGGTGGCACTGCCTCGGCTCATGTCGGCCAGAACATTTGGAAACAAGCGTTACTTCGGCATGGTGGTCGCTGATCAGGCCTTGAGGCCTGGAAAGCGACTGCAGCGATGCAAGCATGTTCGGGCGATGCATCAACGATTCGTTGAGGGCCTCGACTGGCATCAGACCAAGTATTCAGATCTGTTTGAGAAAAAATACAAGCAACAAATGAAGGGGGAACGGCCAAAGAGGGGGGGCTTTAAGGCCTTTCTTTCTGAAAAACTTGATTGGTATGACGCGATTTATCAAGACATTGATCGCAACGGGTATCGGCCATCAGCCTCGCTCGAGGAGAACGTTGAAGTGGCTTTGGCTGCGAATGGTGAGTTTCTGTTAATTGATGGCCGTCATCGTTTGATTTTGGCGCAGCTTCTGGGGCTGAAAAAAATTCCTGTGGTTGTGAACTTGCTGGCTGAAAGTGTTGCTCAATCGTTAATTGATGGTTCTGATGCTCTTGGAGAACGATTGATCGATTCGACGGCCCTTCGCCGTTCCAACCCTGGGCTGACCACCAGTCCCAGCAGTGCAGGCATAAAAAAAGGTCTTGCAGCCTGGTGGGTTCGCTTCAACAACAACGCTGATCCGCTCGCCGCTTTCGTTGAGCGCTGTTGTGCGCAATTGTCGGCAGATGACGCTGAAAGTCTTCGCTGCCAATTGCTCCATCCCACGCTTGAGCAACGCTTGAGTGCCTTGATCACAATTCCCGGCGGCAAAAATGGCAAAGGCGTTCTGGTGAATGCGCAGCAACGCCATCATTTCCCCTGATCCTCAACGCAACACACTCAGCTCAGCTCTGTTCGCCTTCATCATTCATCAACCGCAAAGCCGCATTCATCACCGCGACTTTCACGTCCCGCCGCTCCAGTCCTTGACGTTCGAAGTGACGGACGATGCGCGACAAGTCCCACCAGACAGCCACTTCGACTTCATCCATTTCATTGGCGACGTGGAGAGGCATGACTGCGCTGCGACCTATTTCAGCTGTAGCCCGCTGCCAGCTGTGCCTGAGTGTCCTTCTGAATGACTGCTGAATTTGGTTGCAGTCCATCGCCGCATCCGTCGACTAAGACGGCTGAACCGCACACCGTCGTCGGGCCGTGACGCTTGCTTTGCTTGAGCCTCTGCTGTTTCTCGCTGCGGCTTTAACGGCTTCAGCAGGGTTGTTGATCCTTCAGTTGGGGCTGCAACGGGTGTTTGCTGTTGCACCGCGATTGAAGCCAGCCCCGTCGGCCCCTGCTCCGGACACGTCGCTGACCGTGGTGATCCCCGCCTTCAATGAAGCCCACAACATCGAAGCCTGTCTGAGCAGCGTGCTCGCCAGTCAGCCCCCCTGCCAGGACTGGTCGGTGCTGGTGGTGGACGACGACTCCACCGATGCAACGGTTGAGAACGCCATCCGTGCTGGCTCTGCAGCGCCCCAGTTCCGTCTGATCCAGGCGGGCCCCAGGCCGCTCAACGAACGCTGGGTTGGTAAGAACTGGGCCTGCAGCAAAGCCGTTGACCAGGTCTCCAGCGATTGGCTGTTGTTTATCGATGCCGATGTTCGACTCAAGCCCGATGCGCTGCAACGGGCCCTTGCGCAGGCGCTTGATGAAGATGCCGATCTGCTGAGCCTGGCGCCGCGGTTGAGTTGCGGATGCCTGGCGGAATGGATGGTGCAGCCGATCATGGCCAGCCTGCTGGGCCTCGGTTTTCCCATCCTCGAAACCAATGATCCGGAATCCCCGGTGGCGTTTGCGGCAGGTCCGTTCATGTTGTTCCAGGCCTCCACCTACGCGCGGATTGGAGGCCATCGTGCTCTTGCCGGCGAGGTGGTGGAAGACCTTGCCCTTGCCCGCGCCATCAAGGCCGGCGGCTATCGGCTTCGCTATCTCCTCGGTCTCGATGCCGTCGACCTGCGGATGTACAGCGATCTTGCTGCTCTCTGGGAGGGGTGGACCAAGAACTGGTTTCTGGGCCTGGACCGGGATCCCATCAAAGCTCTCGGAGCCTCCTTGGTGGTGGTTTTGATGTTCACGTTGCCTTGGCTGTTGTTGCCTGCCTCGCTCGTGCTGCTGTGGCTCCAGCCCCTGCTCTCGAACGCCTGGTGGTGGCTGATGGCCCTGGCGGCTTTGGCCATTGCGCAACAACTGATGTTGCGGCTCTGGACGCGCAGAAACTTTGATGTGCCGCTCAGCCATTGGTGGCTGATGGGGATCGGCGGGCTGCTGGTGGGTGCAATCGGCCCGGTGTCGATCTGGCGCACCCGTACGGGGCGCGGCTGGACGTGGAAGGGCCGGGCCCTGAATTAGGGGTGGTGCCCCTTTTTGCGGGCATCTTCAGCCCGACGCCGCAATGCAGCATGCCGGAATGCTTTCTCCAGCTTGGTCAATTTGGGTTGCTTGTCTTGCAGGGCCGCTTCGCCGCGTGCCTTGGCTGCATTGATGAAATCGTCTGATTTGGTACCGCTAAGTCCACTCATTTCAATGCCTCAACTCCTTTAAGCCTGCTCGCGATGGGGCGCAACTTGGCTCGAATAAAAGGCCTTCTATGGAATTCAGCATTGATTGGTTTGGTCTAGCTTGGCTCGATCACTCCGTGGATCCCACTCCCCGTGCTCCCTGCGCTGCGGTCCGCTTGTGTGCGATGGTAAGAGTGTTGAACCAGACTTTTTTTTGACGATCTTTATTGGAAATCTCTCCTGGGACGCTGAGCGGGAGGATTTGATGCACCTTTTCAGTCAATACGGCGAAGTGAGCAAGTGCTCTCTGCCGCTCGACCGGGAGACGGGGCGTAAGCGTGGTTTCGCTTTCGTTGATCTCAGCAACGAAGCCGAAGAGCAGTCGGCGATTGACGACCTGCAGAACGTTGAGTGGATGGGTCGTGCCATCTCCGTGCGCAAGGCCGAACCCCGCCGCTGAGCCTTGAAATGAGCCAACGGGTGATGGTCCGGTGATCGCTCACCGCCATCCCCTTGTTTCGTTCAAAGCCATTTGGAAAACGTTGTCCCCTCAGCCGCCGAAGCCTTTGTCGGTTGTTGAGGGGATTGTTTTGTCAGTCGTTGCGTTGCTGTTGAGCTGCTGCTTTTGCGGGGCCTGGTTGAAGCGGCTGTCGAGCCAACGTGAGATCACGTAGATCCCGACGAACATTGGGATGTAGATCTGATAAGCACTCTGTTGCTCAATCTGAAGCTGATTGACGACGGTGACGGCAGCTGTGCTGAGCACGAGGTAGATCCCGACGCGTCGCAACAGGGGGGATTTGAACAACGGTCTGAAGTGTTTGTCGAGGCTCTCATCATGCTCACTGGCCCAGACCCTGATGACCGTTGCTTGTAGGGATCACACGATTCCCGTCATGGAGGGGCTTTAGGTTGGCTTAAGAGTTGGAGCTGCTCTGTGATCGGATTGTTCGCTTCCGGATTGTTCCTGATGTTTCCTTCGATTCCCGGGGCGGATCTGTCCCTGTTCCGCCAGCTGAACAGGGAGCTCGGTGCACTCTGTCAGGAGCCTCCTGTTCAGGCCCTTAGGGTCTGCAGGCTGCATGCACGGTTGGTGAGCCGTTAGTCAGCGCTCCTCAGGCACCACGCCACAGGCAAGCCGAGCCCCACCTCCTCCGAGCGTTGGCTCGTCTCTGTAGGTGTCGCCTCCAGCGTGGACAATCAGCGCCTTGCCCTTCAGATCCGCTGTGCTCAGTCGCGGTGCCACCACGCTTGTGTTGGTCTTGCCGTCGTCATCCACCACCAGCCGGCTCAGATCGCCACGGTGGCCGTTTCCAAAGGGGCCAAGGTGCTGGTCTGAACCGTCGGGATCCCAGTGCCCACCTGCTGCAAGGCCGGCAACGGTGGTTCCGTCGGCGGTTTGGCCCGGTTCACAGCTGCCGATGCTGTGGAGATGGAAGCCGTGTTCTCCAGGGCTCAGCCCCACCAGATCGGGATAGATCACCAGGCCCTGATCGGTGTCTTGCGCTGTGACGCTGCCGATCGACTCGCCAATGCCACTGGCATCGATGCGATTCAGGGTGACCTCCAAGGCATTGCACCAACCGGGTGTGGTGATGAGCAGGCCGACGACCACAAGGAGCTTGGCGACCAGGCGGTGCATCACGGGACAGCAGGGTTTTTTGAATTCTGGCTCCTTTCCGTGCCCTTTGCAGCGAGGATGGTGCGTCGTTCGGCTGATTCTTGGTGATGCGGTGGGAATACACCCAGTTGCGCTTCGTTCCCCGTGGCAAGTCTTGGACCGGAGAAATCGAGGAGCTTTGGCTGGATGATCGCCAGCTGATCTCAAGAAGCCATCCGCAGCGTGATGTCAGCCTGGTGGGATTGATGAATGAGTTGGGTGAACAGGGTTGGGAATTGGTGACCTATGCCCAACCCTTCACTGGCTACCACGGTGGTTGCTACACCTTCAAGCGCCAGAAGTGAGCGTGGGTGTCAGAGCAGACTCGCATTGATGTGCTGGGCCATGCCCATGAAGCCGACCACGAGAAGGGCCACAGCAACTGTTGAGACAAAGGACGCTAAGCCCATTTGTGTTTGATGGCTCAGGCTTTTCATGCGTCATCCTCATTCTTCAGATGCACAAGAATGCATTGCTCGTAGCAACTGCCATCGTCAAGATTGCAGAGGGTCAGGCATTCAAAATAGGCATTCACTTGAGATTCGGTGACGCATGAATGGGCTGCGTTTGGTGATTCCAGATTTGTACTCAGCATGTCTTTCTCGATTCGCTTGGCGACACTATGCTGATTTTTCTTCGAAGGCAACGATATTATTGCGGCGGGTAAATACCTAGATAGGAATACCTATCTAGGAAAAATGTGAGTTTCGGCTTTACTCATCCTGTTTTAAATCCAGTGTTGATGTGCTCTAAAGCCGATCTGATCGCAGGCCCAGGCTTCTTAAGCTGAGGCCATGAGCAACCGGAATCCCGCCGAGCAGCTTGAAGACGAGCTTGATCGTGCCAAGACTCGTGGGCGCTGGCTGAGTGAGGACGAGCAGGCCGAACTGGATCGTGAGGCTGATGCCGTGGCCACCCGTGTGGAAGCCAAGCAACGGCGGGATCGAAAGCTGATGATCCTGGCCGGGGTCTGCCTGCTGATTCCGCCGCTGTGGCCTTTGGCGCTTGGGCTGACCTTGTTTCTCCTCTATCCAGAAACCATGGCCAGGGTCGGCTTGGTGGCTGCTGTCGCTTTTGTGGTCGGTGGATTGCTGCTGGCTGGCGTGCTGGGTATGGCCATGGTCTGGCTGCTCCAGCTGCTGTTCTGATCAGCGCTGATCAGGTCAATCTCTTGATGTCACAACCGTCATGCCGACGGGGGCCAGAGCAATCAAGGCCAGCTTGATGTGTTGGATGCCAAAGGGGATGCCGATGATCGTGATGAAGCAGGCCAAGGCACTGCTGAGGTGACCCAGGGCCAGCCACCAGCCGGCCACCAGGAACCACACCACATTTCCGATCACCCCCAGGGGGCCCGTTCCCAGGTCGCCTCGTCCCCTCAGGTGACGGCGGTTGATCGCTTCGGAGCCGAAAGGCCAGAGGGAGAAACAACCGATCACCCAGCACGATCGCGCCCAGGGCAGACCAACGATGGTGATGGCGCAGATCAGTGCGGCAACCCACCAGGCCAGGGCCATGGGCAGTCCACCAAGGACAACCCAGAAAAGGTTGAGGACCAGGGAAATCATGTCTCCATTGTCACTGCAGGACCGATGGCGGTTCGTTAAATTCTGTAAAAGGTGATTGACCAGGTATGTCCGGCGGTTTCGGGATTATTGGTTGTGGATACGTTGGATCTGCCGTTGCCGCTCATTTCAGGCGTCAAGGCCATGAGGTTGTCGGCACCACCACCAGACCAGAACGGCTCGGTGAACTCTGTGATCTGGTCGACCATCCCCGCATCTATCGCGCTGGCGATCCCATGGCGGATGCCAGCTTCCTCGACCGTCTTGATGGGGTTCTGATTGCGATGGCCCCGACCACGGCCACGTTTGAAGAGGATCAATACGAGAAGGTATACGGCCAGGCTGTTCCGGCACTTGTTGATGCTTTGCGTCAACGCCAGGGACGCAACCCGCTGCATGTGTCGTACCTGAGCAGCGCGGGTGTGTATGGGGATCAGTCGGGTGCGATCTGCAATGAGCTGACACCCCCTGATTGCTCCAACACCGCCAACGCTCTGCTCGCCAGTGCAGAGTCGGCGGTTCTGTCGTTGAACGACGCTTCAACCCAGGCCTGTGTTTTGCGGCTGGGTGGTATTTACGGCCCAGGGAAGGACATTCCCTCCTATATCCGCAGCGCCGCTGGTCAGTCGGTTCCCAAAAACGGCAATCACATCAATGCCTGGGTCCATCTTCTCGACATCATCCGGGGCGTGGATTTCGCCTACGAGAAACGGCTCCAAGGGATCTACAACCTTGTGGATGATCTTCAGTTCACCCGTCGCCAGCTGTCCAACGCCCTTTGTGATGACCACGGTCTCCCGCCGGTGATCTGGGACAACCACGATCGCCCTGGGGCACGCATCTTCAATGCCCGTGTCAGCAATGCCCGTCTGCGCGAGATCGGATTTGAGCCCAGCATTGTTTCGATGCTTGAACCCGTCGCGGCCTGAGCTTCGCCCCATAGCGATCAATAGCGTCGACCGTGAGTGCGTTGATTTTTCTATATGAGTTGATCCTTGATCACTCTCTTTTGTTGTTGATGTAAAGCAGGGTTTCGAGATCCACGCCTGCCTCCTTTCACTGATTAGAACCTTGGCATTCAACGCAGTTGTGTTGTGAAAAACGAGTCGTTTTGCATCGAGTTTGCTTCGACGCTCGCACTGATGTTGCTCGAGCTCAATGCAGAACTGCTTGATCTGGCTGAACAAGACTCCAGCCTCACGACCGAATCCTCCGCTGTTGAGCTTGAGCGCGCCTGCTGATGTTGGCCCGCATTCGTGCCGTCTTTGCTGAGGCACAAACGCAAGGTTTGGATCAGCTTTACGACGCGATTAACGCAGCACGCGACCTTGCACCGGATTCAGATTTTCAAGCCTGTTACGACCTTGTGATGGCCTCCGGTGGGCCTGAAGTAGAGGCCTGGATCAACTTCACGGTGATGACAGCCACGAAATTTGATCTTGATGACCAACCGGATCCTGATCAATTCCTCGCTGTTCTTGAGCAATGTTGTGATGCCCGTCGTTAAACGCAGGACGCTCAGCCTTCGGAGTAGCGGAGTGCTTTAAGGCCCATCACCAAGTGGGTTCTGAAGCTTCCAAGTGCCATCACCTGCTTGGGCGTTCGTGTGTCGCCCACCCCATCCCCCTGAGCTTCAATCCAACGCAGCAATTCTTGGGTTTGGTCAGCCCATGCACTCAGTGCTGCTCGCAGCAGTTCGTCATCGCTCAGTTTCCCCTCGGGAGCGGCAGATGTGTCCATCGCCGCTCGCAGTAATGCGTTGAGTTGTTGGTGGCTCAACGCGTCTGGAACAAAAGGATCAGAGTCGATGCTTAAGAGAATCTTTAGGCGTGCTTTGACGGTAGTTCAGGGGGGCTGGTGACGACCACCCGTGTTTTGACCCATTGATTCAGTTTGGGCGTGCCTCATCCGGATCAACGCTCAGGCCGCGGGTGGCGAGGGCAATTCGCCGGGCTGTTAACAGGGCCGGATAGGCCAAGGCTGAACGTTGGTTGTTGCTGAAGAGTATGGCCAGCACTTTCAGCAAGGCGTCGCTCGGCTTCATCCGACGGCTGAGTTCTGCAATCGCTTCACTGCCATGCCATCGCTGCTCGCCTTCGATCAGAACGGCGCCTTTGCGGAGCGGCAGCCCGAGGGCATTGAGCTCTCGACGGATGTTGTGATCAGCGCGCCCGTCAACAATCCGCAGGTTGGGAACACCAGCCTGGAGCTCACTGCGCAGGGCAAACTCCCTGCAGAATGGGCACCCGCCGTCGTAGATGAGGGTTAACAGCATTGCTGAATTCTGTCGCGAAGGGCCTTGGTCTGGCGTTGTTTTTGCTCTGTTGGTTGTTGGTATCTCCTCAGCCTTCCTGGGCTGATTGGATCTGTGAGGGGGATCGGCTCAGCGTTGAAGTCACGCAGGGAGCTGTTGATCTGACGGGTTTGACGCAGGGCATTCCCAACACTTCGGAGGGAACCCTTCCGGGGGATGGCGTGGTCTTGCGCTGGCGCGACCTGGAGTTGCAGCTTCCGCGCACCAACAATGCCGGTTCTCCCAGTTACACCGACGGTCGTTGGTGGTGGCGCGTTGTTGATGCTTCAGCGCCGGAATTTTGGGAACGCCGCGGCTCGGTGATTCGTCATCAATGCGAACTGATCTGAGCCTGCATCCTTCTACCGCCGTTTTCGATTGCGGCGGTTGGCCTTGCGGGTTCCTCCGTAGCGATAGCCGGCTTCGTTTCGAAACTTGGGCCAGCAGGTTGGGCACACCAGGATCCAGTCGGTTTGGCGGTTGGTGCTGACCCGGAACTGCACGTCCCCCGGCTGTCTGCAGTGATCGCAACAATATCTCCTGTTTTTCCACAGTTTTTCAGCCGCCCCCTCTGGCGGATCGGCGTCTTGAGGCTTCCGCTGAGGATTTGTTGCTTCGTTCACAGCAGAGAGCGCGTCAATGCCACTTGAGGCGTGTTCAGAATCACTGATGCGTTTTTTGCTTGAAATCAATTGCCATCACAGCATTCTTCACAATGAACTGCAGGATTTGCTGGGGGCTGCTGAGCGTCTGAGGCTTCTTTTCCACGCCGACGGCCAAAACCACTGTGCTCGCCAGGATCCCCTGTTTAAGCCCTGTGGAAAAGCTGTGCATAACTCTACGAATCGCCTGGGACTTGGGCGTTGATGGAGGCTTTCAGGGCGGCCATCTCGTGGGCGGTGAGGTGGGCTTCGATGGCTTCAGGGGTGTTGTTCAGGTAGTGAATCCATGCCTCGTAGCACTGTTCTTGCGTTGCCATTGATGTCTGACCTTCGCCACTTCTTTCGCTGAGCAGAAGCTCTTCAATCCTGGCCAACCGTGCTTCGATCCGGCTCAAACGCCTGGCGACCGAGTCATCTTGCTGCGTCATCTGTGGGGGTATGGGTGCTCCAGTGATTGTTGCGAAGAGCTCCTGGGTTGACGGTGTAGTACATGCGCACTAAAACAGATGTACTGCTCCAAGACTCATGGCTGCGAGTTCCCCTTACGCCCCCTTCCGTGCTGACGAGTGGATGCGTCATTCCTTGATCCGGCCCCGTAAGGCATTTCCGGCGACGGGCTCAGCCGTGGCGAAACCTCGTGCCAAGCCCACCGCTTCTGTTCGAGCCTGTGATGCCGTGCAGGGAGAGCTTTTTCTCTTTCCAGTTGTGATCTGCTGAGCCTTGGTCTCTGCGACAAACATTTGCAGGAGTCGCTGTTTGCCCCCTGTTCTGCCAGGGTGATGAGTGGTTTTTGTTGCCAGACCATGCTGTTGTTCGCCTCTCAGACAGCTCCAGGCGGTCCGACCGTCATCCTCCCTGCTCTGTTGATCACCGGGCTTCTCGTCGCAGCATCCCAGGCCTTCGTTCCCAAGGGCGGCGACAACAACTGAGCTCTGCCGCTCGTTTTATCGAAGGGCTGAGAGAACATCAGCCCCGAAAGCATTGGCATCAAAGCCTGGCTTTTTCGGTGTCTGCCCCAGTCGCACGATCACCGCGCGCTGGGACGGAGCCACCAGAAGAAGTTGCCCCTGATAGCCCTCTGCCGAAAAGCTGTTTTTGGGTAGATCCCGCCTTGATTTGCGGCGGCTCAACCACCAGTGCGCTCCGTATCCACCCTTGGATCCCCGAGATGCTGTTTGGGCCTGCTCAACCCAGTTGAAGGGTAGAAGTTGCTTGCCGTTCCAACTCCCCTGATCCAGGTAGAGCTGACCAAAGCGAGCCCAATCTCGCCCGCTGGCCCAGACCAGTGATGAACCCACCAGCGTGCCACTGCTGTCGCTTTCGAGCACAGCAGTCGTCATCCCAAGGGGGGCGAACAACGCCTGTAAGGGAAAGCTCCAATAGCGCTGATCGTCGTCAATGACGTGTCTCAGGATTCGGCTGAGGATGTTGGTGGTTCCGGATGAATAGTTCCACTTTTTTCCCGGTTTTTGCGCCAGGGGTTTGCTGGCTGCGAACCCTGCCATGTCGGCTTCTTGGGTCAGCATTCGCACCAGATCCGAGTCCAGCGTGCCTGTTGATTCCTCGAAGACCAGCCCGCTGTTCATCCTCAGGAGCTGATCCAGGCTGATCCTCTGGCGTGGGTCCTCCGGGTTGCTCCATTCGGGCACGGCAGGCGGGAGATTCGGATCCAGAACCCCCTCTTGGATGGCCCGTCCGATCAGGGCATGGGTGATGCTTTTGCTCATCGACCAGCCGATCAGGGGCATGTCGGGGCGGATGCCTTTGGCGTAGCGCTCCGCGATCACCCAGCCGTCCTGCACCACCACCACGGCTCGGGTTCGTTTTGGTGTGTGTGGATCGTCCTCGCGAAAAGCGCGATCGAGCACCCTCTTCAGCGCCTTGCTGTTGAGTTCCGGTGGCTTGGCAGTTGCTGTAGCGATCAGGCGCCACGGTTGATCGCTGGGCTTGGGATCCCTTGAGGTTTGGGCCGCTTGCTTGGGCCGATCGGGTGTTGGTTGCCCGTTCAACCTCGCGATGCAGCCCCGTTCTCCGTTCTGAACGGCTTCCGCTCGGATTAATCCCAAAAGAGCACTGGCTTCAACCCGTCCACCGGTTGGATCGATCTTGGTCTGAATCAGCCCCTTTCCAGCTGCCAGGTCTTCATTGCGCATCCGTCCCGGATCTAGTCCCGCCATCAGCACGCCGCTGCAGAGTTGTTTGGCGCTGAAACTTGTTCCCGCCTTTGCGAAGGTGACCAGCTGCCGCAGCGGTGGTTCGAGGCTTGCCACAGCACTGAAAGCCACTGCCGCAGCAGGGATCAAGACATATCGCCACTGGTTCTTCGTCACCCGGAACGGCCATGAAAAAAGCGGGGGATCGCCCCCGCTTCAATTTTGGATTGAGGTTTGGCCTCAGTACACGTCGTACCTCACGCCGCGGTAGCGCAGTTCCCGCCCGCCGGTTGGGTGCTGCTGTTGATCGATCGGCTGGTAGGTGACGCCGCGGTAACGCAACACCTTGGCTTTGGTGCTCACAGGGGTATGCATCGCGTCGATGTGGTCTTGATGGTGAAAAGCCCGGGCCATCTGTGTTCTGGCCGTTTCAACGGCCTGACTGCGCACAGTCCGTGCCTTGATCAGTTGAAGGGTGTTCATCTTTCTCTTGCGCGGTGCCCACACCCCCGTTGCTTGGCGTGGATCTAACTGCGGCCTGCTGAAGAGGCTCAACGTGGTTCCACCATATTCTGCGTCTGTAGCAACAGCTACTGTTTTCACCATTTCTTCATGGAGGTCGTTGCCAGCATGGGGCTGGATTGGGGCGGCGCTTGTCTGGAGCAGTTCCTCTGGTTTGAGTGTGTGGCGCGATTCCTATCTCAAATGGTGTCCAACGCGTATTGAGGCCACAATTGGCTCATGATTCGCGCCGCTCTCGCATCCGTTGCTTTGATGGCTGGAGCAATCCCAGTTATTGCTGCTGGTGAAGTCGCCCCTGAAATCCACCAGCTCTGTTTGCAGGCGGCGGACTATCGGGGCTGCGTTGAAGCTCAGTCTGGAACCCCTGAGTACCTCGGCAACAGTTGCCCTAAAAATCACGCCTACATCGGCGAAGGCAAATGCCAGCGCGTGTACTGCGACTGGGTTGGGCTGGGCGGAGGTCAACACGAACCGTTGGTTGCTGGTAAGTCCACCTGGCGCTGCGGGAATAACTACAACTTTTGGAAGGACGAGCTGCAGGTTGGAATCCTGCGTCTTGGTGCCACCGTCGAGGTTGAGCAAACCTCTGACTGTCCTTCAGTTGCTCCTGAAGAAGGTTGGAACTCCAGTTGCGAGCATGCTGAAGACAACTGGCGAGCTATCGAAGCCGAAGCCAATCGCCCTAAGTGCTCTAAGCGACTGGTTCCGTTCGAGTGCGACTGGAACGCCTATCTAGAGGCAAACCCTGGCATGAAGGCATGGGCTGAAAGCAATCCTGAAGCTGCTGAAAAGCAGCGCATCAAGTTGGAAGCCGACCCACTTAAGAAGTAATTA
>Ga0213866_10001042_pt1 | contig 21061 bp, 19 predicted proteins | sample PICome_11_FD_160079 | JGI IMG/M metagenome (GOLD analysis project Ga0213866, IMG submission 160079) | Coastal seawater microbial communities near Pivers Island, North Carolina, United States - PICO284 | ecosystem: Environmental > Aquatic > Marine > Coastal | place: USA: North Carolina...
ATTGTTTGTCAGCGTCGTCTTAAACATAGACGCCTAGCGTCCTGTAATAGCGCCTATACGAGATTATCCAACGCCTTTTTGCCCTCGCTGTATATTGCACAATTGGTGAATATATTGCTTAATCTGCCTATGCGCTCTACTTTAAGCAAAACTGACAACGACCAGACCTCCAAAGCTGAAACTCTGGTCAAACAGGGAGTCTTCGGTGCGCGCCGTCGCTACAACAAATGGGTCGCAGATGAGACCCTAGAAGACTATGCATTGCGCTTCACGGGTTTGCGCGCTCGGAAATGGAGTGCAAAAACCGTGGCCCTTACCGCCTTGGGCTCAATTTCATTCTTAGCGCTTGAGGCAATTGGTGGTGCCATTACCCTAGATTATGGATTCCATAATGCCCTGATCGCCATTTTTATGGTGAGCGCGATACTGCTTTTACTCTCTATACCCATCAGCTACTACAGTAGCCGCTATGGACTTGATATTGATTTATTAACCCGTGGCGCCGGTTTTGGTTACCTAGGCTCGACCATTACCTCGTTAATCTATGCCTCTTTTACATTTATTTTTCTGGCGCTTGAAGCTACGATCATGGCCCTGGCCCTAGAGTTATGCTTTGGCCTGCCCCTGCACTGGGGATACTTGGTCAGCACACTGGTGGTTATACCCATAGTGGCTTATGGGATTAGTGCTATTAGTCGATTTCAATTGTGGACTCAGCCATTGTGGGTGCTACTCCAGCTGCTTCCAATTGTGGTTATCTTGCTCAACGACTTTACTGCGGTACAGGATTGGGTAGATTACCGCGTTGACATCAACAGCACTGGTGGTGCAGAGATAAACTGGACAATGATTGGTGCTGCTTCTACCTTGATCTTCGCGCTGACAGCGCAGATTGGCGAGCAGGCGGACTACGCCCGATTTATTCCCGCGCAACAAAATCAAAGCAGGTCAGCCTGGTGGCTGGCAACCCTGGCCGCAGGTCCCGGCTGGGTGATTATAGGTTGCTTAAAATTATTGTTGGGTTCATTTTTGTTTGTACTTGCAGTCAATCATGGGGTGGATGTACAGCAGGCTATTGAACCTACGCAGATGTATTTGGTCGCGTTTAACTACCTGAGTCAAACGCCCTCCACAGTGCTTGCACTCACCGCACTATTTGTCATCCTTTCGCAATTGAAGATAAATGTCACCAATGTTTACGCGGGTTCAATCGCCTGGTCAAATTTCTTTTCACGTCTGACCCATGCGCATCCGGGGCGCGCAGTTTGGGTAGTGTTTAATGTTTTTATTGCCATTACATTGATGCAAATAGGCATCTATGATGCGCTCGGGAAAACCCTTGGGCTGTTTGGAATCATCACTATTTCATGGATAGGCTCCATAGTCGCTGATTTGGTAATTAACAAACCTTTGGGGTTGAGCCCGTCCGGTATTGAGTTTAAGCGGGCGCATCTGTATGACATCAACCCAGTCGGTGTCGGCAGTATGCTGCTCTCAATGGCACTTGGGTTGATCGCCTATGGCGGATTTTTAGGTGATTTCATGCAGGGGTTTGCCTCCTATCTGACACTGTTGATGACGTTTGTATCGGCGCCTCTTATCGCCTGGGCAACCGGTGGTCGCTACTATATTGCACGCCCTGTGTGCATTGACCAAGACAAGCCTGTGAGTTGTTGCGGGGTCTGTGAAAATTCATTTGATAGTGAAGATATGACCTTTTGCCCCATGTATGAATTACCTATCTGTTCGCTTTGCTGCTCCCTGGATACAAGATGCGAAGATGTCTGCCGCCCCTCGGGACGCTTTGATAATCAGTTGCTTACATGGCTTAAATCCCCTTTCAAAAAGATTAAATTGCAGCATATTCAATCGCGTAGTTTTAAGTTCGCCCTATTGTTTTTACTGAGTCTGGTTGTTTTTTCAACGGTTGTATTGATCGCCTACTCAAAAACCCTCGCAGCCTATCCTCAACAAATAGAGGCGATTAATAGTTTTCTATGGACAGTTTCGCTCGTGGTAATAGTAGTATTAGTGGTTGGAACCTGGGCATTTTTGCTCAGTCTGGAGGGGCAGCGGCTGGCTCGAGGAGAGTCTCAGCAACAGACCCAACTACTGATGAAGGAAGTGGCTGCTCACCAGAAAACAGCGGTAGAGCTAAAACAGGCCAGAGAACAGGCAGATGCTTCCAATATAGCCAAAAGCCGTTATCTTGAACGTATAAGCCACGAACTTCGCACGCCACTTAATTCTGTGATGGGCTACGCGCAATTGCTCGAGAGTGCAGACGATATCCCCAAACCGCGGCGCGACGCGATCAAGGTGATGCGTACCAGTAGTGAGCATCTAACTGATCTGATTGAAGGCCTGGTAGATATTTCCAAAATTGAAGCGGGACGCCTCGACTTGCACAGAAACGAAGTTGCTCTGGTCGATATGATTGAGCAGCTAATAAATATGTTTCAGATTCAGGCGCAAGCAAAAAATCTGACCCTGAATTTTTCTCACCAAGAGAGATTGCCGCGACACGTGATTGTCGATGAGAGACGTTTGCGTCAGGTGCTTATCAATCTTATCTCCAACGCGATTAAGTTCACGCCGGAGGGATCAGTGTCGGTCGATGTTAAATATCGCAATCAGGTGGCTTACATCACTATAACCGATAGCGGTATAGGGATTGAACAGGAGGATATTTCACGAATCTCTGAGGCCTTTGTGCGTATCGCTAACCCACTCCATCAAGCATCCGGAAGTGGTTTGGGTTTGGCAATTACCCAGGCATTGATCTACTGTATGGGTGGCGATCTGCGCATTGAAAGCGAAATTGGGGTCGGATCAACATTCACAGTGTCGCTGATGTTGCCCAGTATTAATGAAGTCACCCACAAACCCCTTGCCGTTGATCGGGTGATCGGGTATCACGGCGATCCGCTGAAACTGATGGTTGTGGACGATGATCCCAACCAGCGGCGATTATTGATCGATACACTGACTCCTCTCGGCTTCGATATTATTGCGGTGGCCAACGGCGCTGCCTGTTTGAAAATGCTCGAGCAATGCTCACCAAAATTATTTATGTTAGATATTTCTATGCCGGATATGAATGGTTGGGAACTCGCTGCTGAACTGCGCGAGCGGGGGGTGAATGTGCCACTGGTGATGATTTCGGCTGAGGCTGATGAAGGGTTTGGGTTAGACACGGAAAAACCATTACACAATGATTATTTGGTCAAGCCAATCAATCTACGCTCACTGCTTTCGACATTGGCCTATCATCTGAATGTTGAGCTAAAACTGGAAGAGCCCCCCGCTGAAAAACCTATGAATAGTGAGAAAAATGATCCTGTGGTCATACATGAGCTACTTTCTTACCTGGATATTGGCTATGTCGGCGGCTTTAAGCAATGTTTGGTTGAAGCCCAACAAAATGCCAGACTATCGCCCGATCTCTGTAGTAGAATACAGGATGACCTGGTACAGCTAAAACTAACAACAATTCGATCACAACTTGTGGTTGCACTCGATGAAAACTAATAAAAATTTTAACGGCGTCGTTTTAATCGTTGATGACAACTCAGAGACCATAAATATGCTCAATCTGACCCTGTCAGAAGTGGGCTTGACGGTTCTCGTTGCGCTGTCTGGGGAACAGGCGCTCACTATCGCCAGACGTATCCAGCCGGACATTATCCTGATGGATGCCATGATGCCGGAAATGGATGGTTTTGAGGTCTGCCGACGCATCAAGGCAGATGCAGTTATCGCCCATATCCCGGTTATCTTTATGACTGGATTAACTGCCAGTGAAGATATGGTCAGAGGGTTTGACGCCGGCGGAATAGACTATGTCACCAAACCGATCAATTTAGATAGCCTAATTGCCAGAATTCGTGCTCACCTGACCAACTCAAAAATTGCCAGTGGTGCACGCCATGCCCTCGATACCCTCGGTCAGCACTCGCTGTCAGTTGATATGATGGGCAATGTGCTGTGGTCAACGCCCAATACCCACAGTCTTATGGAAAGTTTTGGTGCCAACCATGAGTGGATAACCGAAGTCATGCCGCAACTGCTGAAGCCCTGGTTAGCGGAGGGTGCCACTGAGCCACTGCGAGTGGATGAACTCGCCGAGCCGATGTTAGTCTCTGCAGTGGGGGCTCAGTCTGAAGAGGAAAAACTGCTGCTGATTGAGCCGGCAAACAAACCCAGGGAAGAGGACCTGCTCAAGGAAAAATTCAATTTGACCACTCGGGAAGCGGAAGTTTTAACCTGGATTTCCAAAGGTAAAACTAACCATGAGATCGCGCTAATCCTAGACTTCAGTCCGCGCACCGCAAACAAACATTTAGAGCAGATCTTTCGTAAATTGAATGTGGAAAATCGCACTGCCGCGGCTGCGGTGACACTGCGTTACCTCAGTGAGGTTGGCTATTAAAAAAACTCAGCACACTGCCCATATACGTCATTCTACGTAGTCCTATAGGGTTATACACGCATATTAAAATCTGACGCATTCCTTAACATAAACAGGTCACTTTCTGTTCTACAAATAGAGTGATGATATTAATTTTCTTGCTGTGCGTAAAAGGCAAGACAATTTTATATTATTCAATCAACTTTGAGGTTTATCCACATGAACACATTTAAAAAAACCCTGTTAGCTACTGCAGCCGTTTCAACCATGGCAATTGCCGCACCTGCTGCTGTTGCTGAAGTTGCCGCTTCAGCAACTATTTCATCTTCTTACTTATGGCGTGGTCAGGATCTAGGTTTGGATGAAGGTACACCAGCCCTATCTGCCGACCTAGTCTACAGCGAAGGCGGATTCTACGGCGGTCTCTGGTTGTCTTCAGGCGATGCTGCCGCTGGAACTGAATATGATTACTTTGCCGGTTATGGTGGTTCAGTAGGTTCAATTTCCTACGATATAGGTCTCGCTACCTATGCCTACCCGACAACTGATACAAAACCAGGCGATCTCTCTGAGTTGATCATCTCCCTAGGTGCTGGTCCTGTAAGTGTTACTCTGTACGATAACATCGCTGGTAGTTCAGGCTACACCTACACCACTATTGGCTACGAAGCTGGTGATTTTGCATTTACTTACGGCGAACACAAAGACGATATGTCACACTTTGATATTAGCTACGCTGTAAATGACTCCTTAAGCTTTACAATGAGCTCGGTAGTTGACGATAACGGTGGTGCATCTGACGACGACACTACTTTTGTAGCTTCCTACTCACTACCATTTTAATTGACGGTAGTCTGGGGTCTTCAAGTCTCAGTGTGCTCTAATGCTGAGACTTTAGGATCCAGTAAAACACTTAAATGGCTTGAAACGTAGTTCTCGTTTCTAGCCATTGCGGAGAACCCTGTAATTGCAACTTTGTGCAGTTACAGGGTTTTTTGTTTAATGCTGATAATGGTTTTGCGAGTAGCTAAATTGTTGTTATCACCCTTATCTAAATGGTTTAACAGCAATTTATAACAGATCTCTCTGCAACCAAGCCTGTCAGCATTGCCAGCACCAAATTATCCCGACAGAGCGCGATGTCAGCCTGTTTGAATACCAACCCTGATTGGGCGATACTTGCTAGCTATGGAAACGGTTAGACAGCAAATCTTAGGGATTATGAGGACAGTAAATTGGTCTTGTTAGCCACCTATATCTTTCTGGCACTGGGGGTTTCTTTTCTGTGTTCGCTTTTGGAGGCAACCCTGCTATCGCTGACGCCCACCTACTTGGCAAGCCTTGAGGATAAGCGCCCCAAAGTGGGTGCGCTGTGGCGCAATTTTAAGCAGGATATCGACAGACCTCTGGCGGCGATCCTGTCCCTCAATACCATTGCTCACACCGTGGGCGCTGCCGGCGCTGGAGCTCAGGCTACCCTGTTGTTTGGCGAGGTTTATTTTGGCGTTATCTCTGCTGTTCTCACCCTGTTGATCTTGGTTTTTTCAGAAATTATTCCAAAGACGCTGGGCGCTCGATACTGGCAGCAGTTGGCCCCGGCCTGTGCCTATATTTTGCGTTGGGTACAGTGGGCCATGTACCCCTTAGTGGTGGGTGCCAAGAGTTTAACTGGATTGATTGCCTCTAGCAGCGAAGAAAAAACACTATCGCGGGAAGACTTCTACGCCCTGGCCAAGGTGGGACGCCAGGAGGGTGTTATTAATGCCGACGAAGCCACTGCAATTAGTGCACTGCTAGCCTTTCGGGGTTTGGTCGCCAGAGATGTGATGACGCCGCGCACGGTTATAGCAACATTGCCGGCAGAATTGCGTGTCGATGATATCTTGCCAACGGATCCCTCACTGCGATTTTCCCGCATCCCGATCTTTGCAGATCACAGCGATGATTTTATCGGTTTTGTACGCAAGGATGAAATCTACGGAGAGGTCGCACAGGGTCGCTCCGAGACGAGGCTTATCGACCTTAAGCATAATTTTATTAGCGTACTGGCCAGCCAGGCCCTGCCAGATTTGATGAAAAAAATGGTGGGTGAGCGTGTACCTATTAGCTTGATAATCAATGAGTACGGTGACCCGCTGGGTATTGTCAGTATGGAAGATTTGGTGGAGACCATGCTCGGCATTGAAATTGTTGATGAGTCGGATAGCCATATTGATATGCAGGAGCGGGCTCGAGAACTGTGGCGGTTGCGGGCTGAGGCTGCTGGTATCGATTTGGACTCGGTAACCGAATCACAGCAACAACAATCCTAGGTGCAGTTGCACGAGTTCCAACCGCATGGCTGGCAGTGATGTGTCTTTGTGTGAAAAACTGTCAGGCCTTGGCGCAGACACTTATCCTAGGTTGCGATCCAACAGGTAGCGATCTGCTTATCTGCGGCCGGCATTATTGGATGCCAGTCGACGTCTAAGGGTACTGATTTTGTCTTGCCTAGTTTCAAGGTATCCCCGTATGGGTGATGCCGGATCGGCAGCCATTTGTATCCTTTTAAATCAACGCATTAGAGCTATACTCGCTTAGAGGCCGCTAAAAATAGGCACAAAATCCCCGCAGCACCTCACGCATTGAATATCCATAAATGCCGCTTCGGTCTGCACCTTGGGTGTTTTTCCTAATTTATGACTACGCTAATCATGATCTTGCCACTAATGTGAAGGTAGCAGCCTGAGTAAAAAAATGTGAATAAAATAACAATATATGAATTATTGGTCTAAATTAAAGGAAGACAGAATGTTTAATGGTAGAAGGACAGATGTAGTAAGTGGTTAAGCACTTGGCTGCACGCTGACCAAATTTTTTAAAAGGTGTAACGAATGGCTACAGTCGATAATCATCCAACAGCAATGGATTTATATTTTTCTCTGTATGTTGATAATTTTGATAAAAAATCCAATGCGCAAAAACTTGTCACTATCCAGAAATACCGCGATTTGGCTGCGAAGTACAGTGATCGTGCTGAGCTTGCAGATGCATTGATTGAGGCAGCAGACACCTTCGAAATTGTGCGTATTTGTCAGCACGGTAATGCGCAATTTGAGATCTAGCGCTGTCAGTAGCTGTTGCAGGTTGGCTGTTTGATTTGCTGGCAATAGCCATAATCTTATATCTGCGAAACTAAAAAAACTGTCAATGGGTTTAGGCGCCTAGTGGTTTTGAATGTGCTAATCTTTTAAGACTTGATAGCTAGGGATAGCCATGAGTCTGAATAGCAAAGGGTATTCATTACTCGAGGTGCTTGTCAGCCTGAGCATATTACTGTGGTTGTCGTCGTTGCTGGTTCCGTCCTATGCCGAGCTAAAGGCTCGGCGATCTGTTAGTCTCAAGGTGTGGGAAATTAAGCGCAGTATGGAATATGCGCGAAGCCTAGCAATTACCCACAATAGGACCATGCTGCTGTGTACTACCACTGAGACCTACCAGTGTGTCCAGCGAAGTGGATCGAGACTGGTGGTGTTTGATGACCAAAACGAGGATTATCAGTGGTCTGCCGACGAGCCGTTGTATCGAGATATAAACACGGGAGATGCGCTGATCGAGCTCTCGGCTTCCAGTGATCATGCCTATGTTAAATTTCTAAGTTCTGGACGAATAGGCGGGTTGGGTAATTTTCAAATCTGTGCGCCCAGCACTGGCGATTTTGGCAGGCAGGTCATTTTCTTTCGCAGTGGCCGTATCCGCCTGTCAAAAGACAGTAATCAAGATGGCTATGATGAAAAAGATGGATCGCCTATCCGCTGTGCTATCTAGGTTAAGCTGGGTTAAGAGTTTCAGTTTTAAGGGATTAAAGGTTTGATTAGAGGGAGATATACCAGGGGTATAACATTGCTGGAATTGCTGGTAACCACTGCCATTATTAGTGTGTTGATCGCCATTGCCTATCCAAATTATTCCCGTTACAAGCAAATCGACAGTGCGACAAGGGCCAAGGTTTTTCTACTGGAAGTCTCAGACCGGCAGCAGCATTATTTGCGTCGTCATGGCACCTACGCCCAAAGTCTGCAAGCTCTGGGGCTGGCGGTGGATCATCAGCTAGCCAGTCAGTATGAAATAACTGTAGCCAGTGAAAATATTTCAGGGAATATTGGCTATCGATTGTCGGCCGTGCCCAAAACCGGTGCCACCGGTTCGCTAGAGACCCTGACCATCAATCATCTGGGGCGCACCAGTGAAAATTGGAACCCCTAAGTGGTCGGCTAATGCCTGCTCGGGCTTTTCCTATATAGAGGTCTTAATTAGCTTTTTAATACTCGCCTCCGGTGTGTTGGCTTGCGGGTTATTGATTGCGCGGGTTCAGTTGACTCAGATGCAAGTCACGCAAACTTTTTCAGCGGGACTTATGGCCGACTATATGCGTACTCAGCTAATGCTGTATTTAGAAAACTCAGGATCAGGATCGGTTGAAGCGGAGATATTTTATGGGAATCATCGGCTTTTAGCGGGCTACAGAGCCACAGGTTTTGATGTAGACGACGACAATCCTCTGGGCTGCATTCGCTTTGACAGCAACCTATCGATTTACACTATTGGTATTTTTTTTCCGCGCAGTGGAGGGCTGTCCACAGCGACACCTGACTGCGCTGATAATAGCTTTCAGGCGGTTACCCGCTATAGGGCACTGGGAGCTGAAAATTTGGGCGGCATGCCTAGATGAACAGAAGCATTCGGGGGTTTTCGTTAATCGAGTTGATGGTTGCCGCCGCATTAACGCTGTTATTTATGTCGCTTATTACTGCGTTAGTGGTCAATGTCACTCGGGTGAGTACTGAGGTCGAACAAGCCGGCGAGATCTTTGAGAATGCCCAGTACACAATAGGCCTGTTGCAGGATGAAATACGCCTCAGTGGCTTTTATAAACAACTCGAAGCTGTTATCCCCAACAATGCGGTTACTAGGCCGGAACTCTGCAGGCAAATGACGGCTGCGGATATTGACTATGTTCTTTTGTACCCAGTGGATGGTATCAATAATACGTCCTCTGGTCAGCGGTTGTGCGGCCGCGATAACCTGATGCCGCAATCCGATGTGCTGTTACTGCGTAGGGCAGTACTACCCACGAGTAGCAACCAAGGACAGCCGCAGAAGTGGCAGCAGACTATCTTCTATCTCTCTCGAGATAGGTCCCTTAAATACCGCCGCTTTGTGAATCACAAACACAAATCTTCCGAGCCACTGGTTGAAGGTGTGGACAATTTCCAACTGATGTACGGCCTCAGGTCTACTGGCCAGTCCGCAGCCGCTATCGAATTTGTCGATCTTCCCAACTCCGAGGCTCAATGGCGGCGGCTGGTGGCCATTAGGTTTTATCTATTTCTGAGCGCCGGTCGAGGGGAGGCGCGGGGCGTCTTTACCGGTATCTCTCGCCTGAATAATATCGCCCCAAAAGTGGTGGAGTTCGATGTTGCAATTTAGGGCGGCTGAGGGTTCAGTGTTAGTGGTGACAATGGTTGTATTGTTATTGTTGCAGTTGATAGTCGCAGCGACTCTGTCCTCGGTTAATATCAGCAGTCAGGTATTGTTGCACAATGAGCGTGTCACTGCGGTGGGGAGAGACGGTGATAACTTGCTCAACTACCTGATTGGCAATAGGGATTTCGTTATTAACCACAGTAGCTATCCCGGCGCCGATAGCAAATTTGATATCCCGATTCCCGATCATATAGTTGCACAGCCTCGCAGGGCGAGTATTACCCAGTTCACCTGTTTGAACTGCCCAGCTGTAGAACCCAGCACTGGACAAACTCTCGAACTGTCCGACCTGGATCAAACCACTTGGCAGCTGGAGATTGAGATCAGTGATGCGCAAACCGGCGTGGTAACGGAATTAATACAGGGATTGCGGATTATTGCCATAACAGATAACTCAGCAACTGATCCAGCTTCGGCAATCACAGGCCTCAGGCTACAGGAGCTCTGGTGGTACAGTCAGCAGTCAGCGGATATCGATTGTGACGTCTGTCGTGATCAGTCGTAGAGCGTTGCTACCGGGAGTCGTTTGTGCTGGGTTTTCAGATAGATCGCCAGCAATCGCTGTTCACTCTCAGCGGGTATAACTTTGCCCTCGAGAAAGTCATCGATTACATCATAGGTCAGGCCGAGAACCGCCTCATCCTCCTTCTGCGGGCTGAGACACTCAAGGTCGGCAGTAGGGGTTTTAGTGACAATTGAGTCTGGGGCGCCCATAGCCGCCGCCAGCGCCCGGACTTGACGTTTGCTCAATCCAAACAGTGGCGCGAGATCACAGGCACCGTCGCCAAATTTGGTGTAGAAGCCGGTGATATTCTCCGCCGAGTGGTCGGTACCCAGCACTAGGCCATTGACTAGGCCAGCAATTTGATACTGGCTGGTCATCCGTGCTCTGGCTTTGACATTGCCCTTGGCAAAATCCACAGCATCTGCCGCTGGTAACTGACCAATTTGTTCCAAGGTTTGGGAAACTTGTTGGTTGATAGCATCGGTTCCCGGTTGCACATTGACCGTGAGAATATGATCGGGGTCTATGGCCTGAAGGGAAATCTGTGCATCCTGCTCGTCCTTTTGCACGCCGTAGGGAAGGCGTACAGCGAAAAACTTAAACTCAGTGCTTTGATGCTGTTCTCTCAGCTGTTCCACAGCCCGTTGGGCGAGGCTGCCACAGGTAAACGAATCGACGCCGCCACTAATTCCCAGAACCAGGCTTTTGCATCCGGATTCCAATAGCTGCTTTTGGATAAAAGCAATGCGGTCTTGTATTTCAGTTTGCGGGTCAATCTGGGGCTTTACCCGCATTTCTTGAATAATGGCCTGTCTGTTCATAGGTTTAACTCATCCACGCCCTAGTAGATTTGCAAATTTAAGTCCAAGGTGCTCGAACCTCTGCACCCCTGTAATAAAAAAACTGCAACCGATGGGATATCCCTGTCTAGAAAAGTGCGTCCCTAACTAGAATGCTGTTTTGGGAGAGGCTAACCGTCTGTTTTTTCAGCTGGGTTATAGAGTTTGCGAGTGTCAAAGCTCGGAGGGGTATCTCTATCGATCAAACCCAGGGTAAGCTTGCTCAACAGTGGGTCGCTTGTGTCAAACAGTTTGCTGTCGAAGTCAAAGCTGCCATCTGCGTCCAGAGATGGGTAATCTGGATAGTTGGCAGCTAATACTTTGACTGCATTATCGGCCTGCTCATGTTTCCCTAACATATGATACGCCTGAGCCATCACTGCCAGACCATCTGCAACTGCAGGTGTCTGTTGAAAGTTTTCCACCACATATTGTCCGCGATTGGCGGCCGCCACCAGGGCACCGCGTTTAAAGTAGTAGTTGGCGACATTGATCTCTGAGCGCGCCAATAGATTGCGCAGATTGATAAGGCGTTGACGAGCATCCGGGCCATAGGGGCTCTCGGGATATCGTGCCAGCAGTTCGGTAAGGGTTGCAAAGGCATCTCGGGCGGAGCCTACATCCCGCTTGCTGTTATCGGAAGGCAGAAAATTATCCAGGGATCCCGAGCTTTGCGATAGCTCACAGAGGCCTTTAACGTAAAAGGCATAGTCCACATTCGGGTGCTGGGGATGCAGGCGTATAAAGCGTTCTGCTGAGGCTATGCTGGACTCGTAGTCTGTGGATTTATACTGCGCATAAATCAATTCTAATTGCGCTTGTTCGGCATATTTGCCAAACGGAAATTGCGACTCCAAGAGTTGCAAGTTGGCGATGGCCACCGACCAATTTTTGCTATTTAAGCTACTTTGGATCTTCTCGTAAAAGGCGCGTTCCGTGAAATCCGCACCGGATTCTTCTGTTTCAGCGTTGCTCTTATCGCCCAACCAGGAACAGCCCGTTAGAGCAAGGGTTATAATTAAGGCAAAATATGCAATACTTTTCATGTAATATCTCGGCTGCACAGGCAGTATGGGTTATACCTACAAGGCTGGGTATTTAAACATAGAGTAGTTGACAAGCCAACGGCAAAGCTGGTTGTAATGCACGATCAAAATAATATTCACAACGAAGAGTTTCATCAGTTACCCCCTCGGATTGAGAAGTCTGCATTGGTATCAGAGGATGACTGTGGCCGGCGCCTAGATCAGGTTGCCGCTGAGTTATTTGAAGAATTCTCCAGATCGAGGATTCAGCAGTGGATTAAACATGGACAGCTCCGAGTCAACGGCGAAGTGGTGACCCCCAAGCAAAAGCTCCTCGGTGGTGAGCGCCTGCAAATTTCCGCTCAACTTGAACAGCAGGGAGAATGGCTGCCAGAGAATATTCCGTTAAATATCATCTACGAAGACCAACAGCTTATCGTTATCGATAAGGCCGCTAACTCCGTGGTCCATCCGGGCGCGGGCAACCATAGAGGTACCCTGCTAAATGGATTGCTGGGACACTGTCCGCAATTAGTCTCTGTGCCTCGCGCCGGTATAGTCCATCGCCTGGATAAGGATACTACTGGGCTGATGGTGGTGGCCAAGACTCTGGAGGCCCATACTGATCTGGTCAATCAGCTACAGGCGCGGTCTGTGGAACGCATTTACCAGGCGGTAGTACAGGGAGTCGTCACCGGCAGTGGCAGAGTTGATCAGCCTATAGGCAGGCACCCCAAGCAGCGGGTTAAAATGGCTGTGGTTGCAAATGGCAAGCCGGCGCAAACCAACTATCAGGTGATCACGCGCTATGCTGGCCATACTCACCTGCGCCTCAAGCTGGAAACTGGCCGCACCCATCAGATTAGAGTGCATATGGCTAGTCTTGGTTATCCTCTGGTGGGGGATAGCCTCTACGGAGGGCGCAATCAAATCGGTAAAGGAGTATCCATTCAGTTGGCTGAAATGATCGACAATTTCAGTCGCCAGGCACTGCATGCTGTCGAGTTAGGGTTTGTACATCCCGCCAGTGGTGAGCCTGTCAGATACAGCTCACCACTGCCCGCTGACTTTGCCGCACTGGTTCAGGCATTAGCTGATGACCAGTGAGGGCAGTAACTACCTAATACCGGAATGGCCGGCGCCGTACTGGGTGCGCTCGGCAATTACCCTGCGCGAGGGTGGTCACAGTCAAGCGCCTTTTGATAGTTATAATCTCGCCGATCATGTGAGTGATAATCCCCGTGCAGTGTTGGCCAATCGGCAGCAACTGAGACAAGATTTGGATCTGCCCTCGGAGCCAGTATGGCTTAATCAGGTGCATGGCACCCAAGTGGTGAATGCCTGTGAGGTTCAGGGTACCCCAGATGCGGATGCCAGTTTTGCGGATCAGGTTAACAAGGTCTGTGTGGTGCTCACCGCGGACTGCCTGCCGGTGTTATTTTGCAATCAACAGGGCACACAGGTGGCTGCCGCCCATGCCGGTTGGCGCGGACTCTGTGGCGGTGTTCTGCGCCAAACTCTGGCACAGTTCTCAGCTGATGATAAGGTGCTAGCCTACTTGGGGCCGGCGATTGGGCCGCAGGTATTTGAAGTTGGCGACGAGGTGTATCAGGCATTTTGCGATGGCGCGCAAAACAGCGAGCATAAACGCTTGATAAAAGCGGCATTTCGGCCCGTTCAAAGTGTTGCAGGAGTGAAACGTTATATCGCCGATCTGTACGCCCTCGCTAGGGCTGAATTGCGCTGCTGTGGTGTTGTGTCTGTCTATGGTGGCGACTACTGTAGCTACTCTCAACCTGGGCAATTTTTCTCCTACCGGCGCGATCAGAAAACTGGTCGCAATGCCTCTCTGATATGGCTGCAAGACAGCGAGTTAAATCCCGATTTTGATCTGGGGCTGCGGTGTTAAAACAACCGCAGAATTAGCGCGACAAACACTTGCTATGCGCATCGCCTTCCATTAGAATTGCCGCCCTTTAAAGCGGGTTGAAAAGTCAGCGCTGACAGCACTTCTCGCACTTCACCGGTGGTTGAGTCAGGTTCCCCAGAGTTGGGACCAGAAAAATTTTGGAGTTGGACATGTACGCAGTGATTAAAAGTGGTGGTAAACAGCATCGTGTAGTTGAAGGCGAAACCCTGCGTCTTGAAAAATTGGATGTAGCCACAGGTGAGAGTATCGATTTCGATCAGGTGCTAATGGTTGGAGAGGGTGCCAAAGTAAAAATTGGCGCGCCCGTGGTCAAAGGTGGCAAGGTTACCGCCGAAGTGGTATCCCATGGCCGAGGTGATAAAGTTAAGATCATCAAGTTCCGTCGCCGCAAGCACTCGCGCAAGCAACAGGGCCACAGACAGTGGTATACAGAAGTTAAGATTACTGGCATCAATGCCGGTTAAATCCCGAGGAGATAGATATGGCTCACAAGAAAGCTGGTGGTAGTACTAGAAACGGTCGCGACTCAGAGAGCAAACGTCTCGGCGTCAAAGTTTTTGGCGGTCAAAAAATCAATGCTGGCGGCATTATTGTGCGACAGCGCGGTACCAAGCTCCACGCTGGTGACAATGTGGGTATCGGTAAAGATCACACCCTGTTTGCCACAGCCACTGGTGTGGTTGAGTTTGTGCAAAAGGGCCCGAAAAACCGTAAATATGCGCAGGTTGTGGCCGCATAAATTCACCACCTGATGCATTGAAAAGCCTCCTTGCGGGGCTTTTTTTATGGCTGTCAATAAATACTGCTGACAGAGTTACTGGTGCATCTGCTCTAAATATTGGTCAACGAGCGTTATCCTAATACAATGGCCTCACTATGAAGTTTGTCGACGAAGCAACTATTAAGGTACAGGCGGGTAAGGGTGGCAATGGCTGTCTGAGTTTTCGCCGTGAGAAATATATTCCCAAAGGTGGTCCCGATGGTGGCGATGGCGGCGACGGTGGCAGTGTCTATCTGCGCGCGGTGGACGGACTCAACACCCTGATCGACTTTCGCTACACCCGCAACTTTAAAGCTGAAAATGGTCAACAGGGCAGTGGTGGTGAATGTACTGGCCGCAGTGGCGAGGATTTAATTCTCGATGTGCCGGTTGGCACAACGGTGATCGATACACTGTATGGCGATGTACTGGGCGATCTGACAAAACTTGGCGAGAAGTTAAAAGTGGCCCAAGGCGGTTATCACGGGTTGGGTAATACCAGGTACAAGTCGAGTACCAACCGGGCGCCCAGACAGACATCACCCGGTCAAGAGGGGGAATCTCGAGAGCTGAAATTGGAACTCAAAGTACTTGCCGATGTTGGCCTGCTGGGTCTGCCCAATGCCGGTAAATCGACGTTTATACGTTCAGTGTCCGCTGCCCGCCCCAAGGTTGCCGACTATCCGTTTACCACGCTGATCCCCAATCTCGGTGTGGTCGGTCTCAGTGCAGACAAAAGTTTTGTGATCGCTGATATTCCCGGCCTAATTGAAGGTGCATCCGAGGGTGCGGGGCTGGGCATACGCTTTCTCAAGCATCTGACTCGAACCCGTTTGTTGCTGCACCTGGTGGATATGTTTCCCTACGATGGCAACAGCGCTGCAGACAATGCTCAGACCATCGAGACTGAGCTGCAAAAATTTAGTCCCACCATGGCGGCGGGAGAGCGCTGGTTAGTGCTTAATAAGCTAGATTTGCTGCCTGAAGATGAGGTGGAACAGCGCTGTCAGGCAGTTGTCGACCAACTCAACTGGCAGGGTCCAGTTTTTAAAATATCCGGTCTGTCGAGTATCGGAACCAAGGCCCTGTGTACTGAAATAATGGCGCACATTGATGCGTTGCGCGATCGTGAAGGCGCTGACCCTGAACTGGTGGTTGCCGAAGATACGCGGCGCGCACAGATGCAGGCGGAGGCTCGCCAGCGTATTGAGGAGCTGGCGTCAGTGCGGCGCAGTGCGCGTCAACAGTCAGCAGTTGATGATGACCAAGACGATGATGATTGCGACGTTGAAGTGGTGTATGCAGAGTAAACGATTATGAGCGAGCACAGAGTGCAGGATTCGAAACGCCTAGTGATCAAGGTTGGCAGCGCACTGTTGACCAATGATGGCACTGGCCTCGATACGGCTGCCATTGACAGTTGGGTTGATCAAATTGCCGGGCTGCTAGATCAGCATAGGCAAGTGGTTGTGGTCTCCTCCGGCGCTATTGCCGAGGGTCTGACAAGACTTGGATTGGAGACCCGTCCCCAGAGTATCCATATGCTTCAGTCAGCTGCCGCTGTGGGTCAGATGGGCCTGATTCAAACCTATGAGAGCAGTTTTAAACGCTATCGCCGACAGACTGCACAGATTCTTCTGGATCATGATGATATGGCCAACCGCGAGCGCTACCTCAACGCCCGCGGTGTTATTCAGACCCTGCTCCAGTTAAATGTGGTGCCAATCGTCAACGAGAATGACACCGTGGTAACTGATGAGATCAGATTTGGCGATAACGATCGTCTGGCGGCCCTAGTAGCCAACCTGATAGATGCCGATATGCTGATTATTCTCACTGACAAAGATGGGCTGTACGATGCCGATCCAGATATCGACAAAAACGCCAGCTTAATTACTCAGGCTCGTGCCTCTGACGCCTCACTGGATGCCAAGGCGGGCGGCAGTAACAGCGCTCTCGGACGCGGCGGCATGCTGACCAAGTTGCAGGCCGCGCGTCTGGCTGCCCGCTCTGGCTGCGACACAGTGATTGCCGGGGGTCGCAATCCAGATATTTTATTGCGCATTATCTCAGGAGAGCAGGTTGGTACCCGGCTGTTGGCCGATCAGGAACCTCTGGCGGCGCGCAAGCAGTGGCTGGCGGGGCAGTTACAGGTGAGAGGCACGCTCGTGTTGGATCGAGGTGCCGTCAAGGTGTTACAGCAGCAGGGCCGCAGCTTACTGGCAGTAGGCGTCACGGCAGTGCAGGGTAACTTTACCCGCGGTGAACTGGTTCGCTGTGTGAACACCGATGGCCATGAGGTTGCCCGCGGTCTGATCAATTACAACTCGGTCGAGACTGATCTTATCAAGGGCAAGAACACCGGAGCTATCGCAACTCTACTGGGCTACTGTGAACATCACGAGTTGATTCATCGGGACAATATGGTGATAACCGGCGACTAGGTCAATCTTTGAATTTAGCGTTCACTGGTGGGTAGTGAATGCTGTCTCCGCGATTTGTAAAAATGGCGGTGAGGAGTAATCGAGACAGCCACAAGAAACTGCCCTTCCTATTTCCTGTATACAGGTATTTTATTTAGAAGGACTCCCCACCTCTAAGTTGGGTGAGTTCTTGTAGGAGTGTCGATGCTCAAGCACAAGGTTAGACTATCTTTGTGTTAAGTCAATTTTTAAGTTGGAAATCTGGCTAAAAATGCAATAAAAACAGAAGTTTATTTAATAGTTAAGCCTCTCTTAGGCACTTTAAAATACACTTCAAAGCCTATCAATTTGTCGATTTTTACATTAGTTAACTATAAAAGCTTATTTAGGTTGACAGCCTTGGTATCTCAATTATTATGTGACTGGTTTAACTAGTAGCTAACTGCAGATCTCTGGATAACAATTATGACGCTTGAAAACGCCCAACAACTGCGCAACGACTGGACCCGCGAACAGGTCACTGCACTGTTCAATCTGCCCTTCAATGACCTTTTTTATCAGGCGCAGTCTGTGCACCGAGAAAATTTCAATCCCAATGAAATTCAACTGAGTACGCTGTTATCAATCAAGACCGGTGCCTGCCCAGAGGACTGTAAATACTGTCCGCAGAGCGCGCGTTACGATACCGGGTTGGAGAAGGAGAAATTGCTGCAGATTCAGAAGGTAATAGAGGCGGCAAAAGCTGCCAAGGCCAGCGGCTCAAGCCGCTTTTGCATGGGTGCTGCATGGCGTTCTCCCCACGACAGAGATATCCCCGCCCTTGAGGCGATGGTCAAAGAGGTAAAGGACTTGGGGCTGGAGACCTGTATGACTCTGGGGATGCTCAGTGAGGATCAGGCGCAGCGACTCTCTGATGCCGGCTTGGACTACTACAATCACAACCTGGATACTTCAAAAGAATTTTACGGTGATATCATCACCACCCGCACCTATCAAGATCGTTTAAATACCTTGGATAATGTGCGCCGATCGGGAATGAAGGTCTGCGCTGGGGGCATTGTGGGTATGGGCGAGCAGCAGAGTGATCGAGTGGGCCTGTTGATGGAACTGGCCAATCTTCCGGCACACCCCGAGTCTGTCCCTATTAATATGTTGGTAAAAGTTGCCGGGACGCCGCTGGAAGACCAGCAGGACTTGGATCCTTTTGAGTTTATTCGCACTATTGCTGTGGCGCGCATTATGATGCCCAAATCCTATGTGCGGCTATCTGCAGGCCGTGAGGAGATGAATGATCAGATGCAGGCTATGGCCTTTATGGCTGGTGCCAATTCAATCTTTTACTGCGACAAATTGTTGACTACCCCCAATCCCCACGCCAATTCTGATATGCAGCTGTTGCAGCGCCTCGGCATGAGTCCAGAACAGTATTCAATCGATCAAGATAGTGAGGAACAGGAGGCGGCACTTCACCAAGCCATCGAGGATCAGAAAAACGATCATCTCTTCTATCGGGCGAGCTGATTGTTGAATCGCTCAATGGACAGTGCGCTGCAGGCCGATCTTCAACAGCGCCGAAAGCAGTCGTTGTATCGCGAGCGCATCACCATTAGCTCCGGTTGCGGTGAGCAACTTCGAGTGGATGACAAGCTGCTCCATAACTTTTGTAGCAATGACTATCTCGGCCTTGCCGGTCATAGGGATATAGCCGCAGCCTTTAAACAGGGTGTGGATAACTACGGCACTGGCAGTGGTGCCTCTCATCTGATCAGTGGTCACTGCGAGGCCCATCATATCCTTGAGGAGCAGTTGGCCGAATTTACCGGGCGTCCCAGAGCACTGCTCTTTTCCTCCGGCTACATGGCCAATCTGGGCGTTATCAATGCCCTGGTGGGCCGTACTGATCAGGTGCTGCAAGACTATCTCAACCACGCCTCGCTGCTGGATGGTGGACTGCTGAGTCGAGCCAAATTCCAGCGCTATAAACACGCTGACTGCGATGATTTAGCCGCCAAATTGCGGGCTGCTGACAATGGCAAATCGAGGCGCAAATTAGTGGTTACCGATGGTGTATTTAGTATGGACGGTGATCTGGCACCGGTACGTCAGTTAGCGGATATTTGCCACCAGCACAACAGCTGGTTGATGGTGGACGACGCCCACGGGTTTGGCGTTTTGGGCGCTACGGGTGGCGGACTGATCGAAGATGGCAATTTATCTGTGGATCAGGTGCCTGTACTCATTGGCACTCTAGGCAAGTCCTTTGGTACCTACGGCGCCTTCGTCGCCGGCAGTGAAGCCCTAATTGAGACGCTGATCCAATTTGGCCGCAGCTATATTTACACCACAGCACTACCACCGGCGGTGGCGGTTGCCACCAGTGCCAGTCTGCAACTAGTGCGATCCGAGCAGTGGCGGCGCGATAAACTGCGTCAATTGATCGCCAGATTTCGCCATGCTGCGCAGCAGATCGGTTTGACATTGATGGACTCCCAGACCCCAATTCAGCCCATCTTGTTCGGAGACGATCAGCGGGTCGTGGAGAGTGCCGCAACGTTGCGTGAACAGGGCTTTATGGTCGGCGCTATCCGACCGCCCACCGTACCTGTGGGGCAGGGCAGATTGCGAATCACGCTCTGTGCCAATCACACCGAGCAACAGGTTGATGCACTGGTGGATGCGCTGGATAAATGCAGATAAGGGGCCAGTCATTGATTCACCAGCCTGCCGATAGCGATTCCTCTATATTGCAACTGTTTCCCTGTCGCCATCGAAAATCCAGTCAGATACCGGTTGTCTTGGTTCACGGCTGGGGTGCCGGCAGTGAAATATGGCATGACATACCGCAATTGCTCAGCGAAAATACCGATGTCTACACTGTGGATTTGCCGGGATTTGGCGCATCCCCAGCTCTGGACAACTACAGTGAGCAGCACTTGCTGGCATGGCTTGGTCAACAGTTGCCCAGTGTTTGTCACCTGATTGGCTTGTCTCTGGGTGGTATGCTGTGCCGCGCCTACACAGCGCGTTTCCCGCATCGCGTCGCTGCCTTGATTACCATTGCCACTAACCGACGCTTTGTCGCTACTGATGACTACCCGATGGCCATGTCTCAGGCTGACTTCAGTGACTTTAGAGACAGCTGGCATCAACATCCAACCCAGTGCCTCAAGCGCTTTAAAAGCCTGCAGTGCCGCGATGACCGTCAGCAGCGGCAACTAATTCGCCAGCTCAATGCGATGCAGACTGTTATGGATCCAACTGCCGCCGAAGCGATGCTCGATTTATTGGCGACCCTAGATGAAAGTCAATTACTGCAGTCTGACTGCCCAAGACTGGCCATATTTGGTACTGAGGACAACCTGGTGCCTGTGGCCGCCGCCGCTACATTGGAAAACTGTCGGGTTGTCACTATTGACGGTGCTTCCCACCTGCCGCATCTGAGCGCCCAATCCACAGTTATCAACCATATTGGTGAATTTTTGGCCAACGGTTGGCGCCGTTTTGACAAATATCGCGTAGCCCAGTCCTTTGGTCGTGCAGCGGCCAACTACGATAGTGCCGCTAGGGTGCAAGACTGGTCTGCTCGGCAGTTGATAGCCAGTTTTCCCGATGACCTGTTACCCAAGTCTATTGTCGACTTGG
>Ga0213866_10001043_pt1 | contig 21054 bp, 10 predicted proteins | sample PICome_11_FD_160079 | JGI IMG/M metagenome (GOLD analysis project Ga0213866, IMG submission 160079) | Coastal seawater microbial communities near Pivers Island, North Carolina, United States - PICO284 | ecosystem: Environmental > Aquatic > Marine > Coastal | place: USA: North Carolina...
ATGATTTGGGTTTGGCTGATGATACGATTGTCATTTTCACTTCGGACAATGGGTCCTTGTTTGGAAATGGACCGTTGAGAGCAAATAAGGGACACCTATATGAAGGGGGGATCCGGGTGCCGTGGGCGGTCCGTTGGCCGGGGAAAGTGAAGGCGGGATCGAGTTCGGACACGCCCATCATCACAACGGATACTTTTCCTACTTTGCTTGAAGTGGCCGGGTTGGAGCCCAAAGAGGGAACGCTGCTCGATGGAGAAAGTCTTGTTCCCATCTTGCAAGGCAAGGGAGCGCTCCAGAGAAAGTCACTTTTCTTCCACTATCCCAACTACGCCTTCCATAAGAGGAATCGCTTGGGCGGGGTGGTGCGGCGTGGGAACTACAAACTCATCCACTTTTACGATGACGATTCGGTCGAGCTTTACGATCTTATTGGCGATCAGGGAGAAAAGAAAAATCTCGTTGAGACCAAGCCGGAACTGGCAGCTGAATTGAAAGCTGAACTGGCACAATGGCTCAAAGAGTCCGGAGCGAAAATGCCTTTTGTCCCCGCAAAAGAATCAGAGTAATGAAGTCATCAGATCCATATCGTATTCCCGGCCTTGAGCTGATTGATCACACTTTTAAAGCTCCTTTGGATCATCGCGATCCGGAAGGCCGGCAAATTGATCTTTTTGTTCGTGAAGTCCGCGATCTCGACCCGAAGAGCCGGGAGAAGCCTTTCCTCATTTTTCTGCAAGGAGGCCCGGGGTTTCGTGCGCCAACTCCAATTCAGAAAACCGGATGGTTGAAACGAGCGCTGACCGAGTTTCGAATCCTCATGTATGATACCCGGGGCAATGGTTTGAGCACTCCGGTGGATCATCAAACCCTTGCGATGGAAGGAGATGCTGCGGCGCAAGCGGAGTATCTCGCGCATTTTCGGCAGGATAATATCGTGCGGGATGCCGAGTTGATTCGCTCCCAAATAAGTCCCGGCAAACAGTGGTCGACGATCGGTCAAAGTTATGGCGGTTGGTGCACCATGACTTACCTGAGTCTTCATCCGGAGGGGCTGAAGGAGTGCTTCATCTTTGGTGGGGTCCCCGGCTTGAACCGGACGGCGCGTGAAATCTACGAGGGGACCTTTCCCTTCGTAGAGGAGAGGAATCGCAAGTATTTTGAAAAGTTTCCAATGGATAAAGCGCGGCTGACAAAGCTGGCGCGGCATCTGGAGAAAAACGAGGTTTTCTTTCCAAACGGCGACCGGATTACGCCGCGCATGGTTCAGACGTTGGGCATAAAGTTTGGTTTTGCCCATACCGCGGAGGAGATCCACTTCCTCCTTGAGGAGGCTTTTGTGAAGGCGGGAGAGAAGGAGGTCATCAGCCAGACCTTTAAGGTTGGCTTGCAAGCTACTATTCCTTTCCGGACGAATCCCATTTTCGCGATTCTCCATGAGGCGATCTATGCGCAGGGCTCGGCCACCGGCTGGGCCTGCGATAGGGTGCAGAAAGAGAAGTATCCGCATTTTGGTGACTACGAGGATTTCTTGTTTTACGGAGAGATGATTTTTCCATGGATGTTTGAGGAAATTTCAGAACTCAGGGGGATGAAGGAGGCTGCGAATATCTTGGCAGAGAAATCGGATTGGCCTCCGCTTTATGACCCCGAGGTTTTGAGCCGCAATTCTGTGCCAGTGGCTTGTGCGGTTTATGTTGATGACATGTTTGTAAATATGAAGTTCTCGCGCGAAACTGTGGATGCAGTTCCGAATATGAAGGCCTTTTACACGAGCGAATATGAACATTGCGGGCTGCGGGTCGGCGGGGAGCAATTGTTTTCAAGGCTCATCGATCTTGGCCGCGGGGAAGTGGAGCGGTGATCCCGTCTTTCGCTGCTTCTTTCGTTTCCATGGTCGGAATGGTTGCAGCGAAGCTTCAGGTTATTCGGGTTTTGTGTCCATGTGTGCCGAGGTTCCGTGTTTGGCGTGAGTTTTTCTTTGACCGGATTGACAGGATTCTTTTCCAGACGATCGTACGAACGCTTCAGGATTGAAACAATCTGACTCACCATATCATCATGAGAATCCTATTTTCCCCGACACCTGCCTTACTGGTTGGACTTCCTATTTTCATTGGAACGACTCATGCGGCAAGCCTTGAGGTGGGCTTTCAGGCAACCATTGGCTCCGAACAAAATGCTCTTTCTGTGAGAGAGAATGGCAACAATAGTGAGGGAGGACCTTATTTCGTCTCAGTGCACCCTGAAAATTCGGGTTATGCGTCGGTGGCCGCTGATTTGCCAGGAACCGGTGATCCAGCGGATGCCTTTCAGCGTTCTTTTTCCGGTCCCGTCCTGGGGTGGTCTTTTATCGGTGGTGCTCGAGACGTTCTGACGATTGGTCGGGAGAGCGGCGGTCTCATTACCTATACGACGACGGATACAGTATTCGACGGGTTTGCCCAGGATCAACTCACTCTTTGGACAGAGAGCGACCCGGGGCCTGATCTGCTGAATCCCGAAAATCCCAGAGACTCAACAGGGCCGGGTTATCGCAGTTTTGGTCAGATTGAGGCAAGCATTGATATCTCGGCCTTGGGCGCGGGAACCGTCAATATTTTCTATGGGGCGTTCAGCGCAACTCCCGTGGTGAGTGTGGTCATGAAGGACACTGATGGTCCGGCACCTGACATTACGGTGGAGGACGTGCATCTCAACGGAGACAGAGCCAATCGGGCGGAGTATTACGTTGCGGAAGTGGATTTCGTTAATGACGCCGGCTATGATGTCATCGAATACATCTATCTGGGTAACGGGGTAGATGATACCGGCAATGGCCGCTTCGGAGGGACTGTTTTGTCGGGAGCATCGGTCGCGCCATTCACGCTGGCTGTGACGGACTTTTCTTATGATTTGGCCACTGGCACCTTTGCGGCAAGTATCACGGGGGCTTCAAATACGTCTTATATTCTTGTTGAAGCGGAAGACCTGGAATTTGAAGGGCCCAATGCGAGGACCATCGAACTTGGCGATGCAACAGCCAGTGTCGGAACGGTGGCGGGCAATACGATTGTGACCGATGAAAATGGAACTGCAACCATCGAGGGTGTCGCTTTCGAAGCTTTGAAAAATTCGAGTTTCATCCGGGTTGAGGTGCCAAGGGTTGAAAATTAGTTCGTGGTTTGCCTTGGTCGTGAGTGAGTGAAACTGGGTTTCGTCTCAATCAATTTTGAGACGACGGCCTACCGTTTCTGGCCAAAGGGGTTTTCATACCAGAAGACTCCGAGTTGATCGCGTTCTTCGCAGCAGAAAACGTCGAGGTCGCCATCACCGTCGACATCATAGGGGACAATGCGGTCGTATTTGAGACCAGACGCTCCCGCAATTTCATGACTGAGCCAATCCTTTTCAAACGGGGACTCCCTGTAGGAAAGCCATCGCGTTCCGGATAGTGGAGCCTTGGCTCCTTCACAGCTGAAGACGAGGTCGTTCCTACCGTCAAGATCGACATCAAAAACGACTGCGCTTTTTCCACCACCGACTCCCTCGGGAAGTCCGATGACATGTTCCTCCCATCCGGTTTTGGATGCTCGAAACCAAATGATGGAAGTCTTGTCGATGGCGATGACATCAGTTTGACCGTCTTGGTCGAGGTCGCCGTGTGAGATGAATTTAATTTCACGATCGGCGCCTCCGATTTCATGTCGTATCCACTTGTCCGGGTCGAGGGCGGAACCGGGTCCCGGGTATTCCAGCCAGTAAACTCCACGGTTGTGACCGCGGCGGTCGCTGATCAGGAGGTCGTCCTTTCCATCCTTGTTCATATCGATGGAGATCAAGGACATGATCCACCCGGCATCCTGAAGCTTGTGAAATTTCCAATTGGAAACCTGTCGGGCGTCTTCAGGGATTTCAAGCCAGCCCACGCTGCCGTTTTTGCCTTTTGAGCTGACGATGAGATCGAGGCCATTCTTTCCGTCGATGGATTTTGGGAGAGCATACATCCATGATTGTTTGTTTGCGGTGGCTGGGATGCTGTGGGTCTTCCATTTTTCGGAATCGAGAAATGAAGAAGACTCTTTAGGTGCCCAATGAACGAACATCGTTTTGGTTCGACCCTCACAAGAGCTGATGACGTCGAAATTACCGTCGTTATCAAGATCGGCGAAGACGGCATCCTCGGCTGATCGGACCTTGCCCACGGTGACGGCGGGCCATTTTTGAGAGGCCTTCTTGACGCCTGGGTGGAGGTAGGCCCGGACAATTCCACCTTCCTCCCATCCGGTGGCGATATCCATCAGTCCGTCACCGTTGATATCGGCAAGGCGAACGCCATCGGCCCCTTGAGAACTGTCATCAATGGTATGACGGTGCCAGGCTTCTTCACCAGGGAGCGGAAGAGTAAAAAGGAGAAGAGACAGAAAGAACCTCACAATCAATTGTCGAGCAGGAGTGGTTTAGCTTTATCCACCCAGCCGGCAGGGCGCTGCCCATTTCCCTCATGGTCACCGTCGCCCAAATCTTGTCGCGCCTCCTTGGCGAACCTAGTGAGCTGTGCGACCACATCCGGGTGTTTCTCCGCCAGGTTGGTTGATTCCCCGGGATCGACGGAGAGATCGTAAAGCTGAGTCGGGGTGTCTTTCTTCTTGCCGCTCCAACCTTCTAATTTTTGGCCCTGTGGGAGAACCACTTTCCACTTCCCGCTTCGAATGGCCTGGAGTTGGGTTGTGTGGTAATAATAAAAAGCCTTGTGAGGTGATTTTGCGCCGGGCTTGGCAAAGATGAGGTCGCTGATGTCGTGACCGTCGATTTTTTTTGCAGGGAGCTTTCCACCGGTGAGGGCGGCAAAGGTTGGGAGAAGGTCGAGAGTCGAGGTGACTTCGGAGCACGTGGAGCCTGCCGGGATTTTTCCGGGCCAATGCATGACGCATGGAACACGCATGCCGCCCTCATGAGTGGATCCCTTTGCTCCTCCAAGCGGAGCGTTGCTACCACCGTTGCGATTGTTGGAGCCATTGTCGGAGGTAAAAATAATTAGAGTGTCTTCAACAAGTTTCTCTTTTTTTAGAACTGCGAGCAAAAGGCCAGTGGCGGCATCGACTTCTTCGATCCAGTCACCGTATTTTCCGTTATTGGATTTCCCCTTGAATCCATCGGCGGGAAAGAGGGGGAGGTGAACCGAGGTGTGGGGCAAGTAGAGGAAGAAGGGCTTGTCCCGATTGGTCTTGATAAAAGAGATCGCCTCCTCGGTGTAGCGAAGGGTAATAGGGGATTGGGCGACGGGAGCTTCGATTACTGTTTCATTACGGAGAAGCGGGAGAGGGATGTTTTTTCGGCCCATGTCGTTCGAGTAAGGAATGCCGAAATAGGAATCGAACCCGTGGCGCGTGGGGAGGAATTCGGGCTGGTCGCCGAGGTGCCACTTACCAATGCAGGTGGTGGCGTATCCCTGATCCTTGAAGATTTCGGCGATGGTGGTTTCCTCGGGATTGAGGCCTTTGCGGGCATTTGGGAAGAGAACCCATTTGTCGTTTTGATCAACATGCATGTCAAGGCGACGGGGATAGCAGCCGGTAAGGAGGCTTGACCTGGAAGGGGTGCAGACTCCGGAGGTAACGTAGAAGTCGGTGAAGCGCATGCCTTCCTTCGCGAGGTGATCGATGATGGGGGTGCGGTTTTTGGTAGAGCCGAAACATCCGATGTCACCGTAGCCCATGTCATCCATGTAGATGAGGATGATGTTGGGTTTGCGGGCGGAGGCAGCGGTGATGAGGAGGGACAGGACGAGAAGAATTTTCATAGTGTGCTGAAAGTCGCCAAAAGCCTCTGGGGCATTTGGTCGTTTGAGGAAAACTTTGGAAAGCGGAAGGTTTCGGCTAAGCTCGGATGAATTGTTTGATGGCGCCGGTTTGGTCGATCTTTTTACGGGCGGTTTCAATGTCGAAGTAGCCGTAGTGCTCGATCGGATTGCCGTGTGCGTTCAAGAGGGTGGTGTACCAGTTGCCAATGGTTTTGTGGCCCGCGGCGTCAGGGAGAACTCCGGAGCGGCGGAGAGGCCGGGTCCGGAAGCAAGAAATCCGAGGCAGAATGTGAGGAGGTTTTTTCGATGGGAAGGGATCATAAGCTTGAGCAAGTGAATCCGGGGGAAGGCAGCACCCGGCAGCGTCCTCTTTGATACTGGCCAGGCTAAGCTTTTCTTAGGGCATGGAAAACCAAGATTTCGCCCAATGATACCCTGCTTTGGGTAGGCGGGGTGCTATGGCTTTTGCTGGACCCTCAAGCGGATGAATTCCCGCACCAGATTTTTGACTGGTGTCAGACTCCGCCAGACAACGGTTTCCGTTCCGTCGCCATTGGCGGTGGCGGAAACAGGCGTTGTCCCGAGAGGGTCCCAGGCACTGAGATCGGAGCCAACTTGGACCTCGAAATCAAGGTCGTCGGCAGCGAGATTTCGTCGATAGGTCAGAGTGAGATACTCGTCGAACTGGCCACTGCCGTCATCGAAGAACTGGGTTCCGGGCTTCGGGAACGATTCCGGGCTCGTGGCTCCATCGCCTCCAGTGGATCCAAGGGCATATTCGAGAAGGGCCGTGAGTCCGTCGTTATTTTCATCAGCATTTGGGTCTCCGCTAAAGTTGGTGCTGTCGGTTGTTCCGGGGCTTCCGCCAGGCATAGCGCTGCTCCTCCAATTGGTCGGGATGGCATGGTCGGGATTGGTCTCCGGTGAGATCAGAACGATTGAATATCCGCCGCCGTCCGGTGACGTTGGCCAAGGGAACATGTCGTTGTAAAAGAATCGTCGGGTATCGACTCCCAAGGAGTCAATTAATGCGATTTCCTCACCCGAGTTGCTCAGGTTTGAAGTCGAGAACTCTCCTGGTGCGATGTTGATTCCGGTGGTGTTGTATTGTGCGGCGAACCCGGCCTGATTGTTGACCACAACAACGCGGGCATCGGGTGCGAGGGTAAAGCCGAGAGGGAAGGTGTAGTCGATCCCATCAAAGCTGAGATTTGAAAGGTCGATGGTGGCGTCCGAGATGTTCACGAGTTCGATCCATTCTCCGTCCTCCGAAGTGCCCAGTGGATTATACATGATTTCAGAGATCGCGATATTCGAGGCGTCGGCAATCGGTGCTACGAGGAATTCTCCTTCCGAGATCGGGGACCACTCGGAACCATTCAGGGCGCGAGCCCGCAAAAGTGCTCCGCCGGAGAGGGAGACAGTGTTTCCGCCCCCACCCGAAGGGGCGATTCCGGAGAGCTGAAGATCAAGTCCGGTGTCGCTGCTGGTGCCGCTGCTTTGGTGGACTTCGACCGAGATGATGTTGGTTCCTTCGAGGAGATCTCCCGGAGCAAGGGAGATATTGCCCAGATTTACGATTGCTCCTTCATTGGCAGTGGCGCCTGAAGCGAAGTCACCATATTGCTGGTTTCCTCCCCCCATGTTGGTGCGTCCAATTTCCTTGCCGTTGAGATAGATAATGGCGCCATCGTCCCGGATGATCCCCAGGTTGATTTGGGTAAAGGTGTTGGCATCCGTGACATTGAACGATTTTCGGAAGTAGATGGTGGGAAGACGAGGGTTTTGGAGACTCAGAGTGGTGTTTTCGGTTCGTCCCGAAATGCCACCATAACCAAGCAGCGCTTGCCCACTCGGCCAGGAGCTATCGTCGAACGAAGGGTGTTTCCAATCATTGGTATTGTAGGAAGGGTGGCCGACGACGATTTGGCTATCGCTTTGGGCGACTCCGGTATCGAGATATTTCCAACCACTTTCCTCAAGCTGGATAAAGGAGGTTTGAGTGTTGCCTCCACCGATGGCGATGGCATTCGGGTTGATTCCACCGCCTTCGAGGCGGGGATCGCTGCCATCAGTTGTGTAGTAGATGGTTCCGGTGTTGGCGGTAATTTGGAGAGTGCCGCCGATGGGGACGACACCGTTTTCTTCCACAGTTCCATTGATCAGAAATTCCGGAGCTTCCGTGTTGGGTAAGAGTGAGCCGTAGTTGTTTAAAACGTTGTTGCTGCGAACGGGGAAATAGGAGCCAATCAGTCGGTTTTGTTCGGCCAGCCATTGATTATCGCGCGTGTAAAGAGTTCCCCGGTGATCGCCCCAGCGGGCCGACTCTGCGATGATGGCGCGATCGAGATCGTTGGCGAATTTCATCCAACGGGCCGCCGTGGCTTCCGGAGTAAGGGCTCCACCTTCGGAGAAGTGCATTTGAAGACGGTCGGCAAAACGAATACGATATTCGGGCAGGGCTTCGAGACTGGAGCGAATACCCATGGGGTCGAGTGGAGAGTTGGTTGCCCCTTGGTTCTCAAGGGTGCGTTCCCCGTCCCAGGAATAGAGCTGCCAGGGTGCCATTTGCTCGGGCTGTCCTCCGGGGAAGGGGCCACCGCCGGCGGCACGCCAGTTGCCACCCGACTTTAGGTCGGCATTGCCGCCGTAGCGGTTGATGATTTGGTAGTCGATGTATTGATCAATATCGATGACCTGCTGGATCTTGCTCCAATCACCGCTTGCCACAACCCCGGGAATGGCATTCCAGGCGGTGGTGGTTCCATCGACGGTGGAGGCTCCATTTCGGGCATCAAGGAGTTCGTCATCGCCACCATTGTAGGCAGTGTAGTGGGAGGCTTCCGGACGCTCGCAGAGGTTATGAACGCCCCAGTAGAGGCCGTTGACAAAGACGTGGACCATGAATCCATGGCCGGCGGCCGGGCTTCCCATATCAAGCATCGATTCGCGCATCCACTGGTCTCGAATCATGGAACCGCGTCTTCGTTGGCCGGCGTCGCGGTGGATCCAGGAGTTGTTGTATCCGGCGCGGAGGGTGATGGAGTTGAATTCCTTGATTTCCGAATCCGGGAAAATGGCTTCTCTGAGGCGACCGGCTCCGTATTGAGATCTAAATCGGAAATTCATGGAGTGTTTCGGACTGGCGCTGGGGTTTCGACTAGCACCGCCCTGTGCCTTGATGCCGCAATTGATCTGCCAATCGTCGCGGGTGTCATTGACTGACGGAATGTATTCGGCGGAGCATTCGTATTCCAGTGCTCCATTGGTTGAGTTGGTGTAGATTCCACTGGGGCCGCTGAAGTCGGCCCGGTTCATGGCAATGGAGATGGTGGGGATGTCCCGTAATCCTTTGAGCATGGTTTGCGCGGTGGTCTCGGTGTAGCCGGTGGCGGTGGTGGTGGATTTTGAGACACGGGTATCCATGTTGTAGTCTCCCGAAGAAAGGTTGCCCCAGCCAGTTGGTTGGGTTTGTTGAAGGAAGGCGGTATTCAGACCACCAGCGTCTGTGCCGTCCGGGTTGGCGTTTTCAATATCCAGGAGAATGTAGGTCTGGCAGTCGATATTGGTGGGCGCAAAACCGGCTTTGGTAGCTGCCGCTTTCAGCGCAGTGGTTTCCGTGATGGCAACAGGCGCAGAGTAGATCGATGCGCTTGCAGTAGGGTTGCCATTGTCATCCACCGGTTTCGTTCCGTCGGTCGTGTAGTAGATGACGGCATCGGGGGTCAAACTGCTTATCGTTACGTCAATTGTCTGATCATAGTACCCTCGATCTGGAGCAAAGCTGGTGTCCGCGACTCTCGCGATACCGTTCGAATCGTTTGCTGCACCCGGGGTGGGTGATGAAAAGTAGACGGGATTTCCGGTGTTGGGGTGGAGGCCATATGAGATGTCTCGGTCTTGAGAGGGATAATCACCGCCTCCGATGGCGAACTCACTGGCAATGGTTCCGGCCGGGCGAATGAGAGCGATATTTTCTCCGCCTGAAGAGAGTCTGAAACTGGTGTGAAGGTTGCCGTTGGTATCAGGGACTCCGCTTCCAGAAGCGTAAACGATGAGAAAACCTCCTGCAGGAAGACTAGTGGGAGAAGGAAAAGTCCATTTGGTGGGGGCAGCCGGGTCGTCGGTGAGATGCCATCCGCCGAGATCGATAGTGGAGGCTCCGGTGTTAAAAATTTCGATCCAATCGTCGCTGGTTCCCGGAATCTGGTTAGCGATGGGATACCAGTTGTTTGAATTGCTGGATTGCCCTCCATCGTTGGAAGCCATGAATTCGTTGATCAAAAGCTCACTGACTTCGAGTGTGGTTAAGCTTTCGGTGGTGTTGGCCCAGGCGGAGCCGGCGTCGTTTTCGGCGAAGGCGCGAAAGTAATAAGTGGTGAGCGGGTTGAGTCCGGAGAGGACGGTGGAGAAGGAGGCTCCTTGCTCCCCCAGATCAATTTGATTGCCCCAGTTGAGGGCATTAGTGCCACCGTCATTGGTCCCCCAGAAGAGGGTGATGTTGGGAGGGTCGTTTCCGGTATCGGTGACTGATCCTCCGACTCCGGCAGCGGTGCCGGTGATTCCGGTGGCTGGAGAAGTTTCCACGGCCGGGAGGGAGAAGGCATTTGTCACGAAGCTTGCGGTGCTTGGCGCCCACGCGGATCCGCCTGAGTTCTGGGCGAAAGCGCGGAAATAGTAGGTGGTATCGTCGGAGAGGCCGAAGAGGTCGGTGGTGAAAGTTCCGGTTTGGGCCCCGAGATTGACGCCTTCATCCCAATTGCCAGGAGTGGTGCCGCCGTCATTGTCACCATAGTAAATGATGACTTCGGGAGCTTCGCCACCTGTTGAAGTGACGTTCCCATTAAGGTCTGCTTCGACAAAACCGACGCCTGTCGCGGCAGAGTTGACTACGGAAGGAGGATTGGGAGGAGCCTGGGTCGTGAAGGAAGAGGTTGAATTTGCCCAATCGCTTCCTGCTTCGTTGGTAGCAAAAGCCCGGAAGAAATAGGTTGTGGACGGTGACAAGCCGGTGATCGAAGTCGAGAATGGACCGGCCTGGTTGCCAAGGTTGGCGGACTTGTCCCAGTTTCCGGTTGTTGTTCCGGCGTCGTTATCACCCCAATAGATGGTGACTGAAGGAGTGGCGCCTCCGGTGTCGGTGACTTCACCCGGAAGGGTGGCTGAAGACGGTTCAATGTCGGTTGCCGGCAGGTTCGTCACGGTGGGCGGAGTGGCTGGGGCAATCGAACCTCCGAGGATTACCCCCATAAAACGGGCGCGAGAGCCGTCGGTGTCACCATTGGTGTATGTGTAAGTGATGGTGTCGTATGCGGAAGCATCGGTGAAGGAGAAGTCAGTGATCCACCCTTTGTTTGTGCTGGCGCCATTTGCCATTCCGGCGTTGGCGGTAAGATTGGGTTGCCCCGGGCCACTCATGGTTAGATCGAGGTTCCATGAGTTGATGAAAGTTCCGTGGGGGAAAAAGAGTTGTCCCGAACTCAGTCCTGAAATGTCCACCGTTCCGGTCACGTTGGCTGTTCGGGCGAAGGTGTTGGCTGCTCCCGGTGTTGAGGTGGGATTGTGGTTCTTGGCCGAAGTGAATCCGGCGGGATCCGTGGTGGTCCAGACATTGGCCCAGTCCTCTCCATTGCCGTGGACATTTGCGGATGGAGAAGTTGGGGTTGGGATTCGGTTGGCCGCGCCACTGGCGTAGGTGACAAGAGGGCTTCCGGTTCCCGAATTCCCCACGAAGTTGTAGTCAACAACGGTGCCATCACCAAAGGAGTTGGTGAAAGTGGGTGAACCGGGTTCACTTCCTCCGATACCGCGGTCATTGTAACCGGCTGCTCCAGGGAATACGGAGATGTCAAAATTGGCGTTATTCGAAGAGACCTGAACGGTTGCGCCTTCGGTAAGAGTGGCGGCGTTGCTTAGGTGGGGAATAACGAGGACGAGGGTGAGAACAAGCCAGGAGGAGATATGGGACTTCATGATCGGAGGAAATTCTTAGCCGTGGAGGGGAGATTGATTGTCGGAAAGACGAGATCAGCGGGGAGCCCTACCGGAAAATGAGTGAGGTCTCAAAGACAAAATTACTAACTGCTGAACACTCTCAAGCTCGATTTTCTTGGTTGCAACCGGAAGTTTCCAAGGAATCGCACGGTATCTACGAAGACCACCTTGTTTTCTGTCTTGATGATGTTTGAATCCTCGAATCCTCTTCCAAGAAAAAAGTATATGTTTACCACTCTTCAGAAGCTGAACCTCCTGACTCCGATCCTTCTGGCTTTGAATGTCTCAGCAGAGATCGATTTTGCGCATGAGGTTCTGCCGATCCTTAAAGAGAACTGTGTGAAGTGTCACAGCAACGGTAAGAAGAAAGGAGGGCTTTCGATGGAGACCCGTGAGTCGGTTCTTGATTCGGAGACCATTGCAGTGGGGAAGGCGGGTGAGAGCCTTTTTATTGAGTTGCTGACAGCGGAGGACGAAGACGATCGAATGCCGCATGACGCGGATCCCCTGTCGGTGGAGCAAATTGCCATTTTGACGAAGTGGGTCAATGAGGGGGTGGCTTGGGAGCCGGGGTTTACCTTCCGGAAGAAAACGTGGAAGGCTCCGCTGGCCCATCGGAAGGTGGAGTTGCCGGGGCCGGAGGGAGGTAACTCTATTGATCGGATTGCGGCAGCTTATTTCGAGAAGAACCGTGTCCAGCCGCCGGAGCCAATCTCCGATGCCCGGTTCTTGCGACGAGTGAGCTTGGATTTGGTAGGGCTTCTTCCTTCGAAAAGCGAGCTGGAGGAGTTCTTGACTTCGGAGCCGGGCACCAGGCGGGAAGCGAAGATTGAGGAGCTTCTCTCACGAGATCTCGACTACGCCGATCATTGGATGACGTTTTGGAATGACCTTTTGCGGAATGATTACGCGGGAACGGGTTTCATTGACGGAGGACGTCGTCAGATCACGGAATGGCTTTATCGTTCGTTGAAAGAGAATAAACCATATGATCAATTTGTAAGGGAGTTGATGAACCCCACTGCCGAGTCGGAAGGGTTTATCAAGGGGATTAAGTGGCGGGGCGACGTCAATGCTTCGCAGGTTCCCGAGATTCAGTTCGCGCAGAATGTGTCGCAGGTTTTCTTTGGCGAGAACATGAAGTGCGCTTCATGTCATGATAGCTTTATCGACGATTGGAAGCTGGAGGATGCTTACGGCATGGCTGCGATCATCGCCGGGAAGCCGCTTGAAATGTATCGCTGCGACAAACCGACGGGTGAGAAGATGGATGCGAAATTTCTCTTTGACGAACTTGGGAGCATCGACAAGTCAGCACCTCGAAACGAGAGATTGAAGCGGGCGGCCGAGCTTGCGACGGCCCCGGGAAATGGTCGGTTGGCCCGGACGATCGTGAATCGACTTTGGGCTCGTTTGATGGGGCGGGGACTGGTTGAACCGGTGGACATGATGAGCAATCGTCCCTGGAGCGAGGACATGCTCGATTACCTGGCTTGGGACCTGGCTCAAAATGGTTACGATTTGAAAAGGACGCTGGCAATGATTGTCGGCTCCCGGACCTATCAAGGCACGACAGTCGTTCCTTCCAGTCGAGGAGATGACTTTGTTTTCGAGGGCCCTATCGCGAAGCGAATGACCGCCGAGCAATTCATCGATGCGGTTTGGGGAATCACCGGGACTTCACCTGGAAAGGTTGAAGCCAAGGTCGAGAGAGGTGGGGTAAAAGCCAGGGTCGCGGTGCCCGGCGAGTGGATTTGGTCCGCGATCGACCAGCGCCCGGCTGGAGAAAGCGTGTCATTTACGCGGGTAATCAAACTGCCTGCAGAGACCAAGGGCAGGATTGTGATCACTTGTGACAACGAATATGTGCTCAAGGCGAATGGTGTGACGATCGGGAAAGATTCGAATTGGGAAACGGTGGAGGCCTATGACCTCACCAAGGCTCTTCGCGAAGGGGGGAACGTCATACAGGTGGAGGCAAAAAATCTCGGGAACAGTCCCAACGCGGCGGCCCTCTATGCGCATCTTGAGTTCATTGATCAAAGCGGGCGCAGGGTCGTGATGACGACGGATGCGCAATGGATGGCTGATGGCAAGGCTGCTCGAATCCATCCTTCGAATGGATGGGGGGAGCGGGTCAATGGGCAGATCGCGGGATATCTGTCCGAAGGGCTGGAGAGCCCATCGGGAATGTCCCGAAAGGTGAGGGCTTCTCTCGTGAAATCAACGCTGCTGATGCGTGCCCTGGGTCGACCAAATCGGGAGCAGGTTGTCACGACCCGGCCTGCCGATTTGACGACTTTGCAAGCTCTCGAGCTGAACAACGGTGCGGAATTCGTGAGCTATCTGAATCGGGGTGCGGAAAAACGTGTCGCCGAGAAAGAAATGGTCGAGGCTCTTTACTTTGAAGCTTTGTCCCGTCCGCCAAGTTCACTTGAAAAACAAGTGGCCCGCGAGATTCTGGGCGAGAAGATCACTCCGGAGACTGCCGCCGATTTTTTGTGGGCCGTGCTGATGCTTCCTGAATTCCAGTTTATCAACTAAATAGAAACCATGTCGAAGCCACTTGAATTTGAAAATCGCCGCGACTTTCTAAGAAAGCTCGGAGCAGCTTCCGCTGCAACTTTGGCAATGGGCGCGCCGCGCTTGTTTGGTGAAGAAGTCGAGCAACCCGAAGCTAGAGCCGATTGTTGCATTCTTCTCTGGATGGGAGGCGGCATGGCCGCGCCTGATACTTTTGATCCGAAGCACTACGAGCCGTTTCGCAAGGGGCTCAAAGTGTCGGACGTTGGTAGCACCTTCCCTGAGATTCCAACCTCCGTAAGCGGGATCAATTTCACGGAAGGATTTGAGGAACTGGCCAAGGTGATGGATCGGGGGACTTTGATTCGCTCGGCGGTGCAGCCTGACCTCGGGCATATTCTCCATTCACGGCATCAGTATCATTGGCATACCGGATACGTTCCGCCACAGACGGTGGCTGCTCCGCACATCGGAGCATGGATGGCCAAGGTGCTGGGGCAACGTAATGAAGCGATGCCAGCCTTCATTGATATCGGCCAGCGGCTTGAGGGAGTGGGTGAGAAGGAGGAGCTCAAGGCCTTCCACACCGGAGGATTCTTCGGGAGTGAATTTGGTCCCTTCCTGCTGCCTTATCCGGATCAGGCGATAGGAGCGGTGCAGCCACCGGAGGGAATGACGCCGGGACGGTTTTCGAATCGCTACAAGCTTTACAAGAAGCTGATTTCTGAAGGACAGGTCGGAAAGAGTGGGAGCGAGTTCCAGCAAGAGTCGATGCTGCGCTCGATGGAGAAGGCCCACCGCTTGCTGAGTTCAAAAGAAGCGGCAGCCTTTGATCTGACCAAGGAGCCGGAGACCTCGGCCGCTCCGTATGGAAAGAGCCGCTTTGGCCAGGGCTGTTTGCTGGCACGCCGCCTGGCTGAATCCGGAGCCCGGTTCATTGAGGTGACCACGGAATACCAGCCGTTCAAGCACTGGGACACCCACGAAAAAGGGCACACCACGGTGAAGCGTTTGAAGTCGGAAATTGACCAGCCCATTGCACAACTCATTCGTGATCTGGAAGAGCGGGGTATGTTGGACCGCACGCTCGTTGTGATCGCCAGCGAGTTTAGCCGCGACATGATGATCGAAGGTGTTCCCGGATCGAATGCCCGCGATCAGACGACTCATAAAGTCGATGTCATCTCGGAATTGAAACACTACGGTCAGCATCGTCATTTCACCGGTGGAACCAGCGTGCTGATGTTCGGAGGTGGAGTTAAGAAAGGGTTTCAGTTCGGTAGAACCGCGAATGAGCGACCCTTCGTGGCGGTTGAGAATCCACTCGGGGTCGAGGATCTTCACGCCACCATTTTTCAAGCCATGGGGATTTCGCCAAAGACCTCCTTTGATATTGAAGGGCGACCTTTTTACGCAACCAAGGATGGGACCGGAAAGCCTGCGATGGAAGTCTTTGCTTCAATCTAAAGTCCAATAATTCGTGTGAAATATTTTCTTCTCTGCTTTTTGTCGGCCTGCTTTGTCTCGGCAAAGGATACCGAACTAACGGAGTTTCAGGAGCGCATTAAACCTTTCCTTTCCGAGCACTGCTATCGCTGTCACGGCGGGAAGAAACAGAAGGCTGATTTCACCGTTCACGATATCGATGGTCTGATTACCAACGGGAAGGATGTTGCGCGTTGGGAGAAGATTCTGGAGCTGGTGAGCTTGGGAGACATGCCGCCGGAGGATGAAACACAGCCTTCGAAGGTTGAGAAGAGCAGGGTTCAGGGATGGATCGCGGCGGAACTCGCCAAGATCGGGCGGGGACATGATCCCTGGAAATTGGCGCTTCCCCATCAAGCGAACCGGGTTGACCACGACGATCTTTTCAGCGGCGAATTCAAAGGGCCTGCTTTCTCTCCGCCGAGGATGTGGCGAAAGAGTCCCCAGATTTATTCCCGCTTTGCCAGCGAAATGAGACTGAAGCTCTCGCAACCTCTCCTTGGATTGGGAGGCAGGGGGATTCAGGATTACGCCAGTCTTGTTGCCGATGAATCAACCATCAAGACAATGATGAGAAACAGTAATCTGGTGGCCGAGCACATGGTGTCGCCGACAAGATCGCACATGAATCGTTTTCTTAACGGCTTCTTCAAGGAAGATGCGGAGCGTCCTACTGAGGAAGCGATTGAAAGGGCGCTGGTCGAACTCTTTAAGCAAATCTACCAAAGGGAACCCACGGCGGAAGATCGTGAGAGATATGTCGCGGGGTTGTTTGAAAAGAATCGCAAATTGGGTGGTCTTGCGCTGGGCTTCCGTTCGTTGATCATGGGCATGCTCATGTCCCAGGAGTTTGTCTTTCGAATGGAAGTCGGGCTTGGCGAAGAGCTTACGGATGGACGACGGATGTTGGGTCCGCTGGAATTGGCTTATGCACTGTCCTACGCGTTGTATGACAAGCCGGATACGGAGCTTTTAAACGCAGCCAGGGAGGGACGCTTGCAATCCCGTGAGGACGTGGCCCGGGAAGTAAGCAAGATTCTCGAGAAACCGGATATTGAGAAACGATATTGGCACTATCCGATGTATCACCGTTGGGGTGAGGATTATTACCAATTTCGGCCACGTGAGCTTCGCTTCTTTCAGGAGTTCTTTGGGTATCCGGCGGTCGTTGATGTCTTCAAGGATCGTGAACGGGCTGATTTCCATCACGCAAACCGGTTGCGGAAGGATGCCGATATGTTTGTGCTCGGGATTCTTGAAGGGGATCAGGATGTTCTCGGGCAATTGCTGACTTCAAATCAGTATCCCATGGATTACATCAAGGATGACAGGGAGATCAGGAGGCTGCGCGAGAATCCCGACGAGAGGCACAACAAGAATCTTCGCGAGCAGTATGGCGAGGTCGAGTGGGCTGCTATTTTAGATTCGGGCAAATGGCCGGGTTTAAGGAGCAAGCACGTCGAAGCCTATAATCTGGATCGTGATGCGGCACGCGCGGTTCGGCGCGCGGCAGGAGAACCGATTGCATTTCCCAGGGAACAACGTGCGGGCATTTTGACTCATCCGGCCTGGCTGGTGGCGCACAGCGCCAATACCGAGAATGATCCCATTCGGCGGGGGAAGTGGATTCGGGAACGCCTTCTTGCTGATCTTGTTCCGGAGGTTCCCATCGGAGTGGACGCCAAGGTTCCGGAAGATCCTCATCGAACACTAAGGCAAAGGATGAATGTGGTGAGGCCGGAGGAGTGTTGGCGTTGTCATCGCCAGATGAATCCACTGGGTGAGGTTTTTGAGGCCTATGATGATTTTGGGCGATTTCGCGAGATCATTGTCCTGGGTGATGCCGAGGAGTTTTTTGAGAAGAGACGCAAGTTTGTTCACGATGCTCAAAGGACCGAAGATGAATTGAAGCGGTGGATGAAGTTGGATCGTGTGGGGAGGGAAATGAAGGTCATCGAGGCTGAGGCGAAGTTGGCTGAGATCAAAAAGCCTGAAGAAGGGATCAAGAATTATCCGGCTGCCTTGAAGCGTTATGAGAATGATTTGAAGCGCTGGACGGGGGAGCGGAAAAAGTGGCAAGAGATGACCGATGAGCAGTGGCAGAAGGAGGTAGAACGTTATCGCCAGCGTTTGTCCGAACTCGTAGCTCCGGTGCCGGAGGCTTCCGCTCCGGTGGATACCTCGGGGGAGCTTCGCGGGACGGGGAATCCGGATCTGGATGGACCGGTTGAGGACGCCGTTGATCTGGTCAATCGATTGGCTAAGTCGGAACGCGTTAGGCAATCCTTCGTGCGCCACGCCTTCCGCTTTTGGATGGGGCGTAACGAAACTTTGAACGACTCGCCCACCTTGATCGCGGCCGACCGCGCCTATGTCGAAAATGGAGGAAGTTTTAAAGCTCTCCTTATTTCGCTTTTGACGTCAGACTCCTTCCTCTATCGTAAAGATCCTAACTCCGAAAATTAATGGTCACCCGACGAAACTTTCTTCGTAATATTGGCGCTGGTTCGCTGGCCCTGTCTCCCTTCCTGCAACATTTGCGTGCCGAAGCAGTTGGTGGGCTGACGGGGCTGCCCAAGCGATTTGTTTTTGTGATGCGCGGGAATGGTTTAAGGCCATACGGGATTGTACCAAAAGGGCTAGAGGAGTTTGGGGCGGACCGCCTGAAGCTGGATCGCTTGGTGGATCGCTCGTTGGCCGATCTGGAACTCAATGAGAGTATGAAATCTCTGGAGCCCTTCAAGGATCAGCTATCAATTATTCAGGGGCTTTCGAGTAAGATCTGCAAGGGACCGCATGGCGGGCACTTTGGTGTTTTGGGAGCATATACTTCCGGGGATCACGCGCCTCCGCGCAAGGAGACGCTCGATGCAACATTGGCGAAAAAGTTTCCGGGGATCTTTCCACATCTGGCGTTTCATATCGGGACGAAGAAAGACGAGCTCTTTCGCTATCTCGATATTTCGGCACAAGGGAAAAACACCCGTACTCCGGCCTATGCCTCCGCCATGTTGGCCTACAAGGAAATCTTCGGCACGGTCATGACCGGTGATGATGCCAAGATCGAAGCCGTGGCCCACCAAAACCTTATGGATTTCCTGGTTGATGACGTGAAGCGGGTCAAGAAGTCGCTCAATTCGAATGAGAAGGAAAAGCTCGATCATTACTTGAATGGTTTCGAGTCTCTTCGGGATCGTCAGGTAAAGTTGAATACGATGGGGGATTCTCTTGCCAGGATGGCTCCCAGGTTGGACGACAAATACACCTCGGAAGTCGAGACCCACCGATTGGAGGCGCATTTTGATCTGGCGGCTTCGTCACTCATCACCGGCTTGACGAATGTGGTCACAATCCGGGCGGATCAACTGGAGGTGCGCTATCAGGGTTTTGATCACGCGAGGATGAAGGAGGTTTCGGTCCACGACATTGGGCATACCGCCGATGTTGAGGGAACAGAGGATCGTTTTGAGTCCAACTGGCAGGAGGGGCGTGAGATGAGGTCCAAGATTCGCACCTATCAAATGGAATTGATCGCGGGATTGGCCGGCAAGCTCAAGGCTGTTCCGGAAGGAGATGGCACCATGCTCGACCATACGGTTATCGTATTCCTGAGTGATGCCGGAAGCCAGCATCACACGGGCTATGAAAATATGCCTCTGATGGTCGTGGGGAACATGAATGGAGCCTTTAAAACCGGACGGTATTTGCATTACCCCAACTACAATCAAAGCGGTCACCGGGTTCTGGCGAATTTGCTGATGAGCCTGCAGCACGCCGCCGGGATGCCGGTGGACGATTATGGGGATCGCGACCTTGGGTTGAGCGAGACCATCGATCAGCGTGGGCCGTTGGCGGAGTTGATGGCCTCTTAGGTCAACGATGTGATTCCGGGGGTTGCGGCCTTGTGGCAATGACTTGCTCGAAGTCCGTGGACGGGTTAAATCAATCCCGTGGCCCGGATCATGGTTGGACTTTCAGGCGGGGTGGATTCCTCGGCAGCTGCTGCTTTGTTGGTGGAGCAGGGACACGAGGTGGTGGGTGGTTACATGAAGAATTGGATCAATGAGGAAGGCCTGCCCGGAGATTGTCCGTGGGAGAGTGATCTCGAGGATGCCCATGCGGTGGCAAAAAAGCTGGGGATTGAGTTCCGGGTGGTCGATCTCATCGATCAGTATCGGGAGAGAATCGTGGACTACCTGCTCGAGGGATATCGGGACGGGGTGACTCCGAACCCCGATGTCATGTGCAATCGCGAGATGAAGTTCGGAGTCTTCTTGGACTATGCGCTCGAGCAGGGATTCGAGGCGGTGGGGACTGGCCACTACGCGCGGAGACGGGAAAGGAAAGACGGCTCGGCGGATCTTCTGCGAGGCGCGGATCCGAATAAGGATCAATCGTATTTTTTAGCGATGATGACGCAACATCAGGTGAGGCACGCGCTCTTTCCGGCGGGCGAGATGTTGAAGCCGGAAGTGCGTGATGTGGCGCGCCGATTTGATTTACCGACGGCGGAGAAGAAGGATTCGCAGGGGATTTGTTTTATCGGAAATATCAAGATGAGTGACTTCCTGCGCCACCACGTTCCGGATTCGCCGGGGGAGATTGTTGATCTGGATGGCAAGGTGATGGGGAAGCATGACGGTCTGCATCTTTATACCTTGGGTCAGCGAAAGGGGCACGGGGTGGCGTCGCCCAGGTCCGGAATGGCCTATGTGGTGGTGGGCAAGAATGCGGAGAAGAATCAATTAATCGTCGGTTGGGACGAGCCGATGACAAGCGGGCTTTATGCGGAGACATGCACGGTGGGATCGCTTTCGTGGATCAATGAGGTGGTTGCCGGAGGCCGAGCCGAGGTTCAGCCGAGGTATCGTTCAAAGAGCGAGGCGGTCGAAGTGAGTGAGTTGGAGGATGGTAAGTTAGCGTTGACTTTTACGAGACCGCAACGCGCGCTCACGCCGGGGCAGATCTGTGCCTTTTATTATGGCGGGAGATTGTTGGGCGGGGGAGTGTTCGAGAAGGTGGGCAGATAAAAAGGTCTGTTTTTTGCAAGTTAATGTCAAAAGCGAGGCTTCCCGCTGCTTTGGATTTTTGTATTGGTTGAGGTGATGGAAGGATCCTGGATTATCGATTTTCAAAAAGGGCGGGGTTAGCCCATGGTTTCGCCGTGAGCGATGATTCAATGAAGCCCGGGAAACGGGAGTGGGTGTCATTCTGGTCTTTGATCGGGATGCAGTCGACGAATGCCTTCAATGATAGCTTTACCAAGTTTATAT
>Ga0213866_10001044_pt1 | contig 21052 bp, 20 predicted proteins | sample PICome_11_FD_160079 | JGI IMG/M metagenome (GOLD analysis project Ga0213866, IMG submission 160079) | Coastal seawater microbial communities near Pivers Island, North Carolina, United States - PICO284 | ecosystem: Environmental > Aquatic > Marine > Coastal | place: USA: North Carolina...
CACGAGAGCCCGTCATTCCGACAGAGGGCGGAGCCCGACGAGGAATCTCCCTTGCGAAGGGTGGTGCGTCGTGCGGTGGCACCCGATGCGCTGAGCGGCGGGCGCGACGTGTGCAAAGTGGGAAGCGGTAGTGCTCGCAAGGGTGATTCCTCAGGCTTCGCCTTTCGGAATGACGGATCGGCGCGGTGACGGGATTACGAGCAGCGATTAGGTTGAGCGGCGCGGGTCAGAGGGCTTCTCGATATCGTGATTGCTGCCTATGGGTGGGGCAGACAATCCTGTCTGCCAGCCGCACAGCCCCGCATTGCTCTTCTGATTAGGCTTCCTCGCGCTTCGCGCGAGCGCAGACATGATTGTCTGCGCCACCCAGCGCGGAGAGCCTATCCGACGCCTACGGCTTTCGGAACGACGGTTCAGCGGAGCTACTTCCCGAAGACTTCGTCGACCTTGAGCCCGAAGTCGGGCAAGAGAACGCTGGTGAGCGTGGTGCCGAGGCGGTACTCGTGAATGTCGATGCCCGCGTTGGTGAGTTGCTGGATGACGCGGCGGGTGGGGCTGACAAGCCATGCCTCCTGCGTACCGGCGGCGAAGAAGTCTTCCAGCTTGGCGGCCAGCTCATCGAAGCTCTGCCCAGGCGACGCGATCTCGATCACCAGCATCGGCCCGCCTTGGAAGCGCTTCACTCGCTCAGCCGTTCGCTGATCGAAGTCCGCTCGGGGATGCAAAGCAAGATCAGGGCGGCGAATGATCGGATCAGCAGGGTCCGAGGAAAGATCGCAATCCAGTTCCGTGGCTCCAACCAGATCGAGCGCCTTCACTACGGGTGCGAACTGCCCGCTGAGCGTGAACTGAATGATCGAATGTTCCCCAAGCGGTGGCATCGTCTGAATCAACTCCCCGCGCACAAGCTCGTGGCGCTTCTGCGTGTCTTCGTCCAACGCGTCAAACTCCGCGATGGTCATGCTTGATTGCGTGACGCCAGCCATGGCGATACCTCCGGGAGCATTATAGCAGAGTAAGCGAACTAGCTCTCGCTCTCAGCTTCATCGGATTTCGACGGTGTTGATTCGCTCGAAGGCCTTGCGAACACATCCAACACCGTGCGGCGCGCGATGATAGCGATAGCCACCAGCGCCAAGGGCAGCGCGAGCGCTTCGACGTGTGCCGCCGTTAGAGAGTGCACGCGAATTGCTTCGGAGTCATTCAGCGGCGAGTCCAGCACGAGCACGATGACAAAGAGCGCTGCTACAAAGGCCAACGCAATCCAGATCGTCGCGATAGCCGAACCCACTCTCGGTTTCCGTTTGTTTGACTCACTCATAGCCACCCTCACACCTGGAACACACCTGTCTTGAACTCTTCGATCTCGCCATTATGCGCGCAGACTTCGAGCGCGTCGATCACATATTGGCGCGTTTCCGCAGGTTCGATCACCGCGTCGAGCCAGAGTCTAGCTGCGCCGTAGGTCGGCTTCATCGATTCGACGTAGTGATCCTTGATGCGCTTGAGCAGCTCGGCGCGCTCCTCGTCGCTGATCTCCTCGCCTTGCGCTTTCAGTTGAGCGATGCGCAGGGTGAGCAGCGTGTTCGCAGCCGCGTCGCCGCCCATCACCGCGTAGCGCGCATTCGGCCAGGCAGCGATAAAGCGCGGACGATAGGCTCTCCCACACATCGCGTAGTGCCCCGCGCCGAAGCTACCGCCAACGATGATGCTAATTTTCGGCACCACGCTGTTGCTCATGGCGTTCACCATCTTCGCGCCGTGGCGGATGATCCCCGCGTGCTCCGCTTCGGGCCCAACGATAAAGCCGTTCACGTCGTGCAGGAAAAGCAGCGGGATACGAAGCTGATTGCAATCCATAATGAAGCGCGCGGCTTTCGCGGCACTCTCCGGATAGATCACGCCCCCCGTCTCCCACGCGCGATCGGTGTGGCGAATCGTTTCCTTCTGATTGGCGACGATGCCGACGGAGTAGCCGCCCATGCGCGCGTAGCCGCACACGAGAGTCTTGCCGTAGTCTTTCTTATACTCGTTGTAGATTGACCCATCAACGAGACGCGCAATCACCTCGCGCATCTCGTATCCCTGATTGGGATTAGCGGGAATCACGCCGTGCAGCTCGCTCGGATCGCTGACAGGCTCTTTTACTTCGTCGGACTTGTCGAAAACCGCCGTCGCTCTATGTCCCATGCGTGAGGCGAGATCGCGCAGGATGCGAATCGCGTCGGCGTCGTCTTCCGCCGTCCAATCGGACGTGCCGGAGATGCTGGCGTGAACCTCGGCGCCGCCGATCTCATCGTTGGTGTAGTCGCGCGCGGTGGTCTTGGCCGCCTTGGCGAGCGCCGCAGCCGCGAGATACATGCCGCTGCCCTTGGTCATCACGAGGTGATCGACGATCACGGGCATGTACGCGCCGCCCGCGACGCAGAGCCCCATCACGGCGGCGAGCTGCGGGATGCCCTTGGCGGAGATGCGGCAGTTGTAGTCGAAGATCTTGCCGAAGTCGTCTTTGTCGGGGAAGATTTCCTCCTGCATCGGCAGGAAGACGCCCGCGGAATCGACCAGGTAGATCAGCGGCAGGTTGTTCTCCATCGCGATGCGTTGCGCGCGGATGATCTTCTTCGCCGTCATCGGCACGTACGCGCCGGCTTTGATCGTCGAATCGTTGCTGATGATCATGAAGCGGCGGCCCTGCACCGTGCCGACGCCGGTTACCACGTTCGCCAGCGGGATGCCCCACTCGTCGTACATGTCCATGCCGGCGAAGAGGCCGCATTCGAGGAAACGCGTATCTGGATCGAGCAGCGCTTCCACGCGCTCGCGAGCGGTCATCAGGCCCTTGGCGTGCTTCTTCTCAATCGCTTTCTCACCCCCACCGAGCTTGGCGCGCTCGGCAAGCGCACGCGCCTCGGCGATCTTCTCGTCCATCGAAGCGACGTTCAAAGCCCACGCCTCGCTTTGCTTGTGCGTGATGCTGACGTGCGACTCGATGCGATCCGCGGGGATCTCGAACTTGTTGGCGATGTATTGCTGCTTCATGGGGCCGGCCTTCGCTTTTCGTGGCGGTTATCTGCGTTTGGTCACGTTCGGGCGGCGCGTAGCTCATACTTTCGCCATACCCGCGCTGCTCGAACTTCTGCGCTTGAGTTTGCTATGAGCATGACGTTAGCTCGGATCAGCGAAAGCGCAAAGCGCAGGGTTTTGCGGATCGCAATGGAGAGGACTCATGAATGACATCATGCAGATGGAGGAAGTGCATTCGCTAGCGATCGTCATGCTTGCGGTCGGAGTCATCTTGATTTTGTCAGCGATCTTTCTGACCTGTGTTCGCAAGACAAGAAGGCCTCGCATAGAGATACGGGCGATCATGCTGCTCTTCGGATCGCTCTTGGTGGCCGCAACCCTTCTGCCAAGTGGTTCTACTGGCTCTGGCGGGGTTGAACCAGGGGTGTTTGTTTTTGAGGTGAGGGATGCAAATGGTGAACCGATCCCCTTTGCAACGTTGACGTGTGAAGCTTCGAAGCAGAAAGTCCGACATCTTTCCTCTGACTCAAACGTCCCACATGCTTGGTTTGATCTGAATGGAACCCAGCATGGCTGGCCTGCGACCTTGCACGCTGACGAGGATGGTTGCATCGCCTTTGTCCGCCCTTACGAATCCACGCAAACCACGGCTGTCGAGCGTTGGAAAACGAAAGTCTATGAAAGCAGTGGTGAGCGCTGGATTATCTCGGCGGCTGGATATGAATCTGTTTCACTCTTTCCCGTACAAGCGAAAGTTCTTGCTTCCGACCAACCAAGCTCTGTGCGTCGAGAGGCGAATCTTCCTGAGCTGTTGATTCATGGCGAAGCGCTCAAGCTTCGGACCTTTGCCAGTGTGCTCTATCTGAGGGAATCGGAATGAATGATGTATCACCACTTGAAGAGCCGATGTGGATCGGGATAGTGATCTTCTCGCTCTTCGCATTGCTCGCGATTGTCATTCGCGAACAATGAGCAAACGCCAGTGGATTGTGTTCGTCCTTCGATAGGAGCGCCTAGGTGAGTTTACAGGCTCGGACGGGGTTGAATCACGGGTGTTTATCTTTGAGGTGAGGGATGCGGTCGCCACGCCGATCCCTTTCGCAACGTTGACGTTTGACACTTCTAAGCAATCAGAATGCAAGTGGATTTGGATAGGATGTAGCGGCAAACTTTTCCTAGTATTCTGGGCAGTATCCTCTTCTCATTAGCCCGTGATCGCAGCCAAGATAAGCATTGCGATCTGCACCAGTTTCCGCCGGGAGAGACTATGACCATCGATGAACTTCGGGCTGCTGTCAGGCATTTGGAAGGCGAGGTACAACACCTTCGTCGCGCACACAGGTTCTTGTCTCGTGCCGTTGCAATTCTTGCTTTAAGCGGACTGCTGCTCTACATCGGTGCGATTGGTTAGGCTTCCCGCAGCGTCTTCTTGCAATCTGTTGCTGGCAACAGAAAGAGCTCACTCGCGCTTCGAGCGGGTGATGCCTGCGCGGTCGAGGAGCGCGTTCATTGCCTTTGAGTCGTCGCCGATGAGGAACATGCCGGACTGTTCGGGGCCGGTGGCTTCGCCGTAGCCGCACTCGAAACAGAAAATGAAGGTCTGCGTTTTATCGCCTCTACGCGCGATGATCGCATGACGGGGCCACCAGCATTTTGCCTGCCCCGTGCCCTTTGAAACCGCGTCGTAGAAGCTGTCCAACACGGCGCGGCGATCTTCCGCCTCGAGCTTGATCCTGCCGAAAACGCCGAAACCCTGCATGCGCCCGGCGTTTGCGGGGAGCTTTGGTGCGCCTTCCCAGCCGCTGAGGTCTTCTTCGTCGCCGTAGAGGGAGACTAGCTCAATCTCATCTGACTCTTCGAGAAAGCGGACAGCTCCACGTTCCAAACCCTTCACGCTTGGGACCTCTCGCGTCGACTGAGTGCTGCCAGAGTCGCCGCACGCAACGGCAACCATCCAAAGAGCTGAGAAAGCGAGCAAGCTACCTGCCAGCGTAAGTATGCGCCTGCGCTCGCGGCTCAGGTTGCGCTTAGCGGCGAAAGAAGTGCTTTGAACGCTTTGGAATGAACGCATTAGAATTACCCCGGGATGTGAGATGTTGTTCTCTAGATTTACAACACGCGCTTGAGCTTGCCAAGCGCGAGGGTTCCGGTCACGAAGGCTTTGAATGCTGACCTGCGCTGATCTGCCGAGAGCGTGACCACTCGCAGCGGATGATAGAAGACGCAGAGCTTGCGGTATTCTGAGTCAATCTTATCTGGTGACGCTTGCGCGTGCGTGTGCAGCGCTTTGAACGCTGCTGTGTCATCCCCCATCACCGCTTGGCGGGCAAGCAGTGCGTACTTCTTCACGCGTTGGAAGATGCGAACAAGCGCGTCCGTGGGGACATCTAGGCGCTCGGCGCAGCGCTTCAGGAAGTCTATCTCTTCTTCGCTCGGGTCGCTCTTCGTGAAGAAGAGAACGCAGCAATATTCGACGATCGCCGCGCGTACTGGTAGAGGGTGAATCGCTTTGATCTCGCTACACAGCACGTCCGGCTCAGGGCGCACGCCCGCGAAGGGATCGTCGAGCGCATCCATCAGCGCTTCTGCGCGCTTCTTCGGCACATCGATACGGCAGAGCGCCATCGCCGCTTGGCGCTGCACTTCGCGCTTGTTGAAATCTTGCGTCGTATCCGCCCCAGCCGAGAGCGTGAAAAGCTCGATCATCGGCATCAACGTCGCCTCTTGAGGCGAGCCGCGACGTGGCAAAGGCTGCTGCGACGCCCCCTCTAGCCCCAACGTCACGCCATCTATAACTGAGGGATCCGGCGGTGCTGCGTATTGAGGATGGGCTTGGCCCGAAATCGAATCGTGCCCCCACTTGTACTCGCCGTAGGGATTCGGCGAGCCGCCCTGCTGCGCGGGAGGTTGCGCGTACCCCTGCCCAGATGGCGGCGGGGGCGGGCTGGGTGAGACCTGAGGCGGGGGCTGAATCGCATGATTGCCATAGTTGGAATCAAGATAGTCCGCGAAGTTTTGGACGCGGGCGCCAGTCTCGCTCGGCGCCTCCCCCCGCTCGAAGCTCTCGCTTTCGTCGTGAGCCTCGTCAGCCAGATAGTACTCACCATTTTGCGCGTACACCAAGCCATCTGGTTGAGCCAAGCTCGGCGGCGCAGACACATGCTGCACCGGCGGTGGCGGAGGCGGACTGACCTGCGCAGGCGGTGGTGGTGGCGGCGGCGGAGGCGGCGGCGCGCTCTCTGGAGTGCGGCTCTTCCTCTTATTGGGAGATTCTTGTGGCATGACCACTCCTGCATTCCTCGCTCGCGGGGAGAGCGATGACGGAGCGGAGTATAGCACAAAGGCGCTCGCTAGCTTCGATCGGACCGACTTTAGGGGATTCGAAGAACTCCATTCTGCGCTTTCTCTTGCTTGCGGCAAAAGGTGGCTTAACTCTGAAGGGAGAGGGGCCTAACGACGGTCCCACCTTTCTCCGATATTGCAGAACACAAAGCTTTCAGCTCGCTGCGCCGGAATACCCCCTCATCCGACCTCAGTTCGTTCGGCCACCTTCTCCCCCTGGGTGGAGAAGGAGCTGCGCCTTAGCTCACAGCAGCTTGAGGCCGAATTGCTTCCTGCACTAATCATTCGCGTAGAGAACTATTGCTACACGAACTATTCGTGCTACAATGCTCGCGCAAGTAGCCTAACTCGCTAGGCTTACGATCCCGTTGACATCTCGGAGCAAGTATGAGTGCAAGCTCAAGCCGCACCTTTGGCGGCCTCAACGATGCTGAATTGCCCCACTTAACGAGCCACGTTGGCGCGTCAGCACTCGTTGGCGACGAGAGCTCAACAGCCGCAGCGATCGAAGAGCCTGACATCGTGATTCTGCAAGGTCTGCGCCGCATCATGCGAGCGGTTGACATGCACTCGAAGAAGCTGGCCACGACATTCGGCGTGACTGGCCCGCAGCTTGTTTGTTTGGTCGCGATTTCCAACGCTGGACCGATCTCGCAGAAGCAACTCGGCGCAAGCGTAAGTCTTGGCGCAAGCACGATTACAGGCGTTGTAGATCGCTTGGAAGCGCGAGGATTGGTCGAGCGACGCCAGGACGGACGAGATCGCCGACGCACGCTTGTAGCGTTGACCGAAAAGGGAAAGCGCCTCGTGAGACGCGCACCTTCGCCCTTGCAAGACACTCTGGCGGAGCGCCTCGAAGCTCTGCCCTTAGAAGAACGCATCAATGTTGCGCAGTCAGTGCAAAGACTGGTGGATCTGATGGCAGCAGGCGCGATAGACGCCTCTCCCATGCTAGCCACGGGCGACATTGCAGCAGACGTACCGCAACTTGGATTGACGGATAGGAGTCCTAAGGACCATGGCTGAAGAAACTGCAATCATTCCCGAGTCGACTGAAACTTTGAGCGAAGAGACTAAGCCGAAAACTGTCGCGGATTTGCCGCACGGTGTATCTAGTGTTCCTCAAATGGAGGATATCAGCGATACGCTTGTACCCGAGGCGATCAAGGAACCAGTCGAAATCGACGATCTTGAACACCGCCAATTCGATGAGACGCGCTTTTGGGAGAAGATCCCTGCCTTCCGTTCTGCGACCCACGAGGAGTTCATGGACTTCCGCTTCCAGAACAAGAAAAGCGTTGTCTCCATGAAGCAGCTCCGCGAAGTCATCGAAGGCGTTGCGAGCGAGGAGTTCATCCAGGACGTTGAGAAAGGCATGGCGATTGCCCCGATGAACATGCGCATCTCGCCCTATCTGATCAGCTTGATCGATTGGGATAATCCCTACGACGATCCGATTCGCGTGCAATTCATCCCGGTGGCGTCGACGCGCCTGCCGGATCACCCCAAGCTCTCGCTTGATTCGCTGCACGAGCAGGACGACTCCCCCACGCCGGGGCTTGTCCACCGCTATCCCGACAAGGTGCTCTTCCTGCCCCTCGATGTCTGCCCGGTCTACTGCCGCTTCTGCACGCGCAGTTATGCGATTGGTAGCGACAACGGCGACGTCGAAAAGGTCAGCTACCGCTACAGCCCCAAGCGCTGGAACGACGCTTTCGCATACCTCGCATCGCGTCCCGAAGTGGAAGACGTGGTGATCAGTGGCGGCGACGCTTACAACTTGAGTCCCACGCACCTTGAGCACATCGGCATGACGCTGCTCTCGATCCCGCACATTCGCCGCATTCGCTTTGCGTCGAAGGGCCCCGCGGTGATGCCGATGAAGATCCTCACGGATCACGCGTGGACGGACATGCTCGAGAAGATCGTGGATGAAGGGCGTAAGCGCTGCAAGGAAGTCTGCCTGCACACGCACTTCAATACGGTCAATGAGATCACCGACATCACGCGCCAAGCCATGAACGAGCTTTTCCGCCGAGGCATCAAGGTGCGCAATCAGGCCGTGATGATTCGCGGCGTGAATGACGGCGAGGGGCAGATGGAAACTCTCGTCAAGCAGCTCGCTTACATGAACGTGCAGCCTTACTACGTCTACCAGCACGATCTGGTCAAGGGCGTGGAAGAACTGCGCACGACGATCGCGCAGACGGAAGAGATTGAGCGCCTCGTGCGCGGCTCGACCGCTGGCTTCAACACTCCCACCTTCGTAACGGACGTGCCCGGTGGCGGTGGCAAGCGCGATCTGCACAGCTACGACTACTACGATCGCGAGACCGGCATCAGCGTCTATCGCTCGCCAGCCGTGGATGAGGACAAGGTCTACCTCTACTTCGATCCGATCGATCAATTGCCCGAAGAGGGCCAAGCGCGTTGGGCTAATCCTGACGAGCACGACAAGATGATCGAAGAAGCGATAGAGACCGCGAATCTTGCGAGCCTTGAGCTGGCAGTCGAATAGCAAAGCCGGAGTGGTGGTGGTTGCCTTGCCGAGCCTCCTCTGAATCGTTCGGAGGGGGCCACGAGGTTGCGCCATCGACAGAACAAGATCGATGATTCTACCGCACTGACTCTCGAAACTTTGGACAACGCGATGCAGAAGCTTCTCAGCCAACTCTCAGGGCAAGCAACCATTCCCGCCGATGGCAGCGAATTCACGGAGTGGGAAGGCCCCAACAGCAACCTCGAAGCGGTGCTCGACTTCCGCAATCAACGCCTCAAGATTTACGGCGCGAGAAGCGATGACTTCGAACAGTGTGTGCAGCTCCGCGAGTTGCTGACGGCCAAGGCCGATCCCAGCGTCGTCACCAAGGTGACGATCTACGGTCGCCCCGAGGGCCCCAAGCCCTACGGCTGGCAGCGCCGAGGTTTCACTTACGAAGGCCACATCCCCGGCTTTCACGAAGATGGCTCCGATGCTTGGATGTGGGCGTTTTACTTGGCTGTTGATCGCGGCACGGAAGAACGCACGGGCGAGCACGATCACATCGTAGCGGTTGCTTCTGCGAAGCCTCCGATCCGCCCGAAGCTGCCCTTGGGTTACTCTTCACGCGAAGCGGAGCCCGAAGACGCGAAGATCATTACCACTTTGATGCATGCTTGCTTCAGCGAATATCCCTTTCCGATCGACGAAGAACGCATCGCGAACGATATCCGTGAGAAGGCGACGCACTTCAGAATTGTCTTCGATGCACAGGACCAGCCAGTTGCCACAGCCAGCGCTGAGCTCGATCACGTGCGCCACTCATGCGAGCTCACCGACTGCGCCACGCTCTCCAGCCAGCGCGGCAAGGGCTTGATGACGCTGCTGCTCAACGAGCTCGAAGAGGATGTTCGCAAGCGCTTTGGAATGAACTGCTTCTACACCCTCGCCCGCGCCGACGAGCCCGGCATCAACGCAGCCTTTGCGAAGCTCGGGTACGAGTACACCGGTCGCTTGGTGAACAACTGCCGCATGCCGAACGGCTGGGAGTGCATGAACATCTGGGGCAAGCGCGTCTGAAGCATCACTCCGCTTCTGCGATCCGCTCAATCAGAGTAGCGAGATCCCAATTGTTCCACGCCTTCACGATCTGCCCATTTTCAACTTGGCACATGCTCATGCCCGTCACATCAATGACGCGGCCAGTTGGCGCATGTCCCATGAACTCGCCGGTGTGCTGAAAGCGTGCGACCCAACGAGCTGCGAAGGTGTTGCCCTCCGCGATCACTTGCTGCACTTCGAAATGACGCTCGCCAAATCCTGCAAGCATGGCTCGGTGGAACTCGATGAAAGCCTCGGGGCCGTGCTGCACTTCGCCGGGAATGTCGACGCCAGATGCCGTGCCCTCAACGGCGTAGAGCTCGTGAATCGCCTCTTCCCTGCCTTTGTTCCACACTTCATCAAACCAGCGCTGCGCGAATGCGCTCAGATCACTCATGCTGTGACTCCTAATAGCAGGCGTTAATGACTCGAGTCGAAGCGGAGAGTTTAGCTTTGTCTCAAGCGGCATGCGCTCTTCCAAACCCGCTGAAAAATTGGACTGGCACGAACAGGCCGGATGTTGACAATTAAGCTCAGTGAAAAAGAGAGAGAATAGTGCATCGGTATGCACGCTAAATCATTTCGAAAGGGAGGCTCAGATGGAGCCCAAATTGCCCCTTATCGATTCTGCGCTGAAGCAAAGCCAGCCTGCCCATGCTGGCAACAAGCAAACACAAAACGCACCGGAGTGGCGACTCACGCGCTTCGGAAAGCTGCAAGTTCGCATCGAAGCGATCATGCGAACCATTACTTTGGGACTGATCATTGGCGCGATCGGCGTCGCGATCACATGGCTCACGCCGATCTGGGGTGATCTGGTTGTCGCCTTCGTCGCCCCCACCATTGCCTGCGGAGTTGCGGGATACGCGCTGCACAAGGAACATCAGCTCTCGTTCGGCTGGATCATGGTGCTCCACATCTTCTTCGGCGCGCTGATGCTGATCGGCTGTTTCACTCTGGGCATGCTTGAGGCAAGCAACGCACCTTGTGCGGTGGTGGGACTCTGCGTAGGCATCTACTTCGGCTCACGCACTGGTTTCTCCATTGCTGATCACGCATGCCAGGCCTAAGTCTCTCTTCTTGCTGCTGCTAGTGCGCACGCTTGATCGCTATGATGAGTGTGCGCACCCGCACGCAGATCGCAGCAGGAGAAAGCATCATGCAACCCTACGAGAACCCCAAGCCTCACATCGTCGAGCCTTACTCTCAGCTTTACTGGCGACTGCAAGACCTGAAGGCCTACGCCATCGCGATGGGAATCGGGCTCGCTTTATCAGCGCCGATCATCGCTCTGCTCTTCTTTGTTGAAGACGATCTGACGGCACTCTTCGTGTCATTCATGGCACCAGTCGTTGCCACGAGCTACAGCGCGTATCGGCTGCATCGCTACGGCGGGCCGAATCGCTGGGTCGTCTTTGGCATTCACCTGATCGCAGCGATGATCATTTACGTGCTACTTGGCGAATTCGGCATCTACGACCTGAGCTACTTCTGGCATGCTGCGCCAAACGTCGGGATGGGCGTGCTTTTCGGTGCGCGCATCGGGCGCGGCCTCGGCGACGCTAGCGCCGAAGCTCACCGAGGCATGGGCGGCATCGTCTAGAGTTGCGTTTCGCCACTTACGCACCGGACTCAGCGTGGGCTTAAAGAGCTCAACGCAAAGGCGCCGAGCACGCGAAGTTTCGCAAAGCCTGGCGGGATGGGCGTCTTCTGCCGGGCGTTTGAAGTTCTCCAGTTCCGGCAGTGCCTAGAAACTTTCGGATATGAGCGCGTTAGGCCACGACCCGCTTCAGGTTTTCACTTTCATGATCATTCTCGGGCGCTCAGGCCAGCAGTGAGGAGTCGGCAGAGCTGGCCCGCACTACTTGATCCGACAGGCTTTGCGAGCCTTCGCGCTCTCTGGGTCTTTGCGTTGAATTCCGATTTTCCTCGCTCGCATGAGCGCGAAAAATGGCGAGACTCTCGTCTAGAGTTGCGCGAGCTTCGCATCGAATGCTGCGAACACGTTGAGCAGCGGCGCATCGAGACACCTAACGATTGGCTGCCAGAGCTTGCTCGGCACGCCTTCGAAGCGAGCCTCCGCGATGGCGCCAGCAATCGCTGCCTGCGTGTCGGCGTCCGCGCGCAGGAGCACGGCGTTGCGCACCGCTTCTTCAAAACTCTCCGCATCAAGCGCCGCGATAATCGCCTCGGGCACGCTGACCGGACAGGTCTCGTCGTAGCGAGCGAGAGGCTGCGTCTCCGCGTAGCTTTTCGAGAGATCGTAGCCGCTGAAATCAGCAACGCGCTTGCGGATTGAAGCACTGGTCTCGCCTTGTCGCGCAAGCCAGATCGCCAACGCGACTGCCTGCGCGCCGATCACGCCTTGCGGATGGTTGTGCGTCGGCATCGCGCTTTGCTTGGCGAATTCGAGCGCTTCTTCTTCACTCCGAGCAAGCCACGCGCAGGCACTCACACGCATGGCAGAACCGTTGCCGAGACTGTTGTAGGGCTCCGGCTGAGCATCGCCCATCCAATCGCGAAAGCGTTCGCCCCAGCTCATGTCGGGATAGTGATTCGCCCACTCGTAAATACTCTCGCCCATGTCGCGGCTAAGCAGCAAGGCCTCCGCTACGGCAACCGTCAGCACGCTGTCGTCGGTGAAGAAGCACTTGCCTAGCACGAACCAGTCGAACTCATCGCCACGCACTGGGTCAAACTCAAAGCGACTCCCCACCACATCGCCTGCAATCGCTCCACGCATAGTTGCTCTCCTCTGGTTCGAAACGTGCCAAGTGCGCTTGGTTTGAGATTCCCTCTAGACTCAACCCGCCCGGCTTTCCTATTGCAGTGCTCGAGCTGGTCTATTCGATCGTCATCCCGAGGGAGCCACGGAGTGGCGACGCGAGGGAACCCTTTTCGAGTATTGCTCCCGCATCAATCTGCAGACCTGAGCGTTCCGAGAAGGGATCCCTCCCCTCCGCCTTCGGCTCCGGTCGGGATGACGGCGGCGAAATGAACTCACTACCCCGCTGCTTTCTCGTAGGCCTTCGCGAGATCGCGTTGTTCGAGGTGATCGATCACCGCAGCGCCGATCGCGTCGCCGCCCACGTTGACGGCAGTGCGGAAGCGGTCGAGCAGCCAGTCGATCGCGTAGATGTAGCCAAGGAAGGCGTAAGCTTCTGTCGGCATGTCGGCGGCACTCAGCACGATCACCATCATCACCATGCCGGCGCTTGGAATGGCGGCTGCTCCGATTGCAGCGAGCGTCGATGTTAGCGCCACAATGATCATCCCGCTCACACCAAGCTCGATGCCGAGGATCTGCGCGATCCAGATCACCGAGACTGCTTCGTAAAGCGCCGTGCCATCCATGTTGGCCGTCGCGCCGAGTGGCAGCACGAAGCCCGAAGCGCGCTTGCCGACGCCGTTATTCTTCTGCACACACTCAAGCGTCACGGGCAGCGTCGCCGTGGATGACGCCGTGCCGAAGGCCGTCAGCAGCGCTTGCAGAATGCCGATCAGATAGGCGAAGGGATTCTTCTTCGTGACTAGGAAGTAGATCGCTGGCAGCACAAAGAAGATGTGCAGGCTCAGGCCAGCGACGACGGTCGCCGCATACACGCCCATCGCTTGCAGATCGGAGAAGAAGTTGGCGCTGCCAATCAGCTTGCTCGCGATCAGCGAGCCAACGCCGATCGGCACGACCCACATGAACCAGTCGACGAGCTTCATGATCGCTTCGTTCACGCCTTCAAAGAACGCGGTGACAGGTCTGCCCTTCTCCCCAATCGTGATCAGCGCGATGCCGAATGCGAGCGAGAAGACAATCAGCCCGAGCACGTTCAGCTCAACCGCTGCGCCAAAAATGTTGTCGGGAAAAAGCTTCATCACCGCATCGAGGGTGCGATCAAGTCCGTTCGTACCTTCGGCCTGAGCAGCGGTCACGCGCTCAAGCACCGTTGTATCGCCAATCGTGCCTGCGCCTTCCCAAGTGAGGGGCGAGCCGACGCCAGGCTGAATGATGTTGACGAGGAGCAGGCCAATCGTCGCGGCTATCGCGGTGGTCACCAGATAGTAGAGGATCGTGCGCCAGCCCATCTTGCCGGTCTCTCTGAGATCACCGAGCGAGGTGACGCCGACGATCATGCTGGCTACGACCAGCGGGATGATCAGCATCTTGAGCACGTTGATGAAGACTTCACCGGGGAAGCTGATGAGGCGCGAAATGATCTTGTTCGAATCGCTTGCTGCCCATGACGCAGCCGCTTCACCTTCAAGATGATGCCCGCCCATGTAGTAGCCGACGATCCCACCGATCAGCACGCCAGCGATCGTGAGGAAGAGAATCGGCTGCTTCTTCCAGGTCTCTTGGATCACCGCCCACATTTCGCTGGGCGAGAGGAAGGCCTTCTTTGAAGCATCGTTGCTGGTGTTCATGCTGACTCCCGCGCTGGCGAATTGAGCTTTGAGGTAGCCGCATCGAGCTCGATCACTGCGCTAGGCGAAGTGCGTGCCGAGACACGAAGTGTTGAAGCTAATGCGTGCGCGTAGTGTGAGGGAAATCGTAGCGATTGGCAACTGCTGGGGGACTTGCTTCGGCAAATGCAGGCAGGGGGAGTAGTAGCGCAGGCATCTTGCCTGCATCTTCGTCTGGATCGGGCGTCCGCACCTGATCAACGAGCCCCGGAAACGACGCAAGCGCATGCTTTCCCAAGGCGTTGAAGGACACGAATGCGCAACAGAGCTCTTGGCGTCCAAACGACGTGGCGCGGCGCGCTCCATGCGTAGATCAGGCGCGGACGCCTGATGCAGACACCGGAGCAGGCTGGAAGCCTGCGCTACTACCTGCCCGCCCCTTTTGCATCCTTCAGTCTTAATCCAGCTCGCGTCCGTCTTTCCGGCCCGACGCGAGAAGAAGTGGGTAAGAGCAAGGGTTGAGGAGATGACGCCCCCTCAGTCCTGCTTGGCGCGAAGAGTCAAGGCAGCGAGCTATCGAGAGCGATGGATCGATCCGCAAAGCACTTTCAGGAGTGCAAGTTCTACTACGCCACCGCGCCTTGCGTGATGTGCAGGAAGACCTCTTCCAGATTGCGGCGTTCAAACTCAACCGCCGTGACATCCGCGCCTTGCGCGAGGATGCCCTGCAAGAAGCTCGGGATGTCTTCTTCCGTGCCTGCGTACTTGAAGCGCAAGTTGTTGAGATCGATCTTGAGATCACTCACGCGCTCGATCGTGCGCAGGATGTTCGCCGTGCGCTCAGCGTTCTTGAACACGCGCAGCTTGAGGCGCAGCACGCCGCGCTCTTCTTGCAGCAAGTCATCCATCGTGCCGGCATACACCAGGTTGCCTTGCTCGATCACGCCAATCGCATCGCACACGTCGGCGAGCTCAGCGAGAATGTGGCTGGAGATGATGATCGTCTTGCCCATCCCGCGAAGCTCTTTGAGCAGCGAGCGCAGCCAGATGCGCGCGTGCGGATCCAGCCCAGCGGCGGGCTCATCTAGCACCAGCACTTCGGGATCGTGCAGCAAAGTCTTCGCTAGCACGAGACGCTGACGCATGCCCTTCGAAAGCGTGCTGACGAGCTTCGTGCGCACGTCAACAAGATCGGTAAGCTGCATGATCTCTTCAACCAACTCGCGCGCCGGCTGACCAAACACGCGGTACGCATTGGCGAAGAACTCAAGGTACTCCCAAACCTGCACGCCCTCATACAGCCCAACATTATCGGGCATGTAGCCGAGCGCTCTGCGCACGCCGACGGGATCGTCGATCGTATTGCAGCCGCACACGGTGATCTCGCCTTGATCCGGTTCGTCGAGCGTTGCGAGCATGCGAATGGTGGTCGTCTTACCCGCGCCGTTGGGCCCGATGAAGCCGAAGATCTGGCCGCGCTGAACTTCGAAGCTCACGCGATCAACCGCGCGGAAGTCCTTGAAGGCTCGCGTCACGTTATCGACGACTACGACAGCATCGCTCATGGTTGATCCTTGGCCAATTCGGGTCGGGGCGTTGCTAGCTTAGAGTCCTGGCGGCTCAATGCCACACATACGCATCATGACTGCCAACCTGCCGCGATGATGCGCGGTGTGATCTGCAAGGTGCCAAAGAATCTTGATAGCTTTCGCCGGGCGATTCAGCCACTCGAAGTTGATCTCGCGCTCAAGCTGGATGTGATTCACGGCCTGATCAGCCTCGTGTCGAAGCTGCTCGAAGTACCCGTAAACCGTGCCTTCGAGAATCGCAGCATGCCATTTGCGCGGCGTCACCTGCCCCGGCGCGACAGCCTCAAGGTAAAGCTCGATCGTCGAAAGAAGATGCGCGAGCTCTTCGCCCAGCGTCGGCACGCCGTGGCCTGCGAGCAGGGGAGCGAAGCCCGGGGTGACCGCAGCAACGTATTGCGCAAGCACGGGGGCCTGCGGCATGTCGCTAGGAATCAGCGTGTGATCGCCGAATATCTGAGCGATGATTTCACGCGCGAATGCATCGTTGGAGTTCATGGAACCTCATGCCCTGCGGGTCTTCGCTTCCATGGAGACCAGAGAGACTCGAACCAGCGTCCAAGCCAAGAGGAGAATGGTGACAGCGGCAAGCGTCATCAGGTACTCGCTGATCACGCTCCAGATATAGTAGAGCACTGCGAATCCTAAGCATGCACCGACGACAATCAGCACGATGCGCAAGATGACTCGGTAATCTTTCATCGCTGCCCTTTCGGGGTTTGTTGCGCTGCATTCGGTCTGAGCCTGCCGCTTGCCAGCGCAGACCAATTGTAGGTGTGAGGCGCGAAAAGTGCCAGCAATGATGGCCTGGAGTGGCGCGGCTAATCACAGCTTGGACGCCGAAGCTAGAAGCTGCTTTCGTCGCTCCCGTCCTTCTCCTCCGGCAGCTCCACCATCAAGGCTGTGCCGGTGATCAGATCGCCCAAGCGCTGATTGCGGCGCGTCAGCATGATCGAGATCAGCGTGACGAGAATCGTCAGCATGTGGCAAAGCTCTAGCGTGCGCAGCAGGTTGCGCGCAAAAAGACGCAGCTCGCCCGGAGGTTCTGACTCCAGATTCACCACGCGAATTCGCATGATCATCTTGCCAAGCGTGCGTCCCCAAATCGCTTCGCAGAAGAAGGCGTAGAGTCCGATCAGCGCGAGCGTCGCCATGCGATCGCGCAAGCCCTCCAGCATGTACTCAGTGGAAAGAGGGAAGAGCGTCAGCGCAGACTCAAGATTGATATCGCTGAACTCAGCCGCCACGATCACGATTGGCGAGAGCAAGAGAAAGTCGATCAAGAATGCGAGCATGCGCGCGTTCAATGGCGCCCAATGCGGAATGCCAAGCTCGCGCAGAGAGATCGGCTTGCCGGGCTGATTCTCGCGCGCCTTCAACGCCGTGGTCAGACGCATCAAGGTTTGATCTGATGGGCGCTCACGATTCACCGCAACAATCACGAAGCAGAGCATAGCGCCGCAAAAGAACATGGCAGCGAACACATAGAGCGTGAGCTGCGAGAGAAGGTGAAAACCGGAATGCAGCCGCCACTCGCCGACGCTCTTCCACGCGCCGATGCGATCGGACAAGATGTCTGCGCTGCTCACTTGCGCGAGCGTGCCAGAAGAATCGATGCCGAGCGTGAAGAGCTGGCCCTTGTGCATGGCGATCAATTCGTAACGATTGCCGAGACTGACCGCGGGCCAGATGCGCTTGTCCTTCAACTCCCACGCTGATCCAAGTTCGCCTGTCGGCGCGGTGACGCGGATAAAGGTTGTACCTTCGATCTCGCTCTCATCGCCTACGCGGTAGAGGACCGCAGCCTGCTCGCCATCACTCAGCGAAACTGCTGCATCTACACCGCTTGCCAGCGACTCGATATGCAGATCAAACGCAACGCAGAACCAGGCTCCCTCGGCGGAGATACGTGACTCGGGCTCAGCACTTGCGGCTACCCCCGAGGCAATCGCTTGAGCTGCGCCCTCACTCGGCGCTGCGGGCTGGTCGCCCGCTTCGGCTGGAGCATCCGCCGCGTCGCTGGGTTTGCTCTCGTCATTCGTTGATGAGTCCTCGGCAGCGCTGGCAGATTCGCTAGCTGCGCTTGGCCCTGCACCGGCACTTTCTTGCGCGGTGAGAAACTCGTCCACAGCATCGCGCGCAAGAACCTTCAGCTTGAAGGTGAGGTCGAAGAGCTCGCCCTGTGCCTTCGCTTCGTCGGAAAGCTCGTCGTTCTTGAGCGAGGGCAGCACAATGATCTGCAAGTGTGCGCGCTCGTTCTCATAGACCAAGCCCATCAGTTGGATTCGCCCCTTGGGCAGATCAATTGGCAGGGCAAGCGTCGCAATCTCAGCTTCGCCAGCTATCCGAAGATGAAGATTCCCTTCGCTCATCCAAGCGCTTAGCACACGCTGCTCAGAGCCTTCGTGCTGCGCTTCAGCGGGCTTAGAAGCGTCGCTCGCAGGTTCTAGACTTTCCGCTTTCTCCGCTTCCGCGAGATCAGCGCTAGGTGCGGCGTTGTCAGTCGCGTCTGCATCGCTCTCCGCCTTCGCCGGAGCAGCGTCGCTCTCAGGCTCAGCTTCGGCTGTGGCTGATTTCGCATCTTCCTGTGCCTTGAGGTGCGCAAGCCAATCGGCCATATCGACGCGAACCACACCGTGGGCACGCTGATTCGGAATGCCCACAAGATAGGGCAAGCGCTCGCTCTCGATCGTGTCGTCCTTCTGCGAGAAGATCAGCGCGCTATCTTTGAAATAGCCGACCATCCGATCGGCATCGAGCGCTTCGAGCGCCTTGCAGTGACCGAGCACCTCTGGCGTCCACTCGATCGGCGCAGGCTCATCCCCCGAGTGCTCTTGCAGCATCGCGATTCGGTGATGTATCTCCATCGAGAAGGGATCATGCGCGCTGGTGGAAAGCCACATGCCGCGATCATTCAGCGCAAAGCCAGCGCTTTGCACTTTGGTCGCGTCAGCCGCAGCAAAGGTGGCGAGCACGAAGCTGACAAGAGCGAGCGCAATCAGCAGAATCGACCAGCGCTTCATGCGCGCGACAAAGCGCCGCTGCGCCTGCAACTGCTTCTTCATGTCGGAATAGGGCGAGATGCCGCCAACCTGAGGCATTGGAGTTTGAGCTTTCACACGCAGCCTTTGAGCAGTAGGGCGCGGGACTACCCCGCGCATAGGTGCGAGTGTACGCGCCCTGCTCTCAGTGTGAAGCGCAACCCATGGATGAGTTGCGTCAGATTGCGGCTATTGCATCGACTGAATGCGCTTGACGATTGCCCGCTGAGCACCTTGAACTTTGTCCTCGGTGATTTCCTTGAGGCTGTCCATCTCTTGCTCTACCTCGCGCCAGCGACGAGGCGAGAGGTTGTTGCCGATGATGCGCGTCAGCTTGCCGTCGTCTTTGGCTAAGGCCAAAGCGATGTGATCCGCCGGCACGCTGCCTAGCCAGGTTTGCAGGTCGAACTCATCAGCACCTTCAAGCATCGCTTGAAGCGAGACATCTCTACTCGCGGGCTTTGCGCCGGTTGCCGAAGAACCACCGCCAGAGCTACTTCCGCTACCGGAGAGGTCGTCCTTGCTGTAGCGAGCGGTCTCCAGCAGCTTCAACTTACCCGAATCGGTGCGGCCACTCGCATCGTCCCGCGTAAGCACTCGGGTGAGCTGCTTCTTGATCATACGCGTTTCAACGACGCCAAGGCGATCGCGCAATTTGCGGTAGCCGCTAGCGATGTCAGCACGAATCTCATCCGCGAGCTGGATGGCGCTGGCCGGGCCTTGCGTGCCCAAGCGCGTCATTTCCTCGATCATATCTCTGCGTAGTTTGCGTGATCCAATCGCTCCCAAGAGCAACATGCCGCGATCGACTGGAGCGTTGCACACGGCAGCCGCGAAGGTGCGTTCTTCCAGCGTGGTGCCGAGAGAAATGAGCGTGGTGTCGTCAAGATCGCCCAAGAAGGCAAACTCATTCGCGCCCGCTGGGTTGGGCATACGAAGGTCCACGATCGCAGCAACCTGGCCGAGCTCTTTCTTCACGGCTTCCAGCTCAGCGTTCATGTCCTTGATCTGGGTCTTGAGCTTGGCCATCTCACGAGCGAGCGAGATGACAACGTCATCGGGCAAAGCAATCAGCGTGTCGACCAACTGCTTGCGATCCATGAAGAGCATCATGCGCGCGCACTTGCGCAGGCCGCTCTCCATCTGGAGCAAGCGGCGAACCACATCGCGCGGCCCGACTTTCATCTCAGCTCCCATCGCACCTCCACCCCGCAAGTTGCGTGATCCCGTTCTGCACTAGAGCAGTCCGGTCTCAGTCCACTCGCCATCCTTGTAACACGCTCGAACGCTGGTCGTTATGCCGCCGTGCGCATGAAAATCGCCAATAAGCTCAAGCGCGAGAGGATCGAGCGCCTTGACAAGGTCATCCGCCAACCGATTCGTGACTTCCTCGTGGAAGATCCCCACATTGCGCCATGCGTGAATGTAAAGCTTGTAGCTCTTCAGCTCCACGCAACGCTCCTTCGGAATGTAGCGCAGGCGTATGGTGGCAAAGTCTGGATGTCCGGTCTTCGGACAAACGCACGTGAACTCAGGAGCTTCAATCTCAATGGTAAAGCGTCGACCGGGACGTGGATTCGGAAAGGTCTCGAACGATTCGTGATTGGGCGCGTTCTGGCTGATGGTCATTTCTTCCCTACTGCGAATTGCGAGTCCGGCGAACGCGGACTAGTAGATACTATACATTCCACATGAATGAGCGTCGAGTACTCACTGACACACACGCTGATTCCAGAGTAACGTCAAAAAGGGCAAATCCGCCAGCGTGAAATTGCTTCGTTTCGAAAGTGTGAAGCAAAGCGCTTGCGTCGCCTCCCTCCATTATAGAAGCAAATGGAAGATGCCTCGCCGAGCACCGTGGTGCTTTGCGAGGCATTTCCGTGAGTCGATGCGGGAGCGCTTTTCACTTCACTCCCGCATTCATCTCGTTGCTCGTCGTTGCGGGTGCTTACGCGTGGCGTTTGCGGGTCGCAATGGCGAGGGTGGCCAGGGCAGCCAGCAGGAGCAGCAGGGCTGCGTTGTTGCTGGTGTTGCCATTCAGCGAGCAGTCCGAGGTCGTGCCGCCATCGCTGCTCGGAGCA
>Ga0213866_10001045_pt1 | contig 21040 bp, 27 predicted proteins | sample PICome_11_FD_160079 | JGI IMG/M metagenome (GOLD analysis project Ga0213866, IMG submission 160079) | Coastal seawater microbial communities near Pivers Island, North Carolina, United States - PICO284 | ecosystem: Environmental > Aquatic > Marine > Coastal | place: USA: North Carolina...
TGCTTGTCTTTTTGCGGACTGACCTACAAGTCTTTCTCCGTCTTTTGCAAATCCAACTATACTTGGGGTAGTTCTTGCTCCCTCTGAGTTGGTTATCACTTTTGGTTCTCCTGCTTCTACCACCGCAACACAACTGTTCGATGTACCTAAATCAATGCCAATTACTTTAGCCATTTTCTATTCCTTTTTTTATTTTGTTAGTTTTGTTTGAATCTCGTTTGAGCATTCTAGACAATCTCCGTTGAGCATTATCTTTATATAAATATAATCTAAAATACTTTTATTCTCCTTCTTTTCCGTCACACGGACCTCCGGCCTTTTTTGCAAACTCGCAATAACGACAATTCTTTTTGTTTTTACCAGGTGTTTTTGGAAAAGAACAATCCATATTATATTCACCACTTTTGGTAAATGATTCATTTAAAAAGTTATTGAAACTTGACCATGCTTCTTTGCTACTCATTGTTCCGTGAGGTGGAACAAATCGTTGAATACGATCACCACCCCAAGGATCATCTGGATCGTGTTTACGTTTAAGAATAATAAACTCAACTTCAATTTTATCCAGAGGTACATTAAATTCTTTAGCATAAAATACTTTATACAAAAGCAATTGATGAGTTTTACTTTCATCTGCTTTTTGCCACTTGTTCCATCCACGTGTAGATGTTTTCAAGTCAATGATTTTATACTTTTGATTAATTTTATCAAAAAGCACAACGTCAAGAAATCCAATGTATCCGACATTGTTACGAACTTCCAAATCAATCGCAGTTTCAATGCCAGATAATGAATAACGAGTTTTAGAAAAGAATTTACTGCGAACTTCTTCCGAAAACAAATAATCTAGTATTTCATTGCCATCTTGAATAAATTCATCAAAGGTTGCATCGTCCATACAACGTTTACCATCAATAAGATTTTCTGGTTTATCTGCAAGTTCAGTCATTATTTGCAATAACTTTGCTTTCCAATCTACACTTTCAGTATCAAGATGTGGTTGGTTGTATAACATCTCAAGATAATCTTGAATAGTTTCGTGCATAGAAGTTCCAAATACTAAGTGTATATTTGCTTCTTTCTTACGAAGATTATCAACATATGCAAGTTTCCAACTACGAGGACACTTGTAATACATTGAGTATTGTGAGAAACTCACATACTTGTTAAACTTCTTTTCTTTTACTTCTTTTTTTTCTCCAGTTGCTACTTGTGTCATAATAAATTAATCACTTCCATCTTTATTGATTGTTGCTTCAAATATATTACAACGAAGAAGTTTATCTCCTCGCAATACACCCATATCTACCGAATCACGCATACTTTCGTATAATTCACGTTCATCGTAACCAAAATGTCCTAAATCAGCAAGATGTGTTAAATATTGTTCATAGTTCATACCAGTTTTGCGTTGAACCATACTTTTTAAATATGCAACGGCATATTCGGGTGTATCGAACAACTTAACAGGAGAATCTTTAAGTGTTGAGTCTTTTATATAGTATTTCATTATTACTTATTATAATAGTAAATTCTATATGTAAAGTCAAGGTATATTTCGGTGGAAATATATTATAATAATGAAATATATACGATATTTATTCGTATGAATAAATCATATACGGAGAGTGTGGTCGATTTGGTTGATAATAAGGATAGACATCAACTTGAATTTAGACAAGCAGTAAATGAAGTGCTTGAAACATTATCACCTGTTGTAGATAAAGACTCTACATATCAGGATTTAGGTTTACTTGAAAGATTAGTAGAACCTGAACGAATTATCACATTTAGAGTTCCGTGGGTAGATGATAATAATAAGGTTCATGTTAACCGTGGATATAGAGTGCAGTTTAATAGTGCAATCGGTCCATATAAAGGTGGTTTACGATTCCACCCATCCGTAAATCTCAGTATTATCAAATTTCTTGGATTTGAACAAACATTTAAAAACTCTCTTACTGGATTACCAATGGGTGGTGGTAAAGGAGGAAGTGACTTTGATCCAAAAGGAAAAAGTGACAATGAAGTAATGAGATTTTGTCAGTCATTCATGTCAGAACTTAGCAAACATATAGGTCAATTCACCGATGTACCAGCAGGAGACATAGGTGTTGGTGCGAGAGAAGTAGGTTTCTTATATGGTCACTATAAAAGACTTTTAAATGAGTCTGTTGGGGTTTTAACCGGCAAAGCATTAGACTTCGGTGGAAGTTTAGTAAGAACAGAAGCAACTGGTTACGGAACTTGTTATTTTATGCGTGAAATGTTGAAAGTTAATAATGATAGTTTTGATGGAAAAAAAGTGACTATATCTGGTTCTGGTAATGTTGCAATATATGCAATGGAAAAAACAATTGAACTTGGTGGAAAAGTAATCGCAATGAGTGACTCAAGTGGTTATGTATATTCTGTGAATGGTCTTGATCTTGATAAGATGAAACAAATTAAAGAAGAAAAAAGATTACGCATAGAAGAGTACATCAAACTAGACAAAGACGCAATATTCAGCAACACAGGTAGTATTTGGGATGTTTCATGTGATATTGCATTGCCATGTGCAACTCAAAATGAATTAGAAAGAAAACACGCAGAATTACTTGTTCGTAGTGGTTTAATCGCAGTTGCAGAGGGAGCAAATATGCCATGCACTCCAGATGCAGTAGAAGTATTTCAGAAAAACAAAATCCCATTTGGTCCTGGTAAAGCATCAAATGCAGGTGGAGTTGCGGTTAGTGGTTTAGAGATGTCTCAAAATAGTATTCGTGATAGTTGGAGTTTCAATAAAGTAGATAAAAAATTACAAGGTATTATGAAAAGTATTCATGACAATTCATACGGAGCATCCGAAAAATACGGTGACAAAGGAAATTATGTAATGGGTGCTAATATATTTGGATTTCAAAAAGTGGCAAACGCAATGATTTCCCAAGGAATTGTTTAAAAGTAAATATATATTAGTATGAGCAAGTATGTTGATGATGTAATAAAACGAGTGGAAGAAAGAAACCACTCTGAACCAATCTTTATTCAGGCTGTAAACGAAGTTTATGAAAGTTTACATACGGTAATAGATAAACACAATAAGTTTAAAAAACTAAATTTACTTGAAAGGTTGGCAGAACCAGAGAAACAAATTATATTTAGTGTACCTTGGATTGACGAAATAGGAAATGTTCATGTAAATCGTGGATACCGAGTACAATTCAACAGTGTACTTGGACCATATAAAGGTGGACTGCGATTCCACCCAAGTGTAAATTTAGGAACAATGAAGTTTCTTGGATTTGAACAAACATTTAAAAATAGTTTAACTGGTTTGCAAATTGGAGGAGCAAAGGGTGGAAGTGATTTTGATCCAAACGGCAAAACTGACTTGGAAATAATGAGGTTTTGTCAGTCGTTCATGATAAAACTCCATGATCACCTTGGTCATAAAACAGATGTACCTGCGGGTGATATAGGTGTTGGGTATAAAGAAATAGGTTATCTGTTTGGTCAGTATAAGGCACTTCATAGTAAATATGAACAAGGGTTAATCACAGGTAAAGCACCTCATTGGGGTGGAATTCATGGAAGAAAAGAAGCAACGGGGTTTGGAACAATATATTTTGCAGAAGAAATGCTAAAAAATCACCACACAGACATAAAAGGAAAAGTAATTACAGTAAGTGGTTTTGGACAAGTTTCATGTGGAGTTGTAAAAAAAGCAGTAGAACTGGGAGCAAAGGTTATTACGATATCAGGACCGGATGGTTATGTATATATGAAAGATGGAATCAAAAAAGATATGATTCCATATATGGAGGTTTTACGTTCGTCTAACGAAGATATAGTAAAACCATTTGCAGAAAAATTTGGTGTAGATTTTCATGCTAATAAAAAACCGTGGGAAGTCCGTTGCGATATTGCAATACCAAGTGCAATACAAAATGAGATAACTGAAGATGATGCAAATGCATTGGTAGATAATGATTGTAAATTCGTAGTAGAAGCAGCCAATATGCCATGTACCGCAGAAGCAATTAAAGTATTTAATGATAAATTAGTGGTAGTAGCACCCAGTAAAGCAGTAAATGCAGGAGGAGTAGCAGTATCGGCACTTGAAATGCAACAAAATGCAGGATGGGATAAATGGGGTTTACCTCAAGTAGATAACAAACTCAGACAAATAATGAGACAGATACATGATAACTGCTTAAAGAACGCAAGAAAATATGGCACAGAGGGTGATTATACACTTGGTGCTAATGTCGGTGGTTTTTTACGAGTAGCACACGCAGCCATTGCTCATGGGATTATCTAAGTAAATCTAACTCACTTAGTTTTGCATCTTGTTCTCGTAAGATTTTAAGAATTTTATCAGGTATATAAATCATTTTATTATTCATAAATAAAATATCTTCATTTTTTGGTCGTGTGTAATCAAACAAAGTTACAGACGAAGATGACACACTAAATATTTTAAATTCTCTTATTTTACCAAATACACCTATTCCTTTACTTGCTTTTTCTAGTATATCTTCGTCAAAAGAAAGATGATCAAATCCAGATGCTTCATAGATTCCGTGGATTGTCCACTTTAAGGATTCTAACAAAGAATTACTTGAAAACGTAGCAGTAAAATTATCATTTACGATTAAAATTTCAGACTTATATTGTTTTTTTCCAAGAAGTTTGGCTATAGTCCTATTTATCATATATATAAATATCTAAATATACTTTATTTTGTTGAAAAATGTTAAAACATAAAGTATACTAAAAACATACAATAAGTCAAATTTATGAGTGAAGATTATTACAATATTTTAAATGTATCAAGAAGTGCTACACCAGAAGAAATCAAAAAAGCATATCGCAAACTTGCTATAAAGTGGCATCCCGATAAAAATAAAGATAATCCAGACGCAGAAGAAAAGTTTAAAAAAATTTCGGAAGCATACGATGTATTATCTAATGAAAGTAAAAAGCAACAATATGATCAATTTGGTCATGATGCGTTCACACAACAAGGACATGGTGGACATCCAGGTGGACCAGGATTCCATCATCAAGGATTTGATCCATTTGATATGTTTGACTCTTTCTTTGATCAAAGAAGAGGAGGTCGTACTAATCACGGAGGATCTTCCCATTTTTACACATCAGATAATCAATCTAGGCAAAACTTTACAGGATCAAATTTGGTACATGAAGTTGAATTAACATTAAAAGATATCATTAAAGATAAAACATTAAATATAAGTTTTACTAGAAATGGGTTGTGTGAACCATGTGAAGGCACAGGAGAAACTGCCAATTCTAGTCTAAAACCATGTACTCAGTGTGGTGGACATGGATCAGTTTACCGACAAATGGGTCCTATGCAAATTCAACAAACTTGTCCAACGTGTGGAGGAAGTGGTCATATATTAAATAATCCATGCAATCCATGTAAAGGTTCGGGTGTAAAACAAGAACGTGTGAAAACGAGTATAAAAATACCAAAAGGGTGTCCAGATGGAACTAAGTTGCGAGTAACTGATATGGGTAATTATGGTGGACGACAAGGATCATTTGGTGATTTATTCGTTATAGTTCATATTAAAAAAGATGAATATTTTGAAAGAGACGGAAATGATCTTATCTGCCATGAGCATATACCATTTTACGATATGATAATAGGAACAGATATAACAATTAATTCTCTACATGGTGGAGTAAACTTGAAAATTCCACAAAATACACAACCAGAATCTGTTTTGCGTATAAAAGATTATGGATTGCCTAATATGCGAAGTGAAAACGCAAAAGGAGATTTATATGTAATTGTAAAACCTGAATTTCCTAAAACATTATCAGTTGAAGAAAAAAGTATTCTTGAGTTATATAAAAAAACTAAGAAGTAACTATTTTTTCTTTTTTCCTACACCACCACTTTTGATCGGAACAGACTTGTTTGATGTATTATAACTTTTCTTGTTTTTAAGACGATATGTAATTCTACCTTTTGACATATCATATTTGCTTATTTCAACAAGGACTTTGTCACCGACCGTCAACTTAATAAAATGTTGTTTAAGTTTTCCGGCAAGTGAACAAAGTAACATAACCTTTGCGTCTCCTTGTTGAAATTCTACATCGAACATTGTTCCAGGAAGAAGTTTTGTAACTATACCTTCCATCTCAATGATGTCTGAATTATTTTTGCGAGACATATGAAAATCTATTAAGTAAGAATTTCGTCTACAAGACCATACTTTAAGCAAGTACGTGCATCCCACCACAGATCGTGTTTGAGTATTTCATCCATTTTTGTTTTCGGAATCTTTGTTTTTTCTTCATAAATCTCTTTTATTCGTTTCATCAAATTATCAGAGTTCTTCATATCATCTTGGAGTTCTTGGTACTTACCCCAATGTTGAGAACTAAGTTGATGAACGAGCATATAAGAGTTTTCACCAATAAATCGTTGAGTTCCACATACACTCATGATTGTTCCTGCACTAGCCGCACATCCATCAATATATGTATATATAGGTGTCTTACTTTGATTCATATAATCAATACTACCGAATGCGGCGAATACACTTCCACCATAACTATTAATTCTTAAATGAATAGGTACAGGTACTTTTAGACCTAACTTAAGAGATACCATTTGCATTTCACGATCAAGACGAGAAATTTCTTTATTCAAAGTAAAATTCTCTTTCATAGAAACACCAGCATAAAAATAAATGATATTATCATCACCTTCTACGGTATCCATTACTCCATCACCAGCAGTTTTCTTTGCAGTAACTTTCTTTTTTGTCGTGGATGTCTTTTTCTTTGCAGGTGTTTCTCCTGCTCCTTCAAATTTCCAATCGTACATAATTACCTAATCTTTCTTGGTTTGTTGGTTTTAACGATAGATACCTTTGAAGAAGGATCATAGTTTCTACAAATGCCAATCCAGTATTGTGCTTCACGTTTTGCATCTTCTTCGTTGGTGAAATTCTTATCAGAAGTTCTACGTCTATCACGAGTGACCACATAAACCTCAGTTTGAGGGTCGTTGTTATATTGCTTTTTCATTATATATTTATGTATATTTTAGTTATTATCAGGAAGAATAATGTTATTTTCTTTATTGATGTCTACAACACTTTCTTCGTTAGAGTCTTTTTCGACAACGTCGAAGGAATTTTTTTCAGCATCCTTTTTTGCGTAACAAGAAGCATCTTGAAACATTTCGTCGAGGAAATTTTTTTGATCTTTAGATTCTTTAAGAGGATTGCCGGACATATCGAATCCAGCATCTTTTAAATCACCTATGATACTATTAATAGTAACACTATCGGTGACACTCATACCATATTTATTTTCGTAGTATTCAAAAATCTCACGTGCTTTGGGGTGCATATCTTCACGTCGTTTATCATTATTAATAGTGTGAATAACATCCCATTCGGTATTTGCCACTCCGTGCCAATCGTAAGTAAAACAACTTTCCGATTCACTTGTCTTTTCGACGGAGTCGAAAGAATTTTTTTCGGACGGTTGTCCGGTTGCATGATCGGTGTTGTTGTACATTGCATCAAACATATCTACATCAACATCTCCAACAATAGCATCAGTTTCGAAAGAATTTTTTTTCAATGGATTGTCGGTACTTTGACGAATGCATCCAGCAATAATAGATTCTTTGCGATTAACATCATCAAAATCAATAAGACCTTCTACGGGATTACCGCAATCAAAACCAGCAGGTCCTTCGGGTCCTTTTTCGGAATAAAGATTAGAATCATCGGGTCCTAGTTCTTCTACGGGTGTCCATTCATCTTCATCCCAAGTTTCAAAGTATTCAAAGTTACTATACTCATCATCACCAAATACGTCTTCATCGTATACATTACCTTCACTATCATAGTATACAGGTGCTTCATACTTAGGAACTAAATCATAAGGATTTTCAATTTCTTCGTGGACAACATAACGATAAACACGAACTTTTTGACGATCACTATCTTCGGGTACACTAACAACCGCACTTGGATTTACTTTAACAGTAACAAGACGGTCTCCTACATGATTACCAGTTTCATCAATTTTAAAGTTTCCATAACTACGAACATAATCAATGCTACCACAATGAAGACCACTTGAACAATGTTTTGTTGGATCAGCAGTTACTTCTTCGTAAGGCATTTTTACTTTATCACCAACCTTATTGGAAATTTTTCCAGTATACTTGTCGGTATAATCACGATTAATTGCTTTGTAAGCAAGGAAACAACCGTCTTCGGTGATAGGAAGGTTCTCATGCTCCAAGAAGGTATAAAGTTGATCTATGCTACCTTCAGAGGGATTATCCATAAGATTAACGAGGAAGTTCAACATAGGTGTTGCTTCGTCTCCGTTGTGAATCATTTCTACGATGCGTTGTGTAAGAACATTGTGAATGATTGCTCCATCATAAATAAGATTATCTCCATCAACGGCAATACGACCATTAGAGAATTCTTTGTATCCATCCTTGACATCAAGCATATTTTCAACTTCGAGGAAATTTTTTTGAAGCAATGCTTTTTTAATTTTATAGAAGTTAGGATGAGTTTTACCGACAACAGAAGGACCCGTTTCGGAGATTAAAGTAATAGTTGAGTCAGTGATGATACTTTGCATTTTAAATAACCTTTATTTTTAGTTTGTTTCTTCGATTGGTGGAAGTCCGTGTTTTGCTCTTGCACGATTTTTATTACGAACTTGTGCGTTATATACTTTTGGAGTAACCATAGTTCCATAAATACCTTTTTTCAATGCACCGGAACTTCGACCGGTTTTTTTTGAGACTTGATATATTTTTGGATGTTTCTCTTTATTAGGTAAATTGGTTCTTGCTTTTTTGCTCATTGTTGTGAATCTTGCTCTTGGTTAAAATTACTTCTTTTGGTTGATTCAATAGAAGGGTACTTGTATTTTTTTGCAAGTTTAGATTGTTTTCCCATTCCAAACCTTTTCTTTAAACGATGTTTCCAATGTTGTGATGCTTTCATAATTTATATATATTTCCTTTAAGTTAAATTTAATTATTATAATAATACCTCATAAAACGTCTCTCGTCAACTTTTTTTTAATTTCATGCGAAATCAAAAAAAACTTTCCTTAGACTTGTTAGTATCCATTGATATTACTTTTTGGTGGAATTTACCAATTCCATGTATTCAATGAGATTTTCCATAGAGTTAGTATAGGAACCAGAACCATCTAAAGCACCTCCCATGAACCTTACCATTGGATACTCTTGGGAAAGCATATGAGGTATGTTCTTGAGAGTATATGACACCTTAGAAGTAAAGTAAGAATACAAGTTCCTTTCATAGTGATTTGTAAATCTTGCGAAATTCTCAAAATCGTGAGATAATTGGGAATCTTTCTCCGAAACATTTTTTTCAGAATGATTATTAATGTTTATGATTCTACGAATCTTCATCAATTCTTTAATTGTATCGGTATTGTTGGATTCTTTAAGAAGAACACATACTCTTTTGAATACACGATTGTTGAGTAGATTATTAACAACCTTGTAAGAACCGTCATGCTTGAAGTGATAAAACTTTCTTGCAATAACAGATTGATAAAGAGAACCAGTTTTATTTTTGAACGAAGATTCAATGTAATCGGAAATTACATCAAACACATTCTTGAAGTTATCATACTTTGCGAGTTTCTTGGTTTGAGCATACTTGATTCCGTAAATCTTAACATCATCTTGTTCAATAACCTTACCAAGCAAAGTATCAAGTTTGCAAGTATTGGAATATTCACTATCGTGAAAATAAACTTTCCAATTACGAATAGGAACGTAATAAATGGTGTTCTTGGTATTCAAAGCAATTTCTTCTTCACTACTCCAATTACCAGCAGGGTTCCATCCGTAGTCATCAGTTTTTTCGTAAGCAATTACCTTATCTTTGGTTGTAGTAGAGGTGTTACGATTAGAAGGTGGTTTTTCCAATTCGGAAGTAACACGAATTTTATTAGGATAACCAATGAGTTTCAAATACTTGCGTTCTTTGTTGGTGAACTCATTGAACATAAGAACAACTTTGTTTTTATTCTCACGAACATAATGATTTACACGACTAACACTACCAGTTGGTAGATCGTTTTGAAAGAACTCTACGTCAGCATCAAATGGAATGATACCGTGTACATCACTTCTACGATTTACTTGGTCAGCACCGTGGTATCTATTTCTTTTGGGAGAACCCAACCAAAACAAACGATAATCCATTTTTTCAAGATTAGGATTCTTGGAAACATCTCCGTATCGTTCAGATACATCTATTCCATTCCAAGATAGTTGTTCAGTCCACTTGAAGTGTCCAATGCTTCCACTTCCGTTACGATCAATGTCAGAGTAGTATTCTTCGTTGTAACCAACCATACTATTAAAAAGAATACGAGCATCCCAAAAGTTCTCACAATCATTTAATTGCTCGTTCATTATATCCTTAATTTCGTTGTTAACACGTTCAACGAAATTAACCATATATTCACGACCTTCACTTGTCCAACCAATTTCTTCACGACTTGCAGTAACATCCAAGTTACCGATAGGAACACGAAATACAAGATTGCTAACCAGTCTACGATATTCGTAAGTGTTGCTCCATCCGTACTTTTTTTCAAAGTCATCGGAAACATCACAGAAGTTGAAAGGATAAGCAACATTACCCATAAGAATAATAGAATCGGAATGAGCAAGTTGTGAATCTACATAATACCAATCTTTTCCTTCAAGTCTCTTGGTAGGAACTTTAACTTCTTCTTTGGTTGATCCGATAGTAAGATTAGGAGTTACATCAAAGTAACCAAGAATGCGTTGAGCAGACTCACGAAGTTTATCGTAAGTATGTGCTTCGGTAGGAGTAAACTTGATTTCGGTACCAGATGCTTCATCGGTATTTTCTTCAGAGATGATAGAAAAATTTGGGACATCCGCATCAAGATAATTGATAACCGTAGTCTTCTTACCATCTTTAATGGAAGTAACCGTAAATGCATCACTAAGAGTAAAAGGAGTTTTACTTCCCAATCCCATACAGCCCACAAAGTCGTTGCTATGAGTTTTATTGCTATCAAAGTAAGTAGTATAAGTAGTTTCAAGTTCTTGCTTGCTCATACCGATACCATAATCCCTAATAGCAAACCAAGGCTCTGCCACAGAGGGCAGGTGTACATCAAAGGGTGTGTTGGTATTACCTTTGGCTACATGAGCATCGTATGCGTTAGTAGATAACTCTCGTATAGGTGCGGCTATTTTGTCACTATATAAACCATCACTTAATATCTTAAATGCTTTTGCTGATGCTTTAATTGAATACTGAGTAGTATTAGGTAATGTGTTACTTACTACATTAGGAGCTGTTCTTAGTTGCATAATAGATGATAGTTGATGTAATATATGTTAGTGGTTTAATAGAATCTGAATAAGGATGACGATTTATTATAGTTATATTATAGTTCTTAGAAAAAAATGAATTTCTCTATCTCTCGTATTTCTCATTATGATACTACCTTACCATAATACCCCTTCAACGTCAACATCTATTTTTATAATTTTTTTATAATTTAGAATTATTATGTAGGTTGGGTAAATATTCCCCCAAAAAATTGATGTATATCACTTAGTTAGGATACACAGGTTCTACAATGCAGTTTGCTTCTAAAGAGATTTCATATGCTTGATCCATATTAACTCTATCTCCTACACTAACTACTCTAGGCTTTGATCCTGATGACTTATCAATTTCAAAGCATACACCATTTTCAATTTTCATAATTTCAAAATGAGCATCACTAGATAGCATAGCAGTAGGATGGCTTTTTACATATCTCTTTAGATACACATATGTTGTACCTTCTGATGATTTACTATTAAACATAGTAGGGAATTATACAGTGTCCCCAAAAAATAGTCAAGCTATTCAGATTGCTTTGTTATTTTATTTATTCCTATAAAGTTAGTACCTTGAGTTCTTTTAAGATATTGTATTGTAATATCCTTTTCATTGTATTGGTATTTGTTTATTAGTAGTTGCTTTATATTCTCAAATTGTATTTTCATATTATGCTTACCAAACTCATTTTGTTCTTCCACAGAATAATACTCAGTAAAATGCTTTCTTTGCTTATTGAATGTATTTAGTGATTTATAGACAAAGTTGACAGGTACTTTATCTTCAAACTGATTTAATAGTTTACGATTTCTTTTTTTAAACTTTTCATGCATAACAGGTATATCAGTTTTAGGATTAACAATGAAGTGAGGAACTAACAGTTTGTATTTAGTATCAAATACAGTGTACCTAGATTCTATGATTCTTTGTTTGTTGATTCCACAAATTTCTATGTTATCAGGTTCAAAGAAGTTAGCAAATTCATTTTCTATACATTGATATGCTCTATAAGGAGATACATACACCCAATCCAATGAATAAGAATTTAATCTTAGTTTGTTTTGTATGCAATATGCAGTAGAATAACAATCCTCACAAATAGGTAAATGAAGAATGTCCACCAAAAAACCTCAATTGGTATTAATCTAAAAGCAACTCTGGTCCAGAGGATTCTCTTTCAACGATTTCAATACTATCAAACTCTGATTTATAGGAACGTGCTTTTTCTACAAGATGCTGAACTTGTTGTTCATTAAGAAACTCACCAACTCTTACTACTTTATCAGAAAAACCAAACGGGTCTTTAGCAGAAGGATTACTTGTTTCATCAGGAACTTTCAATGATGCTTCATTGATTAGTTTTTTTACCTTATACGGAAGAGTAACATTCTTAGGACAGTATTCAATAGTAACCTTTATGCCTTTAGGTTTTGGTTTAGATAGTCCGAGCAAATTTATCATACATATATATATCAACTATACAAGATTTTTTATAAATCTATTTAAGATTTATTTAGTTTATTCAAAACATTGTATAAAATCAAATGACCTTGAGCATTTAACCAATTAACAAACTTCTTTTCAACATATGAAGTTCTCTGAACAGGTTTAATTTCATAATACTCATTATATGATATAAGTGAAGTGCTATGAACACGCAAACTATTGTAACAACGGTCTATTGTATTCATGTTTATTGCTTTCTCAGTAGTGAATTCCCATGAAAAAGTGTTAGACAACGCATTTATACCATCAATAACACACTTTCTTTCACTAAAATCTATGATATAAAGAAACTCATGCTCGTCAGTTGGGTGATCTAAATAGAAAATTGCATCTTTTTTTGCTTCTTCTATGTCATTTTTGTCAAAATAGAGTTTTCCGTTTAGTTTTTTCATGATTTATATATAAATATTCACAAAAAACCTTAATTTTAATAGTAATTTCCCCATAATTTTTTTTTTCTTCTGGATTTTTGGAAATATTCCCCAAAAAAAGTTTAATTTCGGTGTCTAAAAACGGTATAGTAAAGATCTGGCAAAAAAACGGGCACCCACACAAGAGTAGACATGGCCCGGCCAAAACCGGCATTGCCGCCCTTGGGTTACAAAAAAAAGTTAGTAGTTCTTCTAATATACCAATGCTACTATAACACTAACCGAATAAAGCAAAATAAAAATTAGTATCGTATTAAGCAATATTATACCTATATTATCCACTACACAATAATGCTAATGCGAATACACCTGCTACTATTAGTGCCTTTTTACCCACTTTTAGTGTTTTTTCCGTGATAATGGCTTTTTGACGAGGTGTTATATAATTACCCATGTCTATAAATATTATAAAAACTATCTTTTTATTATTAAATTACATATTAGTTATACTAATTCTTAATTGCACATAAACAATCCTATGAACTTAATGATGTAATTGATTATTAGTATTCCTACTACGAATATAGATATACCTACAATGGTATCTTTTAGATCTTCCACATTTTTTCTCCCACAACAAAAGGTCGTATATGACCTCGTTATTATAAATATTATAACAACTAATTTTGTGGGACGGTTATGCGAGATTATTTGCTTTTGGTAGTGCGACTATAAAAGTATACAATGAGTATCAAAGTAACGATGCCCACGAAACCTGCCATGCTATCAAGTATATTCTGTATATTCCATAGCACTGCATTGCCTAAAAAGAAATCATCACCGAATATAACAACACCCAATAGTAGCAATGGTATAAGTCCTATAATAAGCATTGTTAATTGTTGCACATATTCATTAACGGTTTTGAATATGCTTAGTATGTTTAGTTTCTTCATTGTATCATCATTTGGGGTTTCCGCAGTTTTTTGATTGTCACGATCAATTTGATAATTGCTTAGTGGAGAATGTATTTCTATATAAGTGCGTTCTTTTTGTTCAGGATAATCAGCATAAAAAAGTTCTTGTGCTTCATCCGGTGAGTTTGCTTTATAGGTAACCGTTTTGTTACTAACCGGATTATGTTCATGTTCACGATATGTGATATTATACGTTTTTAATTTTTTTTGGGGATTCACGTTTTTTTCGTAAGTTGTGTATTATCAGTACTTTAAATTTTTTTTGACTTAAATTCTTTTATGCGTTTTTTACGTTCTTGTTCTTTTAGTTTATCTGCGTGTGCTTTATTACGGTTGTCCAACCATTTACCTCCGATATAAGCATACACACATATCAGCATCATTCCTATATAAAATATCGGATCACTTAAATCAATCATTAAAAAACAAATCATATGCAAGACAACTTAATATCAGAACACACATCGCAATTGCAAAGTAAGTTATCATGTATCCCAAAGTCTGCGAAAGGTTACTTCAAATTTAGAACCGTTCTTGGTATGAAAGATAATATCTCTTGTACCATTGTTAATATCATATCCACTATCACCTTTTGTATATCCGTTATTTTCCATAGCAGTTGTAATAACATCATCAATATTTTGTTCCGGAACAATCTGTGTAAGGTCTTTCTTTATTTGTTGGTATTGAGTACTTGCTTTGGAAATTGTATTACAATTTATGTCTTCAAGAATATAATCGGCAGTTTCATTTGCTATTGCCTTACGATTATCAGTAATTGCTTTTTCTACTTTTTCAGCAATCCATGTTCTTGCTATATTACTTTCGAGATTTAATTGCATTCCGGATAAATCCTTTAATGCTTTTTCTATTATTTCAATCATACCTTTTATATTATAATATAATTTGGTATTAGTCAATAACTTTATGTGCGAGCACAAAGGGCACTACCCGGGTCCAGCAGTACAATTTGATTATTGATTCTGGATGTCTCCAGAACGCATTATAGCACAAAAATTAATTGCGATATTTTGTATTGTGCATATTAGGAATTATAATGCGTTGTATGTACAGCAATACGCATCTTAGGGCGAAACACTTTTTTGAGATGTCCTGCTCTACTTTCGAAAAAATCGAAGTTATTTTAGGGTAACCCTCCCTCCCACTCCTTAGAGTGTAATAAAGTTTTTATAATTTGTCAAGCATATTATAAAAAAAGATTATAAAAAAAAAGTCCGATGGAGGGAATATGAAAGGAAAACCCCCATCGGACTTGTTATTCACACAACCTAATAACCTAACCGGTTAAGGAGAAATACCAAGGAAAACAAAAACAAAAAACCTTGGTTTATTACTAACCGAATAACGAACAAACAAACTTCTTAAATATCTCAATCTCACTATACAAATACTCTACTAAAAATCGGTGTCAATGTCAAGACTTTTTATAAGAAGTTATTCACAAAATTTACCCTATGAAAATGAAGTCTATTTTGGGGTGATCCTGTTCCCCTCCCACCATCCCTTGATGGTATCAAAAATTTTGCGAAAAGTCAACTAAGAATAATAGTAATAGTAATGGTATAAGGATAGGTAATAGTAATAGAATACAACATAGTAATAGTATGATATAATAGCACCAAGCACCTAACTCAAATAATATGCACCTAGCAGAAATACTTCAACGGGTTATTCTAAGTTGCTTGTTATCAGCATTTTGCGTAGGTAGTAATCATTAACAATTATTTTTCGTAGGTGCTTGTTGCTATTATCTGCTTGTGCATGGCTTTTCATAGTTGTAGCAAATGGGCAATATCTATTAGTTGCAGTAATAGATGATAAGGAATTGCGAATATGCTTGACAGCGGTATGCTTTTTTGATATGGGTTGCTATAGCAAAAAAGTGCTTGACAACCGTGACCCCCCTTTATTAAATTATAGGTGTAGCAGGTTCTCATATCTCATAAGCAGTAGTTTATTATATTATATGTAAATAAATGTATATACCTATCAATATAACTACCTTGATACCTAGAACGCATTTGACACCTATAACACAAGGTAATATATGCTATTAGGTGTAAAAGGTATTTTTGGGGACATATATCCCTACCTAAATGAAGTCTATATTTGTCTATTATGCTATTACTATTACTATTACTATTACCTTATTACCTTATATCAGGTTATCCTAAGTTGATGATAGTTGATGATAGTTGATGTTAATATGCATTATACTCAGTTGGTGCGTGGGAACAACTAACCTGATGTTATACGCATTATAGCATTTATAGACGGGTTAGACGACATGGATACTATTTCCTTTATATTACTATTACTATTACTATTATGCATTATGCGTATTGTATCTACTTTATTATTACCTATACACATATTACTATTACTATTATCATTATACAATATTTCCGCAAAAAACCCCTACTACATATAGCCACTGGGGATCGCATTTTAAGGGACAATTCGTGGGCATAAAAAACTCACGAAAGAATGACCAGAAAAGGTGAGTGAAGAAGAAATCAAATGGTTGCGAAAGCAAGCATTTATTTCTTTTGAATGAACCATATATTTCACCCACCAAGCAAGGAAATAGGAGGTCTTTTGTAGACATATGAATCACCAAAATTAGTAGATGATTTATTTAAAGAAAAAATTGGATCGTATACATCAAGTTGAATCATATTATCAATTGTGTTTTTTGCAATTTCATTTGAGTCATACAAATCAACAACACATTGATGAAAAGTGAAATAAATCCAATCATAATCAAAATCTGAAAACTTTGATATAAACAAGTCGGTCAATAGTACAATGAATTCATTGTTAGGTTTAACTGAAGTAATATACCAACTTACAATTTCCTTATGACCACGATCATTAAGTTGCCGTGGCATAAACCTATATGCAAAAAAGTTGGTGTGATTTATAGTGTTAGAAAAAATTTCCTCGAAACTTTTATTACAATACACACTCGCATCAACCCAAGTACCACCATATTTTTTTAATAATAATAAACGAAGTAAGTCGGATCTTGCTTGTTTGGTGTGTCGTGGAGAACTATTAACAATATCAAAAAACTCGGAAGCATACTGATTTATATTGTTGTTATCAAGTAAAATAATATTATCATGATTGCTTTTTTCAATCCAAGATAAGAAGCACTTAGAATTGATCGTATGCTCTAATAGATTCTCTTTACCCTGAAACCAACAAATCCATATAGTATGATTTTTTAAATTATATTCAACCATACTCATAAATATAAAAGAAGCATAACTAATAAAGTATTATTTCTTCCACCAAAAATCGTGGGCATACAACCAATATCTACGGTCATACCAATATAGTATATAACGGTCATTATACCACATTGAATAAAACCAACCATATTCTTCACTATATAAAAAATTTTGCTCGAAACCGAAACTGAATACCCACCCCAAATCTTCACGATATATCCATGTATCATGTGTGGTACTTTGAATAGTAGTAGAATAAGTCCATCCGTGATTATCTATATATCTCCATTCATAATCATCATAAGGATCATTTATTATTTCAAGTTTAGGTTCTTTTATAGTAGTATCTACTTTATGAACATTTTTAGGTTCTTCCGAAAAATTTTTCCTCGAAGGATCGGGTAGCATATCTCTTGCTGGAATACCAAATGGATCGGGTTTGCTTTCATTCAAGATGTCCATTGTTTTCTGAAATTGTTGATTACGGGATAAACATCTTGAAAAATGAATACCAATATCTAATGGTTCGTGTTTATTAACACTTTCGCAATATTTGCATCCACATAGAAAGTCTTCAATTTGAGGATAATACCGACCAGCAAATAAATTACATACAATCAATAAACAACTGTATATTAAAAAAATTTTGCTCGACATATAATAATATATATCAACCTTGTATTTGAATCAACCAAGACTCAATGTTTTATTTAATGTAACAAAGAAATCATCACATATACTTACGTTAGGATGATTCTTAATTGAAGTTGGAAAATGAATATTTGCATCATGAAGAATAAATAAGTTCTCATTTTGATTTTCATCTGCGACCTTCCTCCAAAATTTATTGTTAAATTTAAAATAATAATTTACATCTGAATTTAGGATATTACTAATATTGGAATACTTGTTCCAATCGGTCATTTCAGATTTGCTTTTCAATAACAATTTTGGTTGGCACTTTTCAGCAATGTAATCTAAGTTCGTCTGTGGTGAAAATACAATAACTGAATTGACATTACACAAACTACCAAATAACAACGAAGCATAACCTCCGGCACTGGATCCTGTGCAAACGACTTTATCATAAGAATTGAATATGTCTTTTAGAAATGCAATTGTATCATCAATTTTTTCACCGATGTTCTGCATTGAATTTAAATACCATCCAAAATAATTTCTCATATACAATACATCAATATCATATTGTTTATTATATTTTAAATCCATCAATGATGTTTTCCTACCAAATCCCTTATGAGCATTTCCATTGAAACTAATAACCAAGTTTTTTGAATTGGTAAATACCTTTACGAAAGATGTATCAGTTTTTTCTTCCGATTCAATATAATCGATGGCATCTTCATAGCAATCCATATAATATAAATATCAAATATAAAAAAAAGGGGAGCAGATAAACTGCTCCCCTCGTAATGAGTAATAATAAATTGCAATTATGCAACAGAATCAAACCAGTCTGCAATGACCTCCATTCTTGCTTCTTTGATTTCATCAAGAAGTTCATTCATTTTATCCAACGAAGGAATCGGTGAATCGGAAAGAAAATCCTCCCTTGCCATATCTCCGTTACCTCCTGCAAGCATATCAAGAAAGCACAAAATAAAAGTGCGATTCTCTACATCGGCAATCTTTTCACGATTGTTAAGATAAGAATCTGAAAGAAGAACATCCTCTGCACTTGCTGATGAATCGGTAGAACTATTATTGTTGTAACGGTTATTTCCGTCTGTGATTTTATATTTCATGTCTATTTTACTTTATATTTTCTTTTGTTTACCACACATCTTATGCGGTCTACTTGAAATAACCTTATAGTAAAATTATAATAAGTCAAGCACTTTTTTAAAAAACTATTTTTGTGTTGGGCAATCTTGATTGAATAAGTTTTATTCCTTCTTCTGTTATTTGAGAATTCCAAGTATACAAACTTTTCAAATTCGGAAGCATCATTATCGTCTTTATGCTTTTGTCGGTTATTTCTGTTCCTACTATATTAAGATATTCCAAGTGTTCTAATTTGCTTATTGCTTGTATTCCACGATCCGTTATTTTTGTATTCCGCAAATTTAAATAAACCAAATTAGGAGTTCCTGCAACAAACGACATTGATTTGTCTGTTATGTTCGTGGATGTAAAATTGATATGAGATATATTATTCTTGATACTTGATAACGCAGATAACGCAGAATCTTCTATAAGGTTGGGTCCTGATGGAAATTCTACACGAATCATACTATGACGAGTTGACAATGGAGTTACTAATGCTCCGGTCTTGCTTGCACTTTCCAACATTGCTTTTCCAATGGGTCTTAGTCGTTTTCCTAATATATCTACTTTCTTGAGATTAACATTGGATGCAATAGGAGTTTCAATTTCTTGAATAACCGGTTTAGCATTTAAATCAGCAACTTGCTTGGCAGGTTCTTTTCCTGCTCCTTCAAGTATCCATCGTTTGATAGTATCAGTTTGCTCTTTAGATAGTGGATCACCTTTTGGTGGCATTATCTCAGAATCATCTGCTGGTAATGTAACAACATGATATAAACTACTAACCTCTGGTTTGAATGGTTCTATTATAGTACCATCAAGATTTCCTTTCATTACCATTTCGTATGTATCTAGTTGCAAAGCAGCCTTAGGACGAATAGTTCTTCCGTTTTTTACATATGGTTCTTTATGACAATCAATACAGTTTTCCGCAAAAATTGGAGCAATATGATGAACATAACTAACCGGTTGATCAGCATTTGGTATTTTTGGCATTTCTGATAATGCTTCTGATGATGCAGTTTTTCTTGCTCCTTCTGCTATCCATCTTTTAAGAATATCAATCTCTGTTGGAGTCATAGCAGTTCCTTTTGGTGGCATAAACATTTCGTCGTCTGTTGGTAATGTTACTACTTCATACAAATAACTTTCTTCAGGTTTTCCGGCAGAAACGACTTCTCCGTTTAAATTGCCTTTCATTACCATTTCATAATTGTCTAATTGCAATCCTGCTTTTGGAGCAATTTTCCGATCACCTTTCATATAAGGGGCTGCGTGACAATCATTGCATTTTGCATTTAGTATCGGTAACAGATGTTTATTGAAATCAATGGGTTCTCCTTCTATTGGCAATGAATCTGCCAAAGGATTCTTTTTTACTTTTGGGTCTTCTCCTAATAAAATTGGTGGATGACTAAAAAATGATCCTTCACGAAATGTTTCTTTTTTGATTGGTTGTAAAACGAGTTGCTTGGGTTCTTCTATTTTTGGTTGTTCTACTTTAGGTTGTGGTTTTATTTGACTTGGTGTTCCTTGTTCAGGAATTCTTTTTTCCATAACAACTTTTCGCATATAATCTTGATCTGCTGAACTAAGAATATCATAAGTAACTTGAAATCTTTGTCCTTGTGCGTTTTCTAATACAATTAGTTTTCCTTTATACTCAACTGCACGTGCTTGAATAGTTGCACCTTTAGCAGTAAATGTTCTAA
>Ga0213866_10001047_pt1 | contig 21037 bp, 30 predicted proteins | sample PICome_11_FD_160079 | JGI IMG/M metagenome (GOLD analysis project Ga0213866, IMG submission 160079) | Coastal seawater microbial communities near Pivers Island, North Carolina, United States - PICO284 | ecosystem: Environmental > Aquatic > Marine > Coastal | place: USA: North Carolina...
GTTTTCCAAAAAATACAACTCTGTGCCATTCAGTTTTCTCTCTTTGCTCTCCAGAATCTTTGTCCTTCCATGATTCTGAAGTTGCAATTGAAAGTGTAGCAACTGCTGTATTTGTCTGGGTGTATCGCATTTCAGGTTTTTGCCCTAAATTACCTACCAAAATTACTTTATTTACTCCTCTAGCCATAATTACCTCTTATAATTACTTAAGTTTAACTCGAAACAAATCAGCTGGATAAAAATTCTGCAAATAAATGGAAAAAATTTCTATCAAAGGCGCCCGAACGCACAACCTTAAAAATATTTCTTTAGATATTCCTCGAGGAGAATTAATTGTAATAACTGGATTATCGGGATCTGGAAAGTCATCTTTGGCATTTGATACTATTTATGCCGAAGGCCAAAGACGTTATGTAGAATCTCTTTCAGCATACGCAAGACAATTTTTATCCATGATGGAGAAGCCAGATGTTGATCAAATTGATGGTCTCTCCCCTGCAATATCTATTGAACAAAAATCTACTTCACATAACCCAAGGTCAACCGTTGGCACTGTTACAGAAATATATGATTATCTAAGATTGTTGTATGCACGAATTGGGATTCCAATTTGTCCTGATCATAACGAAGAGCTCTCGGCCAAAACAGTTAGTGAGATATGTGATGAAATATATGAACTTGGCTATGATAAAAAAATTATGGTCATGGCTCCTGTGGTTAGAGGTAAAAAAGGAGAGCATCTAGGCATTTATGAGGATTTGAAAGCCGAAGGTTTTGTTAGGGTAAAAATCAATGACGTTGTTTACCCATTAGATGAGTTTCCAGGTTTAAATAAAAATCAAAAGCATGACATTTCAGCTATTGTTGATAGGCTGAAATTGCAAAAGGATGATGATAATAGATCCAGGTTGTCAGAATCAATTGATACTGCTCTCAATCTATCGGATGGCCTTGTTCAGATAGAAGTTCTTGATGAAGAATCAGAAGTACTGCTTTTTTCTTCAAATTTTTCGTGCTCTCAATGTGGCTACTCGGTAACTGAGTTGGAGCCAAGAATGTTTTCTTTTAATAATCCTTTTGGAGCCTGTGAAAAATGTGACGGCTTGGGAGTTATTCAGTACTTTGATCAAAATAAATTAATCTCGGATAATTCTGCAACGATAAATGAAGGTGCTATTAAGGGGTGGAATAGAAGAAATAGATTCTATTTTCATCAATTAAAGTGTCTGGCTAAGCATTATGGCTTTGATTTAGATACTCCATGGAAATCCTATTCTGAAGAAATCCAAAATATTCTTTTGTGGGGATCGAAAGATAAGATCAACTTCTCTAAAAGTTTTAGGAGTGGCAGCAAGATAGTACGGCAGCATCGTTTTGAGGGGATTATTCCCAATACCGAAAGAAGATTTAAAGAAACGGACTCAGAATTTATTAGAAATGAGTTAGCAAAGATGCTCTCAGATAGTCACTGTGATGCTTGCGGAGGATCCAGACTAAAAAAAGAATCGAGAAATATTTTTGTTAATGAGACTCCCATTCAAAATATTACAAATCAAAAAATATCAGAAGCATTATCTTTTTTTCAAAATATTGAACTTGAGGGTGCAAAAGCAACAATTGCTGAAAAGATTCTAAAAGAAATTAAAGAACGTCTTACGTTTCTTGAAGACGTTGGGCTTAACTATCTCACCTTGGATAGAGGTGCCGGAACTCTCTCGGGAGGAGAGGCTCAAAGGATCAGGCTAGCCAGTCAAATTGGCTCCGGACTGGTTGGGGTAACCTATGTTCTTGATGAACCCTCAATAGGACTTCATCAAAGGGATAATGAACGTCTCATTAAAACTCTTTATCATCTCAAAAGTCTTGGAAATACCGTAATAGTTGTTGAGCATGATGAGGAAGCGATTAAATGTGCAGATCATATTATTGATATTGGACCTGGGGCTGGTAAACATGGGGGAGAGATCTGCGCTCAAGGAAAATTAACAGATATATTGAAAAGCAAAGAATCCATGACTGCTGCTTACTTATCTGGAGAAAGAAAAATTGATTTCCCTAAAACTGCTAAAAAGCCTGATAAATTTATTGAGATAGTTGATGCATATGAAAATAATTTACAGCATGTAACTGCAAGAATCCCTATAGGCGTTTTTACTTGTATAACTGGCGTTTCTGGTTCGGGAAAATCCTCACTTATTAATCAGACCCTGATGCCAATGAGTAGTTTTTTGCTGAACAAAGCTAATCTCAATAAAGAAATTAAATGCAAACAAATTCAAGGGTTAGAGCACTTAGATAAGGTAATTGGGATAGATCAATCTCCTATTGGCCGCACTCCAAGATCTAATCCAGCTACCTATACAGGTCTCTTCTCGCATATTAGAGACTTATTTTCTCAATCTGAAGAAGCGAGAACAAGGGGGTATAAACCAGGTCGATTTAGCTTCAATGTTAAGGGAGGAAGATGCGAGGCATGTCAGGGCGATGGGATGATAAAAGTAGAGATGCATTTTTTAGCAGATGTCTATGTAAAGTGTGATGTCTGTGATGGAAAAAGATACAACGAGCAAACTCTTGAAGTGAAATATAAAGGCAAGAATATTGCCGAGGTTTTGAGCATGACTGTAGAGGAAGCTCTTGAGTTCTTTCAAGCTATCCCAGCAATTAAAAATAAACTCCAAACACTGGCTGATGTAGGTCTTACTTATATAACCCTTGGACAGTCTGCAACTACACTATCTGGGGGAGAGGCCCAAAGAATTAAGCTAGCAAAAGAACTTTCTAAAAGAAGTACTGGAAAAACATTATTTATATTAGATGAACCAACAACAGGTCTTCATTTTTATGATATTGAATTGCTGCTTGGGGTTTTAAAAAGACTATCTGATCAAGGCAATACTGTGGTGGTAATTGAACACAATCTAGATGTAATCAAATCAAGTGATTGGGTAATAGATCTAGGTCCAGAGGGGGGCAGTGACGGAGGGCTAATAATAGCTGAGGGGCCTCCGAGCAAAGTGGCTCAGTCAAAAAAATCCTATACAGGCAAATATTTAAAAGAGATCCTAAAAAGTTAAGCTGCGGACCCTTCTTTAAGCTCAGGTTCTGCTACTTCAGATGTGCCATCTATATCTCTATCAACCCACTCAATATATGCCATGTCAGCCTTATCGCCTGGTCTGAATCCAGCTTTGATAATTCTTAAATAGCCACCTGGTCTATCTTTTGATTTAATTGCAATTTCTGTAAAAAGTTTATTGACAGCTGAATCTAGTCGAAGCTTGCTAAAAGCTCTTCTTCGATTTGCTACATAGTCATCTTTAGCCATTGTAATTAAAGGTTCAATGAAAGATCTTAATTCCTTTGCCTTCGGAACTGTTGTTTTGATAAGCTCTCTTTCAATAAAAGCTATAGCAAGATTCTTCATCAAGGCTTTACGATGAGATGAGTTCCTATTTAATTTTCTTCCTGATTTTCTATGTCTCATTTTAATTAACCCATTGGCGGCCAGTTCTCTAGTGTTGTGCCAAGAGAAAAGCCTTTAGATGCAAGAACATCCTTAATTTCGTTTAATGATTTTTTACCTAGATTTGGAGTTTTTAATAAATCAAACTCTGTTCTTTGGAGCAAGTCTCCAATGAGGAAGATGCTCTCAGCTTTCAAACAGTTTGTTGACCTAACTGTAAGCTCTAGTTCTTCAATTGACCTCATCAAGAATGGATCAAAGTCATTTTGATCTTTCTTGGCTTCTTGTTCAGCTATAGCATCTAAATCAACAAATGCAGCTAATTGCTGCTGCATAATAGTTGCGGCATGCTCAATCGCTTTCTTGGGATCCAGTGTGCCATCTGTTTCTAGCTCAACTATCAACTTATCCAAGTCAGTTCTTTTTTCAAATCTTGCATTCTCAACTGTGTATGCAACTCTTCGAACTGGACTAAAAGAAGCATCGACCTTCAAAGCTCCTACAGCAGTCTCTTCTTCACCTCTTGAGTCTGCAGGTTCGTAACCTCTTCCGGTCTTGACGGTTGCAGTAAGAGATAGGCTTACTTTATCAACTAAGGATGCAACATGATGCTCTGCATCAGGCAATTCAACATTACCCGGAACTTCAAATGAGTTAGAAGTAACCTCACAAGGACCGGAAACATCTAATTTTATAACAGCACTAGTGCCTTCAATTAAACTAATGGGCATATCCTTGAGGTTCAACAATATATCAATGACATCCTCTCTTACACCTTCAATAGTTGAGTACTCATGTGAAATGCCATCAATAGTAACGTCAGTGATTGCTGCACCAGGCATAGAAGACAAAAGAATTCTTCTTAGTGCGTTTCCTAATGTGTGACCAAAGCCTCTTTCTAATGGCTCTAATGTAATTTTAGATGTATTGTTATCTTGGTCATCAACCTGAATGTCAGTTGGGACTAAAAGATCTATTACTGATGTTTCCATAATTTCCTTCCGTTTTTAAGTATTATTTTGAATAAAGCTCAACAATGAGATTTTCATTAATTTCAGCACTTAAATCTGTTCTGTCTGGTACAGATTTGAATACACCCTTGAGAGTTTTAGAATCTACTTCAAGCCACTCACAAGCTTCTCTTTGACTGGCAAGATCTAATGCACTTTTAATTCTTAGTTGTGCTTTAGATTTTTCTCTTACCTCTAATTCATCACCTGGCTGAACCTGATATGATGGAATATTTACTGTAGCTCCATTAAGGTGGAAGGCTTTATGAGACACCAATTGTCTTGCTTCAGCCCGTGTTGCTGCAAAACCCATGCGATATACAACGTTATCTAGTCTTTGTTCGAGATAACTCAAAAGGTTTTCTCCTGTGTTTCCCTTTGATTTCGATGCTTTTTTATAATAATTTCTAAACTGCTTTTCAAGGACGCCATACATTCTTCTAACTTTTTGCTTTTCACGAAGCTGAACACCATAATCTGATAGTCTCCCTCTCCTTAAACCATGCACGCCTGGAGCTGTTTCCATATTACATTTTGATTCAATGGATCTGGCTCCACTTTTTAGAAAAAGGTCTGTACCTTCTCTTCTTGATAATCTTAGTGATGGACCTCTATATCTTGCCATGTGATTCCCCTATACCCTACGTTTCTTTGAAGGACGGCAGCCATTGTGAGGTAATGGTGTCACATCCGTAATACTTTTAATTTTTAAGCCGCATGAATTCAAGGACCTAATTGCAGATTCTCTACCGCCACCTGGGCCTCTCACTTTTACGTCTAAATTTATCATTCCAAATTCTTTTGCCGCATTACCTGCTTTTTCTGCTGCTATCTGAGCAGCAAATGGTGTGCTTTTCCTTGAACCCCGAAATCCAGAGCCTCCTGAGGTTGCCCAGCAAACAGCATTACCTTGCTTATCTGTAATTGTGATGATCGTATTATTAAATGATGCGTGTATATGAGCTATGCCATCTGAAATAACTTTTTTAACTTTTTTACCAGTTGCCATCGATTAAGCCCTCATTGGTTTTTTAGGGCCTTTACGGGTCCTAGCGTTAGTTTTGGTTCTTTGACCGTTTACTGGAAGTTTTCTTCTGTGCCTGATGCCTCTATAGCAACCAAGATCCATCAGTCTCTTGATATTTGTACTTACTGATCGACGAAGATCTCCTTCTACAGTATATTCAGCAACAGCAGTTCTAATAGTTTCAACTTGCTCTTCAGAAAGGTCTGATACTTTTTTAGAGTAGTCTAATTTAACACTAGTACAAATATTCTGAGCTGTTTTTTTCCCTATCCCATATATATGAGTTAGAGCAATCTCGAGATGCTTGTTTTCCGGTATGTTTACGCCTGCGATTCTAGCCATATTCTATTACCCTTGCTTTTGTTTATGTTTAGGATCTGTTTTGCATATCACATACAAAACTCCCTTACGTCTGACTGTTTTACAATTTCTACAAATCTTTTTTACTGATGCTCGAACTTTCATATTTATCTATTATAGTTTTTTAAGTTAGCTTTCTTTAACAACGAAGAATATTGACTGGACATCATGTGTGACTGAACCTGCGACATAAAATCCATCAATACCACTACGATAATTAATACAGAGGTGCCGCCTAAATAAAAAGACACACCCGCAAAGTTAATTAAAGCCAAAGGAAGTAAGCATATAAGTGTTAAATATATGCTGCCAAATACGGTTAGCCTTGCTAAAACACTATCAACGTATGCTGCAGTCTGCTCTCCAGGCCTAATTCCAGGTACAAATGCTCCTGATTTTTTTAGATTATCTGTTACTTCTTTGGTATCAAAAGTTAGTGCTAACCAGATAAAGCAAAATGAAATAATAAGTGCGGAAAATGTGAGTATGTATAAAGGTTGGCCAGGATTAAGAGCTAGTGAGATTGTTTGCAAGAATCCAAAAGATTCAGCTTGCCCAAACCACGTAGAAAGTGAAGCGGGGAATAGCAAAAAAGTACTAGCAAAAATTGCAGGAATTACGCCTGCCATATTTACTTTAAATGGTAGATGGCTAGCCTGGGCTTGCATGAGCTTTCTACCTTGCTGTCTTTGCGCGTAGTTAACTGTAATTCTTCTTTGCCCTCTTTCAATGAATACGACAATCGCTATAACAAGCATTGCCAAAACCCCAATGCCCAAAAGTAATAAAATATTTAAATCGCCTTGACGGGCCTGCTCTAAAGCTTGACCAATAGCACCAGGAATTCCAGTCAAGATACTGGTAGCAATTATGATAGAAATTCCATTACCAATTCCTCGCTCTGAAATTTGTTCTCCAAGCCACATTAAAAAGATTGTTCCTGCTACTACACTAAAGACCGCTGAAATAAAAAAAGAAGTACCCGGTTCATAAGCTAGCCCGCTTGCTCCAAGTGTTACCGCTAGGGCTGACGCTTGAACAAATGCAAGTACAACGGTTCCATATCTTGTGTATTGAGTAATTTGATTGCGTCCAGCTTGACCATCTTTTTTTAGCTCTTGTAGATACGGGATTGAATTAGAGAATAATTGCATGATAATCGCAGCAGAGATATATGGCACCACATTAAGAGCAAAAATGCTCATCCTCTCTAATGCGCCGCCAGAAAATAGGTTAAACATCTCAAGGATAGTGCCTTGATTCTGATCAAACAAAGCCGCCAGTCTAGCAGGATCGATACCAGGGATAGGAATATGAGTTCCAAGGCGATAAACAACAATGGCCATGAAGACAAATCTTAGTCTTCTCCATAGATCGCTCATTCCTTTATTTTGATCAGCCATAAAAATTACTCGGAAGACTCCTCTATTTTTTCAGGAGTTTTCTTATCTGTTTTCTTTGAAGTTTTGACAAACTTTTCTTTAGTAGGTTTGGTTTCAATTGCAGCAACAGTTCCACCAGCTTTTTCTATGGACTCCTTAGCGCCTTTGGTGACAAGTATTCCAGTTACGCTCATTGGTTGAGCAACATCGCAAACACCAAAAATTTTAACTTTTTTAGTTGATTGGGAAATAACTCTATTAGCTTTCAAGGTATCTAAACTAACTTCAGTCATAGAAGCTATATTTTTTAAATTAACCTCTTTCGAGCCTCTATTTACTCTAGATGAAAAACCAAACTTAGGTATTCTCTGCTGCAATGGCATCTGACCACCTTCAAAACCTCTAGCTATAGAGCCTCCTGACCTAGATTTCTGACCTTTATGACCTCTTCCAGCCGTTTTACCAGTTCCAGAACCAATACCTCTTCCCACACGCTTTCTATTTTTTGTTGTGCCTGTACTGGTAAGAGTATTTAATCCTAAGGAATTATTTGTTTCTGAATTTTCCATTATTAGCTCTCTATAACTTCCAACATATCTCTTATTTTATTTATCATGCCTCTATTGCTTGGAGTATCTTCAACAGTCACGGTCTGTTGTAACTTTCTAAAACCAAGCCCTTTTACACATTTCTTATGATTAGGCAGTCTGCCAATACTGCTCTTGATAAGTTTGATATCTATTGTTTTATTACTCATGATATTTCAGCTGTTTTTTTACCTCTTCGTAAAGCTACCTCTTCAGGAGATTCCATTGAACGTAACGCGTTGATGGTTGCCCGAACAACGTTGACTGGATTGGTTGATCCATAGCACTTAGCTAAAACATTTTGGACTCCAACAAGCTCTAAAACAGCTCTCATTGCACCACCAGCAATAATTCCTGTTCCTTCAGCAGCTGGCTGCATATAAACTTTAGCAGCACCATGTTTAGCCTTAACTGGGTACCATAGAGTAGAAGCATTTAAACTAACATCAACCATATTTCTTCTTGCGTTCTCCATTGCTTTTTGTATGGCAATTGGAACCTCTTTAGCCTTACCTCTTCCAAACCCTACTTTTCCCTTTCCATCACCAACAACACACAAGGCTGTAAATCCAAAAATACGTCCACCTTTTACAACTTTGGCAACTCTATTTACCTGAACAAGTTTTTCTTCAAGTGCATCTTGCTGTTGCAAACTATTATTTTGTTGACTCATTTTTTAAAACTCCAATCCAGCTTCACGAGCTGATTCTGCAATGGCTTTTATGCGGCCATGATATTTATATCCTGATCGATCAAACACTACTTTTTTAATGCCAGCTTCAATTGCTCTCTCTGCTATCTTTTGACCAATAGCTTTAGCGGAGCTTAAATTATTTGAGGCCATTTTATCTGCTTTCTCATTAGTCGAAGCTGAAGCCAAAACATTCGCACCAGTGGAATCAAAAATTTGAGCATATAAGTTTTGAGAAGATTTAAAAACTGATAGCCTGGGCTTATCTTGCTGAGAAATTCTAATCCTCGTTTTTGCTGCGCGTCTTATTCTAGAATCTGATTTAGAATTCATCGGTTATGCTCCTGCTGCTTTTTTAGCTTCTTTTCTTCTAATGTTTTCATCAGCATATTTAACACCTTTGCCTTTGTATGGCTCTGGTGGTCTGAATGCTCTTATTTCTGCTGCCACTTGGCCCAATATTTGCTTGTCATGACTCTTAAGAACAACTTCTGTTTGCGAAGGTGTTTCAACCTCAACTTGCTCAGGAAGCTCATAATGAACTGGGTGGGAAAAGCCAAGAGTAAGTTCTAATTTCTTACCGCTGGCTTTAGCTCTGTATCCAACTCCAACAAGCAGTAATGTTTTTTGGAAGCCTTCAGAAACTCCAATAATCATATTGTTAATTAAAGATCGAGTTGTGCCAGCAAGCGCTGTTGACTCTGATGAAGACTCGTCATAAGAAACTGTAATTATGTCATCTGCATGCGAAGCTGATACTGAGTGCGGGAATGTAAACTCAGATTTACCTTTAGATCCGGATACTGAAATAGTTTTATCATTCAGGGTAATTTCTACGCCTGATGGAATTGATACTGGATTTTTAGCAACTCTTGACATAATTAAAAAACCTCACAAATAACTTCGCCACCAATATTTTGTGACCTGGCATCCTTATCGCTCATCAAACCCTTATTGGTTGAGAGAACATACATACCCAAACCATTCTTTACCTCAGGAAGATCTGAAGAAGACGAGTATCTTCTTAAGCTGGGTTTAGATATTCTCTTAATTTCCCTGATCGCAGGAGCTTCATTAATGTACTTAAGAGAAATGCTCAATGAGTCTTTGCCATCTAATGACACTTTTTCACAAGAGGCTATATAGCCTTCTTTCACAAGCAATGAAACTAGTTCATGTTTAAATTTAGAAAAAGGTGCGTTGACAACTTTTTTGCCGCGCATGAGGCCGTTTCTAATTCTTGTTAAACAATCTGATGTAGGGTCTTGAAAACTCATAATATTACCAACTTGACTTAACTAATCCAGGAATGTCACCACGCATAGCAGCTTCCCGTAATTTTATTCTGCTGAGTCCGAACTTTCTATACACAGCATGAGGCCTCCCAGTCAATGAGCATCTTCTTGTAACTCTTGACGGGCTAGCATTTCTAGGGAGCTTTTGTAATTTTTCAAAAGCTGCCATTTTTTCTTCGTATGAATTCTCAGGATTTAAAAAAGCTTCCTTCAGTGCAGCTCTTTTTGCTGCATAACGTTCTACAGTTTTCTGTCTTTTGACATCTCGAGCTATTACAGATTTTCTTGTCATTTATTTTTACCTTATTTTTTAAATGGGAAATTTAATACTTCTAAAAGTGCTTTGGCATCTTCCTTGTTTGAGGCCGATGTATTAATGCATATATCCATACCTCTTATCTTGTCGATGTTGTCATAGTTGATTTCAGGAAAAATAATTTGTTCTTTTATTCCCATGCTGTAATTACCTTGACCATCAAATGACTTAGGGTTTAAGCCTCTAAAATCTCTTTCCCTTGGAATCGCAACATTAACTAGACGCTCTATAAAGTCATACATCCTCTCACCCCTAAGAGTAACCTTACATCCTACCGGCCATCCTTCACGTAATTTAAAACTTGCAACAGATTTTTTTGCTTTAGTGACAACGGCTTTCTGGCCAGCTATTGATTCTAAATCGTTAACTGCAGACTCAAGATGCTTCTTATCTGTTAAAGCTTCTCCAACACCCATGTTGATAACTACTTTAGTTAGCTTAGGTACTGCCATAATATTATCAATTCCCAATTTCTCCTGAAGTTGAGGAAGTAATTCTTTGTTGAAGGTTTCTTTTAGATTCATGATTTAATTTCTTTTTTATCTGATGAGTAAACTCTTAATTTCTTTTCTCCATCTACAAGAAAAGAAACTCTATCCGCCTTCTTTAGTTTAGGGTTCCAAATCGCAACATTTGATAAATTTATGGCGGCCTCTTTTTCAACTATTCCGCCTGTTTCACCCAGTTGAGGATTGGGCTTAGTATGTTTTTTCATCATATTAATGCCTGTGATTACTGCTTTATTATTGAATTTAGAAATTTTTTGGACAGTTCCTTTCTTTCCAATATCTTTTCCTGCAATAACAATAACTTCGTCACCGGTTCTTAATTTCGTTACTGTTTCATTATTTTTTTTCATTACAAAACTTCCGGAGCTAGTGATAAAATTTTCATATGCTTGCCTTCTCTCAGCTCTCTAGTAACTGGTCCAAAAACCCTTGTACCAATGGGAGCTTTGTTGCCACCGATTAATACAGCTGCATTTTCATCAAACTTAATTAAAGATCCATCTCTTCGCCTTACACCTTTTTTTGTTCTTACCACCAAGGCATCTACAACCTGACCTTTTTTAACTTTTCCGGTTGGAATGGCTTCTCTGATTGCTACTTTAATAACGTCGCCAATATTGGCATAACGTCTTTTTGATCCTCCGAGAACCTTAATACACATAACACTTCTAGCTCCACTATTGTCAGCTATAGTGAGTATTGATTGCATTTGAATCATGACTGGCTCTCCTGAGTCTCTGTTTCAGATGAAGCCACTTGGTTATCAGAAAGTAACTTCCAAGTTTTAGACTTGGAATAAGGTTTGCATTCTTGCACAGTAACCACATCACCAATTTTTGCAGTATTTCCTTCATCATGAGCATGAACTTTTGTAGAACGCTTCATAATTTTGCTATATGTAGGATGCTTAACTTTACGTTCAATTTTTACAGTAATAGTTTTATCGGCTTTATCGCTGATAACCACGCCAGTCAACTGCCTTGGATTAGTATTCATGCGGATGCTTCCTCAGATTTTTTTTCATTAATGATTGTTTTAATTTGAGCTATTTTTTTTCTATCAACTGTAAGTAAATGAGATTCTGTAAGCTGACCAGTCTTATGTTTCATCCTGTTTTTAAATTGATTCTCTCTTATTTCTAATACTAAACTTTCAAGAGCTTTAACATCTTTCTTGCGAAGGTCTTGAAGATCACTTGTTAACTTTGCCATTTTTATAATGCCTTCTTAATAAATGTTGTTCTAACTGGTAACTTAGCTGCAGCTAATTTAAAAGCCTCTCTAGCAACTTCTTCTGATACGCCAGCCATTTCATATAAAACTGTGCCAGGCTGAACAAGGCTTACCCAATATTCAACGTTACCTTTACCTTTACCCATTCTCACTTCTAATGGTTTTTTAGTTATAGGTTTATCAGGAAATATACGGATCCAAATATTACCGCCACGTTTAATTGATCTAGTCATAGCTCTCCTAGCAGACTCTATCTGACGAGCTGTAATTCTGCCGCGAGTTGTTGCCTTTAGGGCATACTCACCAAATGCAATAGTATTACCAGATTGCGCAAGGCCTCTATTTCGGCCTTTATGCATCTTTCTAAACTTTGTTTGTTTTGGTTGTAACATGATTAACTTCCCTGATCCTCATCTTTAAAAGGATCGCCTAACACTTCTCCCGTATAAACATGGACTTTTACGCCAATCAATCCATATGTTGTTGCAGCCTCAGCTACACCATAATCAATATTTGCTCTTAAAGTATGTAATGGCACTTGACCCTCTCTGTACCACTCAGCTCTGGCAATTTCAGCACCACCTAATCTACCAGAAACTTCAGTTCTAATTCCTTTAGCTCCTTGTCTCATAGCGCTCTGAACAGCACGCTTCATAGCTCTTCTAAATTGAACTCTTCGCTCTAGCTGTTGAGCAATTCCCTCTGCAAGAATTGTGGCATCAAGATCGGGCTTTCTAACTTCTTTAATATTTACTTGAACAGGTAGAGAGACAATTTTTTGAACTGATGCCTTTAATGACTCAATCTCTTCACCTTTTTTACCAATAATAATTCCTGGTCTTGAAGTATGAATATTAACAACAAAATTTTGAGCAGATCTCTCAAGCTCAACCTTGCTAATTGAGGAGAATCTCAACTTATCATTGATATGATTTCTTACCTTGAGGTCTTCAATCAGGTTCTCTCTATAAGATTTTCCCTTGGCATACCACAAAGCATTATGCTTCTTGATAACACCAAGTCGAAAGCCAGTTGGATGAACTTTTTGACCCATTACTTCTCCTGATCCGATAATATGATTTCGATATGGCAAGTTGGCTTAATTATTCTGTCAGCCCTACCTCTTGCACGAGGCTTCATTCTTTTAAGCCTCATCCCTTGATTTACGATGACAGACTTAACAACCAACAAATCAATATCAGCCTTGTCATTATTTTCAGCGTTTGCAATAGCAGATTCTAAAAGTTTTTTAATTACAGCTGATGCTTTTTGCTTATGAAATGTAAGAAAATCCATTGCTGCATGAACTGATTTACCTCTAACTACATCGGCAACTAATCCTGCTTTTTGCGGAGATAATCTGGTCCCTTTTAAATATGCTCTTGTTTCCATTATTTAGCCTTCCTATCACCTGAATGCATTCTAAAAGTTCTTGTAATAGCAAATTCACCTAATTTGTGACCCACCATGTCCTCATTGATGTATACAGGAACATGCTGCCTTCCGTTATGCACGGATATAGTTAAACCGACCATAGCCGGACTAATCATAGATCTTCTGGACCATGTTTTAATTGGCTTTTTACTATTTTCGCTGATTGCTTTATCAACCGCCTTTTGCAGTGATAAATCGATAAATGGTCCTTTTTTAAGTGATCTAGGCATTATTTATTTCCTTTTAGCTCTTCTTCTAACAATCAGATCATCTGTTCGTTGGTTTTTTCTTGTTTTATAACCTTTAGTAGGTATACCCCACGGTGTTGATGGATGTCTTCCACCAGAGGTTCTTCCTTCTCCTCCTCCATGAGGGTGATCAACTGGATTCATAGCCACGCCTCTTACAGTAGGCCTAACACCTCTCCACCTTTTTGCGCCAGCCTTGCCAAGCGAACGTAAATTATTTTCTTGATTAGAGACAGTTCCTAGGGTTGCTTTACAAGCAGATAGAATCTTTCTCATTTCACCTGATTGCAGTCTTAAAGTAGCGTATATACCCTCTTTTGCAACAAGTCTGGCAGATGTACCTGCACTTCTTGCAATTTGCGCTCCTTTTCCAGGCTTCATTTCTATGCAGTGTATTGTTGTACCTAGTGGAATATTGGCAAGCTGCATGCAGTTGCCAGACTTCATTTCCGTTTGGTCAGCTGAAAGAACAGGATCGCCAACACGAATTTTGCTTGGTGCAATGATATATCTTCTCTCACCATCAGCATATTTCAACAAAGCAAGATGAGCAGATCTATTTGGATCGTATTCTATTCTCTCTACGACAGCTGGGACATCTAATTTATCTCGTTTGAAATCGATAACTCTGTAATGTTGCTTATGTCCACCACCTTGATGCCTTACTGTTATTCTGCCGTTATTGTTCCTTCCGCCATTTTTTGATTTTTTCTCCAGCAGAGCTTTATGTGGTCGTCCCTTATAAAGATCAGATTTAATGCTGATGACGCCTCTTCTTCCAGGGCTAGTTGGTTTTGCTTTGATAACTGCCATGATTAACTAATACCCTCAAATTGAATCTCAGAGCCTTCTTTTAATGAAACAAAGGCTTTCTTGTAATTTGATCTTTTATAGATTCCGAATCTATTTCTTTTTGTTTTTCCTTTCTGTGTTGAAGTAGTTACGCTATCAACCTTTACATCAAATAAATCTTCCACAGCCTTTTTGATCTCTGATTTTGATGCCGATAGATCTACTTTGAATACAACTTGATTCATGCTTGCAACAGATGTTGCTTTTTCAGTTATATAAGGTGAATGAATCAATGTAAGTAGTTTTTCTTTGTTCATTAGACCCACGCCTCGATTAATTTAAATGCTGCAGGAGTAACAGCAACCTTCTCAGATCTTAATAAAATCACAGGATTAATTTCCTTAACAGTTACAACTTCTACATGAGGTATATTCCGTGCAGACAGATAAAGATTTGTATCCATTTCATCCAAAATGATAAGCACATTATTTAAGTTAAACTGCTGGAGGAAGCCGTTCATCTCTTTGGTTTTAGGTGCCTCAAATTTTGGCTGCTCAATAGCTACCAAACGATTTTGTCTATGAAGTTCCGAAAATATAGAGCTTATTGCAGCCCTATACATTTTCTTATTGATTTTTTTGGAATAATCTCTTGGCGTTGCTGCAAAAGCTACCCCGCCGCCTCTCCATATAGGGCTTCGAATTGTCCCAGCTCTTGCTCGACCAGTACCTTTTTGACGATATGGCTTTTTGCCTCCTCCTCTAACTTCTGACCTAGTTTTCTGTTTATGAGAACCTTGTCTAGATCCAGCTAAATAGGTAACAACTGCTTGATGAACAAGAGTTTCGTTAAATTCTTTACCAAAAGTTGTTTCTGAAATTTGGACATCAGTTTTTTTATTTTCAATATTTAGTAAGTCTAATTTCATTTTTGTTTCACCGCAGGGGTAATCTTGAGTGTTGCGCCATTAAACCCAGGAACAGCACCCTTTACATATAGCAGATTATTTTGGACGTCTGCTCCCATTAATTCTAAGCTTTGAATGGTTTTTGTTTCATGGCCCATATGACCAGACATTTTTTTTCCCTTCCAAACTCTTCCAGGGGTTTGACATTGGCCAATCGAGCCATGCGCTCTATGTGCCAAGGAATTACCATGAGTTGCATCTTGCATTGCAAAGTTATGTCTTTTAATAACTCCGGCGTATCCCTTACCTTTTGATGTCCCTGTTACATCAACCATTTTTCCAACTTCAAATATATCAGCCGTTAAATGGTTCCCTACCTTGAGTTCATCTGTGTCTTCAGTTCTAAATTCAAACAATTCTCCGTTAGAGATATTTTGCTTCTTGAAGAACTCGGTGGATGATTTTGTTAGATTTTTGGATGTATTTTTAGAAACAACAACTGCGCTGTAGCCATGCTTCTCATGTGTCTTAATATCTGCAACGAAATTTGCTGCAACTGAAATAACTGTAACAGGTACCGAAGTGCCATCCTCTTGAAAAAGTCTAGACATTCCTGATTTTTTTCCAACTAAGCCAATGCTCAATTTATTCTCCTTTTATACGGGGCTAAAAACCCTCTATGGCCGCTAAGCGTTAAAAAAGTAACAAGTTAGCCTAAGCTAATTTGTACATCTACCCCAGATGAAAGGTCTAGCTTCATTAAAGCATCGACAGTTTTATCTGTAGGTTCTACTATATCCATAAGTCTTTTGTATGTTCTTATTTCATACTGATCTCTTGCATCTTTATCTTTATGCGGAGATGTTAAGATTGTTGTTCTTTCTTTCTTTACTGGCAAAGGAATTGGTCCTTTTACAATCGCGCCAGTTTTTTTTGCTGTTTCAACAATTAGTTTTGTTGAAGCATCAATCAAACGATAGTCAAAGGCTTTTAAGCGAATTCTTATTGATTGATTGTCCAATTTATTTAATTCCTATATTTCTGCTTTATGCAAAATGTTGCGTATTCTATGACTCTAAAGCCCCTAATGTCAACAAATTTACAGTATTGTTTTAAGAAGTTTTTAACTGCTCGGCTATGTTGTTTGGTACTTCGGCATATTTAAGAAATTCCATAGAAAAACTTGCTCTACCTTGAGTTGCAGACCTTAAATCGGTTGCATATCCAAACATCTCCGACAAAGGTACTTCTGACCTAACCGTTTTACCTGTTGGTATTTCATCCATACCTAAAATTATTCCCCTTCTTCTGTTCAAATCACCAACAACATCACCCATGTGCTCTTCAGGAGTAACAACTTCTACTGCCATCATCGGCTCTAATAGAACAGGATTAGCTTTAAGGCATCCCTCCTTGAGTGCCATTGATCCAGCAATCTTAAAGGCCATTTCACTTGAATCAACATCATGGAAGGAGCCATCATATAATGTTGCTCGAAGAGCCAATAGTGGGTAGCCTGCGATCACACCATTTTTCATTTGCTCTTGAATACCCTTATCAACAGCTGGGATATACTCTTTAGGAACAACTCCACCAACAATCTTGTCAACGAATTCATACTCATCATCTAGTCCAAGGGGCTCTAATTTCAACCAAACATGTCCATATTGGCCCTTACCACCACTTTGTCTTACAAATTTTCCTTCAATATCAACAGATTCTCTAATTGTTTCACGATAAGAAACCTGTGGCTTTCCAATATTTGCCTCAACATCAAACTCTCTTCTCATTCTGTCAACCAGAACATCTAAGTGAAGCTCTCCCATTCCTGAAATGATGGTCTGAGCAGATTCTTCATCGGTATGAACACGAAATGATGGGTCTTCTTGAGCAAGTTTACCGAGGGCAACTCCCATCTTTTCTTGATCTGATTTTGTTTTAGGCTCGACCGCGACCGAAATCACTGGCTCAGGGAAATCCATTCTTTCAAGCACAACCTGATCACTTAAATCACAAAGAGTGTCTCCAGTGGTCACATCCTTTAATCCAATACATGCTGCAATATCACCAGCACGAATCTCTTTAATTTCATTACGATCATTTGAATGCATTTGCACCATTCGTCCAACTCTTTCTTTCTTTGTCTTGGTTGAATTCATCACACCATCACCAACTGAAAGCACTCCGGAGTAAACTCTAATAAATGTTAAAGTTCCTACAAATGGGTCAGTTGCAATTTTAAAAGCTAAAGCTGAAAAGGGCTCTTCATCAGATGAAGATCTGCTAATCTCAACCTCTTCATCATCTGGTAATGATCCTTTGATGGCTTTAACTTCGTTAGGAGCAGGCAAGTATTCAATTGCAGCGTCTAATACAGCTTGCACTCCTTTATTTTTGAATGCAGACCCACAAAATGCTGGAACTATCTCATTGGCAAGAGTTCGGATTCTGATCCCTTCTTTAATTTGTTCAGTTGTTAATTCACCATTTTCTAGATAAGCATTCATAAGCTCTTCGTTGGCTTCTGCTGCGCTTTCAACCATTGATTCTCTAAGTGCTTCACATGTATCTAAAATATCTGCAGGAATGTCTTGTTCTTCAAAAGTTAAACCTTGATCATCTTCATTCCAAAAAATTGCTTTCATTTTTACTAGATCGACAACGCCCTTAAAATCATCCTCAGCCCCAATGTTGTATTGCATAGGGACAACATTTGCTTTTAATCTATCCCTGATTTGATCAGTTACTCTAGAGAAATCTGCTCCAGCTCTGTCCATTTTATTTACGAAGACAATTCTAGGAACTTCATATCGATCTGCCTGACGCCAAACTGTTTCTGATTGAGGTTCTACACCGGAAGTGCCACAAAACACAACTACTGCGCCATCTAAAACTCTTAAAGACCTTTCAACCTCAATTGTAAAATCTACGTGACCTGGAGTATCAATAATGTTAATTCTATGTTGTGGAAATTGCTGCTCCATACCAGACCAAAAGCATGTAGTTGCAGCAGAAGTTATAGTAATACCTCTTTCCTGTTCCTGCTCCATCCAATCCATGGTTGCAGCACCATCGTGGACTTCACCAATCTTATGAGACAAACCAGTATAGAAAAGAACTCTCTCAGTGGTGGTAGTTTTACCCGCATCAACGTGAGCACAAATACCAATGTTTCTGTACTTACTAAGTTCAGTCTGTCTAGCCATATTAAAACCTATGAAATGTTATTAATTAAAAACGGAAATGAGAAAAAGCCTTGTTAGCTTCGGCCATGCGATGAACGTCTTCTTTTTTCTTGACAGCAGATCCCTTTCCTTCTGCAGCATCAGTTAATTCACCAGCCAACCTATGATCCATTGACTTTTCGCTTCTTTTTCTAGCAGCCTCAACCAGCCAACGCATTGCAAGTGCCTGTCTTCTAGATGGTCGAACCTCTATTGGAACTTGATATGTTGCGCCGCCTACTCTTCTAGATTTAACTTCAACCATTGGGCCAATAGTATCTAAAGCCTTTTTAAATAGCTCTACAGGGTCAGTTTTAGAAGTTTCATCAATTTTATTAAACGCACCATATACTATCTTTTCAGCAACAGACTTTTTTCCATCCTTCATGATGTGATTCATGAACTTTGCAACAATAATATCCTTGTACTTAGGATCAGGTAATATTTTTCTTTTCTCAGGACTTCTTCTTCTTGGCATGCTTATTTACCTTTTTTAGCTCCGTACTTAGATCTACGTTGTTTTCTGTTCGCTACGCCAGATGTATCTAATGAACCCCTAACTGTGTGATATCTGACACCAGGAAGATCTTTAACTCTTCCGCCCCGAATCAACACAACAGAGTGTTCTTGAAGATTATGACCCTCACCACCAATATATGAAGTTACTTCGTATCCGCTTGTTAGCCTGACTCTACATACCTTTCTTAAAGCTGAATTAGGCTTCTTAGGAGTAGTAGTATAAACACGGGTGCATACACCCCTGCGTTGTGGAGATTTTTCCAGAGCAGGAACATCGGTTTTCCTCACTTTAGGTTTGCGAGGTTTTCTTATTAATTGATTTACTGTAGCCATAATTTATTAGTTGGACGCGATTTTATAGACATGATTCACTACGGTCAACATTATTCCTCAGTTTCTTGTAATTCTTGTCGTAATGCTGCTTCAATGTCGTCTTCAGATAGCATTGATTCAGACGAATCACTCGCTTTTTTAGCTGCCATTTGATCATGGAACTCCATTCCAGTTCCAGCTGGTATTAGCCTTCCTACGACAACATTTTCCTTCAAGCCTCTCAAGTAATCTACCTTACCGGTTACAGATGCTTCTGTAAGAACACGTGTAGTTTCTTGGAAAGAAGCAGCAGAAATAAATGAATTAGTTGTGAGTGAAGCTTTGGTTATTCCAAGCAGAACTCTTTCAAAGCGTGCAGGCTCTTTATTTGCTGCAACAGCTTTAGCGTTTTCTTCTACTAATTCGGCGTATTCAACTTGATCACCTTGAATAAACTTAGTGTCTTCGCCATCGATAATTAATGCTTTTCTAAGCATTTGACGCAAAATAGTTTCAATGTGCTTATCATTAATAAGAACTCCTTGAAGTCTGTATACGTCTTGGATCTCGTTAACTATAAAGTTTGTGAGTTGAGGAATTCCTCTTAAGCGCAAGATGTCATGCGGACTTAATGGACCATCAGAAATAATATCTCCTTTTTCTATTCTCTCGCCCTCGAACACTGTAAGAATTCTATGCTTAGGAATAAGCATCTCTACATTCTGAGTTTTCTTAGTTGCCCCATCGGGAGTAATTACAAGTCTGACTTTGCCTTTAGTTTCTTTTCCAAAGGCAATAATTCCACTCTCTTCTGCAAGCACCGCTGCATCTTTTGGTTTTCTTGCCTCGAAAAGATCTGCAACCCTAGGAAGACCACCGGTGATATCTTTAGTTTTTGATCCTTCTAAAGGTATCCTCGCTAGCACTTCTCCAGCATGTAACTTCTTCCCATCTTTTAGATTAACCAAAGCCTTTGCAGGCAATGAGTAATTTGCTGGGGTCTTGTGCTCGCCTAATGGCACAGGTTTTCCTTTAGCATCAACTAAAGCAATAGATGGTACTTTATCTTTTCCTGCAGAGGGTCTTTCTGCAACATCAATAACCTCGATGCTACTTAAACCAGTCAATTCATCAGTTTTTGAACGAACAGTTACGCCGTCATCAATATCTGTAAATTGAACTATCCCTTCAACCTCACTGATAATTGGACGAGTGTATGGGTCCCAGCCTGCAATCTTCAATCCTGGCTCTACAGAAGTTTGGTCTTTAACAAACAGAGTAGCTCCATAGATTAATTTATGTTGTTCGATCAATTTACCTTTTTCATCAGTCAAAGTGACTTGGCTATTTCTTGAAACGACAACTTCTTGCTTATCTTTGTTTGTGACTGTTTTTATGTCTGAAGATAAGTTAATCATTCCAGCATTATTAACAACAATCGCATTATCCTCTGATGAGCTAGATGCGGCTCCACCAATGTGGAAGGTACGCATGGTTAATTGAGTACCAGGCTCGCCAATTGATTGCGCAGCTACAACTCCAACAGCCTCTCCTCTGTGAACTAGATGGCCTCTTGCTAGATCTCTACCATAACACTTAGAGCAAACACCATAACTGGCTTCACAAGTCATAGGTGATCGGACTTTCAATGATGAAATATTCAGTTCGTCAATCTTCTTAACTGAATCTTCGTCGATGAGATGGCCAATTGGATATACCTCTTCAC
>Ga0213866_10001048_pt1 | contig 21005 bp, 23 predicted proteins | sample PICome_11_FD_160079 | JGI IMG/M metagenome (GOLD analysis project Ga0213866, IMG submission 160079) | Coastal seawater microbial communities near Pivers Island, North Carolina, United States - PICO284 | ecosystem: Environmental > Aquatic > Marine > Coastal | place: USA: North Carolina...
GACGCATCCAATCAACACAAGGTTGAACCCACTTGATGACATCACTATCATCAAAGTGTTCCTTCAGTGGTTTAGATTCAGCATTGCGAAGATCATCTTCAGCAAAGTATTCTGTATGTGGTGCAATAATAAACTTTTGAGTTACTATTTCAGGGAACTCATAGGTGATAGTATTCTCAGTGAAGATACGTTCTCCACCCCAACCAAGAAAATCTCCCTGAAAGATACGATCAGTGCGTGGGAGTTTATCATATGCAGCATGAAGAACTTCTGCCACATAATCATCATAATGCAAGTCAATCTCTTCATGAGAATGTGCAATACGAATCTTCTTTTTGTTGAATACTGCTTTCGTACCAACAAAAAATGTGCCAGTGGCAGGATCAGTTCCCCATACAATCGCAGGAGATCCATCCATCTTCACAGATGCACTTGTGAAGTTGTAGAGAAGATCAATGACAGAAAGATCACCAGTCAAAATGCAATCTTCTGGATGTTCTTGATGCTTGTTTTGCATGTTTGTTCCTTTGACTCTCCTAAGATACTTGAGCACAGAGACGATTTGGGAATCCTTGCACCACCTTGTCAACTGTCATAAGACCCCTATCTATCAAATACTCTTCATACAATACTTCTTCCATATATCTTGCTTCTACCTCATGTGGTTGATGCCAATAGTCGTAATTCTCTACAGGTTCTTTACAATAGCACATTTTTCCATGCCGAATCCGCAACAGACCATCTACCCATTGCTTCATATGAATCAGTTCATGCAAAAGAGTTTTTGTATATAACTCTTTGTCCATGTAGGTATCCAATTCGATCAAGAAATCTCTTGGACGATAAGATTCATCTGTCGTATCACAATATCCATAAACTTGCTCACGTTTTAGACCACGATGTAAAACTTCAATGGTAATCTTGTGCCGTGGGAAATACTTATTCAGAAACCAAGAGGTAACATCCTGACAGAGGTTCTTAGAATAACCATATCCAGAAGTGAAGACGTAAGACATGTGCCCCAGTGAAGAAACCAGATGAACGATGAAACAAAAACAAGTTTTTCTCTTGCAGTCATACTATACAATTAATAATTTGAAATTGGAAGATGTGTGTGCCACCTCTTCAACTGGTTTATGTTATTCAAATTCACCATAATGATCGTATTGTTGTCTATTGACACACGATGCAAATGAAGGATCATTATACTCAACAACTTGCCAATTTTTGCGAGTTGTTCCACACTGAATTATATTTTCTTGAATGTCTTTTAACAAATACTCAACACATTCTTTGTCGTAAGTTTCAAACTTACCTGCTTCATATGCAATGTTGAGTGTCCGATAGATGAGTTTAAATTCATCCTTAGTAATTCTAAATGCAGTTTTCATTGATCAGAACTCCAGGTAAGATTCGATTGCTTGGTTAATTTTATCAGACAATCTTGTGGGAGGTTGAATAGCATTAACAATACCTAGATCACATTCATAGTAATCACCGAGTTTGAGTTCAATCATAGCACCATCAGCACCTTCTTGATACAAACTACGAGCATATTCATCTTCAACAACAACCACACGACGAGCAGTAAGATCTACCACCAACATGTAATCAAAGGTCTTGTTCTGTCGGAAATCTTCAACAGTTTTCTTCTCACTGAGAAAAGATTTAACTTTGAACTTCTTAGTAGCATGAATGTCTTTACGTTTGAAGAATAGGTTTTTACCCATCTTCATCTCGATCTTGTCATCACCATAGACAAAATCGTAACCAGTCTGATCTACACGAACGAGACCAGAATACTTTGCAAGTGCTTTTTCAACCGCAGTTGCACGGGCAAAATTATCAGCATTGGAACTGAATCCAGGATCGTTGTAAAGAGAATCTACAACACCAAAAACTTTGTTCCAGTTGACCTGGGTTTCCAGATGATCAATAAGATGCATAACCAAAAATGTAATGAAAGTAGGTTTGGATAAGATTAAAAATCATGTTTTATTGCCACCAATTTACCATAAATCTTGGCATAGAACATTCGAGTGAACTTATCATTATCTTCCTTAGTTCTTCTCATAATCAGCATTCATCTTTCCCCATTCAGCATCACGTTTCATAAACTCCTGATATTTCTTCTCCAGGTCCTCATCCATGGTGAGTTCATACTCTTTACAGACCTTACGTTGGTCTTCTTCATTAGTGTAATTATTGAAGACCAGTGACATAGCACCAGAACGAATAGACTCAGGAGTCATACCCACACAGAGCATGAACTTCTCAAATAACTTGAAATACTGCTTGCAACTGAGATCAGCAGCAGGTGCAGTGATCTTGTAATGCTCTTCAGGGATGAAGTCAACAGCATCATATCCAGTGCTGTAGTCATATGTGTAAGTAGCATCAAATTTGAATTGAACTTCTGCTTCGTAGGTCATGTCCATGCTCTCATAAATTCATCAAGGGTGAAGATGTCATCAGTCTGTGTCTCTTCTACTAGTTCATCATAGGATAGATCCTTGATGCTGTCAAGGTATTCTTCTGGTGTGGGGTCTGTATCTGGGTCAAAATCATCATGGCACAGAAAAACATACTCATTGTAAAGTGCGTCAATCAGTTGTTCTTTAGAAACGCTCATTGTCCTTGTTGAGATAATTGAACCAGGGTGAAAAGAGTGCTAGTGCTGCCCATACAACACTAGCAAGGATGATAGTAACGTATATCATCGTTGGTAAAGATAACCACCTGCCCAGTCTGCATTTTCCAGCAACCACTCACGTTGTTCAATCAATCGCAAGTCATAACGTACACCTTTGGCAGGAGACTTCCAACTGGCAGACTTATACACTTCACCAGTCTTCTTGTCAACAAAGGCATGAACCGAACGGGAAGCAGGACGATTGTTGTTGGGAACTTCCATGATGATCTTGTGATACTTGCGACCAGACTCGATCACAAACTTGTAGACAGGAGCATCATAACCACCGACTTTGCCATGGTTACGATCCTTGAAGTTCTGCTCTAGAGCATCACAGAGCATCAGAGTCCACTTGCGAACATTCAGTTCGATGGTATTCTGAGCATCACGTTGAGCACAGAAGTCAGAGAAGTCTTGACGAAGTGCAGTGGTGGTCATGTGCTTCTGTATTGATTACGAATGTAATATACAGAGATTTGAAGGGGTCTGCAAGATTTATGTGACACTTATTTGAGTGGCACATCTCATTCCTCAGATGCTTCTCTTAGCATACTATCAACATTATCCAACAATTCATCAGCACTAACGATAGTTTGGATATTATGAATCATTGAAGCAATTTCTTTAATTAGAAATGGTTTTTCATTTCTTGCTGCAAATGCAAGTGCTTCTCTAAGATTATCGGATGCTGCATCTAATGATTGTCTTACTTGATCTGAAAGTGCCATTGTTTAATAATTCCTAATTTTATACTACCCAAGTGATCATAGAATATCGAGTTCCAGAAGTTACTGGAAGAATTTCGTGGGGATACATGAAATTTGATGGGAAAATGAGAACATCTCCAACATCAAGTTTATATACTAATTCACGATCAAATAAAGCAACTTCTCCACCTTCATACCCATTATTCATTGACATTATAATTGTCAATGTTCTAGGTTCTAACTTAAATGAATCTGTATGTTGAATATAAAAATCACCCACTTCATATTTTAAGAGTTCATAACCACTATCTTCTTGAATTTCTAATTCTTTTGGTGATCCTGGATTATTATTTCTATACTCTTCAACTAAATCTTTAACAATTTCAAATAATTTATCATCAATCGATTGTCTAATTTCAGGATTTTGTTCAATAATATCTTTCTCAGATGTTGAAATCTGACTACATCTGCGAGCACTTGGGTCATATCCAGATCCAACTATTGTTGGTTCCCAAAGGTCTGATTCTACATACTCATTTAGAATATCATCACAAAAATCTGGATCAATAACCTCCTTACCATACCAAATAAAATCTTTTAGTTGTGACGAAGATTTTTCATTAGAAGATTTTTCATTAGATTCTTCCTTTGGTTTAGGTTTGTTGATTAGATTTGGAGAATCTTTTTTAATTAAAAATTCTTCATATTTTTTATTGCATATTACAACTTCATCAAAATCTACAAATTCTTCTTCATCTTGGATTTCTTCAATTTCAATGTCCGATTGCCTATTCAACACATCATTTCTTTGCTTTTTAATAGCATTGAAAAATGTATTATCATTATCACATTCACTTTCTCTACGATTTCTAGGCAAAATTAAATTTTTTCTAGATTTATTGGATTGATCTTGCATGTCCTCATACTCCTCTATTAAAATATCTAAATTTTTATTATTCATTGGTTCCTTATCAAAATAATTAGGAGCACAATAACCACGACTTCTCACATAATGTAAAAAGAATTGTGCATATTCTGTTCCTTCAAACTTGTTTCTCCAATGTGGTGCAATACACCCTAAGTATAGCATACCATCACCAGGATTTAAAGTAATACAACGTTCATCACCTTCTGGTGTTTCAATATAAATTGGCCAAGGTTTATCACCTCCCAAATGAAGAGTTACAGATATTTCACACGATAAACGATCACAGTGCTTAGTAAGGACAGCTCCATTATGATATATTCTAGAATAAACATATGTTGGTAAAACTGTCTCACCAATAATTTCACCAACAAATGGTGTTTTGTTTGCAAGCACCTCTAAAGCAGGAATATAGTCATACTTTGACAAACAATTTGGTACTTGTTGGTCACCTTCAAAATTTAATTTTTTACTATCAGCATGAAATTCTTTTTCTAATTTTTTAGCATGTTCTGGACTAATAAAATTGGGAACAACTAAGTAGTTGTTCCTCAACAACTCATTATTCATATTTTATAATTAATTAGATTTATCTATTACATTTTTTAATGCGGAGAACCATTTAACTGCTTTATCTACTGGGAATTCAGTATCTTTATTTTCATTACTGGTAAGAGATGTATAAAGCTTTTCTGGATCAATTTCATCCATAAGTGCAATAATATCGTCTACAGAATGTTCATTCTTAGATATTTCATTTGCATTTTCATATAAGTTATTAAGTAAATTTTGAGTAGATGATAATTGTTTCTCAGTACCATCAATAGATTCATCTAAAATTGTGTTTGTAATTTCAGCTTGCTGTTCTAATAATAAAGTAGAATCTGGGCCCATACCATTTTCAACTATAGATTGTAAATGCATTCTATCTTCTTCAAGAGTTATTCTTTCACGATATATTTGATCTGCAAGTTTTTCATATTCGGCAAGGTTTGAAGATACTTGATTTTCATAGTTTTGTCTCCTCTCAAGCATGTCATTGATAATTTGTTGATTTGTTTCCCACTGAATAGTGAGAGCCTCTTTTTCAGCTTGAATTTCCAACTTTCTATTATCTAATCTCTCATATTCCTCTTGAATTAATTGATGATCTAACTCTTTCTGTCGTTCTAGAAGAACTTCTTTCTCAGCTATATGGATTTCACTTTCTATAGATTCTTTTTCAAGTCTATCCTTTTCTTTTGCAAGTAAATCTTGATATTCTTTTCTTTCCTCTATAAAAAGATCCTTTTGTTTCTCAAAATCGATTAAGAGTCTTTCATAATTTTTCTGAAGATCTAATTCTTTATTTTTGAAATACTCGTCTGCTTTTTGAGTTTCTAATGCAAGTAATTCTTGTTCATGGGCAATTTTTTGCCTTTCAATGGCCATTTTAGCAGTTTCTTGATCATATACTTCTTTTTGTAAGAGACGAGATTGCTCATCAAAAAGTTCTTCTCTTTCATCACGAAGTTCTTTATTTTGTCTTTGAAGATCTTCAATAACTACAAGTTGTGCTTCCTTTTCAAGTTTATCGAGATTCAATTCTTCAATTTGAGCAGCAAGATTTTCCTCTTCTGCTATAGCAGCAGCAAGCTCTTTCTGCTCATAAATTGTCAAAAATTCATTGAAATAATTTAAGTAAGGTTTTACAATACTATCAAATTCTTCTTCACCGAAAATTTTATTGGGGACGGGTTTTTGTCCAGGTATATCTTCATACTCTAGTGAACCATTACCATCCTTCCATTGAATAGCATGAATATGTTTATCATTAAAATCCCAAGGTGCATTGTCCTCAAGATCAATAGTTTTCCCATCAACGATAATTTTTTTATCTTCAGGAATAATAGAAATTTTCATTGTTGCTCCTCTTCGGATTTTGGTAGTAATTTTTCTTCAGTATTATCTATACCTTCTATTTGTTCAAAATATTCTGAGACGTTGACACCTTGGGACTCACACATATCAAGATACATATTACCTACAGCATCTAACATATTTTGATTTGATTGATGCGCATTTACCATTTCATTTCTAAAGGATTCTACAGCAGAACTAGTAGAACGTTGCTGTTGACTATTTTCAATCATAAGCATTGGCATCCAAGATATTGAACATTGCCAATGATCTACTTGTTGTCCAGTATTTGGGTCCATTCCCACGATATGCGTGTACCAAGCACACTTATGTTCAACACAATCTTTTTTAATCAGTGGACACCACTTACCAGATGATTTAGTCATGAGTTAAAAATTCATTGTTTTATTTATTATAACACACCAGTGGTTAAATACCAAATTTAGTTGCCGCATCTTCAATTTCACATAAAATAACATCAATATATTGTACTCTTAAAGGTGAAAGAGAAATATTCCAAGATACTGGAGCTGGATTAAATGGGTGTGTATGTCCAAGTCCACCACCAGTTGATGATGTTGCTGGTGCTTGAGTATTTTGGTTTCTAATAGTACCACCAGGTGATAATGTTCTAAAAGCAACTCTTACACTACTTGTAGCAGGATATCTTTGAACAACACGATATGCTCTCGGTTGTCTATATGATTGAGGATTTCTTTGACTTACTGGAACTCGATATGATCTTGGTTGTCTGGCGGGATTTCTTTGAGTAAAAGGATATCTGCGTCTATAACTTACTGGTTGTCTATTTCTTACAGAAAATGGGTTTCTACCGCTATTTGGTTGCCTAAAACTTTGTGGCTGTCTTTGAGGAATGGCGTTTCTCCCAGAGACAGGGTTTCGAAACTGTCTTCTTTGTCTCCAACCAAATCCCCCATTTATTCGGACTCCCCTGGGTTGACGGCCTGGTCGTGGTCGGAGCCAACCAAATGGGTGAGGCACGAGCGCCCACACCCTTTGATTGACAGGTATTCGAACTCCAGCAATCGGATTTCTCCATCTTCCACCATCTTGTCTAAAAGAAAATGGTTGTCTCCATGTACTAGGAGAACGAAATGAGACAGGTCTTCTAAAATTAAATGGTTGTCTTGCGTTAGCAGGATATCTTCTTCTATAACTTCGTGGTTGTCTTTGTCTTACAGAAACACCATATCTTACACTAACCCTTTGATTTATCGGTTGCCTTACAGATACTGGTTGTCTAAAATTAATAGGAACTCTATTATTTTGAGTTACTCTCCTACTATTTCTAACATTATATCCTCTCGGTTGCCTATTTTCTTGTCTAAAAGGTGATGATGATGCAGAAGATCTATATGAATTTGGATTACTTCCAGTATTATGTGTATGTGCTGGAAGTTGAGCCTCTGTAAGTGTTGTCTCTTCTACACTTCCACTCATATCTGCGGATACTGGACCATTCGCACCAGCATCAGTAAAAAGTGTGCTTATAGAATATATTCCATAAAAACTTCCACCATTTCCACTTACTACTCTAAGTGTTTTATCGTTGTGAGTATTATCTTGAACCCAACCAGTAGGAGCAGATGCCTGATAGAATACCATTGTAGTATTCTCAGGAATAATTCCATAATATGTGTTTAATTGAGTAGTATTACCAAAAGTAATACCATCTACCTGTAAAATTGACATAGATATTCCTCAACTAAAACGACAAAGGATTACATCAATATATTGAACTCTCATATCAACATTTCCTGTATATGGAGATGAAGATCCAACAAATGGGTGAGTATGTGCTTGCCCTCCTCCAGTTGGTGACGTTGCAGGAGCATTAGCATTAACTGCACGACCACCAATACCAGGAGATCCTGGACTAACATTAACAGAAGAACCTGCGTTATGAGTATGACCAGGAATTTGTTGGATAGTTAATGTTGTATCTCCAACACTACCATCTGCTGTTACATTTCCAGAAATTGGACGAGTAGAGTTGGGAAAAATTGTTGTAAATGGCTGTCCCCCAGGACCAGCAGTTCCACCAGATCCAAAACCACCACCAGTTCCACTTACAACCCTAAGTGCTTTATTGTCATGGGAAGTAACTTGTGTCCAACCACTAGGAGCAGAAGACTGATAAAACACTGCTACACTATTTTGTGGAATAATTCCATATTTTGAATTTAAAACCGTAGAATCACTAAATTGTATACCACTCGTTTGTAAAATTGACATATTATACAGTTCTATCTATCATTAGTTTATTTATTTATCCAATATTAAATGCAATCGAAATTCTAGTTTCTTCACTAAAATGCGGTTTCACATAATGTGCTATAGTGGATGGCATAATATAGAGATGTCCAACTTTTGGAGTAATTGCCCATTCACACATATTAGGTAAATCTGCAAACATATTATTATGGCAAAGTGCATCGCATCTAAGTAAATGCAATTTTCCATCCCCATCGAGCATATTTTTTGGTACTGATGGATAATATAGCCCTATAAGATTGCACCCAGGATGAGTATGATGAACGTTATATCCATATCCAGTATTAATATTAATCCACCATCCAATGGAATTATCATCTAATCTATATTCAATCTTAAATTCTTCAAGTATTTGATTTGATAAATCTACAGCATTTCTTGCTAAATTTTGAATTCCTGGTGTTAGATTTTTTAAAATATGAGATAATTCATAAACATCACTTTGCCAACCTCCACCATGGTTAGATTTTTTAACTCCTTTTGGGAATGCTTTCATCAAATCTAAACATTCATTTTTAATGATATCATTATCGATTTCCAACTCAAAATCATAGAATGGAGTAACAAATATATCTTTCTTATCAAGGTTTTTAACTATCAACTCTTCAAAATTTTCATCAGAGTCAATAGATGTTTCATAAAATTTATGTTCAGCCATTTTTTTTCTCCGTTAAAAAGAACACTTGATTTATTCTATATTCTGCATTACTCCAATGATCTGCAAAATAGTTTTCACCAGTTAAATTCATACTATGATAATAATATGAACCCTCAAACATCACAAAACGATTAAATTTAGATCTAAGTCTAAGTATAACTTCCCAGTAGCTTTTTGGTTCCCATGGTTTACCATGTTCATCTCTGTCTGCATTATTTTCATCTAATGGAAGAATATCAGGTCTATCAGTAAAACGAGGTTTATAAAGGTTAGTTCCTATTTCATCATACTTACTTAAATAGCATATTCCATTATATCCGCTATCGTGATGTGGCCACCAATAATGACTTTCACATAGTTCTGTTTTACTAAATCTGCTAAAATTCGTAACAATATCATTGTCATTTGCTTCTTGAAAGCATATTTCACCCAAAGATTTCATTAGATTTTCCATACCTGGATGTTGCATCATATGCCTACGATCTTCAAAATCAATTGTATTTCTAGACATTTTATCCGTTTTCCATTCTTCGGTCATTTTCCATAATGGAGGCTCTACAGAAGTTAGATAATCATATACATCGTATGGTCTTTTATAAAAATCATCCATCCAGTAAATATTACTTACTTTATCCTCATCAACAAACTCAATGATATTCATATTAGAAAAATCATTAGTTTCAAATAAACTTAGATCATCAGTAAATTTTTTCATAAAAATATTTCCTTTATTTTTTTATCATCTAAACAAAATCCGAATACCCACAATATTCTCGGAGTATTACCTTCAGTTCTAGTAACTTCATGGTAAACTTCCGATACTTGATATATCATAAGATCTTGTGAGGTAAGATCATCATATTTTACACCATCAACAATAATATGTCCACCAGTCTCTGCTTGCTGCGTAATAACATTAAAATGAACAGTTTTAGTTCCCGAATAATATACGGGATCGATATGTTCAACTATATCACCTCCCCCATATCCAATACCATTTACGATCCCATGACTATATGATGGTGGACTTTTATATCCCTCAAGACCAAAGTGATCAATAATTCTTTGCTTTATAATAAAAGCCGATACTGGATAATTTATATTTGGAGCAATCGATTCATTTGCAACTCTCGTGGTAAATCTTGTCGCAGCATTAAATGTATCCATTTTAGCATCTTCAAAGATTTCTCTATTGCAATTTGCAAGAGTCCATTGATTTAATTGATTTACAATATTTTTTGATATAAAATTTCTTAAAATAAAGCATTTATTCATATTAATCATACCTCAAATGGAGGTCGATCAAATTCAGATACAATATTAAATGATAAAATTAGTCTAGGAACATTTGATAAATTTGGTTCTGTATAGTGAAGAACATATGATGGAAAGAATATTAAAGATCCTTCATAAATTTCCATAGGAAGAAAATTTAGATTCATTTCATCGCATAAATTTGGATTTAAAAATACAGTCGGAGTATGATGTTTTGGATCAAATTCAATGAAACATACAGCACTAAATCCAGACACTCCATGATTGTGAGTAGAATGCTGTTTTCCCATACTTGCTTTTTCAAACCAAGTAGTACACACTTCAACACTACAATCAAATGTATCAGAAAGTATTTCTAATTCATCTCTCAATATATTGGTAATTTCTTCATCATAATTTTCTCCAGTATCAAAATTATGATGATAATCAGTTTCTACATCATGAGGTGTTTCTCTTTTATTCAGCACCTTAAAAACTTCTTTTTGAGATTTTCTAGATTCATATATCTCAAGAAGTGCTTTCTTTTTCTCTTTCCAATTTTTTACTCTTAGGTGAAGAAGATGATTCGAAAACATTGGAAGCAAATAGTCATCTCCCTTATTTGGGGGATCGACATACAAAGAAAAATCTGCCATTTTTAATTAATTACTTTTTAATTTGGAGTTCTTTTTTTGATATTTTAGCACATCTTTCAATGCTGTGTCAAACTTTCGGTATACTTTATCAATTTGCTTTCCTTCAACAATTAACATCCACGTTTTATCTCCAATCATTGGAATAACAACAAAGTTTCCATCATCAGAGCAATATTGTGGAATATAATTTGGTTCTAGAATTGTTGAGTTATCAAAACTATATTTTTTCATTATTCACCTCTTGATTACAGAAACAGCAGCATCACCTTGTTCAAATACAATGTCAACAACCTTCTGCACTTTCTCCGCAGTTTGGATGCCAACTTTATTGAAAGCAGGGATGCAAACAAGTCCGTAAGACTTTGTATATTGGTCTAGTTGACCAGGAACAATGGTGCCATTGCGAAGACCAGCAGCATCATCCTTATGCAGTCGGATCACACGTCCAATGGTCTGACTGATGCCAATATAGTCCATAGACCGCATGAAGATCACAGCATTGAGACCAGAGACGTTAATGCCCTCCGAAAGGATGCTGTGATGGAGCACAACAAACTTCTTCGAGTCGTCCTTACCCCAGGCACTTAGAGTCTCAAAGAACACCTCTCGATTGACCTTACGACCATCAATCACTGCACCAGTCTTGGCAGTGATATACATGTAAGAATAACCGCGGATCTCCAGTTGGAAGCAGAAGTCAGACTGACCAATCAGGTTGACAATGTTCTTTGTGGACTTAGAGCAGATCAGTGCTTTATCTGCACCAGTATCATCAATGGTTTTGATTAGATGTGCAGAGTCCCGAACAGGAACATCAGGATAGAGTTCTGCATTGTCCAACTCATTGACAATAACCTTAGGAGGAATGATAAAACCACCAGAAACTAGTTCAGGTGCGGGAACTTGGCAGATCACATCACCATAAACTTCCCGATCATTCATGCCAGGTTTCATTACCGTAGCAGAGTGTTTCGGAGTCGCAGTAAAGAAATAGCAACGATCAGCATCGTTGCTGAAAAACTCAGTAGCAGGAAAGAAATTACGGGTGACGGAATTGTGTGACTCATCGAAATAAATGGTATTGACTTCAATATCTGCCTGCTGTACTTTATGCAGGGAGTGATAAGTGGTAAAGATAATGCAGGAATCACCAGCAGTTCGAGCAACATTAGCAAACATATGAATCTTGTCTGCTTTGGTGCTGCTGAAGTGCTGAGTTTCTCCAGAATGAACATGCATCACATGAACATTCTCAGTGCCAATGATCTCAAGAAACTCAGAGCAAAGTTGCTCAGCAAGCAAGATGCGAGGAGCAACAACAACAATGGTGCTAGCAGACTTTTGGATGCTGCGTAGAGAATCCATGATTGCCATTAGAGTCTTACCACCTCCAGTTGGGACAATCACCTGCCCTTTGGTGTGCTCAAGCATGGCATCCAAAGCACGTTGTTGATGTGGACGGAGTTGAATCATGTGCCTCAGTTGGATGAACATAATATAGAACCCCTCAACCGAAAAGTCAAGGGGTATGGACCGATCAAATAAGTGTCACACCTTCACAATGAGGATCTCATGAGAGTCCTTTTTGCTATGTTCTACACCTCGTTCTTTCTTATATTTTCCTACTCTTTTTTCACCTGCTTGGTATGAATAATGCCACTCAGGATAGTAGAGATCAAAGTCTTTGTAATACTCTCGAATTGTCTCACAATTATTGTAAGAGAGAATAAAACTGCCTTTATGATTGTGTAGGAGATCTCTCAACTTTTCATGATCAAATCCAGTATGATGAACTCCAATATTGCAGTTAGGATACATTGGTTTCAACATCTTATTATCCGAATCTTTATCCAAGTAATATGGTGGATCAAGATATAGTAAATCCTTTGGAAAATTAGGAATCACTTGATCAAATGATTGTTCCTCTACATGTAATTTTGGATTCCGATAAGATCGAATATAATGTACCATCTTATCCCACTTCGTCTGACTCTCATAAATCTTACTCATCCATCCCATATACATGGGTCCATAAGAAAGATTATGATTGAAGTAATAATATGCAGCAGCAGTAATGTCATCTAATTGGATAGGATCACGTTTGTAGTGATCTGTCTTCCAATCTTTGAGCATTTCTTGAGTATAATCCCACCGAACTAGTTGTTCTTTAATATACTCATAGTTTGGTTTAGTAGGAACTAACTCCTGAAGTTTATCTGCAAACTCATTAGGTGAGTTCAACAAAACATTCCAGAAGTTGACAAGTGCATGAAAGATGTCAAATCCATGCACATCAATTCCTAACTCAGATGACCACTTTGATTCTAAAGAACCTCCCCCAATAAAGGGGGAGATGATCCGTTCTGGATATGGAAGTTTGGGAATATATTCAGTAATAATCTTATATGCCTTAGATTTACCACCAGCATAACGAATTGGAGTTTTCATTTAGTCTTACGATCGATCTTGTATTGTCCAAATGCTTCGTGGATATTAGCAGGAAGTGATACACCAGTTTCCTGATAATTCCACTTTGGATAGTTTCCTTCAATAGTATTATACTGCATCAAGCAGTTTTCTTCAATACCCTTAGCACTTACAGGAACTGTAATCTGTTCGGACTTAAACAGACCAGGAACATCAACAACAATCGGATCCATGTAGATCATATAAACTTCTACCTTGTTACCTTTGTCCAGTTCTTCCCTCATGAACCAGTTGATAGCAAAACGATTGATACCAGGGTCATCTTGACCAGCACTGAGATAAAAACCCATGCAACCCTGAATGCCACTCTTAGTGGAAGATTGTCCGATTTTGTAGATCTCTCCATTCACACACAGAATGTAGACAAGAGAGACATGCTTGGTCTTCAACTTCTTGGGGAAGTTGGCATCATAGTTCATTACAAGTTTGGTCTTGTAAAGAACATGCTTAGGACCAGAATAAACATCAGTCCCGTGAACAATCTCACCAACTCGGAGAGCATTGGGAACGTCAGTGATCAGCATTGCTTTGTTTGAACTGAAGTCAGTATAGGGCAGACTAAGGGCAGAGTCGGAGCAGAGTGGACAGTTCTAAAATTGGTCAACTAATCAGAACAAATGGTGCTGTTGTAACCTTTGCGAGTTTATTTTTATTATTTTTTGCCTTAAATTCTTTAACAAATGCTTCTTCTGTCAGCACTCCTTTCTGTTTAGAGTGAAAAACTTTTGATCCTTTCTTAGACATAAGACCATAAAGTGTCAAAGATATTTGCTTCTTAAAGTATTTTTTAAGATCCGCACCTTGTCTAGTATACATCCAAAGACCTTGTGCATGAACATAATCATTTTGTAAGGTTTTTGGTACACCAGTAACTTTCATATTATCCTTGTCAATTTTTGCTAACTCCCCATGTGGTGCATTTAGTCCTTTATTTTTACAAAGTTTAGATACTGCAATTCTATATTCTTGAAATGAATCCTTTTTATTACCTGTAGCGTTATCATATTTTATACAGAAATCTTTAATTACTTTGTTATCAGGAGCATCATATAAAACTAATACATTCTTTTTAACCATTCTTATTACTTTTGCATATTCTGCTTTAAGATTTGCTGGAATATTTCCTTTTTCGACTGCGAAGTTAAATCCTTTTTCTCTGATTGATATTACTTCACGAACCATTTGATTATATCTTGGATACCTTTTTAGAATAGGAAGTGTCACTGCATAAGAAGCACCACCAACAAATCCCATTTGACCTTGTTCAGCAGCATTAAAACCAGATCTACCAATCTGCAAATTAATTTTAGCAACTTTATCTGAAATATCTACAGCTTTATAATTAAGTTTAAAATTAACAGAAAATACTGCTCTAGGTTCTGTAGGTAATATTTCTACAACTTCTACCATATCATCAATCAATTTAAATAATTCTGATCTATTTTCAATTTCTGATACTCTCGCAAGAAATTCAGTATATGGATCCAAATATAACTCTAAACCTTTTCCAGCACCAGCAATAGTACCAACAACTTTAAGATCTGCTTTTCTATTTGATGGAACTTTCTTTAACGAAATTCCAATCATATCTCTAGATGCAAAATGTTTATTAGTTAATGTTCTGAAAGTATTTTGACCTGTTGTTCCATGAGCAAGATTATTTAATATATCCATATCAGATACATTACTGCCATATATTTTTTCTTCATATTCTCTAAGGATCTCATTTTCTTTAGACTTCTTTACTAAGATAATATCGATAGACGAAAGAATGTCTGCACCAACACTACTAGGTAAATTGAGTGCATCCATTGTTCTTTTCAATGATTTGTCTTTCACAGAAATCATAAATTCTGATGCTTGATCGTGAACAACATATTGATTCAAACCACCAACAATTGATGTTGTTTTAAGAGACTCTGCTGTTGAATATGCAGATTTAATCTCTCCATCTAAACGAGTAGGACCACCTTCAGGAGTAGAGTGATCTTTACCATCAGGAAAATCTTCTCTAAATTTTTTCAAACTATAACTATCACCAGATCCACTTTTCTCTAATGCTTTTCTCTCATTAGCATAGATATCTTTAATTCTTTTTATATCAAAGTTTGGTGCTAAATTACCTTTAAGTGTTGCTAAACCAGACTCATCATTATTAAAGTAATAATCACGAATGATTTTACTAAAATCTTGGATATTTGCAGAACTTTTATTATTACAAAAGTAACTAATGGCAACACATGTAATTGCTTCTCTAGGAGTAGTTTGTGCCATTAGTTACTCTATAAATCTCTGAGATATATTTATTTTCTCAACCCTAACAAAGGTATTCTAGCAAGATTTAGATACCTTGTCAAGCATATACTCCACCATCAATTTCCACATTAACAACATTCAATACCTCTTTTGTTTCTTCACCAGTTACTACATTCCCTGCTTCAAAGATTGTTTTTATACCAAGATTTGTGTTAAAATTGACGTACAGATTCTTAACTTCAAGTTCAGATGGCAAACCATTACTCAATAGATAACGATCTCTACCTACACCAAGTCCAGCATCTGTTACATCAGTACGAATAGCAACTCTTCCTTCAGAGTTATCATAGTAAATCGCAGCATACTTATGAGTTGAAAGTCCAACATCATATCTTGCCATTACAATGCCAACATCACCACTATTTCCAAGTCCTACATTTGGTGGGATGAGGTTACCTTCTGTTGTTGGATCTTCAATAAGACCTATTGTGAGAAGATTATCTCTTATATCAACATCTTGAACATTTAATCGTGCTTCTATTCCATTGAAGAAAGCACTATTGGCAGATACATCACTTGTAATTGCAACGTTACCTGTACCACCTTCCATTGAAATACAAATAGTTCCATCACCAGCCCGCATTGTGCCAGTTCCAACTTGTAGATCACCAGTGGCAGTGGTCTTTAAATCACTATCCATCAAGATATTTTCTTGACCATTACTTGCTCTTATAGCATCACCACCAACTTGAATAGCACCAGCAAATATAGTATTCTGATTACTTTGTAGTGTTATATTTGTATCACCAGTTCCTGCCTGAATAGTGTTACCTTCAACTCTAAGATTACCAGTAACACTTGTCAGTTCCTGACCATCAAACATTGTAATGTTAACGTTTCCATCAGCTGATAGAATGTTATTTCCACCAACCTGAATGTCACCTGCAAAAATTGTTTTAGTAACATCAACCATTGTGATATTAGTTTGATCGAATCCAGTTCGAATCTCATTTCCACCAACGATAATAACTCCAGGAAATTCTACATATGTTCCTGCGCTTCCTACTTGAATTGCAGTAGCACCATCATCAGCCTGAATTACATTTTTACCAAGTCTCAAGAATCCAGTTAATTCTGTAATATTGTTTCTAATAGTTGCAATACCTATATCATTAGCACCAATTACAAGATCCTCAGCTGATTTGTAAATATCTCCTCTTTGTGGGTCGTTTGCAATGGAAAATACATTACTTCCTGCAAAAATACTTGTTCCACCAACTGTAATATTTCCATTAAATATTGTATCTAAATCATTGAACCTTATTACTGTTACACCAGTTCCAGATCGTATATCATTTTCAGTTACTTGTAACCTTGTTACTTGAGTTAATCCACTTCTAATAGAAGTAATACCATCATTATCACCCTGACCAATGTCAACCCAAACAGCATCACTTCCAATCTTGAGAGCATGTACACCATAATTCAATAAGTCGAAGGTAAGTTCTGGAAATTCCTCGGTTGCCTTGATAGCAGTTCCAAGTACATTTAAATTATTATGGACAAATAAACTTGTACTAAAAGCATCAAGATAAAAACCTGGATTTACATATAATTCTCCTCCCGCATCAGTTTGAGCAAGTCCAGAATTTGCCATTGCTGGAAAGAAAAATTCTGGATCTATAGTATTTGTTTCGTCTGCTTTATAAAGATCTACATTATTTGCTTGGAATGCAGTTGCAACGAAAGCATTATTAAAACCATCACTAATAACATTTAAAAATCCATTAATTGTTGCAATACCAAGATGATTAAATCTTCCCGAACTATCCAAATACTCAACTTCAACTTTACCTGGACCAACTTGGAATAATACTTCATCAGGATCTGTCCCACCTGCTCCAGCTACCTTTGCGTAAGACATGGTTGCAAAACCACTTACGTCTAGATTCACCATATCTGCATAACTACTTTGATTTAAAGATGATCCAACACTTAGATTCTCTAAAAATGCACTATTCCATCTTGCACTATCTGAACCAATTCCTGGTGCAGGGTCTTCAAGGGGAGTAACTAATAAATTACTTACGAAATAAGAGTCTCTTAGGTTTATTTCAGTTCTGTTTTGTGGTGCAATGCCAGAATATGGTGAAGTACTAGTAATACCAATTACAATTGATGGAGATTCAAACTCTATACTATTGTATACGTAGTTTGTAACGGTCTCTCCTCCTTCACTATCTTTCATTTCGGTATTGAGGCCAGTACCAACAACAAGACCATAAGTAACACTCAAACCAGCACCAAGTCTTGTATATCCCTCATTAACTTGCAATCCACCATCAATTTCAACTGCTGGCAATCTTCCTTGTGGATCACCATCTCTAAGATCTAGTCTATTTGTTGTAGCTATAAATCTTGATGGACCTCTAGTACCAGAAGAACGAAGTGAATAAACGGTTAGTGGCGCATTAATAATTACATCAGTTCCAAATCCAGCATTTGTTTGTACCTCAAATCCTATAGGAAAATTATCAAATGTTTGAAATGTATTATACCCAACAACACTTTCACCATTAAATTTAGATTTTCCAAATACTTCTAAAGATAATTCATTTGAAAGGGAAGAATTATCTGTATCAATAACAACTAAATATGTGGAAATTCCGTTGCGTCCTCTAGAAACTGGTGTTTCTACTTGTCCAACATAAACAGTTCCCATCCCAGTATCACGGGAAAGAGTTGAAACACCAGTAACAACTAAATTTTTTGTTGTAGCTAATCCAGAAACATTTAGATTAGCAAATGTAATTCCAGCACCTGTAGCAAAGATATCTCCTTCAATATAAACATCATCTAACAAATAAGTTTCATTGAAGTTAATTAATGGATCTTCTGATCCTCTATTGGTCACTTCATTTAGGTAGGCATTAACACCACTGCCAATACCAACACCACCTAACATTATCAAAGATGTGTTGATACCTATATTTTGGTTAGCATCTGTGACCTCAACAAAAGATGCAAATTGAGATAGTTCTCTACTATTCCTAGTCATCTATTATTCCCTAGCTAGGTGGTTCTCTTAAGAGTATTTAGTTTCTCATAATCTGCTATTTATTCTAAGAGTTCTATCTTAAACTACGACTGTAGATAGTGTTCCAGAATTATCAACAATAATACGATATTCAGTCCCATTTGGAGAGGTTAGAATAGTACCTTGAGATGTATTAACACCAACTTTAACATCACCAACAACATCCAAAGATACACCTGGTTGTGTGGAACCTATGCCCACAGAATAACCAGAACCAACAATAACATCTGATTGAACTTTACCACCAATCGTTACATCCGTACTAATCGCAACAGTATTTGCGTTTATATTTAAATTGGTGGGACTTGTTAGATTGGGTGTACCAGAAGATCCAATTAATTCTATCTTCTTTACACCAAAATTCTTATCTGCCATAAGTCTTTTTTAGTTATTTATGATTGGGTAAAATCTATTCCTTCAATATTAACTCCTTCTACAGAAGATTTTTCATTATTAGCAAATGGATTGAAAAGAACTCTTGGAGTTGTATCTCTCAATGCAGTTGTACTTCCCCAGTAACTACGATTTGTAAAATCTGGTTGAGAATCTCTTAGTGGTGCTAACACTGATCCGTGATCAAACAACCAATTTCTCACGTCAACTCTTGTTGCATCTGGTTTTGATTGTAAATATAATGCAAGAACACCAGTTACATTTGGTGCAGCCATGCTTGTTCCTTGTAAGTAGTTAATAAAGTAACTAAAATTTCTTGGATCAAAATATCCAGTGTTCCATGGGCAAAGAATATCACCACCAGCAGCAGTTATATCAATTCTTGGTCCTCTATTTGTATAATCATCTAATGTTTCTTGACCGACACTATAATATTCGGATAAAGCAGCAACACTAATTACTGCATCTGGTTTTCCTTCATGACCAACTGCTGGAGTTCCACCTCTACACCAATAACTATCATAATCAGATTTAGTATAATAAAATGTTCCTGTTAAAAATTCATTATTATAATCAACACCACCAACATCATCTTGCTTAGATTTTGAATTACCAGCAGAACATACAAAAATTACGTCTTGACAATCTGGATCATCTAGAAGTTCGTCCATTGTAGTTTGACCACTTACTTTTCGAGTTGTAAACTCAAAATAAACACTATTTCTATTTAAAAAGTAGATAGAATCATATGCTTCACCAAGATATTCATCACCACCATCAGTGTAGGTAGTTCCTCTAAATGTTGCACTAGAAGCTAAGTCTTCTCTCACAAATTGTCTATGTCCCCAACTACAATTTACAATCGTTGGATTTCTTCTTCCAGTTTCTGGATTGATTGGTTTATTTTTATGCCATACCTTAATATAATCAAATCCATCAGATGGTTCTGCCCATCCAATATCAGAACGATCTATACAAGCAATGGTCCAAAGATTTGCTTCAAATGCAAGACCAAATTGATTACCCGCAGCAGTTCCTCCAACGTGAGATCCGTGCCAAGATCCATTAAAAGTACTCGATTCTAAAGCATTTGCTACATTATAATTTGTATATGGAGATGATCCTGGAGAAACTAGACCAAAATCCTCCCAAGTATATGTTCCAGCTTCTTCTGGACCATGTAATAAAATATCTCTAACTCTTGTACTATTTTTATCAACAAAAGATGTAACACCTGGTTTTAAGAATTCTGGATGATCCCAACGAATTCCAGTATCCATAATTACAACATCAACATTTTTTCCAGTAAATTGATATTTAATATCAGCACTCACATCAATTTCTGATCCAAAAGGATCATCTCTGTATCCATGACGATGTAAACCCCATTGAGTAAAATCTAAAAGAGCATTATCAACTGGTGTTGGATCTCCACCTGCTCGTTTATGTCTGATATCACTATTTTTATATCTAAATGCATCAGAATGACGATCAAATTCCTCATCAAATTTTCTTTGTTCTAAACAAGTTGGATTGTAAGTAGAAGACTCTTCAACCCATTCAATCTTAGGATGCTGTCTTAAAACTTCTGCTTCTTCTGCAGAAATTTGATACACTGCCCTCTTTGTTGAAAAGGGCATTTCAGCAGTGCAGTCTATTCTTCTGTTTGGTATGCCATCAATTTCA
>Ga0213866_10001049_pt1 | contig 20997 bp, 18 predicted proteins | sample PICome_11_FD_160079 | JGI IMG/M metagenome (GOLD analysis project Ga0213866, IMG submission 160079) | Coastal seawater microbial communities near Pivers Island, North Carolina, United States - PICO284 | ecosystem: Environmental > Aquatic > Marine > Coastal | place: USA: North Carolina...
AGTGCCCACGCTGAAAATTTGACCTGCATTTTCAAAAACAATATTTTCGATACTAACAAGTTCGGATTCTGTATCCTCACCTATTTGATTTGGGGTTATGAGTTGAGGGGTAATACTATATCCACTTCCATGATTTGTTAAGTCATTAACGGGTTGAACTTCAAGTAATCCGTTATAATCTACAAGTACACCCGTAACTGTAATGCTATCGCCTCTATTGACGCTTCCCATTACTTCAGGGTCATAAATAGCTAAAGCTGCAGTAGCATCTTCTATGTATCGGATAGGGCTACCCAATTCAATGCCATTGGTTACAATACCACTTATAGTGACGTTTGCTCCCTCACCTTGAGTTCGAGCAGTTGCAATATCTTGAGAGTATAGGTTAAGTTGTAACCCAATACATCCAATTAATAAGAATATTTTTTTCATAATGTTTATGTTAGAAAGTCAATTTTGCTGATAAATTAATTCTTCTGCCCATTCCAAAGAATACTCCAGCAGACTTGGCATCAAATTCAGCGTATTCTGCATTATATGAGTCGTTGTTTTGAGCATCTGAAATATACACTTCGTTAAGGGCGTTAAGAACACTTAAACGAAAGTTGATTTTACTTTTTTTATTCAATTTTAGGGTGTAACCAGCATGAAAATCTACTAAAGAATAAGCTGGTATTTTCCATGATTCTCGTCCTGCATTTTCACCATCTAAGGAAAGAGGGTCGAAGTCAGAGTAGTAATCATCAAAGTATGTTCCTCTAACTTTTAAGTAGATATGATCTAGTGGTTCATAACGTAAGCTCATTCCAAACTGTGTTTGAGCAGCATCACCTACATGCACTCCTACAGCATCAAATGATTCGACTACTTCATTTCCAAAATCATCAATAATAGCATTGTTATTATCATCATAAAAACGAACACTATCTTTAGATTGCCATGTCCAATCACCTAAGGACATTAGCCCTTCTAGTGTAACTTTGTCGTTAAGTTTATAAGCAAAATCCATTTCAATTCCTTTGTGTAAAGCATCCATACCATTGATGTTAGCTCTAATAGGCTCATCATCAAGCATAATAGTAACACCACCATTGGACGGTTTATTTTCCCATTGTGTAAAATATCCATTGACATTGGCAGAAAAAGAACGAGAACGGAAAGAATATCCTCCTTCTACAGCTTTTACAATTTCGTTTTCTATATCACGATACAAGTTGTTGGAGTAATCGTAAATATTATTAAAACGAGGTGCTTTGGAAATGTAACCAATATTGAAAAAGACATTGTTTTTAAAGTCTATGTTATAATTCGCTCCCAGCTTAATTGTTTTGCCGCTTATCCATTTCCATGACGTTTCTTGCTGTCTTGCCTCAGGAGAATTCATAGTATATGCTACACCATTGTGAACAATAGTATCTTCTTGCATTGTTTTTACAGCACCAACAATGTTACCATTTTCGTCATATACTATTTCAGTAAAGACAGAAGTTCCTAAGGCTTCTACATAGGTAGTGTCATCCAATACTAGGTCTTTCTTTTTGAAAAAGTCAATTCTTTTATATGCCGAATTTGAACCTGAAATGTTTAGAAATGCACTTAACTTATCATCGCTATATTCTAGCTGAGAAAATAATCCTGACCATTTTACAACACCATCATTGTGATAGCCAACTCTATCTCCAACTCTTTTAATTTGACTTTCTTGAAGTAAATTATTGCCTTCGTCAACAGCATAGTCACCACCTAATAAGTCATATACTTCTCTGTAATGCTCACCTTTGTAATAACGTAAATCGATACCCCCTGACAAAGTGAACAACCTATTAAGCTGATAATTTGCAGTAGATAAAGCACCATACCAATAATGATTATTTCTAGAACTATATAGATAGGTGTCTGAGGCTTTTTCTGTTGAATTGTAAAGTGGATTTATATTATTTCTGTTGAAATCATAAGCATCTTGAAAATTGTATTGCCCCAATGAGTCTAGATTATTGGTGTTGCCACTCAGATTAGTACCTCCTCCTTGACCTATTGATACATAAGCAATATTTGAAATGTATAGTTTGTCGCTAACTGCCCAAAAATCACGTAGAGAAAATTGAGGTTTGTGGTAATAATTTTTCTTAGAGTTAAGGGTACCTAAATTAGAGATAGTATCACCATTAGAGTTAAGCTCCCATCGGTTTAAGTTCCCCCAATGCTTATTATAGTTAATGCCTTTATCTGAGTATTCTCCAAACAAAGTATCGTTGATGCCTAAATCATTGGCATATTCGCTAGAATAGGTTGCGATATCACTTTTGTAGGAGCGTTGTCCGTGTTGTTGAGGTGCACCAAGTGCTGACAAGCTGAGCGTATGCTTTCCTAAGCTCTTTTGTATTTTTGCATAATAGAAAAAGCCTTCGCTAAATGTTTCTTCCACGAAACCACGACCTCTTTTATACGAACCTGCAAAAGTAAACCCCCAGCCGTTTTTCAATTTGCCTGAATTGTAGCCTACAGACGTTCTTAATTTTCCATAAGAATCTACTTCTTGTTTGAAACTTCCACCTTTTCTGCTATCAATACCTTTGGTGAGTAAGTTCATTGTTCCCCCAACTGATGGAATAGCTATTTTAGATGCTCCAAGACCTCGCTGAACTTGTATATTACTGGTTACAGCATCTAAACCAAACCAATTGGACCAATACACCCAGCCGTTTTCCATGTCGTTGACGGGAATACCATCAATCATTACAGCAACATTACGTTGGTTAAACCCTCTAATTGTTATTCGTGCATCACCATCGCCACCACCTTGTTGAGTGGCATAAACGCCAGGCGTAGAGTTTAGCACCATAGGAATGTCTTGTGAAGCTAATTCTTCGTTAATCTTTTTGAGTGTAATAGTGGAAAAGGCTACAGGTGTTTTCCTATCAATAGCCACATCTGCAACAACTTGTACTTCATTTAAAAGGATAGTATTCAATTTGATTTCTAACTTAATGGGCTTACCGTTAAGATTTAATTTTTTTATTACTTTTTCGTAGCCTACATAAGAAAATGTCACCTCAATAGATTCTTTACTAGTCACAAAGGCAAAATTCCCATCAAAATCACTAATAATTCCTTTTCCATCGTAGGCTATTGTTGCTCCAAACAAAGGGTCGTTGGTAGTATTATCAGTTATGGTACCACTCACACGGGTTTGTGCTAAAGTAGTACTCACTGTTGATGCTAAAAAGAACAATAAGATAAGGTGAAGTTTCATTGAATAATTATGTAAAAAAAAGTGCTGATAGAATTCTATCAGCACTTTAAATTAGAAGTTTTAGTTTATGACAATTGAGCTATTCTTGATGCTATTGTCTTCAAATATTATAGTCAAACTATAAATACCACTATTTATGTTGTGAGTGTGGATATAAGCTTGTGAATTTGAATGAGTGTAATTTAAATTAACTTTTTGTCCAAGAGCGTTAATCAATTCAAAAGATTTAATGGCTTTGTTAGCACTTACATTAATAGTTTGCATATTTGTCGCTGGATTAGGATAAAGAATAAAAGAAGTTGATTTATCTTCAATTGAAGATGGACCTCCGGAAGAACAATCGCATTCATGAGTACCAAGGTTTGTCCACGTGTTAATGGATAATGAATCCCATTCAGCAGCTGGGTTGAAAAGAATGGGGCTTGTTGTAACACCTGATTTGACACTTGCTTTTCTTACAAGCGTATGGTTTTTAGTCCACCATGCGCCACCATTGGCATCAGTAAATCCAGCAGTAGCATCATCAGTCCACGCATCTCCTGGATCCTCGCCAATTTTTCCAATTATATCAATGATAGATCCGTTTTTTGAAAGTGTCATAGCATCGTTACCATTCATATACAATGGAGATGGGTAAACAGGTGCCCATTGATCGGCCATATTATATAGTTCAACCATAATATAACCAAATTCATTAGTTGAATTGGTGTCAGAGTTTGTAACTATCCAAGTTTCTCCGGCGTTTATAGTGCCAGATAAATTCATTTCGTCAGAAACTGCATCAGAACCATTGGAATAACGCTCAATACTGTAACTGCTCAAATCTATTGGAGCATCAGTTGGGTTGTAAATTTCAACAGCTTTGTTGTTTGAACTACCTTCTACATATTCTGAAAAGAAAAGCTCAGAGCAATCTTGTGCTATAAGACTAGAAGAAGATAATATTAAAATAAAAGATAAAATTGATTTCATAAATGTGGGTATTTTGTTAAGTGCTTCAAATTTAGTTTAAATTTCCATTATTCTAAGAAGAAATTCAATGCAATTATAAAATTATCATTTTTTTCATATTGCGAACTAAAATTTTACGTTATCATTAAATAATTTTAACTTACAAATTGTATATATTTACAAAATAGAAATCACTCAATGTCTGATAGTATAGTCATAATACCCACTTACAATGAGAAAGAAAACATTGAACGAATAATTCGAAAAGTTTTTTCGCTTAGTCATTCTTTAGATGTTTTGATTGTTGATGATGGTTCACCTGATGGTACAGCAGATATTATTAAAGGCCTTCAACAAGAGTTTAAAGGACTCTTTATTGAAGAGCGTCAAGGTAAATTAGGACTAGGGACAGCATACATTCACGGCTTCAAATGGGTGTTGAATAGAGATTATGATTTTGTATTTGAAATGGACGCCGACTTTTCGCATGACCCGGACGATTTGTTACGATTATATTCCGCTTGTAAAAATGATGGTAACGACTTAGCTATTGGCTCACGTTATACTAATGGAGTCAATATCGTGAATTGGCCTATGAGCCGATTGTTAATGTCATTTTTTGCGTCTAAATATGTCAAGTTCATTACTGGTCTTCCTGTAAATGATTCAACAGCAGGTTTTATCTGTTACAGACGCCACGTTTTGGAAACCATAAACCTCGATAAAATCAAATTCGTAGGTTATGCCTTTCAAATTGAAATGAAATTCAAGACTTGGAAGTCTAATTTTGATATTGTTGAAGTTCCCGTAATATTTACCGATAGGAAAGAAGGTAATTCTAAAATGGATACCTCAATTTTCTTTGAAGCCTTTATTGGTGTTATTCAAATGAAAATTTCTAGCTTATTTACTAAGTTCAAACAAAAGCCTAAAGTATGAGTAGCACTTTAATTAGCAATGCTCTTCTGATTAATGAAGGGAAAATTTTTCTTGCAGATGTGTTCATTCAAAACGGTTTAATTGCTCAAATTGGACAATCATTATACGTTCAAGCAGATGAAAGTATTGATGCTGAAGGAAAGTATTTAATGCCGGGTATTATTGATGACCAAGTTCACTTTAGAGAGCCTGGATTGACTCACAAAGGAGAGTTATATACTGAGTCCAAAGCTGCAGTGGCAGGAGGCATTACTTCATTTATGGAAATGCCAAACACCAAACCTCAAACTCTTACTCAGGAGCTTTTGGAGCAGAAATACCAAAGAGCCAAAGAAGTATCATTAGCTAACTACTCTTTTTTTATGGGAGCTTCAAATGACAATTTGGAAGAAGTTCTAAAAACAGACCCAAAAAATGTTGGTGCAATCAAAATATTTATGGGTTCTTCAACAGGTAATATGCTTGTTGATGACAAAAGCGTATTAGAAAACATTTTTGAAAAATCAAAAATGTTGATTGCTGTACACTGCGAAGATGAAGCTACGATACAGCAGAATACAGCTCATTATAAATCCATTTACGGTGAAGATGTGCCTATCGAAATGCACCCAAAGATAAGAAGCGACGAAGCATGTTATAAATCCTCATCAATGGCTATTGAATTAGCTAAAAAACACAATACTAGATTACATGTTTTTCACTTATCTACTGCTAAAGAAATGGAATTGTTTAGAAATGATATTCCATTAGAAGAAAAACAGATAACGGCTGAAGTGTGTATCCATCATTTATGGTTTGATGATAGCCAATATGCAGACAAAGGAACTCATATAAAATGGAATCCTGCGGTAAAAAGTAAAGCTGATAAAGAGGCTGTTTTTGAAGCCTTGTTGGATGATAGAATTGATATAATAGCTACTGACCACGCCCCTCATACTTTAGAAGAAAAAAACAACACTTATTTCAATGCACCCTCTGGTGGCCCTCTTGTACAACATGCCTTAGTGGCGATGCTAGAGCTTTATCATCAAGGTAAAATAAGATTAGAGAAAATTGTTGAGAAAATGTGTCATGCCCCTGCTATTTGTTTCCAAGTTGAAAACAGAGGATTCATAAGAGAGGGATATGCGGCAGATTTAGTGCTTGTAGAAATTGATAACCCATGGGAAGTCAAAAAAGATAATATTTTATACAAATGCGCTTGGTCTCCATTCGAGGGAAATACATTCAAATCAAGAGTAACACACACTTGGGTTAATGGTCATTTGGCTTATCAAAATGGAAGTTTTGATGAATCTCAAAAAGGTCATCGATTAACTTTTGATAGATAAAAAAAGGGGCCTAAGCCCCTTTAATTTTTTGGTGTGAAACGGATTACTCAGTTACTTCCTCTTCGGTAGCCGTAGAGTCCATCTCAGCAGCAGTAGAGTCCATTTCTACTGTTTCAACGCTAACTTCCACAGTATCAACAGCTTCTTCAGTAGCAGCTTCTTTTTGGTCAGCAGGAGCACCACAAGCTACTAAGCCCATAAAAGCAATTGCTGAAACATAAACTAAATTTTTCATTGTGTTTTTTTTAATTAAATAATTATACAAATATACTCTTATTAGTGTATCAAATTACTTCATTACCTTTGAAAAATGAAAAATTTCTTAATAATAATTTTTATTTTGGTTATTCAATCGTGTTCTGACGGATCAAAACTTAAAAGAACAGATGTCATATCTACTGATGATATGGTTAAAATTTTAACCCAAAGACAACTTATTGTATCGCAGTTAAACACTTTTCAGTATCAGGGGGATTTTTCAAAATTTCATGTGGATTCATTAATTTCAGATTGTTACCTTTCTTTGGGATATTCCGAAGATGATTTTGATAAGAGTTGGAATTACTACACCACCGATGCCAACGAGGAATTGTTGGTAATTTATGATAAGGTATTGCAAGAATTACAGCTTTTAGAAGAGAAATCTAAGAATTAGTGTGTTCTTCTAAAAACCATTGACTGTATCGCTTGATACTTTCTGATATAGGTATAAATTCATAACCTAAAGCATCTACAATTTTTTGGTTTGAAAAACTTTTATTTTTCATAGCTGTACTTGCTGTTTCTTTAGTGACTAATGGGCTTTTGTTGGTGATGGTAGACTTAAGCCATTCTACTCGCCAAGCGACTTCCTTTAAAAAGGGTGTAACTTTTATGTAAGGTTTTGGTTTATTTAGGCTTTCTGCTATTGTATCGAAAACTTCCCTATACTTCATCTGTCCAGCGTTTAAAATGAATCGTTCGTTTACGATAGCACTATTTAACAGTTTTATTAGGCATTCAGCCACATCCAACACATCAACATAACCAGTACTTCCGGTGCTATAAAACTTTAAGCCATTCCATACTTTTTCAAACATTTGAGAGCTTCCTTTTGTCCAATCTCCAGGCCCTAATATGACCGATGGATTGACAATAACTGAATTCAATCCTTCTTCTACACCACGCCAAACCTCTTGCTCAGATAAATATTTGCTTATGGCGTATTGTGTATTTGACTTACTTTCTTTCCAATAATCATCTTCTGTTCTAACTTTATTTTCTTCGACACTACCTAGAGTAGCAATAGAACTGACATAGCCTAACTTTTCAATGTTATGTTCAAGGCATAGATTAACAATATTCGCAGTGCCTTCCACATTTTGTTTCATCATTTTTTCAAAATCTTTTGGGTTGAATGAAACAATAGCTGCACAATGTATGACTGTCTGACAATCTTTTATACCTTCTTCTAAGGAAAATAGGTCTAATAAATCGCCTTCTATCCATTCTATGGATTGTAATAAATCTACTTTATTGTAATGAGAAAAGATATTTTCAATGACAGTTAATGAGCTTTCTTTTCTTTTCAAAGCCTTGACTTTATGCCCATTTTCGGTCAATTTTAGGAGTATATGTGCCCCAACCAAACCCGTTCCACCTGTTAAAAATATCATTGAGAACAAAGGTAGACAAAAAAGAGCCCCAATGTTTTACATATATTTATATTTGCCTTAAAAGAAATAACAAACAATGAACTTTGTAGAAGAATTAAAATGGAGAGGTATGATTCATGATATCATGCCAGGTACTGAGGCGCAATTACAAAAAGAAATGACGACGGCTTATATTGGTTTTGACCCTACTGCAGACTCTTTACACATTGGTTCATTGGTTCAGATTATGATATTGGTTCATCTTCAGCGTTGTGGTCATAAGCCTATAGCATTGATGGGAGGAGCAACGGGTATGGTTGGTGATCCCTCAGGTAAGTCAAAGGAAAGGAATATGCTTTCAGAGGAAGTTTTACAGTATAATTTAACATGTGTTCAGAAACAAATGGAACGATTTTTGGATTTCGATTGTGGTGAAAATTCTGCTGAAATCGTCAATAATTATGATTGGTTTAAAGACTTTAGTTTTTTAGACTTTATAAGAGAAGCAGGTAAGCATATCTCTATCAACTATATGATGGCTAAGGACTCTGTAAAGTCACGTCTGGAAACGGGTATGAGCTTTACCGAATTTAGTTATCAATTGGTTCAAGGCTATGACTTTTATTGGCTATTCAAAAATAAAAACTGTAAAATTCAATTAGGCGGTTCAGACCAGTGGGGCAACATCACTACAGGAACTGAATTCATAAGAAGAAAAGCTGGTGGTGAAGCTTTTGCAGTTACTACGCCATTATTAAAAAAGGCTGACGGCGGAAAATTTGGAAAGACTGAAGAAGGTAATGTTTGGTTAGATAAACGACTAACATCACCTTATAAGTTTTACCAATTTTGGTTAAACTCCTCTGACCAAGATGTCAAAAATTACATTCGCATTTTTACGCTAATGACAAAAGAAGAGATTGAGAAGCTTGAGCAACAGCATGAAGAAGCGCCACATAAGCGTTTACTTCAAAAGACCTTAGCTGAAGACATTACTAAACGTGTACATTCAGAAGATGATTTAAAAGCGGCAATTACAGCTTCCAATATTTTATTTGGCAAATCTACTTCGGAAGATTTAATGTCTTTAGATGAAGATACCTTTCTTTCTATATTTGATGGTGTGCCACAATTTGAAGTCAGTGCCTCTGATTTAGAAACGGATATTTTTGATTTTTTGGCTGAAAAAACACAAGTGTTTGCTTCTAAAGGAGAAGCTAGAAGAATGATTCAGAGTAATGCTGTCAGTATTAACAAAACAAAAATTTCTGCTGATAAGCAACTATCATCAGACGAATTGATATCAAATAAGTATTTACTTATTCAAAAAGGAAAAAAGAATTATTTCTTAGTTATAGTATCCTAATTCAATACTTTTTCAAAACAATAATAGATGTCTTTGTCAGCTTTGAGGTGAATATGACCCAATTGATTGTAGCCTAAACGTTTATAAAACTTTATAGCTTTAGGGTTATTGATATATGTATCTAATCGCATTGATACACAATTATTCTTTTTTGCTAAACTTTCAGCAAATTCCATCATTTTTTTACCGACACCTTGATTCCATACTTTAGTTTTTGAGCATAGTCTGTGTACGACCATAAAATTATTGGTTTTATCTGCCCAATCTATCGTAAGATAAGTAGAGTCTTGTACAGAATCAATCTTAATACCTGCAACAATTTCGTTATCAATAAGTCCTACATAATAGTCGCCAATTTCTAAATCTTGTTCAATAATTTCTCGATTGGGGTAGGTTTCGTCCCATTGGTCTATCCCTAGGGCTATCATGCCGCTTACGCAAGATTTATAGACCTGCATAATATCATCAAGTTCATTTTTTTTAGCTTTTCGTATAATCATTTTCTTCTAGCAATAAGTTACAGCCTCTGAGGTCTGCTTGATCAAAACGACCTTTAAGTTTGAAGGTGTTGGCATCTAATGATTTTCCCAAATCTTGAGTTGCAATAAATGAACAGGAGTAAATGTTAGCTAAGTCAATGATATTTAGCCCACCTGTTTGTTGGTGAGGAATAAGCCGAAAGGGATCTTCGGTATCTCTAATTAATATCCTCATCCAGGGGGGGCTTACAAATATTCCATTTCCTTTAGAGTAGGCCTGAGAAAGCAATTCAGTCATGCCATATTCGGAATGTATTTGCTGTAGTTGAAAAGAGGTTTTTAGCTGGTGGTGTAATTCACTCTTGATCATTTCTTGGCGTTTACCTTTCATGCCTCCTGTTTCCATTACGATTGTATTGTCCAAGTGTTGAGGAAATTGTTCGGCAAGGTCCAATAGGGCATAACTGACACCAATGAGTAATGTTTTCCTATCACCAGTCTGAGATAATATTTCTGATAAATCTTTGAGGTTGTTGAGGTAAAAACCGCTTTGTGGATGCTGACTATCTTTTATAAGTTGGTTGCACATATATACTAATGAGGAGCCTTCTCTTTCAAGGTATGATGGTAGTAGAGCCAAAATGCGATAGTCTTTAGGCCTACCATAGAAATATTCAAAGCCAAGTCTAAAGCTATCTTCATAAATAGACAGTTCAGCGATATGATGTTGACTGCGTTGCTGACCAGTTGTGCCACTACTACAAAATGTTATTTGTATAGTTTTATCCTTTGACAGTATGCGATTGGATTTAAAAAATTCTATGGGTAAAAAAGGTATTTTTTGAATAGAGTTAATCTTATCAACATCAATTTTTAAAAGGTTTATATAGTGTTTATAAATCAAGCAATCTTTGGCTTGAAGTCTAAAAACTTTCAATGCTTTTTCCTCGAAAGAGATGTTGTTGTCAAATACCCAATGCATAGTACTAAGTTAAAAAAAAGCTCCTTTCAAAAGGAGCTTTTAGTAACTAAAATATGTGCTTGTTAAAACCCTAACTTACCAAAGAATTTTGTTAATCCTGAAACAAATTCTTTAGGGATTTCTACTAACATTGAACTGAACGTCAGTTGATCGTTTACACCTATAGCAATAGCGATAGAAATAATTAAACCAATCAAAGCGTAAGAGAAATCTTTAACAAATAATTTAACAGCTGTAGCTGTGCTATTTTCTCCTGTATTTCTTATCGCCATAGCCAGTTCACGACCACCTAAAAGTCCGATAAATACCCATGTTGTACTCATTGGTACTTGAGAATAAAGCTTGAAATAAAATAATATGATACAATAAATGAAGTCAATTATTGTAGCGAAACGTACATCAGTGACAACTGATTTCTCCGTAACAATTTTTTGTATTCTGCCACCTTTGAAATAAAGTAGCAAACCTAATCCAAAAAACACTATACCAGCAAATCCCATGAACTGGAAAAAGTTCATACTTCTAGGTAGGTAAACAGCAATATTTGCGGCATCTTGCATTAACCATACTGACCACAATGTACCACTAGTAATCCATTGTACTATAGTCCACCCAAATTTAGCTTCACCGATAAATTTCTTTTTTGCCCATTTTGAAATAATCATAAATATGATAAATCCCATAAAAAAAGCAAGAACATATCCACTCATACTTTTTGCGAGTACTTTACCTACAGCGGCAGGTGCAGCAGCAAACGAAGTAAGCAAAATGAAAGTCGTTGAAACGGGCATTCTTAAACGTGTAAGAATTAATAAAAATATAGGAGCTGCTATTTGAAGAAAGTGAAAATTAGTAGGGCTTTTTTCAAATCCTTTAGCCATAAGCCGTCCATGACTGACATCTCCGGCAAAATTAAACCATGAATAACCGACTGTAATTAAAAATATACCACCTATAAATATCCACAATACCCACCATTTTTTGTCTTGATTTGATGCAATAAACGTTCCTAAGGTCTGGATACTATCATTAGCAACTGCAGCATAGGCTGCAAAAATAAAACCAACCCACATTCCTATTTGAGGATATGGTGTTACGAACATGGCAAGTAAAAATGCGGCTACTGTGAAAGAAAGAAATCCTCTTTCGTTTTTATGAATCCATAAGTTTGTAGGATAGCTAAATTTATTGAAGAAGTTTTTAGGCATTTTCTCAAGAATCAGCCCATTAAGATTGCAACGGAGTATACTGTTATCATTATAATTGTATACAGCGCTTTACTAATATCAATTTTTGAGTCCATAATTTGACAAAATATTTCAACAAATATAAAATTACTAATTTGTCTCTTTTAAATTAGTATGTTATATAAATGTTAAATAAGCGTTAAATAAATTTGATTAAAAATCATAAGACCATTTAATACTAAAGTATCTTCCAGGCTTATATTTTCTGTAAATAGAATTTTCAATACCAAATGATCTTGTATTCATTTCTTTTGCATCATTTAATAGATTTTTAATACTAAATGATATTTTTGAATTACTATTAAATTTTGATGATAAATTAAAGTTAAGACTATTAAATGATTCAGTATAAATATCAGGATTTTTATTCATGCTAACGATAGATAATGTTGGACCTTGAACATTATAAAATAAACTAGCTTCTGTATTTATATCTTCCAATTTATAACTTAATCCAGCATTGATTAAAAATGGCGCTTGTCCTTGCATATCTCTAACAATGTCATTTCCAAACCAACTTTTATCCAATTCTTCACCTACCCTTAAATTATTTTGTCGAGAATTCAATTCTTCATTAACAATAACTACTTCGGACTTAATAATTGACGAATTTATATTTAAGTAACAATTATTTAGAAACGGAAAATTGGCTCTAGCTTCAAATTCAAGTCCAAAAATTTTCGAATCTCCTGTATTTCTAGGTTGAATATTATCTGGATCGGAAGAAAAAGATGTCATTTCTATTGGATTATCTATATTCTTGTAGAACCCACTTAAAGATATTGTTTGATTATCCTTTCCAAAATATTCATATCTCATGTCAATATTATTTATTGAAGAGGAGATTAAATCGAGATTTCCAATAAATGTTATTCCTGAAAGTACATCTAATATTTGTGCATTTGATTTTTCTTTAAAAGACGGTCTAGCTGTTGTTTTAAAAATAGTACCTCTCAAATTTGATGATTTATTTAATGTATAAATAATACCTAAAGATGGAAAGAAATCTAAATTTGATAAAACATTTTCATCATTATAATTAACGCCAGATTGATTTACCCCAGTATAAAACTGATCATATTTCTCAATTCTTAAACCTGCTATTGACTTAAGGTTTTCATTCAACTGAAATTCTTCTGAAAAATATGCAGATAAATTTGACTTAATTCCTGAATACTGGTTAGAAGGTTGATATTCACCTTTTATATAAAATCCTGACTCAGTTGTTGTATCATATAATTGAGTGGTGAGTAGTTCATTTGGATCACCGGTTAAACCTGAAGCAGCAGTTACATTTTGAGGTATAATTAAATAACGTAAAATTTCATAATCACGTAATTTAAGTGTATAATTAAATCCAATTTTCATTTTTGCATCAAAATTGAAGACTTCATGATTTTTAATGATTCCAATTTTAGAAGCAATATTATATTCGTTAAGATTTCTCCACATTCTTGATGGAGTACCTGCATTAGAAACATCTATGGTGTAATTGCCATCATTTACTTCATATGCAGTTTCACGAATATCTTTGTCTCTAATTTTTGAATATGTTGGTGAAACTTTCCAGATTAGTTTAAAATCTCCATTTTTATAATTATGATAGCCTTCAATCAAAACATTAGAAAGAGATCTTTCGGTATATTCTAAATTTTCTTTTTTAATAGTATTAAAATTACTTTCATAATTATTTTCTATGAAAAAACCAGCTTTTGACTCACCATTTTGAAGATGTAAAATGTTCAATTTTATTTTTGAATTATATGTTTTTAAAGCTACTCCACCCATCGCACTGACTAAAACTTCAGTTTTTCCAATATCACCTATTTGTTCTTTATTTAGCACTAAGTTATTGATGGTATTATCATCATTTTTCTCAAATTCGTTTTGTTCAACATCTTGAAAAAAACTTGAGCTTTTCTTGTAAGATAATGCGCCAATATAGCCTAATCTCAAATCACCAACTTCTTTTTGATTGCCACCAGAAATACTAAAGCTACCGTCAATTAAATCATTGATTCTTCTTGTAGCTAATTCGCTATTAAAACTCTTAGTTGCATTTAATACAAATTCCGTGTCTGATAATCTAATATCAACAATATTATCTAATAGTGTTGGGCTTATCGGTAGATCTCTATCACCATTATCAAATCCTAAAATATCTGTATTACTACCATTGTATGATAAAAAATTATTATTTGAATTAAATGGATTGTAATGTATCTTATCGTTGTAACTTAATCCTATAGATAAATTGAGTTTTGGAGTTTCTGGGAATGCTTTTGTATTTAAGTTTACAACACCACCAGTAAAATCAGCATGCAAATCAGACGTAAATGTTTTTTTGACAATTATATTGTCAATTATACTTGTAGGAAAAATATCAAGTTGGATTGAGTTTCTGTCCGGATCTAGACCGGGAATTTCTAATTCATTTAATGTTGTTTTTGTATACCTATCTCCAAGACCTCTTACATATACATATTTGCCTCCCTGAACTGAAACACCTGGCACTCTCTTTACTGCTACAGCAGCATCACTATCACCAATTTTTTTAAAGTTTTCAGATGAGATGCCATCAATAACATTAACAGATTTCTTTTTGATTGATAAAATTGCAACTTCAGAATTTTTAATTGCTTCAGCTGAAATAACTACTGTTTCTACATTTATTGCTGAGTTTTCTAGTCCTATTGAACCTAAAAATGTTACTTCACTATCTAAAACTTCAACATTTGAAATTGTAGTGGAATTATAGCCAATAAATGAAAGAACTAAATTATAATTTCCCGGGGCAATTGAAATTTCAAAGTTACCATCAAAATCGGCAGAAGCTCCATTAGTGGTTCCTTCTACACCAGCACTTGCTGCAAACATTGGCTCTCCTGACTCACTATCAATAATTTTACCTCTGATTGTTCCATTTTGAGCAACAAGAGATTGCATCAAAATCATTAATGAAAAAAATAAAATTTGCTTTAGACTCATCGTTATAAAAAAATCTCATCAAATCTATTAAAGATTTGATGAGATTAAATAATATATTTATTAATATATCAACAAGTTTTTAATAAGTACCTGCAGTCCAACCTGAAAATTGAGACTTATCTGCACCACCAGAATTACCTAGAGTTGCATTAAAATTAGTGTTGTTTCCAGTTTGATCATCACAAATGTCTTCAATAGTTAAATTACAAGCATTTTCAGATGCGTCTGTAGCAGGTAAATGAGAAACGTCAAATACTAAGCCTGTGAATGTTAGATTTGCAGTTGAGCTTCCTCCATCAATTTCAAAATCTGAACCGCATGAGAAGTTGTGAAATAAAACATTACTCATTGAACCCATTGCTTCTTTTCTAAAATCAGCATATTCTCCGTTAATTGTTTCGTCATTATATCCCATCATTGTAGCTCCATCAATAGTAAACAAACCGTCCCATGAACCTTCTGGGCCATCTATTTCGAATGCATGATCTGATTCTGAATCAGCAATACCAACAATATTTGTTATTGTACCATTGTAAGATTGATCAATATCAAATGCGTCATCTCCTTGGCTATGTACTGCAAGGTGAGAGGCATTTACACTTCCACCAAAGAATTCAATGCCGTCATCGACATTTGCAACAACTTCAACATGATGAATTTCTGTTCCTGTTCCGACACCACCTAATGTTAATCCATTGATTTCATTACCTTCTCCTAGTAGTGTTCCGCCGTGACGAATTTGTACGTATTTAAATACACCAGAATTATCGGCATCATCAGATCCACCATATAATCCATTTGCATCATCTGCAGGAATTCCTTCAATTTGAACTGCCTCAGCATCTGCAGAAATACCAGCATTACCTAATATAATAACACCACCCCATAATCCTTTGTAAGAAGGATCAAGATTAGCAAAACCAGGGTATGATGTATGATCATTAGTAATTTCATCAGCCGAAGATGTGAAAATTATAGGTTGAGCAGCTGTTCCATTTGCAAATACTTTACCACCTCTAGCAACAATAAATGCACAAGCGTTAGCTTCTTGTCCAGCATTTGCTTTTATAACAGTTCCTGCTTCAATTGTAAGTTCAACTCCGTTAGGAACTACAACACGTCCATCTAATGTATAAACATTGTCAGATGTCCAGGTCGTATTTTCAGTAATAACTCCAGAATATGTAGTTGTTACAGTAGGCTCTGGAGGTGTTGTATTGTCATCACCGCCTCCACATGCAACTAAAACAGTTAAAGTTAAGATGCATAATAAATTTAAATAGTTTCTTTTCATTGTTTTTAATTTTTGTTAGAATTACGTTGCAAATAACTGCATGTTAAGTTAACTAAGTGTTTGGAACATATTATTATAATTAAAAATTTTTGTTAAATTATTGTTAATAATAAGGAAAACTAAAAACTATTTATTCAATAATAAAGGATCTGAATGTAGGGTTAAATGGAGTTTTTATAAGTTCTCCATTTGGGTCTAGAAGCTCAAGTTTAACTGATACTTCACCTTTTTTTAACCCATTAATTAAATACGGGCACCATTCATCAATTATAAATTCCTGATTTTGAATTGTTGCTCTTACTTTATTGCCATTTTTAGAAATATCAGTATTAACTAAATAAAAGTCTAATAAAATCTCATTTGAATCTTCTATTTTATAGCTACCCTTAGGCCTGCTGTAAAATAGGAATTCATTATTTAAGTCATATTGATCTCCTGTTTGGGTTAAAACAAATGCATTTTTATTTTTTACAGATTCGTGATATGATCTTGACAAAAAAGCAAGAATAATATTGTTATTTGTATCTAATTTATGTTCAAAATTTGCTGAATATTTAGCAAAATATGGATCGTTATTTAAAATTAAATGAATATGTTGACCTTTTTTAGAATTTGCTATTTTAAAAACATTTTCATTATCAGTTTGAATGCCTAGTTCAAAGTTTTGAATATCAAAATTAAAACTAAAGTTATTATCATTTTTTCTTGTTAATTCTAATAGATTTAATTTAGCTTCTTCCATTTTGGCTGAATCTTCAAGCTTTGTCAATGAAATTTCAGATTGATTTGAGCATGATACAAGAATAATTATCATGCATAAATATTTTAATACTTTCATTTTTTTTTGGTAAAAATAAAATTTTTGTAGTTTATATTTATATTTGATGAAAATTATTTGAAATAATGAAAATTAAAATTCTAGTCGTTGATGATGAAGATGATATTCTTGAATTTATTAGCTATAATCTCATCAATGAAGGATATGAAGTTAAAGTAGCAAGTAATGGAGTCGAAGCTATTGAAATAGCGAAAAAGTTTCTTCCTGATTTAATTATATTAGACGTAATGATGCCCGATATGGATGGAATTACCACATGCCACAAAATTAAATCTATTGAGGCTCTTTCTGAAACAATCATTACTTTTCTTTCTGCTAGATCAGAGGACTATACTCAAATTGCTGGGCTTGATTCGGGAGCGGATGACTACATTACAAAGCCAATTCGACCCCGCCTTTTATTAAGCCGTGTAAATGCTTTACTTAGAAGAAAATCAGAGTTCAATAATCAGGATTCAATAATAAATATTGGTGATCTTTGTTTAGACTCGGAGAAATATATATTAAAATATAAAGATAATGTAGTTGACTTAACAAAAAAAGAATTTTTATTATATGAATTACTCCTTTCAAAACCCGGTAGGGTCTTTAAGAGAAACGAAATTTTAGAAAAAGTATGGGGTAATGAAGTAATAATTGGAGATAGAACTATTGATGTTCATATAAGAAAGATTAGATCAAAAACTAATCCAAATTATATTAAAACAATTAAAGGAGTTGGTTATAAATTTGAATGCTAATGATAAAATATACTAATCCAAAATCAATATCTTTTTTTTCATCTTTTATTTTAGCAATTTTAATTTCATTACTATTTCAAACGATTAATTTTCTTTTTGTTAGTTCTAACCTAACAAATTTTATAATTATTTTTTTGTTGGTTTTTATTTTTTGCTTTATTACAAATTATCTAATTCTTTCCAATTTTATTAGTGAAAAAGTAAAAGTCATTTATAAAACCATTCTAAGTCAAAAAGGGATTTCCGAAAAAATAGAGACTGATTTAGACAAAGTAAATAATGACGTTTTTAATTTTTTGAATCGCAACAAATATGAATTAGATGAGTTAAAAAAAATGGAAACATTTAGAAGAGAATTTATTGGAAATATATCTCATGAGCTAAAAACTCCAGTTTTTAATATGCAGGGTTTTGTGTATACACTTTTAGATGGTGCTATTAATGATGAAAATGTAAAAATTAAATACTTAGAACGTACTTCAAAATCAATAGATAGAATGATAACTATGCTAAATGATTTAGATGTAATCACAAGTATTGAGTCTAATAATTATAGTCTTGATTTTTCTGATTGGGACATTATTCTATTAATCGAAGAAATAATCGGTCAACTAGAAATTAAAACTAAATCAAAAAATATATCAATTAGATTAGATTATGATAAAAATGCACAAGTATATGTTCATGCTGATAGAGATTTGATACATCATGTTATGACAAATTTACTAGTGAATTCTATTAATTATGGTAATCTTGACGGAAATACTAAAATTAGATTGTATGAAATGGGAGATAATATTTTAATTGAAGTTGCTGATAATGGCATAGGTATTTCTCAAAAACATTTACCACGACTTTTTGAGCGTTTTTTTAGAGTTGATAAATCAAGATCAAGGCAAGCTGGTGGAAGTGGGCTAGGACTGTCTATAGTAAAACATATCATAGAAAGTCATGGCCAAACAATCAATGTAAGAAGTGCAGAAGGTGTTGGAACAACATTTGGTTTTACTCTAAAAAAGTCTAGTTGATACACATGTAGACATCAAATCATTTATCCATTTGATCATCTCTTGGAACTTTTACTTCAATCTTTGCTTTTGGATTTCTTTGAGACATAAACTGAGCAATTTTTTTTGTCATTTCATCATAAACAGCTGAATATTGTATTAAACTAACTTCCATAATAAAATTTCCAGCAGAGTATTCGTATTCCATTGGTCCAATCTTAGCAACAGCATGATTATTATAAAAAACTTCGTTCGCTTTAACTGTAAATTTTTCATATTCATCAGCAGGTAAATATGTAAGGGAATTACATGATGTAATCAAAAGAAAAGCAACTGATAGGTTTAAATACTTCAAATAATTTTTCATTATGCTAAGTTAGAAATTTTATTAAATACTTCAAAAATATTTTTCCAATCTGTATTATCACTTTTGGCTTTAAATCCATTAAATTCTGAACTTCTGATCAAAGCATTTTTTAGATTAAAATCTTTTTGATGCATAGCATAAGCTATATTTTTATCGTAAAAGTACTTGGCTAAATAAAGCTGTTCTGTTTGTCCTGGGGTTGGCACAAAAATGGCTTTTTTATTCAGTTTAGCAATATCCATTAATGTAGAATAACCAGAACGACTAATGACAACATTAGCATTGACCATTTGCTGATTTAGTGACTTGGCATTGAGGTGGCTAATCACCTTTAAATTTCCTATTTCTTCTTCCTTATTTTCTTCTGTTTTACCTAAAACTAATACCGCTTTTAACTTAGAGGCTATTAACTGTTTTCTCAGTAATTCTTCAAACATACTACGTTGAGGCTCTGGACCAGAGACAATGGCTAGAACTTCTAACTCTTCTGTTTTTTCTAGGCTCTCAAAACGAGATAAAGCACCAATATATTGGCATTTGAAAGGACTATTATTAGCTTTTGAAAGCTGACCGCTTAACTGATGTGTGTTAGAGTCGGGCACCCAACACTCATCAAATTTTTGAATGTATTTGAAGTTAATCTTTTTTAAGCTTTCAGAAAATATGGGTGATTGTATTTGCAGTTGATGCGTCACAAATACGCAAGGCACTTTTTTGGAATATAAGCCATAACGGTTATCCGAAATCACGCCATCAATGTTGTAATCATCAATAATTTGTTGCAATTGTTTGTGTTCTTGGCGAATACCTTTCCAAATTTTAAACAATTGACTCAGCATACTCAGAGCCATTTGTCCATTTTTAGGGTAGCTAATATTATAACTCTCTAACTTTATAAAATCATTTTTTGGAAACTCTTGAATAAGCAGTTCTAGAGGTCTTCCACTAGAGGCAAATACTACTTCATAGCCTTCTTTTTCTAAGGCCTTAGCAATAGGAACGCATCGACTAGCGTGTCCCAATCCCCAATCCAATGGAGCTACAAGTATTCGCTTTTTAGAATTCACGCTTCGAAAGTACTTAAAAATTGACCTATTTTTGCATAAAATTTTTAGCATTGGCAAAGAACAAACTCCGTAAGTTTTCTCAAATGGCAGAATACCCTAATGTCTTTCAGCCTACATTTGAAGAATTAAAATCAGGCTTTTCAATCCAAGGCAAGTGGAAGTCTGAAGTATTTAAAAACGACAATCCTTTAGTTGTAGAATTGGGCTGTGGGAAAGGCGAATATTCGGTGGGTTTGGCCAAAAAATATCCTGAAAAAAACTTTTTGGGTGTAGATGTTAAAGGGGCACGTATGTGGAAAGGGGCAAGTGATGCGGTCCATGAAGGCATATCTAATGTAGCTTTTTTAAGAACACGTATAGAATTTATAGAATACTGTTTTGCTAAGAGTGAAGTCGATGAAATCTGGATTACTTTTCCAGACCCCCAAATCAAAAAGAAAAGAGCAAAAAATAGATTGACACACCCCGTATTTTTAGAACGCTATTCCAATATTTTACAAGACAAGGGATTGAT